>ERZ650308.1205-NODE-1205-length-13558-cov-12.903281_pt1 | contig 13558 bp, 11 predicted proteins | sample MGYA00376244_ERZ650308 | MGnify/ENA primary metagenome ERZ650308 (study PRJEB26733, sample SAMN07839295) | wastewater metagenome | biome: small river; feature: stream; material: water | place: USA: North Carolina | collected 2016-04-26 ...
CTCACTCCACGCCGCATTCTTGCGCGCATAAGTCTTGCCGTCGCTGGGCGCGTCAGAAATTGAGTTGTTTATTTTTGAGAGCAACGTCGGTTCGATGTTGATGCTTTTTATAGTCGTGATTGCCATTTATTTAACCCTCACAATTTCATACAGATGATGCCGAGCGATATGTTTACAGGGCGAGTTTCTTTTCCAAGTCGTGGCGTACCGTTCACGCCGTCATCAACAGGCAGTCGATTATGCGTGACGTTATTTGTAATAGCACCACTGCCGCCTGCGCCTGGTACGCCTGCTGTATAAACACTATCAACTGTCTTAAATCCCTGCATTTGGTCGGCCTGAACAGAACCCAACTTGCGAGACGGATCAATCGAAGTCGCGCCCCATGCGCGTGAGAAACGGTCACGAGAATCCGGAAGCGTTATCTGACGATGGGCGCTCCAGTCATCTTCTGCCGAGAAACCACGTCCGCCAAGCACGGGACATTCTGCATCCTCGGCATTGTTCCAGATGTGAATAAATAAATCATGGCAGTCAGAATTAGCGCGGTTCGTTGCGCCACTTGATGCGCTGCCGATTGTGCCGCCGTTCACCCATACCCAGCCGACCGGAGCTATTTTTTGGAAAAACTGAGCGACCTGCCCAGTCTGTGCGAAGCCGCCTACGAGAGAGCCGCCAAGATGAGCTGGAAGCACCGCTCCGGAGCTAATAGCCGAACTACCTACCGCTCCAGATGCAATCGTGCGAGCTGATACCGCTCCATCATCAATCGTGCGCTCGATGACGGACTTGTCTGCGATTCGAGTAGCTGTAACAGCAAGCGGTGCAATCTTGGCTGTCGTAACGCTGCCGTCCACGATATTTCCGGCGCTTCCGATAATCTCACTAGTTACGAACAAGACAACATCGCCAAGGTTTAACGGTGTGTTGATTCTCACGGTGTTTGCGCCACTCTCTGTAAAATCAGACGGGATTAGTCGGCCTGAATTAACAAATACCTGAACTGCATTGACGCCAACCGAGTAGCTGTGCGTCAGCGTGAAGTCTTGCTGCCCTGCGCTTGCAGTGTATGTCTCTGTAATCGTGTTGAAATTAAACGCAGTCGCAAATCCAAATGAACGAATGACAAGGTCGTCTCCGTTAGGAACGGCGGCAGTCGTTGTTATGGTTTGCGCCTGAACGTCCAGCGTGTAATCAATGCCCGGCTCTAACAGCGCGCCTTCCACTGTCACAAGCAGAGTCTCGACCGAATAGGCGTTTATATTTGAAACGTCAAACTCCGTCTCTGCACCATCGCCAACGTACGATACACGGCGCGGCAGTACGGTCTGGCCATCAATCACAGATACGCTTGGGATGTTATCGCGTACCCATAAGAGCGAGCTATCTTCGCGCTCAACGCGAATTTTAATCATTCCGTCAAACCACAAGTCGCACTCGCCGTTGGCATCAAGAATAATTGGATTGGTGTTTTTAGTACTCGCTGTGTAATCAGTGAAAGTGTCGCAAGCGCGTGAAGTCCCTGCGTAGAAGGTGAACACCTTGCCGCCGGATAACGCGCCATTTTCATCGGTGAATTTTGCTCTTGCCGTTGCCGCTAAACCCGTCATTGCTGTCTCTCCGAGCGCCTACCTGAACCTGCGCCAAATAATACGCCTGCGCCACCTCGAATCCTCTCACCGCGTTCAATTTGACGCAAGGCGTTTTCGAGTAAGATATTTTGTTGCCGCGCATCAGCGCCGCGAGACAACAAGATTCTGCCGATTTCGTTACGCATCGGCTCTGGGAGTGTAGCGCGGTCTTTCATGCCGGACAGCACGCCACTTAGCAGGCTAAAAACGCCGCCCGTTTTAGCATCGGCGGCCATCTGCAATGGCAAGCCTAGGTCTGATTCGGCAGCGGCTCTAGCGAACGTCTGCGAACCTTTACCAACGGAGCTGGTCTGCAATTGCTTGAGCTGGCGACCTGCTCTCACCGCGCGGTCAAACTCGGGATAATGTTCACCGAGCGCAACCCTGATGCGCTCGCGGGTGTTGGGGTCTTTCCAATAATTTAATATTTTATTTAATCCCGATTCACCTGCGCCCATCTGTTCTTTTAATCCCTGCGCCAAGCCAATGCGGAATGATTCCGTCTCCGATTTGGTCATGCCGTCCATGAGGGTTCTCAATTCCAGCAGGTCGCTTTTCATCGCCTTTCGACCCTGCTCTGCCAATTCCAGAACACGGGCTGGACCGGCATATTCTTGGCGCGCCTCTCGCAGTACCGATTTGCCGTCAATCTTTGGCGCATAGTCGTCCATGATGTCGCTGAATCGCCGCGAAGATGAACCAAGCGCATGACTCAGCGAGCCTTTGCCATCAATCCGAGCCGTTATGCCAGCGTCTCGCAGTGACCGATAAACATCTTCTAGTGCCGATAATGGCACGCGGTCGCCAGGCTGAATATTTGCCAAGTCAATATCAATGTTTCGACCATGGCGCAGCATTTTTTCGGCCTCGCCGTGATAGTCACGGACGTTTTTCAGCGCAGCAATCAATCGGTCGTCTGCTGTCACAGCGGCGTTATCAATCATATCGTAAAGCGGCCGCGAGGCGGCCATTTGTGCGTCACGAATCTGATTTGTTGCCGCCAAATAATCTTTTCCTTTTGTGCCAAGTTGTTCATCGACTTTATTCACGAGATTTTGATAAATAATTCCCTTGCGGCCTTTAACAACTTGCGCGGTTGCTTCTTTTGTTTTACCCGGCATACTTGCGACAACATCGAGCAGGCCGCGCACATTCTCGCTACCAGTGTCAACCAGCCGCCCTTCCTTACCCAACCATTCGAGTTGATTTGCGCGCACCTGTTCCGGAGTGAATCCGGTTTGCTTCGATGAATCCTGCCTAAATGCCTGCGCCACTTTTTGCATTGCCGCAGCCTTTTTATCGCCCGGCAACATTTTTCCAATTCCGCGAGCCATCGGCGCACCAACAACAGGAACGGCAGATATTCCTCCGGCAATCAAGCCCGATTCCAGTGCGTGCGAGACTCTATCGCGCTCGGCTTCCCCGTAACCTTGTAGCGCGCTCATGCCTGTGCCAAGACCAATGGCGGCGGCTCCTGTAGCTAATCCAGACGGGAATACGGGGGCTATTGCCGCATAAGGCGCTGCCGTGGCCGCGCCGGTTGCCATAGACAAGACAGGATTCTCTTCACGCTGGCTCGCAATTCCGGCTTTGAGTGCCGCTGCCGCTTGCTCGCGCTGCTCAACCGGTAATCCGGTTAGCGCGCCATAGATCGCCGCGCCAATATCTGCGCCCTGCCCAAGCGTTATGCCTTGCAGGGCATTGGACAAACCCTGAATCCAGCTTGGCATAGCGCGGCCTTGCTGTCTCGCTCGCTGCAAGCCAATCTGCTGCAAGTGTTCCTGCGCCTGTTCAGGTGTTATTTGCGGCGCGGGTTCTTCCCATAATGATTCTGTACTTTCGGGAAGTTCATCTGCCCACAAATCTTCAGGGTTAATGCTCATTAAATCGGCCATGATTACCTCGGCAATGAATCAAACTCTTTTCTAAACTGAGCAGCGCGTGCTTTTTGTTCTGGCGTGCCTTTTTCCAGTTTGAAAAGTTCGTTTCTGAATTGCGACTCGGTCATATTCAGCTTTTCAAGCATGGCGGCGCGAGTGCGTCCGGCTGGGGGCGTTTGTTTTTGGTTTTTCTTATTCGACAAATAACCCGTTTTTACTTCGCTCCTGAATTTTTTCAAGGCCGCGCCGTAATTCCCATTCTCCATATCCATGATGGTCTGCAGCGCAGACCGATAGGCTGAGCGAGTTCCTTTTAACGGATTTCCAACAACATCGCGAAGAACATCCCATTCTCTATCTGACATTGCGCCCATGCCAGATGGTTTAGCCTCAAGCATTAGTCGTGTTGATAAATTGATTAATTTTTGAGTGTTGGCGTATCTCGGGTCGTCCGAGCCAACGCCTGTTATGTCGGCCAGCACTCTACGGCCTGAACCAGCGAGCGTGCCATCAAGATAGCCGGAGTCTACAAGAGAAAGCATGTTCGAGATTGTGTTTATGTTTCGCGCCGAAGCCTCCGCTTTCTTTTCAGCATCAGCTTGCTCCGCTGCGCCGCGCTTGCCGGTTTCGCTGCCAGCGGCGATAGCGCCAGCCAGTGCGCCCCTGTGTTCTGGGTCGTTCGAAAGCTGCTGCTCGGGAGTTAACGATTTTGGCGAATCAAATAACGCTGCGCCTGTTATTTTATCACGATAAATCCAGCGGTCTCCAGCGTCCTCCTTGACGGCTTCGCCAATTCGCCCGTCCAGTTTTTTATACTGAACATTTCCGAGATTGCTTGTTAAAACCAGTTTTTGCGCGCCGGTTTCATCCGTGACAATCTGCGTGTTTCCAAACCATTTTTCGTCGCCGCCGCCACCAGTCGCGTCCTGCTGCAGCTTCGCCAGTTCTTGTGCTTCCTTGTTAAATCCACCGGCTAACAGGCGGTTAATCGTGTTCGCCATGTCGTAAGATTCTGGCGTTTTGGTTTCGGTGCGCTCACCAAATTGCGGAATAATATCAGCGGCCGTCTGCTCTGGCCGCCCTTGCAGGCTGATGGATTGGCCGCCTTGCTGCATAAACTCTGGGCGCATCACCAAATTATCTGGGCGCGGCAATTCCTGCTGTGGCTGAATTGCGGCCAAAAGCGCATTAGGCGTCTCGGCCTCGAAGCTGACCTGTGTCGTCTCCGGCGTGTAGCCCTGCTGCATAATTTCGAGCAGTTTATTCTGCTGCGCTTTTTTCTCGTCCTCAGCCATGCGCTTGCGCTGTAATTCATCAGCAAGCATGCGGCGCTGCTGTGCGGCATCACGAGCTTGATAAAACGCGCCAATGTCCGGCATTTGCCAGTTGCGATAAATACTTAAGTCAGCCATTTCAGCCTCCTAAAAATGCCGCCAAAAGATTGAGCGGCAGGCCACCGGTAAAGCCAGATGAACCGCCTTTATCTTCCTTCCCGCCGAAATAGTCGCCAAATATCTTCATCTGGTTTTGCGATGCACCCATCGCCAGATCAGATAGCGCACGGTGCTTATTAGCTTCAACGTCGCCGCGCCCCAAAATCAGATTGGCTAGTGCGTTTGATTTGTCAATGCCAAGCTGACCAATGTTCTGTTCAATGCCTGCGAGCGCTTGCCCTTCGCCTGCACGCGATTGGTAGAGCTGCTGCCCCATGTTTGCACCGAGGCCCACGCGACCCATCAGTCGGTTGTAGGCGGCGTTAAATTCTTGCGAAGCATAATCCTGATTGTATTGGCTGAGTGCCTTCTGTTGAGCGCCAGATAGGCTCATGCCGCCCGCTGCTGCGCCTCGTTCAAGCGCCTTCTGCCCTTCTTTTACCCGGAATTGATAGCCGGGGTCGGCCTTGACCAGCGCGTCCAATTTATCGGGGCTGCTTGTGTAATAATTGAGTTGATTCAACCCCTGTTGACCAAAATCGGCGTAGGGCTGCAATTCTTCACGCGCACCCGCTAAATAATCAGATAGCACATTACCGGATTGGCGCTGTTGATTGACAGCCGAGTCGTAGCCCTCACTTATCTTGCCTTGCGCCTGTGCATTTGCGATAGCTTGCGCTTTTGCGGCGCTCTTTGCTTTCTTCCGCCCATAGCCGAATGACAGCAGGTTGAGCCCTGTATTCAATCCTAATTCAGCCGCGCTTCCTAAATCTGCCATTTTAATAGCCTCCTAGATCATCAATCATTGCCGCCACTCTCTCTGCAAGCTGTTCTGTTGTAACGGTCGCCGTGTCAAATGTTGCGCGCGACCGATTGCCGGTTGGATTGCCATAGCCATTCAACGACTTAACGGCTGCCAATTCGCTGGCGAGTGCTTCGAAAAAATGCGCCCATTCGCGACTCAACATCCCTCGGCCATCTGTTATCGTTCCGCGTGGAATCGGTATTTGTCTCATTCGCTCACCTCCGCCACTGCGTCCATGATGGTGAACCAGATCGGGTCGGTTATCGTTATCTCAAAAACACGCTGGCGAGATTGCCCAAGCCTTCGCCATATAACTCGGTGTCCGTAGTTGCCCACTCGCCCGATTGTTGCCCAATTCTCGCCAGACCATGTATGCCCACCGTCTTTAGAGTAGCGCAACATCGCCTGCGGTTCGCTTCCGTAGCCGTCAAGCTGGATTGCACTGCCGACCTCCATGTCTACATGCAGGGAGTCAATCGTAACGCGCTGCATCTGTATCTGAGCGTGATCGGTGGAGCGAACTCGTCTGATTAAATCCTCGTCATCCGTGAAAGTATCTTTGTCCATCTCAAAAATAACGCCGCCCTGATAATCGCCGACAAGATGCTTGCCGAATGCGTCGCCATAGCAATTTGAGCGGTGGCGCGAGAACTTCGCCGCATCTTGCCGCCAATAGGCACGCTCATGCCAAAGGTTTGTCGTTATATCAAAGCACCATGTCTTTCCGGCAGCCGGGAATGTCAGCACATAGAACGTATGTCCTGCCTCGCTGTATGAATAAGCGAAGGCGTCATCTGTCCTGTTGTATTCTGAGAGAGTCGACTCGATGGCGAGCGTGCTAATGCGCTGCGGCTGATAGCCATTAACGCACACGACTCGCAGCTTGTCTGTCAGCCAGAATAGCGTGTTACCGGCTTGCACCAGTGAGTAAGGCGCACCGATGCCGTAATCAATTACTGCTCCACTCATTCTTCTAAACGGGAATGTTGCGTCTCCTGTGTGCGACCAAACTTCTGTTGTCTTACTGCCAATCAGCCATAATTCTTGATAGCCCGTCACGAGCGCCAGCACATCATCTGGCGAAGCTTCGGCATTGGCAAAATCCAATACATCCCAATCGCTGCCATCGCGAAGGCCGGACAAATAAAACTGACCTGTTCCCGAATTATTCACCACGAAATATCCGGCGATACAGTCAACGTGCGTTGGTGTAGCAGGAAGTGTTGGAATTGTGAGTGCGTCATTGACGGTCGCCACAATTAAATCGTTATTAGCAGGTGCGACAGAAAAAACAATTTCATCACCTGAGACCGTGAAGCCTGCATCTGGCACGCCGTTAATCGTGACAGCAATGCTTGGCGCTGTGCGAGTATCAAGCCCGCGAATGGTGAAATGCGTCTCCGTACCGTCGCCTTCATGTGATGTTGTCGCCTCTTTTTCATAAAGATAACCATCAACGCCATCAACGAATAGCACCTGATTGCCGTTTGTGGCGAAAACAATACGCGCATCAACAGTATTCATGATGCCGATTTGCACCGCTGATTTATCGCTTCTTATCAGGTAAATCGTAGCGCCAACAATCGCAATCAGCGCATATTGTGTTGGGAATATGCCGCGAACTGGAGAGCTTGTATCGAAAGAGCGCCAGCGCTTCAAGCCGGGCGTCGGGTATAACGCGCGGACTTTTGCGCCGCCTGTTTCATTGGCGACGGGGTATAAATTAATGCACCGTTGCGCCGACAAATTGAGGCTCTTTGCCTCATACGCCGCGCCAACGAACGGTACTTGTATCAGCGCCATGTTTGAACGCTCCTGATGTCCGATAGGTCAGCAGGTGTCTGTTTCCGCGCCGCATTAAATCGCTTGAGGCTGGACATGCTGCGTGCGGCAATCTCGGCCACCTCTGGCGATACTGATTTGCCGAACTCAGGCGCGATGCGAATAGCCAGCGCGTAGGTTAGCGCCTCTTCGTAGCCATCAGGCAGTGCTATATCGTTACTCGCAGCAAGCTGCGTCGTGGGAACAATCTGCAAGTTTTCTATCGCAATTCCGCGAACAGACAAGATGCCAAACGGCTTTGATGGGTTGTAATAAAACCCCGATTCACCTGCCAGATACTCGGCTTGCGACAGCTGGTTAATCGTTCCATTTGCGCTGCGAATCTCTGCCGGAGCTGGCGTATCAACATCGCCGCCAATGCCTACGGTGTAGTCACCATCGGTAAGCGATGCAGATATTGTTTCAGATGCGGGTATAAAAAACTCATCAAGCCCAAGCGTTTTTAACATCGCGTTGAGTGCTTGAAGCGTGTCGGCTTCTTCGTGAGCCGTTGGAACTTCGCTCGGATCGATGGCACGAATCAGGCGCAACGATCGGCGGATTAAGCTGGCGACTTTTGCCATGTCTCACCTCATAAGGATAGGGAGAGAGCCGAAGCCCTCTCCCGTCCCTGCTTACTCAGTGATACGGCAAGCGTGCTCTGGACGTACAGCAGCGAAGCCAGCCAGTACGTCGATACGAGTGCCTTCTACGTCAGCCTTGCCATCGCCGAAGGTCATCACGCGCAGAGCGATGCCACCGGGAGTGCGGGTGCTGTAACCTTCGCAGCCTGCCAGCACGGGCAGATCAGCGAACGCGGCGGCAAACGCATCGCGCTGGAACATCAGGTTCTGGCGGTAAGCAGTAGATACAGAGCCAACCAACGTCACTGCGGCGCTATTCGCAGGCGATGCGGTGACGGTCTTGTTCGGACCAGTCGGACGAATCTCAGGGCTGATGGACAGCGTGCCGGTAGTGCCAGATGCCGTGAAGTCGGCTTTCACCACGAACTGTTGAAGCTCGCCGGCATCCTCGCCGGTCAGCGGGTGGGCGCGATTAACACCAGCGATAGTGAACACTTGACCAGCGCTCAGCGTGTTGGTGCTGGTCAGCGATTTAACAGCCAACGACGAGCCTGTTTGTGATGCGCCATCAACAGCGAAGCCGGTCGCTTGACTGCCGTTGGTGATTGCTGGCAACGATTGGTGTTCATACCAATCAGCGCCGAGCAGCTCGCCGAGTGCGCCGCGAATCAGGCCGGAGTCAATGGTCTGCTTCTGAAACAATCCCTTCGTTGCATCCACAATCTCAACCATCGCGCCCGATGTAATCAGGTGCGAGCGGTCGCTAACGGGCGCTAGGAAGGCTTCCATTTTGGCGCGCGCTTGGCTGTGAGCTTTAACGGTTGACGGAACGCTGCCTGCTGTGCCAACAAGATTAAACGTTGCCTTCACAGCACGCTTAATCATCTCAGCTTCGATGGTGCTGGCCAGAGTGCGAATCTGCGGGCGCAGGATACGCTCGCGGAACTCGGTCACGTCCAGCGCTTTCTCTTTAGCCGAGAATTGAACGCCGATGTGTTTGCGAATATCCAGCTTAAGATTGACTCGGCGCTCGGTTACGTCCGTGGCAGAGCCGCCGCCTGCGAACGTCTCACCATTAAACACAACGCCGACGGGCGGAATGCTGATGTCGATATTATCGCCGGTTTTGTAGCCGCCTACGTCGCGGCCAAAGTCTGATTCGCGTCCCTTGTTGATGTTGGAAAGAAAAGGAGACTCCTCTTCCAGTACAGCAGCGGCTTCTCGCGCCAGAAGCTGATGGGTGTTGATTGTGTTTGCCATGATGTCACCTCATTTGTTTTGTCGATGCCCTCCGTGCTGCGTACCACTCGGAGTCTGTCATCTTGCTTTCGTCTTTGACAAACTTTCCGCCTTCGCCTCGCACAGGGGCTGTTACTGGTGCGGGCTTCTTAATCGTTTTTTGCTGTGCGCCGAAGCGCTCATCGAGACGACCAATTTCCCGCGCTTGTGCGAGCGGTGACAGACTGGCAATAGCACGAGCTTTGTCAGGGTTTTTACCAAGAAAATACGCAATATCGCCAGCGTTGTCGGTATCAGCTAATGCCTCAACCATCGTCGCTGTAATCTGCGCATTCGGGTCGGTAACAACCTCTGCAAAGTCGTCGTATCGCTCGGCGGCGGCCTCCATCTTACTCATAAGAGTCGTTTGGATTTCATGCCGTCTGGCGTTTTGCCGGTTCTGTTCCTCTCGCTGCTGAAGCTCCTCAATCTGCCGCTGAATAACTTTTTTTGCCTTGTCTTCTGCGAGAGCTTGTACGTATTCGTCATAGGTCTCGAAGTTGTCCGGCAAAATAGCGGTGGGCTGCGCGGCGGGTTTCGGTTCGGACAATCGCGACTCAATGGCCTGCAATCGTTCCTGAAGTTCGTCTCGCTCACGCTCGGCAGTTCTACGGTGCGCTGTCAGCTCGTTGATGCGGTCAAGAAAGCCTTTTCGTTTTGGCTTTTCTTCCGGCGCATCTGCCGGTTCGCCAGCGGGTGATTCTGACTGGGTGACACCCTGTTCGGCAGACTCAACCGTTTCTGGTTCAGGCGCTGCCGCTACCTGTTCAAGCTCATCGCTCATTGCGCGTCTCCGCGAAGTGGTTGCCCGTCGATGCCGGACGGTTCGGCTTCTTTGATGATGTCAGGATTGTTGACATCCGTCAAATTATTTGCCATTGCTTGCGTTACTGCTTGCATCACCAGCCCGTTAATCTCGTCAGCTGTCATGGCAGGCTGCAACAGCTTCAGGCGATCTGTCTCGGCTTTATAGGCGTCAATTGCAAGCTTCTGCCTGTCGATCTCCTGCTCAGATAGTTCGGCATGTGCCTGCTGTAACTGTGCCTGCATCTGCTGCATGGCTTGCTGCATTTGCTGTAAATCCTGCGCCACTTCCGGCGGTAGTTGCGGCTCGCCATCTTCGGGTTTTTTTAGCTGATCCGGCAGCATAGTCTTAAGGCGGTCGGCGATTTCATCCGCCCCCGGCCAATCCATGTTCTTGGCAATCAAATCAGAAACCAGCGTGGCGGCCTGCGGAACTGCCTGCACGAACGACATCATGCTGTTAGCCGCCTCGGTGCGCTGGGTTGCATAGCTCGGCCCTGTTGATACCACTACATCATATTTGCCGACCGTCATGTCATAGATGCGCGCGCCGCTACCCGGTATCTCTTGGTTAATCTTGATCAATCTCTCGCTTTCGTCACTGCCTAACACGCGGATGATGCGTTCATTGGAGTAAACGTGCGGAATCAGATCAATCATAATCTGCCCCGCACGGCGAATTGCACGGGAGAGATTGTCGATAAACGCAAAAGTGGCGGTGTCTGATTCGCGCTGCCTTGCGAGAATAGCGCGGCCTGATGTTTCGTTCGACTGGTCGCCGAGGCCAGCATTAAAAATGCCGATGGTGCTTTTCATTTCCTCGGCAGTTTCGCGGCTCTCTGTCAGGAAGGCAGACGGCACAGCGGGGCCACTATCTCTTGCTGGTCTACCGGCGGCTGTTGCGTTGTAATACAAGAATGCCGAGCTGCCGTTATTGGCGTTAGCCCATTGTGTTTCGAAGCCTTCTATCTGCTCTGGCGTTACAAGCCACGGTGCGGATTTGCCAAGCGCGACCATTTCGGTCGCGGCTGTGCGCCAGTAGTTGTACATGCGCTGCGGGTCTTTCGCAAAACGAATCAGGGAGCGCAAAATACGCTTTCCGCCCAAATTATCCTCTTCGCCAAAGACGGGAACGACTGGGATATATCTGCCAGGATAGTCGGTAATTGCCTCCAGTACGTCGTCACTTGACAAGGTGTAACATTCTACGCGATGCGAATCGACTACGCGCTCGGCCACCACCTGAACGCCATCCTCTAGCATCGCCTCTGCGCGATCTTCGGTAAATAAATCACTTTCGATAACCGAGCCGTCAGAGAGTAGTAGCAGGGTGCGTTTGATTTTAACGCGCCGCCAATACTCCACAATCATCACGTTGTCAGGGTCATTCGCCAGATCAGAATAGATGTCAATGTCTGAAAAGCTGCGCGGCTTCCTTTTAGGCCATCGCTCCTCGAACGCGTCCTTGCTCATCCACTGCGCTACGAATGCGAAGTTTATGTCGCCAGCATCCGCGCTCTGGAATGTTGGGTCGATAAAAACCGACAGCGGGTTGGTGATTCGGTGGACGGTAATGTCTTGGTCGAACGTATCTTCGCTAGCATATTCAATGGCGATGCGGAAAAATCCAATCCCGCAGGATACGGCAGACTCAAAAGCGGTGTCATATGCCGCCTCTGCTGCACTTGCGTTCTGGATTTGCCGAATAATACTCTCGCGGATTTCTGCCGCGTCTGAGTCGTTCGTTTCTACCGGCTGGATTTTAATAGCCGTGCGGTTTTGGCGCTGGTCGCCAACGACCTGCTTGATAAACTGCGGCAGGCGGTTGATGGTAAGGCACGGTTGCCCCTTCTTGGCGCGAGACGACTTAATATCCTCCGGCCACTGGTTGCCGTTCTTAAACTCGATGTCGGAAAGTGCCTCGTCATAGATGTCGCCCCATTGCTCGATCGCATAGGTCAGGCGCTTTTTCGCCTCATCCAAAATTGTTTTTTCTGCTTTGGTTGCCATTTATTAACCCATCCACGAATCGGAACTAGCGGCCACGAATTTTGGCATGATGCGCCCAGCGTTGTTGTTTTTCAAGCTGTCGGCAAGCAGGCACAGGTAGCGGAAGGCGTCCGCCCCATGCGAGTGGTCATCATGTATGGGCGCACTGGCCACCCCGTTTTTGCCAATTTTCCGGCGGTAGCGGCGCAGGTGTTCAAATAAAACCTGCACACCTTCTGACTCTGAATTGAACCAGATTCGCGGGAACACGAGGCGTGCATTACGAATTCCCGCCTCCACGTCCACTGGCGGAATAGGCGGAAGCTGTGGCACGCTGCGGCCTGTTTGCCGTAGCACGGTGGCATCATCCCTGCCGGTCTGGTGGCGAGTAGCGTACCCATCATGTGGTAAGTAATCCTCTCCCCAGTTTAACGCCATTTCTGCCAGCTCTCGCGCGTAATCGGTGACAATACGATGACTTCCTTCCAGATAGTCAATAATACGAATCTCCGAGGCGGCACGTTGAGCCAAAATAATCGCCATCGAGTCACTGTAGCCCAAATCCCAGACAGTGTGAACTTTCAGCATCGGGTCATAAGGCACGCGGGTTAATCGGTTTTCCAGTTGGACTTTGCCGATTTCGTTTGAGTAAATTGAACCTTCGACGGCTGGCAAACATTGGCCTTCCCAAGTGTGAAGATAATCCGCCTCGCTCATTGTTTCTTTTGCAATTTGCCGTTCACGCTCCAGCACATCAGGGAAGAACGGGTTGTCTGACCAGTTCATCGTGATAATGAGCTTGTCCTCATCAGGTAAGCTGTTCGCCAGTTGATGAATCGGGTCAGTCTCAAGCTCGGGGTTGTAGGTCGCCCAAATTTCACTGCCCTCTTTACGAATTGTGGGCTTGAGAATATTTAACGAGCGCTGGCTGATGGATTGCGCCTCCTCAATCCAGACAATATCAACGGCCTCGAATGATTTAATACTGTCAGCAGTCAAGTCAGACAAGCCTGAGAAGAGAACCAGCGAGCCGTTGCGACCTCGTATCTCGGTCAGTAGTACTTCGTAGAATGCCGAGAGCGACTCGTCTGATTTAATAATATCCTCTAGCAGCTGATGCACGGATGTCTTGATTGACTTCTGGACTTCACGAGTGCAGAGAATGCGCAGCGGCTTGATAGAGGCTTGGATAAGAAGCGCTCTTGCTACGCCATGGCTTTTAGCGCTACCGCGCCCTCCGCGCAGGAACTTGTAGCGCTTGGGCTGAAATAGCGGTTTAATCTTTGCTGGGAGTTGCATCGATAAAACTCACGGTTAGGCCGGTCATCTTCTC
>ERZ650308.1207-NODE-1207-length-13534-cov-6.559834_pt1 | contig 13534 bp, 17 predicted proteins | sample MGYA00376244_ERZ650308 | MGnify/ENA primary metagenome ERZ650308 (study PRJEB26733, sample SAMN07839295) | wastewater metagenome | biome: small river; feature: stream; material: water | place: USA: North Carolina | collected 2016-04-26 ...
AACCGCCGCTGTCGGTGAGGATGGGTTTGTTCCAACGCTCAAAGTCGTGCAGGCCGCCAAAGCTTTGCATCACATCGAGGCCGGGGCGCATCCACAGGTGGAAGGTGTTGCCCAAAATGATTTGCGCGCCCATTTCTTCTAGGCTGCGTGGCATCACGCCCTTGACCGTGCCGTAGGTGCCCACGGGCATGAAGATGGGGGTTTGCACCACGCCATGGTTCAGGGTCAATTGACCGCGGCGCGCGTGGCTGTGCGGGTCGGTTTTGAGAAGTTCAAATTGAAGCATGCTTCATTCTAAGTAAGGGTTGTCAAAAACGTGTTGCTCAAACAGACCGGGTCAGCAGCATGGCATCGCCATAACTGAAGAAGCGGTAACGCTGTTCAATGGCGTGGGCATACAGTGCCATCACCTTGTCATAGCCCGCCAAGGCGCTGACCAACATCATCAAAGTGCTTTTGGGCAAATGGAAATTGGTGATGAGGCAGTCCACCCATTGAAACTCAAAGCCGGGGGTGATGAAGATTTGAGTGTCACCTTGGGTTTGACCCGTCTTGGCCCAAGACTCCAAGGTGCGAACCGAGGTGGTGCCCACGGCCCACACTTTGCCGCCTCGCGCACGGCATTCGTACAAAGCTTGCTGCGTGCGCTCGGGCACGTCATACCATTCACGGTGCATGGTGTGTTCAGCGATGTTTTCTGTTTTGACGGGCTGAAACGTGCCAGCACCCACATGCAAGGTGACGCTTGCGCGCTGCACCCCACGCGCTTCCAGTTGTGCCAACAGCGCCTCGTCGAAGTGCAGCGCGGCTGTGGGCGCGGCCACAGCACCCGGGGCCCGCGCAAACACGGTCTGGTAACGCTGGGCGTCTTCTTCGGTGTCGGTGTGCTCAATGTACGGCGGCAAGGGCACATGGCCGTGCTTTTCCATCAGCGCATGCGGCTCGTCGCTCAGCTGCAGGTGGAACAGTTGGCCGTTTTCGTCGGGCCAGCGTCCCAGCAGTTCGGCATCAAAGCCGCCGTTGCGGGCGCCACCCGCCATGAACATCTGACCGCCCACCAGCGGCTTTTTGCTCACTTTCATGTGCGCCACCACTTGGTGGCCGGGCAGTACGCGCTCGATCAGCAATTCGAGCTTGCCGCCCGAAGCCTTCTCGCCAAAGATGCGCGCCTTGACCACCTTGGTGTCGTTGAAGACCAGCAAGTCGCCCGCGTTCAGCAAGCCGGGCAGTTCGTTGAAGATGCGGTCCACCACGGCGGCTGATGAACCGTCCAGCAAGCGCGAGCCACTGCGTACGGCTGCAGGGTGCTGGGCGATCAGTTCGGGGGGGAGTTCAAAGTCGAAGTCACTCAGGGTGAATTCGCGGGGGAGGGGGGCAGAAAGAGAAGTCATGCTTCAGGGCCGGACAGGCCCGTGCGAAGTGGAATAGGGCATGATTATCCTGGATCTTGCAGATGAAAAAGCCACCTTCGCAGGTGGCTTTTTCTTGACTGCTCAGATTGCTTCAATCAGAACTTGAAGCCAACACCCAAGGTGAAGCCATTGACCTTGGAACCATCCTTGTTCAGATAGGACATGTAGTCGGCATTCAGTGATGTGCTCGGATTGATGGCGTAGCTCAGACCTGCGCCATAGGAGAACCCATTGTCGCTAGCAGTTTCAGTGCCGTAACCAGTAGCTGTCACGGTGCCTTTGATACGGGCAAAACCGACGCGACCAAAGATTTCAACGCTGTCGTTCAGTTTTGTTTTGGGCTTGAGGTAAAGACCGATTGCGTTGTCGATTTCCAGTTTGATACTGGAAATGTTTTGACCGTTGACCTTGACGGTGGAGTCGCCGAGACCCAATGCGACCATGCCTTCGATGGCCAAATTGGGGTTGAGTTCATAGCCGATGAGGCCACGGATTGCCGCTGGCGATGCTTTGATCCCGTTGCCGTTGGCATTTTCTTTGTAAGTCGTTGCTGTGTAGCCAATTTCGCCATAAGTTTGGGCGTTGACTGCAGCGGCGGTTGACATGATGGCCAGCGCCAAAAGTTTTGAGTAGGTTTTCATATTGGTTTTTTAAAATGGCGTGAAAAGAAATGCGTCACAGCCTTCGCATGTGCGCTTTATTTCTCTGTCTTGTAGGGGCCATTAGGAATGGCGTTAGGTCCCCATACAAAAACTTGAGCGTTGGCCTGTTTGGTCAATGGCATGTAATTGGGGGCTGCTCGAGTTGCGGCGGCATTGATGGCGGCGGCAATCAGTGCAGCCATTGGGGAGACGGCATTGTTGTTGTTTTGCGGTTGGTACACCAGCTTCTGATTGGCCTTCCACAACTCGGCGCCGTCTTTGTTGACAATGCGGTAATCAAAGTCAACGGTCACAGTGGTGGTGATGAAAGCGTACTGTGCATCCCATCGGTTGATTCGTACATACAAAATGCTGTCTGCTCCAAACATCCGGGCCAATGTTTCGGGTGGCTGTGCGTGGACTTGTTCGCCCTCGTAAAAACCTTCCTGTTCAAGAATGGTTTTTGTGGTGTGGACTGGAAAAACGTAATAGCCTTTCTCTGCCAGTGGCAATGTGAGCGTGCTCAACAGATAGTTGGGTGCATCGACATCCAGCGATTTGTTAACCGAAGGTACGACCAGGATGGACCGAGGTGCGGCGGCCTGAAAAGCACTCAAGTCTTTTTTAGGCGCATTGGTTGCACAACCTGTCAGAAATGCAGCGGCAAACACGAGTAGCCATTTCATTGTTTGGGCTCCTTGGATGATTTGTCGAGGTTATTGATCAAGGCAGTCATCAGTCCGCTGCTTTCGGGCCAGGTGTCACGTTCAAGTGCGTAATAGGTCGCAGCCTTGGCGCGATTGCCTGCTTGTAAAAACAATGTGGCCAATTCGGAGTAGATGCCAGGCGGAACTTTTTGTCCTGACTGCTGTAACTTCAGAACGTGCGCTTCCAGATTTGTGCGCATGACTTCCATTTTTTCGGGCTCCTTGTAGCCGCGATAAAGCATGTCTTCATAGCCGCCCCATTGGTAGAGGGATTTGGGTGCACATGCAGTCAATGTCAGCGCCACAGAGATGGTGATCCAAATTTTCATGGAGTGCTCACTTCACAACAAAGCTTTTGTTGACACCATCGGCCACGTAGAAGCGTTCTTCTAAAAGGATCAATGAGCCACTCCGGATTTGGAGTTGGTGTGTCCCAGGCAGGACCTTGAGCGAATTCACGCCATCGGTGAACTCTTGCGCTGAGCCCACATCTTGACCATCAAGGATGACGCGACTGGTTTGCACCAGTGGATTGGATGTGTTGAGCTTGAAAGAAATCTGTGGTCGCAAATCAGCAACCGATTGCTTTTCGGTGGGCATTTGAACGCAAGCGGTCAAAGCCATGACCATGGAAGTCATGGCGAGCAATTTGAAAAGACGTGGCGTCATGGGTGTTCTCATTTCGTTCTGACGAGGAGCTCTTGAACGTTGTGACCTTGAATGGCACCTTTGACCACGCTGGCCACCGATCCTTCGTTGGTCTCGTTGTCGCCAAAGTTGCTGTCGATCCGGATTTCTGCAATTTCTTGTCCGGGCAGGGTGATGTCAAATCCGGTTTGTGGGGATTTGATGCGGCGACCTGCGGTTTGCACAGAAAACGTCATGCCGGGACGAATGCCCTGTGCTTTGCCTCCTGCGATGAAAAGCTGGGAGCCTTCGGCGGAGAGGATGCCGGTTTGCCAGGGGCGTTGACTCATTTGTTGGGTCAGTTTGTTGACCACCTCGGACACCGCTTGGCGGATGGCTGCATCGTTCAGCGTGCCGTCGTAGCTCGCTTGGGAACCGAAACCAAAAGTAGATGCCGTTTCGGTCGACGCTTCACCGGCACCAGACGTTGCGAAAAACACATGGCCAGTTTGAGCGTCAACAACGCGGACATCCATCTTGGCGAAAGCGACTTGTTTCTTGCTGGCAGATGCAAACCCGGTTTGTCCAACTGTCTTGCGCCCAAACTCTGTCAGCGAACCAATGACCAAGGCGTCAACGCCTACGAGGTTCAGCTTGCTGCCTGTGAGCTGGCTCTCGCCTTGCAGGCGGGTGATGTCTGGACGTTCAAATACCAAATAAGAGCCTGACTCTGTCAACGATTTGCTCAAGAGATCTGTGACTTGTTTGCCCAGAGGATCACCTGCTCGGTCGCGCAGCAAAGATTGGCCGTAGTTGGTTTCGTTGCTGATGCGACCCAGAGCGATCTTGCGCTTGAGTGTGGGTGTCGAAACGGTGGTCAATACGGCTTGCAGAGCAACTTGCTCTTGCTTCGCGGTGATTGGCGATTCTTTAGGTGTGGTGGGAGGTGTTTGGACAGCGCAGCCAGTCAGCCAACAAACAGAAATCAATTTTGAAAGTTGAGACGTATTCATGATGACCCTTTGTAGAAACCAGGGTTTCATTGGTACGAAATCGTGAGTGCTGTGTTGCCTTCGGATCCAACCTCAGAAAGTCGGGTCAGCCCGCCTGCGGGGGTGATACGGAATGTGAGTGTTTGTGTGGATGTTGTCGTCCCGTAGGTGTCTTTTTCAACGTTGACGATTTTCAAAAGTGCAGTGGATGCGGTATCTGGCTCGAGCACGTAGGAGGCTGTCGCGGTGCCCAAGCGACTCGTTTTGCTAGAGGATGTGTATCGGACGCTTTGATACCAAATTCCGGTGTCGTTCACCCTGGCCGTTAATGGAATGGCATTTCCACTGCTGTAGACGGCATATTCAACACCGCTACTGCCAAGTGGCGTGTAGTTGTTGTCGACATAAGCGGTGGTTGTGACTCCAAGCGCAAAGGTTTGGCCGCCTCCTGAAATGGATCCCGTGATCACAGACGTCTTTTTGAGTGCGTTTTGTGATTCGAATACAGCGCTGGAAAGACTGCCTTGTGTGAGTGTTCCGCTTCCAGTGACAGCAGTACCAGAGACCGAGCCGGTCAGCGTGAACGGCGATGACCTTGTATCGGTGATGTAGTTGACCCAGCCAGTTCTCAGTTGGAAATTTTCTGTTGAACTCACGGGGCCAGATGAGGCGCCACCCCCGCCTCCGCATGCTGCCAATAGCAGTGTGATCGCTGCAGCAGCAACGGCATAAATTCGGCGAACCAGCATGGTGATCTCCCTTGGTTGTAGAACGGTGTATATCAAAAATGTAATCAACTATAACAATAAATGTGATCTATATTCACTTTTTGGGAAAATGCAACGATTAGCTTCGTGGCATGGGCACCACAACCGAAACAGAAGCTTTTGCACAGCGCTTGCGCTTGGCGTTGGAGGCTTGTGCGGTTCGTGCTTCACCGACCGTGGTCGCCAATGAATTCAACCTGCGCTATTGGGGGCGCAGCATCACGCCCCACACTGCGCGTAACTGGCTTTTGGGCAAAGCCATTCCGACGCAGGACAAGCTGCGTGTCCTGGCTGATTGGCTTCAGGTCAGCCCAGATGAGCTGCGCTTTGGTCGCGCGGGCGGGGCACAGGCCATGCATGAGGCCGATGCGCAGTTCAAGTCCTTGAACATGGCCGACCGCGAAATGCTTAGCCGTTACATGGCACTTTCCATGGCGGAGCGGAAAACCGTTCGCGATGTGGTGGAAGCTTTGTCAGTCGCATCCGTTTCCAAAAGAGAGAATAAGAAATAAATTATTACAACTAAAGTTTATTTTTATCTTCCTTGATTGTTAGTATCTGCGACGGCGAACAAGGTGTTCGCATTCAGCAATTAAGAAGGTAAATATGAAAAAAATGATCCGTTTTATGGGTGCAGCGGCCATCCTTGCGACAGCAGCTGCTGCGCAAGCTCAGGTTTATGTGGAAGGTGCCATTGCCCCTTTGACGTTGAAGGACAGTGAGTCCCCGGTGCTGAAAGCCAAGCCAACGGTGTTGACCGGTTTTGTGGGTTACGAGATCCACCCTAACGTGGCAGTTGAGGGTTTCTTGGGTCTCGGCGCGAGCAATGCATCCGTCACGCTGGATGGTGCGGCCACCGCGGTCAAAGCGAAGATTTCCAATTCGTATGGCATTTTCGTTAAGCCCAAAGTCATGATCAACAATGAAGTGGAGTTGTTTGGCCGTTTGGGTTATGCCCGCTCTAAAGTGAAGTTGAGTGCCGACGGTGAAAGCGCAAGTGAGTCCGATGGTTCATTCGCTTACGGTGTGGGGGGCAACTATTACCTGAACAAGCAAACTTATTTGACCGCCAGTTACATGAGCTTCTACAGCAAGGACGGGCTGAAAGCGACAGGGCTGAATCTGGGGGTGGGTTACAAGTTCTGAATTTGAATTTCTGAAACGTCACACATCAAGACAAAGCCGCCTTCGGGCGGCTTTGTTTTTTTGGGGCCATCCAAAGGCACAATCGGTGACATGCCTGCCAAGCCCGCCACCCCGCCCTCCAAAACGCTGTCCGCGCCGCAAAAGGCGCTGATCAAGCTGGGCTTGGTGCGCGACATTGATCTGGCGCTGCACTTGCCGCTGCGCTATGAGGACGAGACGTGCATCGTCCGGTTGCGGGATGTGCGCGAAGGCGATACCGCGCAGATCGAGGCCACGGTGACGGCCTGCGAAATCACCATGCGGCCGCGTCGCCAGTTGTTGGTCACGGTCGATGACGGCAGCGACACCTGTGTGATGCGTTTTTTCAGTTTCTACCCGTCGCATCAGAAGGCCTTGGCGGTGGGCAACCGCATCCGAGCACGGGGCGAGGTGCGTGGCGGCTTCATGGGGTTGACCATGATGCACCCCACGTTCAAGGCGGCGGGGGGGCATTTGGCTGAGGCTTTGACGCCGGTGTATCCCACGGTGGCCGGGCTGGCCCAAGCTTATTTGCGCCGCGCCGTGATCACCGGCTTGAACCATGCGGACCTGAGCGAAACCTTGCCCCGAGGCATCGCCTGGCCCGACAAGCGTGGCGCCTGGTCGCTGCGCGATGCGCTGCAGTTTTTGCACCACCCCACGCCCGATGTGTCGCTGGCCGCCCTCGAAGACCGCAGCCACCCGGCCTGGATTCGGCTCAAGTGCGAAGAGCTGCTGGCCCAGCAGCTGTCACAGCTCACGGCCAAGCGCGAGCGCGATTTGTTGCGGGCACCTGCGCTCAAACTCAAGTCGGAAGGCTTGCATGGTCAGTTGCTGACCGCTCTGCCCTTTGGCCTGACGAATGCTCAGCAACGCGTGGGGCAGGAAATCGCCCAGGACTTGGCCCGCAACGTGCCCATGCACCGCCTGCTGCAAGGCGATGTGGGCGCGGGCAAGACGGTGGTGGCGGCACTGGCGGCCATGGTGGCTGTGGATGCGGGCTGGCAATGCGCCCTGATGGCCCCGACCGAAATTTTGGCCACTCAGCACTTTGCCAAGCTGGTGGGCTGGCTGGAGCCTTTGGGCGTCAAGGTCGCCTGGCTCATTGGCAGCCAGAAAAAGAAAGAGCGCGCCGCCATGCTGGCGTTGATCGAGTCCGGCGAGGCTGCGCTGGTGGTGGGCACGCATGCGGTCATTCAGGAGCACGTCAAGTTCAAGAACCTGGCGCTGGCCGTGATCGACGAGCAGCACCGCTTTGGCGTGGCGCAGCGCCTGGCCCTGCGCGGCAAGATGCAGGCCGATGGCATGGAGCCGCACATGCTGATGATGACGGCCACGCCGATCCCGCGCACGCTGGCCATGAGCTATTACGCCGATCTGGACGTGTCGGTGATCGACGAGCTGCCGCCGGGGCGCACGCCCATCGTGACGCGGGTGGTGTCCGATCACCGCCGCGATGAAGTGGTCGCGCGCATTGGCGCTCAGCTGCAGCAAGGGCGGCAGGTGTACTGGGTGTGCCCGCTGATCGAAGAAAGCGAGGCGCTGGACCTGACCAACGCCACGCAAACCCATGCCGACCTGAGCGAAGCGCTGCCCGGCGTGATGGTGGGCCTGTTGCATTCGCGCATGCCCGTGGCCGAAAAGAAGGCCGTGATGGATTTGTTCACCAGCGGCCAGATGGGCGTGCTGGTCAGCACCACGGTGATCGAGGTGGGGGTGGACGTGCCCAACGCCTCACTGATGGTGATCGAACACGCCGAACGTTTTGGTTTGAGCCAGCTGCACCAGTTGCGCGGCCGGGTGGGGCGCGGTGCGGCCGCATCGGCCTGTGTCCTGCTGTACGGCACGCCAGAAGGCGGGCGCTTGAGCGAGACCGCGCGTGAGCGCTTGCGCGCCATGGTCGAGACCAACGATGGTTTCGAGATCGCCCGGCGCGATTTGGAGATCCGAGGGCCGGGTGAATTTTTGGGCGCACGCCAGTCGGGGGCGCCTTTGCTGCGCTTTGCTGACTTGGAAACCGACACGCCCTTGCTGGAATGGGCCCGCGCATTGGCCCCCCACATGCTGGACCAGCACCCCGAGCTGGCCGAGCGCCACATTGGCCGCTGGCTGGGCGGGAAATCCGAGTACCTGAAGGCCTGATGTTCAAATACCGCCCATGACCCTGACCGAACTCAAATACATCGTGGCCGTGGCCCGTGAAAAGCATTTTGGCAAGGCCGCCGAGGCTTGCCATGTGTCGCAGCCCACTTTGTCGCTGGCGATCAAGAAGCTCGAAGAAGAGCTGGACATGAAGATCTTCGAGCGCAGCGCCAGCGAGGTGTCGGTCACCGCATTGGGCGATGAGGTCGTGCGCCAGGCGCAAAGCGTGCTGGAGCAGGCCGCCGAGATCAAGGAAATCGCCAAGCGCGGCAAAGATCCCCTGTCGGGGCCTTTGCGCTTGGGGGTCATCTACACGATCGGGCCTTATCTGCTGCCCGATCTGGTCCGCCAGATCATCACGCGCACACCGCAGATGCCGCTCATGCTGCAAGAGAATTTCACCGTGCGTTTGCTGGAGATGCTGCGCACCGGCGAGATCGATTGCGCGATCCTGGCCGAGCCTTTTCCGGACACCGGCTTGGCGATGGCGCCGCTGTATGACGAGCCCTTTGTGGCGGCTTTGCCGCGCAACCACGCATTGGCTGGGGCCGCATCGCTGACCACCGATCAGCTCAAGGAAGAGACGATGCTGCTCCTGGGCAATGGGCATTGTTTTCGCGACCATGTGCTGGAGGTGTGCCCGGAGTTTGCGCGTTTTTCAAGCCGCACCGAAGGCATCCGCAAGAGCTTTGAGGGCTCGTCGCTGGAGACGATCAAACACATGGTGGCCGCCGGCATGGGCGTGACCTTGGTGCCGCGTTTGTCGGTGCCCGAAGAGGCCTTGGCCGAGCCCGACAAGAAGTCGGTCAACGGCGATGCGCATGTGCGTTATTTGCCCATCGTCGATCCGCACGGTGGCCCGCCGCCCACGCGCCGGGTGGTGCTGGCATGGCGTCGCAGCTTCACGCGCTATGAAGCGATTGCCGCTTTGCGCAATGCGGTCTATGCCTGCAAGTTACCGGGTGTGACGCGCCTGTCTTGATATCCCCGCAGCTTGGCTTGTGCGTCTGCTGTATTCGGGCGCGGATAATTGAGCCATGACCGACAAACTCAAGCTTTATCTGGACCTGATCCGCTGGAACCGGCCTGCGGGTTGGTTGCTCTTGTTGTGGCCTTCTCTGGCGGCTTTGTGGGTGGCCGCCGGGGGCTTTCCGGGTTGGCACCTGATCGCGGTGTTCACCTTGGGCACCATCCTCATGCGCAGCGCGGGTTGCTGCGTCAACGATGTGGCCGACCGCGACTTTGACAAGCATGTGAAACGCACGGCCAACCGCCCGGTGACCAGTGGGCGCATCGGAACCCGTGAAGCTTTGCTGGTGGGGGCTGTGCTGGCGCTGTGCGCTTTTGGTTTGGTGCTGACCACCAACGAGGCCACCATCGTTTGGTCATTTGCCGCGCTGGCGGTGACGCTGGTGTACCCCTACGCCAAGCGTTACGTGTCCATGCCCCAGGCGGTGCTGGGGGTGGCGTTCAGCTTCGGCATCCCGATGGCATTTGCCGCAGTGCAAGGCCAGGTGCCGCTGCTGGCCTGGGCGCTTTTGTTGGGCAATCTGTTTTGGGTGTTGGCCTATGACACCGAATACGCCATGGTCGACCGCGATGACGACCTCAAGATCGGCATGAAGACCTCGGCCATCACCTTGGGCGACAAGGATGTGCCCGCCATCATGGGCTTTTACGCGGCCTATCTGTTGATCTGGGCATGGCTGTTGAATGCCCCGCAGCAAGGGGCGTGGTTCTGGCTGGCTTTTGCGGTCTCGGCAGGTCAGGTGGTCTGGCACTACAGCTTGATCCGCCAGCGCAGCCGCGAAGGCTGCTTCAAGGCTTTCCGGCTGAACCACTGGCTGGGCTTCAGCGTGTTTGTGGGCGTGGCCTTGTCGTACCGGTGATGCGCTGACCTTCAGCGCAGCATCCAGACCCGGATCAGGACGGCTTGTCGCTCGGGTGGCAAGCCATGCAAGGTGCCCACAAAGACCCGGCGGTTGAGCCAGGCGTGCGGCCCTGCGGGGGCGGTCACCTTCACTTGCGAAAAGGCATAACGCGGCCCCTCGGCGGGGGCATCGATGGTCACGCGGTTGTGGATGGTCAGCACCGTGCCATCGTCGTGCTGCATTTCGTACAGGGCGTCCAGCTCCTTGATGCCATCGGGGCGCAGCAGCTGCCGGTCGGCTCCTCCGGGCAACACCCGTCCACGCAACACATGGCCATCGATCTTGCCCGCAAATTGGCCGCCCACAATCGGGATGATGAAGCGTTCACCCGCAGGGGACATGCCCAGGTCTTGCCGGGGCGAGACCTGCACCACAGCCTCCCAGGCCAGCACACTCGAGGGTGTTTGCAGGGGATGGGCTTGCACGATGGATTCAAACGAAGTCATGGGCATTCCTGCGGTGTGGCGTGCATTCAGGCCCGCACATAGCGAACGATGGCATCGCAGATGGACGCACGGCGTGACTGGCTGTTGGCGGGCGTGCTGGCGTCGTAATCGAACAGCACCTGGTAGTTGTGCTGCGAGGAGATGTGGTAGTGGCACAGGCCGATGAAGTTGATGTAGACGTTCATCGGTTCGATGTCCTGGCGGATGCTGCCATCGGTCTGGCCACGTTGCACGATGTCTTGCACCATCGCAAACGTGGCGCGGTTCATCTCGACGATGGTGGGCGACTCTTTCAGAAAGCGTGCACCTTGCAGGTTTTCCTGCAGGCTCAAGCGGATGAAGTCCGGGTATTTGCTGAAGTTGTCAAATGCATACCCGGCCAATCGGGCCAGTGCCTGCAACGGTGGCAGCTCATCTGGCGGGTCGATGTGGTCTTCGCGCACGATTCTGTAGGCGAACTCCAGCACGGCCGCATACAGGCCTTCCTTGCTGCCGAAGTGGTAGTAGATCATCCGCTTGCTGGTGTGGGTGCCTGCCGCGATCGATTCGATGCGGCTGCCTTCCAGACCGTAGTTGGCGAATTCAGCGAGGGCGACTTCGAGGATGTTGCGTTTGACCGGATCCATAGGTGCTGGTTTTGGGCTTTCAGGCTTGCAGTTGTTGGCGCAGATCGTCGCACAGTTGATCGGCCGCAGCAGCGCTGGCAGGCGAGACCGCGGTGTAGCTGAAAAAGCCGTGGTTCAAGTCGCCATGTACACGCATCAGCAGCGGCACGCCTGCGGCTTTGAGTGCGGCCGCGTAGGCCAGGTTGTCTTGGTACAAAAAGTCGTGCACGCCCACGCCGATGATGGCGGGGGCCAGGCCCGCCAGCGTGGCCGCTTTCAGGGGCGAGACACGCGGGTCCTGGGCTTTGGCTTCGGCGTTGTCGCCCAGGTAGGACTTTTCAGGGCCACCCCGGCCAGACAGGTTGGTGGCCGGGTACAGCAGCAGCTGGCAAGCCAGTGCGATGCCGTGGTCGCGGCAGTACAGCGCGGCCACAGCCGCCAGATTGCCACCGGCGCTGTCACCGCCCACGGCCAAAGGCTTGCCTTGGCCACCCAGCTCGTCCAGGTGCTGGCTGGCCCACAGCATCGCGGCTTCGGCGTCATCTGCGGCGGCCGGAAAGGGGTGCTCGGGTGCCAGTCGGTAATCCACATTCAGGACGACCACCCCCGCGCGGTTGGCCAGGCGGATGGCGTGGGCTTCGTGCGACTCCAGATCGCCCACCACCCAGCCGCCGCCATGCAGGTACACCAAGGTGCCGGTGATGTCCCCTGACAGGGGGTAGATCACCCGCACCGTGATGTCGCCTGCCGGGCCGGGGATGGTGCGGGACTCGATGCGGCCTTCGGGCAGCTGGGGTTTGGGGTAGAGCAGTGCCCGCACATTGCGGGCGCGCTCGCGGCTCACGGGGCCATTGCCGCCTTCGTAGAGGTCCGGGATGCCAGCGGCTTTCCAGCGGCGGTCGATCTCGACAATCGCCGGGTCCAGGGGCAGGGTGGGGGTGTTGTGGGGCATGACAGGGCTTATTTGGCGGGAATGAAGTCGATGGCGTCGATCACGACCGATTGGCCGATGCGCGGTGCCTTGACGCTGTTGGAGACAAAGTAGACCGTGTGGCTGGCCACCACAGGGGCGAACCAGGCGATCTCGGCGGCGTGGGCGTAGACCTTCTTCCAGGCACCTTCCGCTTTGTCCAGCGGCAGTGCGGCGGCTTCGTCCATCAGCTTGGTGAGGGTGGCGTCTTCCGATTTGTAGAAGTTCAGGCTGCCTTTGCCCAAAGTCTGAAAGCGCGCCAGATTGGGCACGCCCGAGTTGCTGTTGAACATCAGGGCGCCAATCTTCTTGCTGCGCTCGGCCGCGATCATGGCGCCAAAGTTCTGGAACTCTTCGGTCACCGGACGGATACCGACTTTCTTGAGCTGACCGGCAATGGCCATGGTCAGAAAGCGGCTGAGCGTGTTGTTGACGTATTGCAGTTTCAACTCAAAGCCGTTGGGGTAACCGGCTTCGGCCAGCAGGGCCTTGGCTTTGGCGGGGTCGTAGGGGTAACGCTTTTCAATCTCGGGGTCGTAGCCCAGAAAGCCTTTGCTTTGCAGTTGCGCCCGCAGTGTGCCGTAGCTCTGAGCCACGGCTTCGTCCCACGGCAGCACTTCTACGCGACGCAAGAATTCGTGCACAGCCGCTTTCAACGCCAGTGCTTCGGGGCGTTTTGCCAAACCATAGGCCAGCTCACCTGCCGTGATGGCCGATATGCAAACGCTGTGCATGGGCACAGCCAGCAAGTGTTGGGTAGCCATCGGATGGCGTTTGATGAGGTGGCTGACCGTGTTGGTGTCCAGCAGGTAGCGTGTGTTCATGGCCTGGCTCAGTGCCCCAAGGTGTTGGGTAACGACTCAAAAGGGTCGCGATCTGTAGCCTCAGCTTGGTCGTGTGGCGTGCGTTCTTCGGGGCTCAAAAAGTCGTCAGGTACCTGAGCGTTGTCAGCCGCCGCGAAAAAACCAGTCCAGTCATCGGGACGGCGTGAAAGGATCACATCACCCGTGACCGGGTCTTTGCGGATAAAGACTTCTTCGGTGTCAAACCTGTAGGCCGCTGGCAGGCGCACAGCCTGGCTGCGACCGTTCAGGAAAAGTTTGGCGGTTTGGGACATGTTTCACCTCCAT
>ERZ650308.1208-NODE-1208-length-13534-cov-6.354181_pt1 | contig 13534 bp, 6 predicted proteins | sample MGYA00376244_ERZ650308 | MGnify/ENA primary metagenome ERZ650308 (study PRJEB26733, sample SAMN07839295) | wastewater metagenome | biome: small river; feature: stream; material: water | place: USA: North Carolina | collected 2016-04-26 ...
TGCATAAATTTACCAAGCTTAATTAAGCAAAAGGAAAGGCAATCACTAAACGTGCTCGACTTGAATTTGGATAAAATTCAAATTCAAAATCGCAATTCATAGATAACAACATTTTTTTCACCATTGCCAAAACGACGCCTGGGCCTTCTTGAAGCTTAAATTTATAATCGAATTCACTCCAGAAAAAATCGTAAAGCATCATTTGCCGTGATTTGGTTGCTATATTAGAGAACTCTAAACTTAATAGCCAAAACCCATGCTTAACATCATCACTCAATACCACATGTATAATACTCAACTTATCCAACAACTGCACAGTTTCAACAAGTAATAAATCAATAACTTGCCGTATGCGGGATGCATCTGCATTAAAGAGCTTCTCCAAGACATCATCTGTGCAGGTAAATCCTAAGCTAACTTCACGCTTCAAAGCTTGCAGTTGACGCTGATAAACTACATCTCTAACCAATTCAGAAAATATAAAAAGTGATTTTTTTAACGTGATTTTTTTATTTAATAACTTATCCAGCTCGAAGTATGCCGCGCCAATTTTTGACAATTCTAAACTGCTTTCACGAATGATTTCGGCAGTAAAACTGGTCATGGGCTCATTTTCAGAATTCTCCAAAAATTCAGAATAACCAACAATACCAGTCAAATGAGTTCTGAACTCATGTGAAAAACGTGCCATTAAACTCTCTGAGATTTTGCTATTGCATTCTTTTTGTAAAAACATATTACGTATTACGCGAAACATTTTACTCCTTTACAATAGATAAATTAAAAACCATTCCAGCTTAGATGATTTAAGTCTAAAAAATTATCAAACTAGCGAAATACCGGAAAGGGCTTCTGGCAACCAGCTCCTTTACAACAACTAAGTACCGGGAGTAAATCCGTAAATTCGAGAATTCTGAGAAATTGGAGACTTACTCACACCATCTTGGCAACACTAGCACGAGTTAGGTTACGGCTTTGATGACTTCGTCAAAAACGTATAAACGCAAACCGCAGCATCAATCCAAACAGCAATAGCATTTTATAAAGGGCAAGCATAATTAACAAAAATAAAAAACTCTCAAAATATTTAGCCGTCAAATTCAATGAGCAAGAAGATTGAAACCGCTAGAAGTAAACTAGGAGAATAAAAATCTCCAAACTCAAGAATTAAAATAATTATTTTTCCGCAAAATATATAAAGCATGATTTCGATTATGAGCGCCAATATTTTTATATAATCTCCAAACATGCACTTTAACAGTATGTTCATTAATTTGTAGTTTCAACGAAATATCCCTATTTGACAACCCCTGCTCAATTAGTAAAATAATTTGCTGTTGACGGTTTGTAATTTTTCTTAGGGGGCGAGAAATTTCATGATTTAAATTAATTAATTCTTCAAACGCTCGGCGAATCTCAAATAGTGAAATTTTTTTGTTCATATAGCAACTCACCCCCTCAGACAAACATGCTCCCTTCAACTTAGCCGACTCAGAAGACGTAATGACCATTAATTGCGCATTTGGACATACATTCTTAACGGCATTAAGAGTGGCAATGCCCTGAACGTCCACTAACTGTAATTCGAAAATAATCCAATCGGGTTGGCCATGCTGAGTAAGAGTCAAAGAAAGTTCAGCCATATTTTTTATAGACACAACATTCCATCGACTATTCACACCGAGAAACATCATGCTCAAGTATTTACTAACGCTTGGGTGGCTATCTATGATGTAAATAATCATGCAATTAAATTTATTAAATATGAGCAAATGAATTTGCTTCTTAACTTGGTCACTACAGGAGGTACCTCGAGCGACTCGGTATTGAAATTGAACAGGAAGAGTGACGCTAGTGCTAGAGCACGCACTCAAAATCGCTGCAACAAATCCAATGGCGGCTAGGGATACTGACTGCTTAAAAATACGACAGCGCGTAATTTTTAATACAATTTATTGAAATATAACCTATATGAATGAACTAAATAGTTTTCAGATGCAATTTAGCAAAAAAAATTCCGCTATTTGCTTACCTAAACCGTATTCAAAGGCTAACTCAAAAATTACAAACTTGACATAAAAAGTGCAAACGGAATCTTGGGCAACTTGGAGATAGCAGCCTATCCCTTATGCGCCCCTCTGTAGTATGTATTAGACGCAATTTAACAAACAGTTCCCTTTATTCGACTTAGAGCGTTCACTAAACATACAATGCTTACTGGCTTACTGATAAAGTCATTCATACCTACTGCATAGCACTTTGCTTTGTCTTCTGCAAACGCATTTGCGGTCAGGGCTATGATATAAGGCTGCTGAATATGGGCATCTGCTCGTATGTGCTGAGTAGCCGTTAAACCATCCATGTTTGGCATCTGTAGGTCCATCAAAACAACGTCATAGCTGTTACGCTGCAGGCACGCCAACACTTCCAAGCCGTCGCAGGCCAAATCAGGGGAGATGTTGACTCGGTTCAAGATCTTACCCATCAACAAGCGGTTAATTTGATGATCTTCAGCCAAAAGTACGCGTAAATGCCCCATGTCTTGTGCTGGTGCAGCCAACGCTTTTGCTGGCGTAGATTCGCCTAGCACCGAGCTTGCTTTGAAGGTAAATCTAAACGTAGATCCACTACCAAGCTCGCTCTCGAGCCAAATACGCCCACCCATCAACTTGACCAACATGGCACTGATCACCAATCCCAAACCTGTGCCACCGTATTGTCTTGTGATGGATGTGTTGGCCTGCGTAAAAGCTGTAAACAAGCGGTTTTGAACTTCTTCACTAACACCAATTCCAGTGTCTTTGATGCTCACTTCAAACTCATCAGCCTGAACACTTCGCTTCACACTAATTACAACATAGCCTTGGTGCGTGAACTTAATGGCATTGGCAATCAGATTCGAGAACACCTGTCGCAAGCGTGTAGGGTCGCCTTTGATGGTGGATGGCAAATCGTTTGTTGGCGACAAAATTAACTCCAAGCCTCGGGCTTGTGCTTGAATTGTGAAGGTGTCTCTTAAATCGGCTAAAAACGATTGAATGTCTATGGGAATGGACTCCAATTCAAGCTTACCAACTTCAATTTTTGAGAAGTCTAAGATATCATCAATGAGCGTCAACAAGGTGCGACCGCTCGACTGCAACACGCGCAACAGCTGCCTCTGCTCGTCCGTCAGTGGGCTATTTGCAAGCAACTCCGTCATCCCAAGCACGCCATTCATTGGCGTGCGAATTTCATGGCTCATGGTGGCCAAAAACTGACTTTTTGCATCAGTAGCCTCTTTGGCATGTGCCAAGGCTTGTTCTAGCTCAAGCGTGCGTTTGACGACTTTGTTTTCTAAAGTAGCCGTCAAATCTTCCAACATTTTGTTTTGATGCGCCAATGCCACTTGTGCAGCTTCTGCTTTATTTTTGGCCTCTAATAGCTCACGCTCTAAGTTGTAGCGCAGCGTCATATCTTTGGCGCTTACCAAAATCTGCTGCTTGTCGTGCATCAGAACCATCGACATGTTGACAGTAATGCGCCGGCCATGCGCGACGACACAATTCTTCATGAAGTCTGAAACGTAGCCACACTGCAGCACTCTTTCAAAGGCCTGCTCACTCGCGGGTAAGCTTTCTGGAGATGTCAGCGCCATGCAACTGATACGCAGCAATTCTGTGCGCGTATAGCCAGTCAACTCTAAAAAGGCAGGGTTTGCATTGAGAAACGCCGTGGTGTGCACATCCAAAATGGCAATACCATCAATGGAGTTTTGGAAAATTGCCTCAAACTGTTGTTTTTGCACCAAGATTTCTTGCGTGCGCAAATCAATGTTTAAATTTAATCGTTCCTTCTCCTGCGTCCAAGCTTGGTAGAACATCACACTGTTGACAGCATGTGACAAATGAACAAACAAATTGTTCAACGCAACCAGTGCGGTTTCATCTTCCACGGGCTGATTCGCAGTGAGTGCGTTGCGGTTGCCCACCACCACAAAACCAAATGGCACATCTGCATCACCACCAAACACAGACAAGACAGCTTCTTGCAGGCATATTTGTTTAACCAGCGACTCAACGGCTGGGACTGGATTTTTCTCAGTGTGCACAATGGGCTCATTGCTGCCACGCAGCGTCTCTACAACCTCGCCGGACAACAGCGCTTGCACAATACGCAGCACTTGCAGATCTGCGCTGTCTGAGTAACCTCGGTGAAAAAGCGGCTTAAATAATCCTGTGTCATCATCATGCACAAACACGATTGCACATTCATAACCTAGTTCATCAACCACCATCTTCAATGCCAAATTGGCGATTTCTACCAGCGTGTGTGATTCGCCAATCTCACGCCAACGCTGATACAGCCTCTTGTAGTAGTTAGAGTGAGATTTCAGCTTCAAGGTAGTCATCTCCGCATGCAATACTTTTGAGCATGCGCGTCTTGTATTTCGCTTTTGAGCGACGCATGTTGCGAAAACCTTCTTCTGTGTTGATCACCTCACCATGGATCAAGTCAGTGTTGTAAATCAACTGCATCAATCCCGTAAAGCCTCCGCTGTTTGCCCAGTGCACGGGCTTGTCAGCGACTCCGTACATGCGCAAATAACTCAAATCTTCAAAGTCGTTGTAGTTTCTAAACACCGCCCGCTCACGCGAGAGTTCAACAATGGTGTGATAGCCCCAACCCATTGTGTTGATGAGTGAAGCCAGCCCTCTGATCCAATCCTCCCTGGTTTTCAAATAGGGTTTCACATAGGTACGCCACTCATCCGAAGTCATCACGCCTGCGTAGGTGAAAAATCCACAAGCGTGCCCTGCCTCAAGCAACAACTCCGAGGCAAGTAACTCGCCGTAGTCGCCACCCACTTTTTTCATGGCACGCATGAATTCAAACTGCAAACGATTGATAAAATCACTCAAGTTGCGCGCAATGTAAACACCAAATGCGGGGATATACCCCTCTTCATTGCCAACCATGTTTTCATGGGCACCTAAGAAGGAGCGCGTCACGACCTCTTCATACTCCCAACCAATTGGCAACTTTGGGCTATCGTTAAAACGCAGCGGATTTTTTGGTGGATAAACAGAAAAATTGCCCTGCCCCACATGCACCTCATGGGCGTTATACGAGTCACCGCACGCCATGCACATGACTTGCGCGGCATTCACAGAACCCAATGAGTGCCCATAAATCACAGCATAAGCCGCAGCGATGTAGCCCGTTGTGAAATAGTCAACAGGCTTGGCACTCGAGCCAAACTTCATCACCCACGTCTTGGAGTAAAAACTTTTATAGGTTTCGACACGCCCGCCCTGGGCAGTGAGCGGGCCTAAATCAATCAACCCATAGCCAAACGTTTTATAAACTTCGGCCGCCATTTGCTTTGCATCATCAACCGACAAACCGCGACACAGCTCACTGAGCTGTTGATACACCGCATCAGCAGCCGAGCCCACAATAAACGGACGGCTATCAATGTAGTCCGCATCCAAAATTGAACGCTGTAAATAATTGAGGTAGTGATGACAATGAAACACCATTGCCTCGCCTGCAATCACAAAACAATTGCGAGCCTCATCGTAGGGGTAGGCACGAATATCAAACATAGGACTACGCATTTGAATCATCCACGCACTGACGCCCAACCAACTCTTCAGCCACCTTGCGGATGTAAGCATACAAATCGTCAGGCACCAAGATCTCATCAGCAGCCTTGATACCGTCCGCTGTTAGTTTTTGGTCATACTTCATCAAAACTGGCAACACTCGTACCAAGATTCGATCAACAATCATGGCCTCGCTACAAGCCGTGGCGCAACTAAAAATATATTTGACGTTTTTCATGTGTAACGCACCGTTTTTGTAAGTGCTTCCACTGTGCCGTTAAAACTCTATTTTTTTAGAAAAATGTAAGAGAAACCGGAAAAAAATACCTAGTATTTAGTACAAATATCGCAACTTGCATTGCGTACATACAGTACGTTTTTAAAAATTGATTGATACAAACTTTCGAAGACCTAGATCAAAATAAACAGATTCAAAATGAAACTCATGCTGAGAGGCGAACGGTTTATACCAATGTGAAAGCGGATCAAATTTCAAAAAATCAAACAAATAATGATTCAAAGTATGGATGAATTCTGCAAATCCTGCTGGTGCAAACCGCAAATCAACTGAGGAAATAACCCATCGCAAATCAGTTAACGATTCACAAGCAATCACTACCTCCGCCTTGTGCCAATAAGACATACGACCATACAACTCGAAGTCATACAACATAAGCCCCACGTACCTTTGTGAGTCATCACTATGCGCAACGATGGAACGTGGAAATATTTTTAAATAAGACATCGTGTTAGTCCGCTAAAACGAACGGGTTGACGCAACGTCAACCCGTTCTATTTATGACAGCATTTCTGCTGTCAAACTCAAGCTCACAAGACCTTGAACTGTTGGTCTGCCACCATCTGCTGCACCAGCGTGTCGATGATCACATTACCTGTCAGGCCTTGCGCCGTCGCGGCCACTGTGGCGTTGTTGGCCAACACCTCGTTACTGCCGTTGACACTCAAGTTATCCAGCGTCGTGAACCAAGTCTTCTCGAAGGCAGAGCCGTTGGCCTTGCCGTCAAAGTCCACCTGTACCTGCACCTTGCCATTCACATTCACCGCACGGATGAAGTCAGACAACGTGCTGGCGTTGGTGTAGCCCTTGAGCAAGGCTGACAGGTCAATCACATCAGCCTCAGCAGCACCTTGGCCTAAGCCGGTGCCACCCTTCAAGCCGAAGTCGGTGATGTGTTCATTGGCATCCGAGTTCATCAACTGCTGGCTCAGCCACTTGAAGGTGTCCTTGCCGCCACCGCCGGTGAGCGTGTCGCCTTGACCATAGGTAGGCGTGGTCGCCGTAGCTGTACCGTTGTAGCCAATGATGGTTTCGTCTGACGACGTGCCCAGCAAAGTCTCGATGGATTCAGTGCCCGTGATGTACTTGACGCCTCCCACTGTGGCGTTATCGGCCACCGGTGTGATGCGCAAGCCGCTGTACACATCCACCGTGTCGCCCAAGGCGTCGGTCAGTGTGAACGTGATGGCGCGGTCCAGTGCCAATGGCGCGTCGGTGTTGCTGGTTAGCTTGAGTGACTGCATCACGGCTTGCACTGCAGCGGCCTGCTGTGCATCGCTGGTACCGGCGGAGAAGTCGAAACTCATCGACAACTTGCCCACCGCACCCTCACCATTCAAGGTGCTGTCCACAGTGGCCACCGTGGTCCCTGCAATTTTCACTGCATGGGTCGCTGCGTCGTAGGTCACCCCGTTCACGCTGCCAAAACCAATCGTGTCCGCTGCTGTCGCGCTATCCAAGCTCACCACCAACTTACCGGTGGTAAAGCCTGCCGCCCACTGCCCTCCCTCGGCCACCAGCGTAGCGGATGCAGCCAGCTGAATGCCCACTTGAGAAGCCGCTTCAGTCACGGTTTGGTCGGCTACCACACCATTCACCTTGACGCCACCCAAGTGCACAAAGCCACCGCTGACCAACTGGCTCAGTGTCTTACCTGTGACGCCGTTGAGCGTCACCAAGTCGACAAAGCCCGAGGCCGCGCCGCCTGCACCTGTATGCGCATCCACTTGCAAAGTGGTCTTGCCCGCGGCATCCACCAGCTTGACCCAAGTGTTCTCTGTGGCCGCTGCGGTACGTGCACCGGTGTAGCCCACTGCTGTCAGCAAGGCACCCATGTCAAGGGTGTCTGCCTCGGCACCTGCTGTGGCCGTGAAGTCGGTGATGGTGGCGCCCGTGTTGAGCACTGCCTTCACGTCAAACACATAGCGGTCTTTACCACCGTTACCAGTCAAGGTATCGCCCACCTCGCCGACGCGTGCGCCGTTGGGCTTGAACACGTCTGCCCCAAGGTCGCCCATCATCTGGTCGGCCAGACCTGTGCCTTGCCAGTAGCCGCCAGTGGTGCTGGTGGCATGGTTTTCCTTGGCCACCCACACCACGTCTTTGCCGCCAGGAGTCACAGCAGTCAAGCTGCTGTCCACAATCTGGTTGAGTGCATTGGCATTGATGCCTGAGACGCCCAAACCAGCTTTACCTGTGAGCACCGTCACTTGCTTGTCGCTGCCTGGGTACACCACCACCACGTCGTAGCTCTTGGCTGGGTCGAGGCCGAAGAAATCGGCGCCATACGTGCCTGCAACGCTCAGCTCAGCATCGCCGGATTGAGCAACAGACCTAGTTGCCACCAGCACACCCGTTGCATGGTCATACAAGCTGACTAAGGCGCCATAGGCATTCAAGCCCCCGTGGTCGTTAGCCACCATCACTTTGAGGTAGGTGTTCTCAGCCACAACTGTGTTGTTGATAGAAATACCCGTTCCAACGTTGGTACCCCCAAAACTTACAAAGTCCAAGGCGCGGTCATTGTTCAGGTCGGCCAGCAGACCTGAGCGAACAATCGTGTTGCCTGAAACACTGGCAGCGTCCCAACCGAAGGCTGCAGCAGCGTTGTCAGTGCTCAGTTGTCCTGAAGCATTGGCCAAGGAAACAACGAGACCACCCGCGGCGTTGTAGTACACAAGATCAAGTTTGCCGTCTGCATTGACATCGGCAACCATGGGTGACTTAGCGCCCGTGAAAGTGCTAGACAAACCGAGCGACTGCATGCGGAATGTGCCATCGCCCAGCCCAAAAAGCACTTGCCCGGTTGAACCCACCACATCGAGCTTGCCATCGCCATTCAGGTCTGTCAGCAACGCACCTGGCGTGGCCGTAGCAAAACCACTGTAGACGCCTGACAGCTGGTAACCCCCTCGGCCATCACCCAACAAAACGCGCAAGGTATTGGATTGATACCCATTTTGCACACTGAAGGGGGCTGACTGAACAGCCACAACCGCATCCAAAATGCCGTCTTGGTTGACGTCAGCCCATTGCACGCTGCCATCGTTGTACTGATCCGACAACGGGGCCTTGGCTTGTCGCCAGACACCTGCCGCTGTAGACAGCATGAACGTCGATTTGCCATTGCCATTGCCCGAGGCGACTGTGCTGACAAAGTCCAATTCACCGTCACCGTTGACATCACCCAGCGCAGTCAAACGAGGATGCTCATAACTCGCAGAGGCAGTACTTGCAGACGGCGTGGCATCAGCAGCGTTTTGAACACTTGCATAGCTAGTGGCGCTAGGTACGCTACCCAGTCCTGCACGATTCACCCTGTAAGCTGCAAGCGGCAGAGCCGCTGCACCCTGCCAGTCGGCCAAAATGAGGTTATCAATTCGGCCATCACCGTTGAAGTCAAGCTGCGCCTCTCCACCGTTTCGCCCGTTGTTTTGAGCCAATGAAAGAGTGAAGCCATCCACAAACGACACACCGTTGTTGAACAAACTGATTGTGCCTGTCGGCGCAGAACCTGGGTCCGTGCCGTACCACAAGTCAACCAGCCCATCCCCATTCAGGTCTGTGGCACCAGCATTCAAAACCCAATCCACTGGGTTAGTGAAAGTCATGTTCAGTTGCGTATTAGGCAAAACTGTCACCACCAAGCTACCAGATGCTGGGCTTGTATTGCCGGCCACATCGGTCTGCACCGCAAACACATTGCTGTGCTTACCCAGTCCCATGTCAACCGTGCTGGTTAAGGTCCATGCACCGCCGCTGCTGGCCACGGTAGTACCCAATAGCAAGCTACCGTCATACACATTCACCGTGGCACCAGCCTCTGCTGTACCTGTGAAGGTAGGCTTGGTTTGCATGGTGTAGTTAGGCTGACTCACGGAGCTTGAGCTTGCAGACGCCAGTGCAACAGTAGGCGCAGCAGCTGCCACGTCCACGCTCAAGGCCAAGGCTGCACCCGTGGCCGACAGATTGCCAGCCGCATCGGTTTGACGCGCCGTCAGGCTGTAGCCACCCGCTGTCAAGCCGCTCACGCTGGTGCTCCAGCTGCCATCTGCGAGGGCCTGCACTCGGGCCAGTTGCAATGCACCGCTGTACACCGTCACCCATGCATTGGCCTCAGCGCCTACGCCAGCGACCGTCACCGTGGTGAGGTTGGTGAGGTTGTCCCCCACCAAACCACTGTCGTCTGCTGTACGCAACACAGGGGCAGCCAATACAGTGGCCACGCTGTCGACTTGAATGTTCAACGGCGTTGAAGCTGCAGACACCACGCCTGCGGCGTTGACTTGCACAGCCGTCAGACTATGTGCACCGTCGCTCAACGTTGAAGTCTGCAAGCGCCAGTGCCCTGTGCCGTTGGCTTGGGTGACGCCCACAAGCGTACTACCCTCCATGATGCGCACAGTCGCCCCTGCTTCGGCTCCCACCCCCTCAATGAAGGGGTTGGCCAAGCGGGTGATGTTGTCGCCCACAATGCCCGTGTCGGCATCGGCTGCCAGCATCAACCCTGTAGGTGCTGCACCGGCTTGCGCCGAGATTTGCACCTTCAGGGCCCCCACTGTCGCACCACTTTGCGTCGCGTTTTTCACCGTCAGGGTATACGTACCATCCGTCAAGGCACTGGTCGGGCTGACCGCCCAGTTACCTGAAGCATCGGCTGTCGCGGTGCCCACTTTGGTGACACCGTTATACAACTCGATGCTGTCGCCGCTGGTAGCACCCGCACCCACCAGCACCGGACGGGTGCTAGATGTGATGCCATCGCCCAAGGTACCCGTGTCGCTGGCAGTTTGCAGCGCAATGGTGGGCGCTGTGGCTGCTGCGTTGTAGGCCACCTTCAAGACAGCACTGGCCGACGAGGTATTGCCCGCCACGTCGGTTTGAGTTGCCGTGATGGTGTTGCTAGCTGACAAGTCGGCGGTCGGCGTGATGCTCCACATCCCTGTTGGGCCAACCGCGGTTGTACCCACTGCCACACCTGCGTTATAGAGCGTCACAGTCGCCCCCACTTCACCATAGCCCTTCACCGCGGGGCGAAGGGTTTTGGTCACCAACTCACCGGCACTGGTGTAAACCACATCGCTGGCACTGAGTGACAGGTTGGTCACATCACCGATCAGGCTGTCCACCAAAATGGTCTTGGCCACCGAAGACGTGCTGCGGTTGCCTGCTGCATCCACCTGCACCAGAGTCAAGCTATGGTTACCTTGGCTCAGCGCCTGTGTGGGTTGCACGCTGAAGGCACCCGTGGTGCTGTCAGCACTGGCTGTACCCGCCAGCAAACCATCCACATACAACTCCACCGTGCTTGCCGCCTCGGCCGTACCGTTCACCACGGGACGTGTCTTGTTGGTCAAACCATCGGTATTGCTGCTGCCGGTGTCTTCGCCACTGGCCAAAGCAGGCATGATCAACGCGCTAGACGCGGTGGTATCCACGGTCAAGCTGGCCACTGTGGTCACAGCACTCAAGTTGCCCGCCACATCCTTGGCACGCACAGTCAGCACATGGCCGCCCTGGGCCAACCCAGTTGCGTTGTACGCCCAAGCACCTGTGGCATCGGCCTTGACGCTACCTAGCAACTGGCCGTTGTCATACACCTGCACCGTAGGCGCATCTTGCCCCGAAACCACGGTCACTGTGCCCTTGACCCACTGGGTCGTGATGTTGGTGATGCCATCGCTGTTGCTCAAGCCGCTGTCACCGCCTGCCACGAGCGTAGCCACAGGCGCTGTAGGCGCGCTGCTGATCACACTGAAGTTCAATGCAGCAGATGTGGACGACACATTGCCGCTGACATCCGTCACCTGTGTCGTGATAGCGTGCGACGCCCCTGCAGGCAAAGCCATGCCGCTCACACTCCAACGACCAGCTGCATCGGCCGTGACGGTTTGCCACAGCGTACCGTTGTCAAACAACTTCACTTGCGCACCGGCTTCAGCACTGCCGCCCAATGTGGGTTTGGTGGTGTTGACATACACAACACCTTGAACGTCGGATGCAAACTGGCTAGTCAGCTGCAAAGCAGGCGCACTGACAGTGGCCACAGAGTCCACCGTCCAAGTCAACGCTAGCGAGTCTTGCGAGCTCACAGTGGTGCCGTTGCTGTTCACCAGCTGGCGCACTGTCAGACGCTGCACACCCTCGGACAGACCCAAGGTGTAATCGCTGGCGGCAAAACTGTAGACACCGCTGGCATTGGCCGTGGTGTTAGCCACTTGGATGCCATTGGCCCACAGCTGCACGCTGGCATTGGCCTGTGCACCGCTGCCGCTGAGCAGCGGTTTGTTCACACTGGACACACCGTCTGACGTAGTGCCGGCCACACCAGCCAACCCTGTGTCTTGACCAGAAGTCAACGTTGGTGCACTCAGTGTGGCCGGAGCCAGCGGTGTGCTACCCAAGGTGGGACTGACGGTCAGACTACCTGCGGTAGCCGCAGACACATTGCCTGCCACATCGGTTTGCACCACGCTCAAGGCATAGGTCTTGGCACTGGTCGGCGCAACCGGCAGCTGTGCGCGCCAGTTGCCTTGGGCATCGGCTTGCACCGTGACGCTACCGCCTCCGTCGTAGCTCACTGTCACACTGGCCAAGGCCTCTGCGATACCGGTGACAAAGGGGTTTGTACCCACATTGGCGCCGGTCAAAGTCAACACAGGTGCCGCCACGCTGGTGTCAACGGTCAATGAGGTTGAGGCAGAAACTGCAGACACATTGCCTGCCGCATCGGTTTGACGTACGGCGTAGCTATGGCTAGCCGATGCCGCATTGACGCTCAGGCGCCAATTGCCCGTGCTGTCAGCCTGCCCAGTTGCCACCACAGAACCATTGTCCAAAAGCTCCACCTTCGCCAATGCCTCAGCTGTCCCAGTCAAGACTTGAGCGGCTAAATTGGTTATGCCGTCGCCCAAGGCTCCACTGTCGCCCGCCGCATCCATCACGGGTTTAGCCAGTGTCGCCACTTGCGTATCCACCGTCATGTTGCTGGTGCCAGAAGTGCGCAGCACATTGCCCTGTGCATCCAGCTCCTTCACCAGTACGCCATGTACGCCATCGCTCCATGCGGTACTCAAACCCAAACTCCAAATGCCAGAGGCATTGGCTTTGGCCGTACCAAGCTTATTGGCACCCTCCCAAACCTCCACCGTGGCATAAGCCAATGCGTTGCTACCTGTAAGAACAGGCGTCGTGACATTGGTGATGTTGTCACTGGCTACACCGCTGTCAGTACCGCTGCTCAGCTGCGGGGCCGACAAGGCGGTGGCAACCACCGTGCGGCTAAACACCGTGGCAGCGCTGGCATTACCTGCCAAGTCCACTTGCTGTGCAGTCAGGTTGTGTGTACCTGCCACCAAGGGGTTACTCAGGTTGAGTACCCAAGTGCCATCGGCAGCAACCGTTGTGGTGCCAAGCAAGCGCGTGTCTTCATACACACGCAATGAGGCACCTGCTTCGCCAGCACCTTTCACGGTGAATGTTGGCGCTTGCGCAGAACTGTCTGCCGTGACTGTGGGTGCCAAGACGGTGACATCGTAATTCACCATTTGCGTTGCGCTGACCGCGCTCAAGTTGCCTGTCACGTCGGTTTGAGTGGCACTGAACACCCACACTTTGTTGGCAGCCAATGCGGTTTGGCCGTTGGCTG
>ERZ650308.1210-NODE-1210-length-13530-cov-5.249054_pt1 | contig 13530 bp, 12 predicted proteins | sample MGYA00376244_ERZ650308 | MGnify/ENA primary metagenome ERZ650308 (study PRJEB26733, sample SAMN07839295) | wastewater metagenome | biome: small river; feature: stream; material: water | place: USA: North Carolina | collected 2016-04-26 ...
GAGCGCCACGCTTACACCGTGGATGTCATCGGTTCGATCCCGGTAGGGCCCACAAGACTTAAGCCCCAGTCCCAGGACTGGGGCTTAATGCTTTAACTGAACCCGAAAACAGCCTTGCTGAGCCTCGGCATTAGGATTTGGGTATGGATTCGACAAATTTCACTCCGCCAGCGCGTCGCTCGATGACCGATGAAGAGATCACCAACGCTTTAGGCAATGCTCAGGCAGATGAGGCCGGTATAACCGCAGCCATGGAACTTCTGGAAACTCAAGCCCAACTTCGCGACATCGAAAAGATGGAGTTTTCCTCTTGGGTCCTCGAAATGGAGCGCAACGGATCTCCGCAGGCTCTATTGGCGGTCGAAAATGCTCATCGCGCCCAAAAGGGGCTAGAGCCGCTGGTTGAGTTGCCACCGGTCGCTCCGCCTGTTCCGCCGATTGAAGACGTTGTTTCCCACCTAAATAATCTCTACGCCGCTCAGGCGCAAGCATCTGAAGCTACAGCACCGGAAGGCATTGCACTGGATGGCACTGTACCCGAAGGCACTGCAACTGCAGTTGAGCCAACTCTCTTGGAGCCGGAACAGTCCTTGAACTTAGAACCTGATGCAGATGCACTTTCCAGTGTTTTTGAGCAGGTCAATGACGAAGAGCCAGCCCCACCCTTTGAGACCAATGAAGCTTTCGACGAGTTTGATCGACTACTAGCCGCAGACACAGTTGTCGGTGCAGAAGACGAACTCACTGCACTCGAGGAAGAACTAAGTGGTGAACTGCCTGGCTTGCCTGTTTCAGCGATTGAAAGTTTGGAAATTGTTGAATCCGACCCGGGCATTGTTTTTGTGCAGGAATCCTCAATTGAAGAAGTAAAGCTGGAATCGATTCCTAAGTTGAGTCGCCGAAGTCGAGCGTCGTCACAATTTTGGGCCTGGCTTGGTCTCAGCGGTTCGGTTTTGCCACTTGGCCTTGCCTGGGTAGCAGCCAACGTAGGTTTGTCTTTTAGTCAGGCCGTCGTGGCAATTTTTCTTGGAACCCTCGCGTCAGCACTGGTTATATCGGTGGGTGCACTCGCTGGAAAACGAAGCGGCTTGCCAACCTTGTTGCTGTCACGCGCCGCATTTGGCGTCTATGCAAATGCCGCGCCCGCGGCAGTTTTGACGCTGGTGCGTTTCTTCTGGTCGGCGGCGATTATCGCGACCCTGCTGATTCTCAGCAAGGACATTCTGGCAATCAATTCACTTACTGACTACACAGCAACCTCAAACATTTACTTATACATCGCCTTTTTCGTTCTACTGGCCTCAGCAATCACGATTGCAATTTTTGGTGGACGGGTTCTATTCCGCGCCCAACAGATTGCTGGCCTGGTTGGCGTTGCAGCAACTATTACCCTCGTAGCGGCAACCGCAAACAGTTTTTCTCTAAACAACCTTCTTGCTCAACCAACGAGCAGTTGGACGCAGGCTTTCGGCATAGCAGTACTAACGTTTAGTGTTTTCGGTCTTGCGTGGACTTCGGCCGGCGCGGACTTCGCTAGAAAGCTGACCATCTCCGCACGTGGTGCAGCGGTTGTGGGTTGGGGGGTGTTGGCACTTGTTGTTTTGCCAACCGTGGTTGCGAGCTACGGCCTTGCTCTGATCGGTTCAGTTAAGCTCAATTTGAACTTGGCGATGCTTGCAAGTCCAGATTTCGAATTAGGAAGCCTGCTTGGAGATTTTGCCGCGGTGATTTCCCCTTGGGTTGGAATAGTAATTGTTACATCTGCGGCAATCTCCGGCGTAGTCGTACTTGCAATGTCACTGTACAGTTCCAACCTCAGCCTGCATTCAATTGGTTTGAAGTTAAGACCAGCGATTGCACAGCCAATCATCGGGCTACTAGTAGCCGCCATTGCTGTTGCTGGGGTTTACTTCCTGACAGACATTTGGTCGTTCTTGGCCGATTATTCAAGGTTTGTAGCGATCCCAGTTGCCGCCTGGGCCGGGATATTTATTTCTGACATTTTGATTCGTCGAATTGCTTATCACGAAATTTCTCTGAGCCGAAGCTACGGTTTCTACAAATCTATTAATCTCACTAACCTTTTGGGTTGGTTGACTTCAATAGCAATTGGATTAGGGTTCACAACAATCAACCAAGCTGGCTTTGGCTGGACTGGTTTCATCGCCGAACGGCTGATTAACCCTGAATTCTGGTCAACCACCTCGTTTGGTATTGTCATCGCTTTCGCTTTTGCCTCATTGATTCCAGTCATCTTCGGTATACCTAGGATCAAACGACAGGAAGCCGAGGTGTTAGCGATCGAAGCAAGACGCGATGAGCTAAAAGATATCTTTGGACTAAATCCAGATATTCAAGACGGAGAGTGATCTAATGGCCGTCGAACTCGGGCAACTCATAGAAACATTTGAAAAACGATGGCCACTCTCGGGAGCCGAGGAATGGGACGCACCAGGGCTAATCGCGGGTAACTCAAGCCAGCGAATCTCAAGGGTGTTGCTAAGTGTCGATGTAACCGATGAAATCATTACAGAAGCGATCGATGGTGAATTTGATTTGATTCTTGCTCACCACCCGTATCTTCTCCGAGGGGTTAAGTCATTAAGTGAAAGCAAGGCCAAAGGGGCAAGTCTTTCGAGGGCAATTCGCGCCGGAGTAGGCGTTTACGCTGCGCACACAAATGCCGACGTCGTTAGCTCTGGCGTATCGCATGTAATGGCCGAAGCGTTGGGCGTGGCTAATTCAGTGCCTTTGCTGCCAACCACCGAAAAGACTGTGGGGCATGGGCGTATTGGAAATCTCGTCGCTCCAGTAAAGCTGGGCGATTTCGCTAGGGCGATTTCGAAGGTGCTGCCATCAACAGCAACCGGTATCCGGGTAGCTGGTGACTTCGAGCAACTTGTTCAGAAAGTCGCCGTCTGCGGTGGTGCAGGTGATTCATTTATCGAAGCCGCAGTATCAGCTGGGGCCGATGTATATGTTACTTCGGACTTGCGACACCACCCTGTGCAAGACGCACGCGAGCAGGCTTTGCTCGACGGCGGAACACCCGCTCTCGTTGATGTTTCGCACTGGGCGAGTGAGTGGCTTTGGTTAGAAGTAGCCGCAAGAGAACTTGCAGAGGAATTCAGCAACATTCAATTTGTTGTCAGCCACATTCGAACGGATCCTTGGGACTTTGTAGTCACTCAGTAGCACAAGGAACCAGTAGTTTTGTATCAAGCAACTAAAAAGAGAGCAACACATGAAAGCTTCAGAGAGCCAGCAAGCCGACTTGTTGTCGTTGAGCAATTTAGATTTGGAAATTACTCGGGCGCGTAACACTATTTCGGGATTAACCAGCGGCCAAGCCTTCACGGACTTGCGTGAAGTTCAGAGAATTGCCGCAGCGAATTTAATTGAAAGCAGAAACCAGCTCGACTCTGTTGAACTGGAACTTTCCAGAGCTGAAGCAGACCTAAAGCTGGTTGAACAGCGAATTGAAAAAGATCTTCAACTCTTGAACCAAACTTCTTCTAGCAAGGACGCACAGGGGATTCAGGCTGAACTGGAAACTCTAAAGAAGCGTAAGTCCGAACTTGAAGATCTTGAGTTAGCGGTGCTTGAACGAAAAGAAGAAGTTGAAATTGGATACGAGAGCATCGCTGAAGAAAAGAAAACTATTGACAGCGAGCTTGCTGCTAAAGAATCAGCAAATGAAACTGAAATCATGAAGCAGCGATCTGGACTTGATCTATTGATTCAACAGCGATCCCAGCAGATAAGCCGTATCGATCAAAGTCTGCTTGAGTTGTACGAGAAAAAGTCTTCCCGCGGCATATCTGTTGGCCGGTTACTCAATCGAGAATGTGGCGCCTGCCGGATGACCATTGGTGCTACCGCTCTTGCCGAGATTAGCGCACTCGCAAAGGATGAAATTGCAACCTGCCCAGACTGCCAGGCAATTTTAGTTAGATGAGTAAGCCAGTCAACCTAATCATCGAGGCCGACGGTGGCTCTCGGGGAAACCCAGGCCGTGCTGGAAGTGGCGCCATTGTGATTAACGCCGATACCGGCGAAGTGATTCTTGAGATCGCAAAATTCATCGGTGTGGCAACAAATAACGTTGCGGAGTACCTCGCTTTGAAAGCGGGTCTGGAAGGTGCTCTCCACATCAATCCAGTGGCAAGAATTCTGGTCCGCATGGATTCCAAGTTGGTGATTGAGCAGATGTCGGGAACCTGGAAAATAAAACATCCAGACATGATTCAACTTGCCGCCGATGTTCAAAAAATTGCCCGCGGTCATGACATCAAATGGATGTGGATCCCGCGTGAAGAAAACACTCGCGCAGACGCGCTTGCAAATAAAGCTATGGACGAGGGCATTGATTCCGAAATCTCTTCCGAGGGTGAAACACTGCGTTCACCCATTGTTGAATTCAACCAATCTGCCCCCAGTTCGGTGCGGGCGCCCGGTGGCGTCACTGCGCCGCTCACTACGGTGGTGTTGATACGTCACGGTAGAACGCACCTAACCGAATCAAAGCGAATTTCCGGTCGAGGGGGCGAGGACCCAAAGCTATCCGACCTCGGCAGAATTGATGCTCGTCTCGCTGCTGAAGCGATTGCCCAAATAGGCAAATCGGGGCCTTGGTCTTATCTTTCGCCAGTATCAGCAATCGTTTCTTCGCCGATTCAACGAACTCAAGATACGGCGAACATTATTGCTAACGAAATAGGTCTTCCCGCATCAATTAATGAAGACATAGCGGAAATCTCTTTTGGAGATTGGGACGGTTTCACCAACGAAGAGGTCAAACTCAAATGGCCAGCCGAATTTTCTGCATGGCAGGGTTCGTGGGACACCGCACCTCCTAACGGGGAGTCTCTCAAAGAATTCGATGCACGAGTTACCCGAGGATTGCTAGCTATTGTTGAGGCTCATGCTGGAAAAACCGTTGCGATAATCAGCCATGTGATGCCAATCCGAGGAATCGCCCGAAAGGCTATGGAGGGTGGGGTATCGGCATATTGGTCGCCGCAAATTTCTCCGTGTTCCATTTCAATCATGCGGTTCTGGGGCGATCAAGCAGCCGAAGTAATCACACTAAATTCGACCTCGCACCTTTAGCAGGCACTTCTGCATATCGGCATTGCCCGTTCTTATAAGGTCAAGTAGTCTTGAGGACGGATGGGTCGGCAAGGCGATCGCGATGGCAACATCGAGGAACGTCCGGGCTCCAAAGAGCACAACGGTGGCTAATTACCACCCGGGGTAACCCGCGAGAAAGTGCAACAGAAAGTAAACCGCCGAGAAATCGGTAAGGGTGAAACGGTGGTGTAAGAGACCACCAGTGGGGCGTGTGAGCGCCTCAGCTAGGTAAACCTCGTTTGGAGCAAGGTCAGATAGGGAACGCATAGAGCTGCTCGCTCTTGTTCTCGGGTAGGCCGCTTGAGGGTGTTGGCAACAGCATTCCTAGATAGATGATCGTCACCTGGCAACAGGCACAGAACCCGGCGTAATAGCCGGCCCGTCCACATCTTTCGACGCTTGGCTACTTCGAGGCTTTCCTAGCTAGGGCCGCAGCTCCCAAAATTCCAGCGTTGTTGCGTTTAAGGGCGGGCACAATCGGTGCGTTAAGTTTCAGCAGTGGCAAGAATTCCTCATGTTGCTTTGAGACTCCACCGCCAACAATAATCAGATCTGGCGTGAAGAGCTTCTCCAGCGTCGAGTAATACACCTGCAAACGCTTCGCCCATTGAGCCCAAGTCAGATCTTCACGCTCTTTGGCGGCAAATGAAGCCTTAGTCTCGTAATCGACTCCATCGATCTCTAAGTGACCCAGTTCTGCGTTCGGCAAGAGTTTGCCATTCATGAATAGGGCGCTACCGATGCCCGTGCCCAGAGTTGTCATGATGACTAGGCCTTCAACGTCTTGACCAGCCCCGAACTTCATCTCTGCAACCCCGGCAGCGTCTGCATCGTTAATGACGTGTACAGAACGTCTAAGAGTCTTAGTAAATAGCGAGTCCGCATCGAGGCCAATCCACTCCTTGGAAACATTGGCCGCTGACATCGTGATCCCATTCCGGACAATCGCCGGAAAGCAAATGCCAACCAGCATTTCATCCTTTGCGTCTGGCAACTTGCTAATCAGGTCGGCCACGACATTAGCGATGTCGATTGGTTTACCACCCACTGGAGTTTCAAGGCGAATCCGCTCGCCAATTAGAGAGCCATTGCTTAGATCTACGACCGCAGCCTTTATGCCGGTGCCACCAATGTCTACGCCAATAGCTTTCTTACTCATAGGTATCTATTTTGCTATGCGAGCGTCAAGATTTCCGGACCATCTTCGGTGATTGCGATGGTGTGTTCAAACTGTGCTGTGATGCTTTTGTCTTTGGTCAACACTGTCCAGTTATCTGGCCACATTTCCCACTCATGGGTACCCAGCGTAAGCATTGGCTCGATCGTGAAAACCATTCCAACCTTGATTTCATCGTTATAGAGCGGAGCAGAATCGTAGTGAGGAACGATAAGTCCAGAGTGAAATGATTCACCAATGCCGTGTCCGGTGAAATCACGTACGACACCGTAATTGAATCTTTTTGCGTAAGCCTCGATGGCACGGCCGATGATGTTAATCTCACGTCCAGGTAACGCCGCGTTAATTCCTCGGTTCATTGCTTCGCGTGTTCGTTCAACTAGTTCGCTAACCTCTTCACTGACATGGCCAACCGTGAAAGTTTGATTACTGTCGCCATGAAAACCGTTCTTGAAAGCGGTGATGTCGATGTTGACGATGTCTCCTTCTTGAAGAACGGTATCGTCGGGTATTCCGTGACAAATCACTTCATTTACCGAGGAACAAAGGGATTTTGGAAATTGACGATAACCAAGGGTGGATGGGTAGGCTCCCTGGGAGATTAGGAACTCGTGCCCTATTCGATCGAGTTCATCGGTAGTTACACCCGGCTTAGCATTCGAACCGACTAATTCGATTGCCTGTGCGGCAATCTTTCCAGCAATTCGGATTTTTTCTATTTCTTCCGGAGTTCTTACGTCGCCTTTGGTGTTTTTCATCGGGGCGGCTTTGCCCACGTATTCAGGCCTAGGTATTTCTTGGGGAACCGATCTGGTTGGGCTGATTTTCCCCTGAGTCAGGTAACCGGTTTTCGGGTCGCGTGGCATAGAGTTCAGTCTATGCAAGAAGACATTGCTGAATTTTGGTTTAACAGTCAAACCGGTCAGGTGGAGGTAGGACCACAGTCTTTAGCTATGCATCGACTCGGCCCATTTAGTTCTAGAGCGGAAGCCGAAAAAGCACCGGAAATAATCGCCGCTCGCGCCGCTGCCTGGCGGGCGGAAGAAGATGAAGCTGAAAAGGATTAGTTCTCGAACGAATGCTCTTGGGTAGGGAATTTACCAGACGAAACTTCATTCGCGTATTGCTTTGCGCTCTCCAAAAGAATTTCTCGAATATTTGCATAACGCTTCACAAATTTGCGCGGCTTCTGCTGGGTAAGACCTGCGAAATCAGTCCAAACTAATATCTGGCCATCGGTCTCTGGACCAGCTCCAATGCCGATGGTTGGAATAGATATCTCACGGCTCACCTTGGCTGCTATCTCAGCGGGAACCATTTCTAGCACTACAGCGAACGCGCCTGCGTTTTCAACCGACCTAGCATCTTCCAACAACTGTTCGGCGCTTTCGCCTCGGCCTTGAACTCGAAAGCCGCCTAGAGCGTTCACGCTCTGCGGTGTGAAGCCTATGTGTCCCATTACCGGGATCCCAGCCTCAACTATTGCTTTGATTTGCCCGGAGCTTCGCTCTCCACCTTCTAGTTTGACGGCTGCTGCTCCGGTGGTTTTCATGATTTTGATGGCGTTGGCAAGTGCATCCGTTGCTCCGGTTTCGTATGAGCCGAAGGGCATATCAACAACCACAAGCGCGCGCTTGGCCGCCGATGCAACTGCTCGACCAAATGAAATCATTTCTTCTACTGTCACCGGAAGGGTGCTTGAGTAGCCAAGCGAATTGTCTGCAGCGGAGTCACCTACTAACAGAACGTCAATTCCAGCCTCGTCGAAAATGCCGGCTGTCATGTGATCGTAACTGGTCAGGCAACTGAATTTCCGACCGGATAGCTTGAACTCTTTTAGATGCGATGTGCGAACCAGTTTTGGGGTTAGCTGTTGTTCTTGGTTCATTTAGTTGGCGCGCTTCCAAGCATCAACTTCGATTTCGACCAACATTTCTTTGTTGATGAATTGGATTCCAGCCAACATTGTTGCTGCTGGACGAATCTCTCCAAAGATTTCACCGTGAGCCTTACCTGCGGCATCCATGTCTTCAGCGTTGGCAAGGTAGACCCGACTGCGCACCACGTCTTCTAGCCCATAACCTACCTGGGCTAGCGCCTTGGCAATGACTTCAGTCAGAGTGACAAGTGTTTGACCATATGCATCGCCCTTGTGCTGCAATTCTCCATCCACTGTTGCAGTCGAGCCAGAGACATGCACGTATTCACCTGCGACGGTTGCACGCGAGTATCCGATTACAGATTCCCAAGGGCCTCCACTTGAAATGAGTTTGTCTGCTGCCATTTCGTGCTCCTTTATTTTGAACGATTGGTAATTGGTAGTCTTCGGTCACGGCCAAAGGCCATGCCTGTAATCTTCGGCCCGATTGCGCCTTGTCGCCGTTTCCATTCTGCGCGGTCAACCAAGCTAATTATTCGGTCCACGGTCTCCAAATCGAAACCTTTTCTCACGATTTGGTCTCGACCAAGCCTTTGCTCGATGTATGCGTCCAACAGTTTGTCTAGTAGTTCATAGTCCGGAAGGCTATCCTGATCCGTCTGACCTGGGCGCAATTCCGCAGATGGGGGTTTGGTTATAGAACTCTCTGGAATCGGGGGAGTCTGACCCCTATTGGATGCGTCTTCATTGCGCCACTTTGCAAGTTTCCAGACCAAAGTTTTTTCGACATCTTTTATTGGCGCAAATCCACCTACTGAATCGCCGTAAATTGTGCTGTATCCGACGGCAAGCTCAGTCTTGTTTCCGGTGGTTAGGGTTAGGTGCCCCTCAGCATTGCTTAGACCCATCAGTATGACTCCGCGCATGCGAGCCTGTAAATTCTCAGCCGCGATTCCATTTAGCCCTAGCTGGGATTCGAAGGTGGCGACCATTGCTTCAATTGGTTCGGTTCTCAGGTGCAAACCAATTCTTTCAGCACTGGCATCCGCATCGCTCTTGGAATGCTCAGATGAGTAGCGACTTGGCATGGAAACTCCAAAGACGTTTTCGGCGCCAATGGCGTCAGCAGCAATCGAGGCGCAAACCGCTGAATCAATCCCTCCGCTCAAGCCGAGGATCACGGATTTGAATCCGTTTTTATTTACATAGTCTCGGAGTCCCAAAACAAGTGCATTCCAAATTTGCTCAAGGTCATCGATTTTTGCTGTTCGCGGCTTGCCAACGATTTCAATGTCCGATTTCGATTCGATGTCAAAACAAATCAAATCCTCAGAGAATTGCTCCGCTCGACCGATTAGTGCACCGCCAGCATCCACCAGTAGGGAATCGCCATCGAAAACTAGGTCATCCTGCCCGCCCACCAGGTTTACGTATGCAACAGCAGCCGCGTTTTCGCTCGCTAGTTTTCGAACCAATTCGAGGCGGCGGTCATCTTTGTCAATTTCAAAAGGGGAACCATTTAGCACCAGCACTACATCGGTTGAGTTTTTTGCTAGCTGAGCAACCGGACCACCGTCTTGCCATATGTCTTCACAGATCAGTGTTGAAAAATTCAATCCCCGGTGCTCGAAGGTCAGTAGATCATCACCGGGCACGAAAATTCGATACTCGTCGAAAACGGAGTAGTTAGGCAGGTGATGTTTCGCGTAGCGGCCCACTACTGTTCCTCGAAGCAGCACCGATGCGCAGTTTTGAGCCAAGGCCCAGCTGTGCGAATCGCGACTTGCGGCTAGCGCAGGGTGACCGATAACCACGGCGATTTCCCCGTGCCCGGCCTGATTGAGTCTGGTTGCCAGTTCATCAACAGCTTTTGCCGCCGAATAAACGAATGATTCCCTTGCGGCCAAGTCTTCAATTGGATAACCGGTGATGGCCATTTCGCCGAATAGCACCAAATTGGCGCCTTTTTTGACAGCTTGTTCGATGGCTGAGAAGGCCGCATCGGTGTTTGCGCGAATGTCACCAACTACAGGGTTGGTCTGAGCCATAGCTAGGCGAACTTTCGGCATAACCATTAGCCTAGTAGGAGCAAGAGAGAGGATTTCCCGATGGAAAGACAGCGCGATTTCGTACTACGCACCATTGAAGAGCGAGGCGTTAAATTTGTTCGCCTTTGGTTCACCGATGTTGCGGGAACGCTAAAGTCTGTGGCAATTGCCCCAGCTGAGGTGGAAGGCGCTTTTGCCGAGGGATTGGGCTTTGACGGCTCAGCAATTGAAGGACTGGCACGTACCTACGAGGCAGACATGCTCGCTCAGCCGGATCCAAGCACCTTCCAGATCTTGCCTTGGCGAGGGGAAATCGATCCAACCGCCAGAATGTTCTGCGATATTCAAACGCCGGATGGACAACCTGCTGCCGCTGACCCACGAAACGTGCTACGCCGTGCACTTGCTAAGGCATCGGACCGCGGTTTTTCTTTCTACATCCACCCTGAAATCGAGTTCTATCTACTGAAATCGACTCAACTGGATGCCAAGGGTGAGCCTGTGCCGGTGGATAACGCTGGTTACTTTGACAACGTACCCGGTGGCACAGCACATGATTTCCGTCGTCGCGCCGTGTCAATGCTCGAGCAACTGGGAATTTCGGTTGAATTCAGTCACCACGAGGGTGGGCCGGGTCAGAACGAAATCGACCTTCGCTATGCAGACGCACTGACCATGGCTGACAACATTATGACGTTCCGCACGGTAATCAAAGAAGTGGCCATCGAACAAGGTGTTTACGCCACTTTTATGCCTAAGCCGTTCACTCAGCACCCGGGCTCTGGAATGCACACCCACATGTCACTTTTCGAAGGCGACACAAATGCATTCTTCGATTCGAGTGCTCAATACCACCTTTCCAAAACTGCAAAACACTTCATCGCCGGTCTTTTGAAGCACGCTCCAGAAATCACCGCCGTCACAAATCAGTATGTGAACTCATACAAGCGCCTTTGGGGTGGAGGGGAGGCGCCAAGCTTCGTTTGTTGGGGCCACAACAACCGCTCGGCTCTGATTCGTGTTCCGCTTTACAAGCCAGACAAGGGAAACTCTTCGCGCATCGAGTACCGTGCAATCGATTCAGCGGCAAACCCATACTTGGCGTACGCGTTGCTTCTGAACGCGGGACTAAAGGGTATCGAGGAAGAATATCCGCTTCCTGCAGAAACTGAAGATAACGTGTGGTCGCTGAACGATGCAGAGCGTCGCGCAATGGGTATCCAACCTTTGCCCCAGAGTCTTGATCACGCTATTCGCAAACTTGAGGATTCTGAGCTTGTTGCTGAAACCCTAGGCGAGGAAGTCTTCTCTTACGTTCTTGCCAATAAGCGCCGCGAGTGGAGCGAATACCGTTCACAGGTCACTCCATTCGAACTTAAACAGAATCTAGAAACTCTCTAGAGAGAGCAGAATTAAGTCCCCTGATGGCCAACGACCGATCGCTGGGTTTATCTGAGTTAGCTCGCTTTGGTTTTGTTGACCTGACGGGCACCATCGGAAAGCTCGATCAGTTAGTCAAACTCGTAGGTGACTCCGGCAGATCAGCACTAGCAGCATTGGGTCTAGCGGCGGATCCCGACCAGGCACTTGTTGCTTTGCTTAACCTGGCTGAGGCGCAACCCGCAAAAACAAAGTCGCTACTGAAGAAAGACGACTCTGCCCGCAGGCTTTGCGGCCTGCTCGGAGCATCAGCTGCTCTAACGGATTTCATAATGCGTCATCCGGAACACCTAGATGTTTTCGAAAAATCCCAGAATCTTGGGACTCCGGAAGATCTAAAGACTGTTATAGCGAAAAGCGTTGAACCGTTTCTGCTAGAGGAGTTTGAGTCCACTACCGCTTGGTCTGCACTAAGGGTTTCCTATCGTCGGGAGCTTCTAAAGATTGCAGTCTTTGATCTGAGTCAGTCTGACGTGCAATCAGGTCAACCATCCGTTGCTGCGTCGCTCGCAGACATCGCCGCCGCGGCAATCGACGCGGGATTGTTGATCGCGCGAGCAGAATTGAAGTTAACAACTGAACACGGAGTTTTCTCTAGTTCTGAAGTTGACGCAACACAATTAGCTGTAATTGCAATGGGCAAGTGCGGGGCACGCGAGTTGAATTACATTTCGGATGTCGACGTAATTTACGTAGCAGACAGCGCTTCAGAAGACCTTGATGCTCAACGAGCTGTCGAAATTGCCACCAAACTTGCCACTCGAATGATGCGTGCGATGGATGGAACCGCCAGTGAACCAATGCTTTGGCAAGTGGATCCGAATCTACGCCCCGAGGGCAAGGCCGGGGCCCTGGTAAGAACGCTTGAATCTCACGTTGCTTACTACGATCGCTGGGCGCAGAGTTGGGAGTTCCAAGCGTTGCTGAAGGCAAGGCCGTTGGCCGGTGACATTGCACTTGGGCACAGGTACGTTGACGCTCTTGCGCCTAAAGTTTGGTCATCGGCAACGAGGGAAAACTTCGTTGAATCGGTCCAAAGAATGCGCGAGCGGGTAACCGAGTTCATTCCGGCAAATGAGATAGATCTGCAGCTAAAACTTGGGCCCGGTGGTTTGCGAGATATCGAATTTACAGTTCAGCTACTCCAGCTGGTTCACGGTCGCACTGACGAAACCGTTCGCCAAAGAGACACCATCGGTGCTATCCACGCGTTGTCTCAGGGCGGGTACATAGGTAGAAGTGAGGCCAATGAATTCGCCTCCCATTATCGCTTCCTGCGTCTGCTAGAGCATCGAATTCAAATGTCCGAGATGCGTCGCACACACCTGATGCCTACCTCAGATTCAAAGCGCCGAGCCTTGGCAAGATCAGTAGACATAAAACTTAATGCAGAATCGCTCATCGAAAGGTGGGAGCGAGTAAAGGTAGAGGTACGCGCTCTTCATCAAAAGATCTTTTACCGTCCCTTGCTTTCAGCCGTATCCAAGCTAGGGGATGAGAGTCTCTCCTTGAGCACCGATCAAGTTAGAGATCGTTTGCATGCAATTGGATTCGGTGACCCAAAGGGCGCGCTTGATCACATTGCCGTTCTCACGTCGGGCCTGTCTCGCCGCGCGGTAATTCAGAAGCAGTTACTACCAGTGCTGCTGCAATGGTTTTCTGAAGGCACAGATCCTGACGCCGCATTACTAGCATTCAGAAGGTTGAGTGAGGATCTAGGGGAGTCGCACTGGTACCTGCGCATGCTCCGCGATTCAAGTGGTGCTGCTGAACGAATGACTCAGGTGTTATCGAATAGCAGATTAGCCACAAGTCTTTTTGAGAGAATTCCCGAGGCGGCTGCGTGGTTCGAG
>ERZ650308.1211-NODE-1211-length-13528-cov-4.105025_pt1 | contig 13528 bp, 12 predicted proteins | sample MGYA00376244_ERZ650308 | MGnify/ENA primary metagenome ERZ650308 (study PRJEB26733, sample SAMN07839295) | wastewater metagenome | biome: small river; feature: stream; material: water | place: USA: North Carolina | collected 2016-04-26 ...
GCGGCCCATGCCGCTAGGTCATCCTGGTCTTCAACAAAAGTTGTGGTGATGCCAAGCTTCGGCAATGTGTATTTGAAGAGGTTGTAGGTTCCGCCATAGATAGTTGATGAGGCAACAATGTGGTCGCCAGCCTGCGCAATGTTCAGAATTGCAAAAGTCTCTGCTGCCTGGCCAGAAGCCAAAAGCAAAGCGGCGGTTCCGCCTTCGAGGGCGGCGATGCGCTTCTCGGCGACATCCTGGGTTGGGTTCATGATGCGGGTGTAGATGTTTCCGAACTCTGCCAAACCGAACAGCTTCGCGGCGTGCTCGCTCGAGTTGAAGGTGTAAGCCGTGGTCTGGTAAATCGGGGTAGCGCGCGAATTGGTTGCAGGGTCTGGTGCTGCGCCGGCGTGAACCTGCGCGGTCTCAAAGCCCCACTTGCTCTGGTCGTTGCTCATGAAAAATCCTTGCTCTCAATTGGTGATTGAGAAAAAGGTTAGAGATGAGCAGCGCCTAGGCCAAACGGCCTTCGTAATGCTGCGTAATTTAAGCCGCTGGCTTGCCGAGGTGATCGAAGGCGAGTGCTGCCAAAAGTGCGCAGCCATCAGGAATAACCGAGTCGTCGAACTCTGCCTTGTTTGAGTGGTTCACGGCCGCGGTCGCATAGTCAACGCCTGGCTTGTGAGCTCCCAAGAATACGAATGCACCGCCCATTTCTTCGATGATCGAAGCCATGTCTTCGCCGCCAGCCATCGGGGTTGGCATGTCGAAATAGCGCTGCTCGCCAAAGGCATCTTTTACGATTCGCTCAACGCGTGCGACGGCGTCTGCGTCGTTGATCAAAACCTTGGTTGCACCAGAGAATTCATGCTCGATCTTCACACCATATGACTTGGCTAGACCTTCGAGAAATTCAGGAACGATTTCGCGAACCTTTGCGTAGTGCTCGCGCGAGAAGGTGCGAACCGTTGCGCCGAAAGCTGCGGTTTCTGGAATCACATTCGTGGTGTGCGTGTCGCCAGCGTCGAGCCAGCCAACGTTGATCACAACAGGGTCAAACGCGTTCAACTTCTTGTTCAAGAAGTTTTGCAAACCTGAGATAGCTTCGACCAGAGGAGTGATCGGGTCGTTGCCCATCCAAGGTGAAGAACCGTGACCACCGGCACCGTGCACTCGCACGATTAGGTCGCCAGCACTTGCCATCATGGTGCCAGGTCGTGATGCGAAAACGCGGTTCGGCAACATTGCACTGAAGACGTGAATTCCATAGGCGGCAATCGGCTTGCTGCCGCTGACCATGTGCGCATTTTCAGCCAGCATCACGCCGGCGCCATCGTGACCTTCTTCACCTGGCTGAAACCAAATCACAACGTCGCCGTGCAACTCATCTTTGTGAGTGTGAATTAGGTGAGCTGCGCCGATTCCGATCGCCATGTGCAGGTCATGACCGCAGGCATGCATGTAGCCGTTGGTCGAAGCAAAAGGCTCGGTGGTGTCTTCTTGCACCGCGAGGGCATCCATGTCAGCACGAAGCAAAACGGTTGGGCCAGGGTGTGCACCTTTAATGTGAAGTGCAATGCTGGTTAGATTTTTGCCGAGGGTGATTTCACCAAGCCCATGAATCGAAGCGAGAATTCGCTCTTGCGACTTCGGCAAATCGAGGCCGAATTCGGGAATCTGGTGCAGATCGCGACGAATGCCCTGAACGACATCCATGTATTTGTTTGCCTCGGCGACGAGTGCCTTGTAGTCCACGGTGACTCCTTTGCTGGTCTGCGGCTATTCTGCCACGCCTAGGCTTGAGCCATGTTCTTCGAGCAGATGCACCCAACCTGGCAGGCGGCCCTTGCCGCTCAGCGCGATTTGCTCGCCGAGATCGAGGCCAAGATAAGCACGGATGACGCAGTGGCCCCACCTTTGCCGCTAGTCATGCGCGCCTTTGAGCAGCCCGTGGATTCGGTTCGCGTGCTGATTGTTGGGCAAGATCCTTACCCAACGCCGGGTCACGCCATTGGCCTTTCGTTTGCGGTTTCACCAGAGACCAGCCCGCTGCCGAGAAGCCTGCAGAACATGATGCGCGAGCTGCGCGATGACCTCGGCCGCGAGGTTTCGAACGGCGGCGACTTGCAGCGTTGGTCGACCCAAGGTGTAATGCTGCTCAATCGACACCTCACAACTTCGAGCGGCCAGAGCGCCGCGCACTTCGATGCCGGTTGGTCGCGTTTCACCGACGCAGCGATTTCAGTTTTGAATCGTGCCCGCGGTCGCAAGCTTGTCGCAATTCTTTGGGGCAACGAAGCCATCTCACTTCAGCGCCTGCTGCCTGATGTTCAGGTTATTTCGAGCGCGCATCCGAGCCCGCTTTCTGCTCGCAAGGGCTTCTTTGGCTCAAAGCCGTTTTCGCGAACCAACACCGCTTTGAATTTCGTCGGCGAGCAGCCGATAGATTGGTCTTGTTAGTTCAACCCAAGGATGCACGATGGCACTCGACTCAGAATCACGCTGGAAGCTCGTTCGCAAACTCAAGGCGAAGGGCGAAGAACCAAAACGCGATGGCGAAGTAAACATTCGCGCCGCGCTAGTCGATGATCTTGCTGCCGTCACCGAGATTTACAACTACTACATTGCAAACAGCGTGGTCACTTTCGACCTCGAGGCGATGACAGTTTCAGATTGGGAAACCAAATTTCACTGGATTCAGGGTCTCGCGTTGCCATTTGTTGTTGCCGAATCAGAGAGCAAACAAATTCTCGGATTCGCCTATGTCGCACCTTGGCGTCAGAAGGCGGCATACCGTCGCACCGTTGAAGACAGCATTTATCTAAAGCCGGCAGCAACCGGAAAACGCGTTGGCACCAAGTTGCTTCAGGCTCTGATTGAGCAGAGCAAGACCGCCGGCGTAAAAGAAATCGTTGCCGTTATTTCAGACAAGGGCGCTGAGTCTTCAATCGCTCTGCACGAACGCTTTGGATTCAAGCACCAGGGGCACCTTGGCAAGGTCGGCTTCAAGTTCGGCCGCTGGTTGGGCACCGTTCTAATGCAGAAGAGCCTCTAGAACTACAAGGGTTTTCACAGGCCGTCACCATAGGCTTGACTGCATGATTCGTTTTCGTGGGGTAGCAGCGCTAGCGCTGGCAATCGTTTCGGTCTTGGGGTTCTTTGGCCCAGCCAAGGCCTCGAGCCTGCCAACTCAGCCAGCCGAAACCGGCACCGCCGAAGGCCTAATCATCAAATACCGCGATGGCGTCTCACCAATCGCTGCCGACGGCTCGGCAACCGCAGCTAATTCGGCAAAGGTTTCACTAATAGCCGGGCACGCATTGGGCGCCCAACTTTTCACTGCCGATTTTGCCGGCCAGCTTTCAATTGCAGAAGCCAAGGATATTGCTGCACGTGTTTTGCAAGACCCAAGAGTCGAAACCGTTGGCATTAACCGCCACTTCGAAGCCGCGTCGATGTCGATCGGTCACAGCGCAGCCTTCAATGCACTTAAGCCGGCCACCGCAGTTCAAAGCGTGAAAGCAGTTGACGCATTTAGCGCAACTAGCCCAACCACTGCGAGCGTGAAACTCACCTGGAAGGCTCCAAAAAGTTTGTTTGGTGCAAAGATCACCGGCTACATCGTTGAATACAGCGCAAACGGCGGCAAGAGTTACACCCAAGTCAAAGTTTCGACTGCGCCTAGTTACACGTTCAAGTCAGGTCTCGACGCCGGAACCAAATATGCGTTTCGCGTAAAGGCAATTACAAAACTTTCGACAGCTTCTAAAACAGGCGCTGCATCTTCAGTGGTTTATGCGCTGCCAACCACCGCGCCACAGGCTCCAATTCTGATTTCTGGAAACACCGCAAGCACAACGCTTAACCCAAGTTGGGTTCAGCAGTCACTTGCCCAGCGCGGTGGATTGCCGGTTACCTATGTTGCAACCGCAACGGCTAACGGAATGACTGCAGTTACCTGCACCACGATTGCAAACACCTGCGCATTCACCGGACTCGCCGCCGGGGTTACCTATACCGTCGACTTGGTTGCAACTAACTCGCGTGGTTCGGTTCACGGCGTGACCGAAATCAAACCAGCCGACGAGCACTATTCAGCTCAGTGGTATCTCTTCTCAGAATTCGGCATCAACTTGCCAAAGGCTTGGGCCTTCACTCGCGGCAGCCAGTCTGTTGTAGTTGCCGTGCTCGACAGCGGCATCACCAAGCACCCAGATCTCGACTCGCAGGTTTTGCCTGGTTATGACTTCGTCAGCAGCAAGGCATCTTCAAACGATGGCGATGGCTGGGATGCCGACCCTTCAGACCCAGGTGACTATTACACCGACGCCAAGGGCAACTTCGTCGAGAGCTCATGGCACGGAACTCACGTTGCCGGAATCATCGCGGCATCGGCCAACACCATTGGCATCACCGGCGTTGCGCCAAACATCAAGATTCAGCCGGTTCGAGCAATGGGAACTGATGGCGGATCTTCGGCCGACCTAATCGCCGCGATTAACTGGGCTGCCGGTTTGCAGGTTCCTGGTGTTCCACTGAACCCAACCCCAGCCAAGGTAATCAACATGTCGATGGGAACCTCTGGCATTTCACTCTGTGATGACATTCCAGCGGCTGGTCGACTTGGCAGCACCGGTGAGGCGCTCAAGGCAGTCAAGGCAGCTGGCGTAACTTCGATTACCGCAGCCGGCAATTTCAACACCGACGCACGTTATTCCTATCCTGGAAATTGCTACCCAACCATCAATGTTGGGGCGACCGGTTTTCACGGCGACCGCGCCTACTACTCGAACTTCACAATGCCTAACGCTCAAGGCGTAGGTGTTGACATCTCGGCTCCTGGTGGCGACGACCGCGACCAAACCGGTGCACCGGCAGGCAGCGAAGGTCAGATGATCTCGACCTATAACGACGGTCAATCGAAGCCGGGCAATGCAACCTACGCGCTCGAAGAGGGCACCTCGATGGCAGCGCCAGTTGTCTCTGGAATTGTTGCGCTGCTCTATTCGATCAAGCCGACGATTACTTTCGATGAGGCTTGGAACATTTTGAGCAAGACCGTCACGCCGTTCAAGGCTGGTGGCGAATGTGCAACCTCAACCACCGGCAGGTGTGGAATTGGCATTGTTAATGCCGGCGCTGCAGTTGCACTTCTTCAGTCGCAGCAATAGCCTCGCCCGCTAACGGCAGGTGCTCTGCCACAATTGGGCCATGCGCATTCACAGAGCCTGGCTAGTTGCGGCTGTCACATTTCTTGCATTGATTTCGGCTGCCGCGTTTAGGTCAACCACCTCGATTCTGTTTATGCCGATCGAGATGGAATTTGGCTGGACGCGCGAAACCACCTCGCTAGCCGTAAGCGTGAACCTCGTGCTCTATGGAATAACCGCACCTTTTGCAGCGACCTTGATGGAACGCTTCTCGATTCGCAAGGTAACCCCGATTGCACTTTTGCTTATAGCACTCGGATCAGGCCTAACCGTATTTATGACCCAACCATGGCAGCTAATTTTGCTCTGGGGTGTTTTCGTAGGCCTTGGCACCGGCGCAATCGCGTTGGTGTTCGGCTCGATGGTTGCCAACCGTTGGTTTAAACATCGCCGCGGCTTGGTCACCGGAATCTTTAGCGCCGCCTACGCGACCGGTCAGCTCTTGTTTTTGCCTGCGCTCAGCGTCGTGGTTGCGAACAGCGGTTGGCGCGTTTCTTCGGTTGTGGTTGCGGCGACCTCGCTGGCAATCATTCCCATCTTCTATATCGTGTTTCGCGATCGCCCGAGCGATGTTGGCACAACCGCCTTCGGCGGTGAAATTGAAGTTGCAAGTTCGACAGCCAGTTCACACACATTCGCGTCGACCATCCGTGGGTTATTCGAAGCTGCTCGCAAACCGGCGTTTTGGATTCTCGCCGGAACCTTCTTTGTTTGCGGCTGGACGACCAACGGTCTAATCGGTGCGCACTTTATTCCGGCTGCGCACGATCACGGAATGCCGGCGACGACCGCGGCCAGCCTGCTCGCAGTGGTTGGCATATTCGATTTCGTCGGAACCATTTTGAGCGGCTACCTAACCGACAAGGTCGACTCGGTAATTCTGCTGGTTTTCTATTACGGGCTGCGCGGTTTGGCGTTGCTGACCGTTCCGTTCGTGCTCGGCCCAAACGTTGAGCCGCCGCTACTGTTTTTCATCGTGTTCTATGGCCTCGACTGGATAGCCACCGTGCCGCCAACCGTTGAGCTGTGTCGCAAACACTTCGGGCTTCAGAAATCGCCGATGGTCTATGGCTGGGTCTTCGCCTCGCACATGGTCGGGGCTGCGATTGCCGCGAGCTTCGCGGGAGCCATCCGTGAAATTCAAGGTGACTATTTCATTGCCTGGATAACTGCCGCAGTTCTGTGCTTGGTGGCAGCTGTCGCCGTGTTGGGCCTTAAAAAGTTGAAACCGGCTGTCTGAGACAACCGGTTTCATTCGTGCGGGCGAAGGGACTTGAACCCCCATGCCTTGCGGCGCTGGAACCTAAATCCAGTGCGTCTGCCAATTTCGCCACGCCCGCAACCTGTCTAGCATAAACCATAAATTGGCCTGTGGAAAAGTCAGGCGAGATATTTGTGACTCTGCGAACTTAGCCCGTGGAGGGCAAGATGAGGCAAGCAGGGGCAGATGTAGCGCTAATGGCGCGTGAGCTGGTTGATGGGCTGGCGGTTGGCGACGCGATTGATTTAGCGGTCGAGCAGGTGGCCCAACAATCGGGACTATCGCTGCTCGATTCGAGTTTGTTGGCCACTTCGGCTCGCGACTCGCTTCGCGGTTATGGCGTGCTGCAGACCTATTTCGATGACGAACAAATCGAAGAGATCTGGCTCAACCGCCCGAACGAAATCTTCGTGGCCAGAGCCGGAAAGACCGAACGAATTTTTTTGGCGCTCGGCGCAAAAGAAATCGAAGCACTGGTTGAACGCATGCTTCGTCACTCTGGTCGCCGTCTCGATCGCTCGACTCCATTTGTCGATGCAGCGCTGCCAGATGGCTCACGCTTGCACGTGATAATTCCAGACATCGCCCGCGAGCACTGGTCGATAAACATCCGCAAGTTTCCGAGGCAAATATGGCGATTGACCGAGTTGGTCGATCGCGGAGTTTTGAGTTTGTCGCAAGCTCGCTTCTTGGCCGGGCAAATGCGAGTTGGCAAAAACATTCTGGTCGCCGGCGCAACTCAGGCGGGCAAGACAACTCTGCTTTGTGCGCTTCTTGCCGAGAGCAATTCTTCGAAGCGGTTGGTGACAGTTGAAGAGACCTTTGAGATTCGCGCACTTAACTTCGACTGGGTTGCGCTGCAAACTCGGCAGGCAAACATCGAGGGTCGCGGTGAGGTCACGCTTCGCCGGCTCGTGAAAGAGAGTTTGCGCATGCGGCCCGAGCTGCTTGTGGTCGGCGAGGTGCGCGAGGCCGAAAGTCTCGACCTGCTGATCGCCATGAACTCCGGATTGCCCGGCTTGTGCACCATCCATGCAAATTCGGCTGCCGAGGCCGTGCAAAAACTCTGCACGCTGCCGCTGCTGGCCGGCGCAAACATTTCGGCCGAGTTCGTAAAGGCAACGGTGGCTAGCTGCATCGACTTTGTCGTGCACTGCGAAATGTTGCCTGACGGGTCGAGGCGGGTTTCAGAAATCGCTTCGGTCGATTTTGATCACGCCAAGAACTCGGTTGTGGTTTTGCCAATTGAAATGGGCGGCCGTGATTAGGTGGTTCAGGCTCAACCTGCAGCAATCGGGGCTCGCCGGTTCGCGAGGGGTTATGGCTGCCGCTGGGTTTGCGGTGGTCTTGGCGTTCGCGCTGGTTCAAGACTGGTTGGGCGTGATCTGGCTGAGCGTTGCTATTGCCCTCGGGGTTTCCGGCCTGTTGCTAGAGGCCTTGGCCGGGCGAGCTAGGGCTCGTGCCAAACGCATAGAAGAAGAGTGGCCAACCGTTATCGAGTCGCTTGAGTCAGCTGCGTTGGCCGGCATGAGCCTGATTGAGTCGCTGCGCGATTTAGCCGAATCGAGTCAATTGCTGGCTGCCAAAGACTTCGCCTGGCTTTGCGATCAGTGTGATTCGGGGGTTCAGCTCGACGCCGCTCTCGAGCAACTCAAGGCGCGGTTTGGCCTAGCCAGTGCCGACCTAACCATCGAAACCCTGCGCTTGGTTAACGAAGCTGGCGGTGCCGGCTTTCAAAGCGCACTTGCGTTGCAGGCTAGGTCGATTCGGCAGCGAACTGCCTTGCTTGAGCAGGTAGTTGCCAAACAGGGATGGGTCGTTGGCACGGCCAAGGTTGCGGTTGCCGCACCGTGGCTAATCGTGGTGCTGTTGTCGTTCAGACCAGAGAACGCGACTGCCTACAACTCTGCAATTGGGCAGTTGTTATTGGTTCTCGGCTTGCTCGCCTCTTTTGTTGCTCTGCGGTTGATTGCGGTCATTGGTCGAATTGAAGTGTCGCAGCGAGTGTTCGCATGACCATTTCGTCTGCGTTGCTAATCGCACTCCTGTTTGGTTTTGCAGCCATTTTGTTTCGCCAAGGTGTTCAGCGAAAAACGCTCGGCAGCCGCTTGGCGAACCTCGCGCCAGGTGCGCCAATAGTCGCACAGCTGCCAAAGATCTCGGGTTCGCGCGTTTCGCGGTTGTCAAAGTCGCGCAAATTTCAGATCGATGCCGAGCTTCCAGACCTAATCGAGTTACTTGCTTCGTCTGTGCTCGCATCGGCATCGATGCACGCATCGATTGAGCGAATCTCTTCGCGTGCTCACGGAATTGTTGCCGGTGAACTTCAGTTAATGTTGCGCAGGCTCGAACTCGGTTCACGTTTCGATGCAGAACTAGCCGCACTCTGCGAGAGACTACCGACTTCCGGAATTCGCGAGTTTGCCAACAAGATCTCGATTGCTATGGCCAGGGGAACTCCGCTTGCCGGTGCGCTCGTGGCCCTTAGTGAGACGCTTCGAGCAAGACACTCGACCGCTTTGCTAGCTAAGGCCGGAGCTAACGAAACCAAAATGCTGATTCCGCTTGTCACCCTGGTTCTGCCGACGACCGTGCTGTTTGCCGTTTATCCGAGCGTTCAATTTCTGAACATCGGTTTCAACTGAAAGGAACAAAATGAAGAAGTTGCTAAAGCAAGACCGAGGTGATGTGCCTGGCTGGGTGCTGATCACCCTAATGACCGCAGGGCTCGTCGTTCTGATGTGGTCAGTTGCCGCCCCTGCCTTGAAGGGCGTATTTGAGCAGGCGCTCGGCAAAGTTGCTGCGTTCTAGCCCTTTCGGCAAAAGGGTTGGCGCAGATGCTGGGTCGGCAGTGGCCGAGTTTGCGCTGATTGCCGTGCCGCTTTGCCTGGTGTTTGCCGCGGCCATGGCCTATTGCCTGAACGTCTATGTCGACTCGACCCTGCGCTTCGAGGCGATTGCCGCAGCGCGCTTTGCTGCGCTTGCAGATGTATCTGCCAGCGAGGCGACCGCACGAGCCGCCGCAAAGTGCTCGGCTTTGCCTGCGGTCTTCGCGTCAAGGTGCAGCGCCACTTGGCAAGCCGGTGAGTCAGTTGCGGTTAGTGAGTTCAGTTACCAGCCGCTCGGGTTTCTCGCATTGCAACCAAAGCGGGTGATTATCAATGCCAGCGCGCCGCTCGAAATTGCGAAGTGAGAGTGGCAACGCAATCGTCGAATTCATATTCGTTTTCTGCATTGCTGCCGCCAGCCTGTTGGTTCTGGCACTTCAGGTCGAATTGCAGATTCGCGCTCACCTTGCAGCGCTCTCGTTGGCCAACGAAACCTTGCGAAGCTATCAGTTGAGCGGCAGTCGAGACTCTGCGCTGCAGGCCGCCGAAAGAGCGGCGCAAGTGTTTGGTTTGCCGGCTTCGGCGCGAACGCTTGAATTACAAGATTTCTGTTCGGTTCGTTCGCTGATTTTGGTGCGGGCATCGGTTCGAGACGCCGTTGAGGTAGCAAGTGCAAATTGCTGACGAGCGAGGTTCTAGCCTTCCCCTGATGCTTGGATTTATTTTGCTATTTCTTTACTTCTGCGTAATCACAACCAATGCCTCATCCGCGTTTTTGTTTAGGCAGCATCTTCAGTCGAACGCAGACCAGGCAGCGATAACCCGATTTCAGAATGGTGAACGAACAAACGGTGAAACATTTGAACTCGAGCTATGTCGCGAGTGGCAAGTGCCGGTTAAAGCAATCGGGCTGCCAACCACGCAAAGAATTTGTGCGCGTTCGGCAGCCCGATGAGCCTTTGCCTTATGGAACCTTGATTACCTTCACGTCAGAAACCGCGATGGCACCAGAGGTGGTCTTGCTAATCGCAGCGAACTGAATCGATGTGCCCTTCTTTTGCGAGCGGTATTCCCAGAACAAACGATATGAAGCAGCGTCGTCTGCGCCGATGAAAGTCCAGGTCTTTGCCGAGCCGATCTTGACTGCGAACGAAACGGTTGCAGGGTCGGTAGTGGCAAGAGTCGCACTCAAGTTGATCAACTTTGAAGAGGTGTCGATAGCAGCGCGAAGAACAGGCTTCACTGCGGTGGTGGCAGCTGGCAACTGGTTGTCTGCGCGAAGGACGACTGAGCTGCGAGCAGGAACGGTCACGGTGATGGTGCCACTCGCATCGCTGCTAACCGTGCCGGTGTCACCCCACACCGGTGCGAATGTGCTCGAAGGCGTTGCCACCTTGACGGTCAAGGTCTTGGCGGTGTCGGCGTTATTGAAGCCAACCACGAACTCGCGACGGTCGGTTGCGTCAATGCGGCTAGCAACCAAGATCGGGCCATCGGCTCCGCGAACGATTTCTGCGCCATTTGCCAGTGCAGGATATTTCGCGCGCAATGCGTTGAGCTGCTTGATGTGAACCAAGATCGGGTTGGTGGTGTCGGTTAGCGACGACTTGGTTCCGATAGCTCCGCCGGTAACGCGGGCTTCGCGCTGCCATTCAACATTGAGCGATGGAAACATGTCTTCGCGAGCAGCACGGTCGCCGCCCGAGCCGATCATGCCAACCTCGTCACCGTAGTAAACCGTCGGGGTTCCGCGGTTCAAGAACATTAGATCGTGAGCGAATAGGTCGCTTGCCAAGAGGGTTGAGCTAGTTGCGCCGTTCTTGCCGAGCAAATAGCCAACGCGCCCCATGTCGTGGTTGCCCAAGAATGACACCAAGTTATAGGCGTTGCGGGTTGCGGTTGTGTACTTGTCGTCGTGGTTCAAGATGTAAAGCAGGTTTCCGGCATCGCCGTCGCCGCCGGCATACTGCAAAGCATCAACCTGAAAACCGAAGTCGAGAACCGATGGCAAACCGCGCTGACGCACGAACGCTGCAAGGGTGTCTGAGCTGCTGTCGAATACCTCGCCGAACGCAAAGACGTTTGGCTTGGTTGCCTTAGTTGCAACAACGACCTTTGGCCACCACTTTGCAAAGAAAGCGTCGTCAACGTGCTTTGCGGTGTCGATTCGGAAGGCATCAACGCCGTAGTCGTTGATCCACTGCGAATAAACGTCTGCGAATCCGTTTACTACTTCGGTGTTCTCGGTCTTCACGTCATCGAGACCAAAGAAGTCGCCGTTCTGATACCACCACTTGTCGCTCCAGTCAGAAACGTCACCTTTGTTGTGGTAATTGCTTAGCTTGTTCAACCAAGCTGGGTTCTTCGCAGTCGTGCGACCGGTTGGAATGTATGCAGTTCCGAAACCCTTGTACTTGATTACGTCACCGGTGTGGTTCATCACGATGTCGAGAACGACCTTGATGCCCTGCGAGTGTGCGCAGTCAACGAAAGCTTTAAATTCTGCGTTGGTGCCCCAGTGTGGATCGATGTTCAAGAAGTCGTCGATCCAATATCCGTGATATGAACCGCTGTCACCCTGAACGAATTCTTGCTTGAACGGCGGAGTCACCCAAATAGTTGTGAAGCCCATGTTCTTGATTCGAGCAACGCCGTCACCGGTTGAGCAACCGCCAGTCAAACCCTTGAAGTCACCACCGTGTGACCAAGCGTCGTTAGTTGGGTCATAACCGGTGACCGAAACGTCGCCGGTGAGGCCGCCCTTGTCGTTGCTGGTGTCGCCGTTTGCATAGCGGTCGGTCATTACGAAATAGATGCTGTCTGTCGAAAGACCGCTGCGCACGCTGTCGTGAGCGAGCAGTGCTGCCTCGGCCGCGGTTGGTGCCGCAGGGGTCGAGGCCGACCAGGCAAAGTTTGGGGTTGCAACGAGAGCTAGGCCGGCGACTAGGGCTGCGGCACGGGCGATTGTCTTAAGCATTTGCCTATTATTGCCCACGATTTGGCGGTGGGGTTAGCGCCCGGCTAGACCTTTTCGTGCTTGATAAACACTGGGATGAATTTCCACACGAGCGCAGCCGCCCCGAGCCCCAGAACTCCAAAGGTGGCCATTCCGGTGGCGAGGCCGACAGTTGCTGCAAGGCCGGCGAGCATCGGGGGAGCAACCGCGACGCCGGCGTCAACGAGCAGTCTGAAGCCGGCCAAGAATTCGTTGCGAGCATCGGTTGGAGCTAGGTCGGCGCCGAGCGTCAAGATCAAACCCGAGCCGAGTCCGTTGGCAAGCGACATTGCGATTGCAATTGCGAAGAAAAGCGCCTCTGTAGTCGCACCAAAGATCAGCATGTGTGTGATGCTCAATCCGATGAGGGTTGGCACGGCCGCCGCACGGCGCCCAAACTTATCCATGATCTGACCAGATGTATAGAAAAGTGCAAAGTCAACGATGCCGGCGATGCCGATGGCGAGTGCGGTTTTTTCTGGCGACATGTGAATGAAGAGTGCCCATAGCGGCAAACCGATTTGACGCGTTGTGCGCAGCATTCCAATCACCGTTGCGCCGACACCGACGGTCAACAACTTTTTGCGTTCGCGCTTAACAATTTGAAATGTGTAACCGAGCGGTGTCGATTCAGCTGTCGAAACTTTGTCATCTTTCGTAAACCAGAGCGATGCGCCGGCGGCAAGCCAAACAATCAGGCAGACCGCGAAAACGGTTGAGATTCCAAACAGCGCGATAACCGCAGAGCTAAGCAGTGGTCCAATGAAAGCACCGGCACGAAATGTTCCACCGAGAAGCGAGAGTGCACGCGCGCGATGACTAAGCGGAACATGCTCTGCCATGTATGCGTGGCGGGCAAGTGCGAAAACCGCTGCCGCTGCGCCCACTAGCAAAACCGCAAAACCGAGCACATAGATATTGCCGGCCATGAACGCACCGAAGATTGCTGCCATCGCCGCAAGCGCAGACCACATCATGGCTCGGCGTTCACCGAGGGCGTCAACAAGGCGGGCGGCCGGCAGATCGGCCAGCAAGGTGCCAACCATCACGAGGCCCGCAATGATGCCGGCGGTTGGCAGGTCGGCGCCAAGGCGCTCGGCGCTTGCCGGAATGATCGGAATCAACGCATATTCGCCGGTTGAAAACAGTGCCGATGGCACAAAGACTGAGCCGAATAGCTGGCCCACCTTGAACTCGGAGGTCTTTGGCTTGGGCACGGGTTAATTATCGCTGGCTTAAACTAGGTCAAATGGCC
>ERZ650308.1216-NODE-1216-length-13494-cov-4.203587_pt1 | contig 13494 bp, 11 predicted proteins | sample MGYA00376244_ERZ650308 | MGnify/ENA primary metagenome ERZ650308 (study PRJEB26733, sample SAMN07839295) | wastewater metagenome | biome: small river; feature: stream; material: water | place: USA: North Carolina | collected 2016-04-26 ...
AAATTATCTTCTTGAAATAGGAGTAATTGGTATTATTTGTGCTCTTGCTCAGTTTATTACTAGCTACTACGGCCTTTCTTTTAAAAAAGAATCCGAAAATGCTATTTTATTCTTACCTATGACTTTTTCTTTTTTTGTCTATGTTATTTTTGCAGGGTATGCAATAAATAGAGTCCTGGAGGAATCAAAAATAATATTTTTAATTTTTTAATATTAAAACAGGAATGATTTTAATGCTTTAATTCAATTTTTAAAAAATAGCTTGGTTTTCGAACATCACCTGATGCAGTGTAAAATTCAGTGGTTTTATTAACAGCAGCGTAGAAATTACCATCTTTTGCCCAAAATCCTTCTTCTGCTAACATCCACTTGCAAAAATTGGCAAAAAAGACGGGTTTGATAGAGTTCTTTTTTACTGTAAACAAACTAATTTCAGTTGTCATTGAATACACATTTTCAGTGAGTCCTATAAGGTGTTTTTTGGAAGGAGAAAGCAGCGGTATTCCAGTAAAATAATTGGTAGTATCGCCGGTTGTTTTATCTATAAATTTAAAATCATATTCTTCCCAATACATTGTTTGAACGATGAATTTATTAAGCGCTTTTAATTGTCCGACATATGTATGAATAGCAATGGATTCTTCTTCAACGGGATTGTCTTTGAACGTTGCAACAGCATTTTTACACGGCAATGATAACAATCCATCTATCTTCCGAATGACTGAAGTATCCCGTGTAATAAAATCGATTTTTGCTTTTTTCTTTGCTGCGTATGTCAGACTATCAATCAATTCGATTCTAATAAAATCCGTCAATTCAACCGTTTCATTTTCTTCAAAAAAATAGGCTGAATCACCAATGACTAAATCATTGATTAAATTTAATTCTTCCGCTAATAACCGCGTACTATCTTCTTGAGAAAAGCTGCAATTCCCAATTAATAGAAAAATCAAAACAAGGTTCAATTTCAACAAGTTATTCATGGAATAAAGGTAGAAATAAATACAACAAAAAAGCCTCAGATTTTTCTGAGGCTTTTTTGTGCATAGTTACAATTAATCTTTGATCAATAATTTTGTTTGGATACTATTGTTATCCAATACTTGAACAAAATAACTTCCACTTGGTAAATCTTGTATGTTGACAATCGCTTGGCCATTTGTTAAGCGCGCTTTTTTAACAAGTTTACCTGTGATAGAGATGATGTTTATTTCACTATTTATTGCTTTTTCAGCTACAATCGTAAACGTAGAATTTACAGGATTTGGATACAACACAAAATCAGTAAGACTTAAATTGTTCACTGAAAGAACAGTAGAATTTACTATTAATGTCGAAGTTGATGAACAACCTTGTGCATTTGTAGCTTCAAGTGTTACTGTCCATTGACCTGAAGTAGCATAAACATGTGTAGGATTTGTTGCTGTACTTGTTGTTCCATCACCAAAATCCCATAAATAAGACACACCATTTGTTGAAGTATTTTGGAAAATCACCGTATTTCCTGGACCTGATATTGAAGTAAAATTAGTAACAGGTAACTGACTCACTACAACACTAGCACCTGCAGAAGATGTACATCCATTTGTAGATGTGACAGATACAGAATAATTAGTATTGTTATTCGGATTTACTTGTATTGTATCATTATTTTGTGAAATATTGTTTGGTGTCCAAGTATATGTTGGATTAGTTTCATTTGTTGTTGCAATTAATTGAACAGGAGAAACATTATTAGCACACATTACAGTTGAACTTGGAGAAACAGTTACAGTTGGCCCAGTTAATGTTGGATCATATTGAATGAAAATTGAATCCATTCTACTACACCCAAAAGGACTAGTTACGGTTACATAATAATTTTCTGAAGTTGTAGGAGTAATAGTGTTCAATTGTGTAGTTGCATTTCCAGGCATCCAAGCAAAGGTGTAATTATTGATAGACGTACCAAAAGTATTTGTTACTTGAGCGCTAAGTACAGTATTTCCATTTAAACAAACTGTTGTAGAAGGAGAAACAGCATTTACGTTTGGTGTTGGGTGAACAAAAATCATTCCATTAGCGGAAGATGTACAGCCATTTCCATTATCAGTAACTGTTACCGTATACGTTGTAGTTTGATTTCCTATAGTTGCAATGTTTAAAACACTATCTGTTACGTTCAATGGAGGCCCGAAAGTTGTTGTCCAAGAGTAAGAAACATTTGGTGAGGCATTTGCAATTAAGTCAAACGGGGTAAAAGTTGTTCCTTGACAAATATGAGTAGAATCTGGTGAAACAGTTACTGATGGACTTACTGCCAATGGATTCACATCAACAATAGTTGAATCAGTTGTTGAACAACCATATTGACCAATTACAGTTACTGTATAAGTTGTTAACGTTGATGGCGTTGCAGTAAAAGAAGCAGTAGTTGCATTGTTTGGCGACCAATTGTATGACAAGGTAACATTTCCTCCACCGCCTCCAACGCCACTTTGTGCTTGAACAGAGATGAAAGAACTTCCACCAGCACAAATTAATGGATTTGAATTGTTAACAGCAATAATTGTTGGTTTTCTTCCTACAACAATTGTTTGTGTAACAGGTAAAGATGCGCAGCCATTTGCATCATAACCTACTAAAGTATAAGTCGTATTGTTTTGGGGCAATGCATCCAATGTATTTCCAGTACCTAAATTTGGATTAAATTGTGTACTCCACTGGTAGGTTGATGCTCCTGATGCTGTTAAAGTTAAAGTATCATTTCTACAGATTGTATCATTTACAAAACCAATTGAAACAATCGGTAAAGCAGTATTTGAAACAGTAATCATTAAAGTGTTTGAATTAGCACTTAAATTAGAACCTGAACATCCAACGGTCACATAATAATATTGATTTGCATTTAATGTACCAGTCATTCCTGTTGTATCCGAATAGGATAAAGGGACAAATGGACCGGTTGAACTTGTAGAAGTAAACCATTGATAAGTAATACCATTACCTGATGAAGCATTTGTTAAAGCTAAAGTTGTGCTTCCAGATCCTCCACAAAATGAACTTGTTGCAGCACTTAGCGTTCCTGCTGCTGGAGTCCCTGTACACAATGGTGGATATTCTTTCCACGTAACATCATCTATAAAAATTCTTCGAGCTGTTGCTGTAGGGCCAAAACAAGTACCACTAAAAATGATATAATTAGAAGCACCATTAAAACTTGTAGGTATTTCAAACGCATATTGATACCAACCATTTACTGCTTTCGTGTTTGGTAAGTTAATAGATCTATTTCTTGCTACTGCACCAATAATTGTTGCGCCAGTAAGTGTATTTGTTGTATTTACATATACGGTCAAACTATCTTGATTTGCTACTGCTAATGAATCGCGGTAAATCCAAAATGAAACTTTCACAGTATCAGTTCCTCTTGCTGTTAAATCAAATACCGGTGTTGCTATGGATTCTGTTGAACTAGTTCCTGTTCCATTGTTTGGAAAACGAAAACGTGCCATTCCGGCCCCTGAATGAGGCCCACCTGTCAACGGTGTATTTAAAGTTGTAACGCGACCCCAGTTTGGAGCTGTTCCAACTGCTGACCAACCAGTAGGTAAAAACTGATTTGCATCAAAACTTTCTGTTTGAACGATTTGAGAAAATGATGTAAAAGTTGCAAAAATAAAGCAAACAATTAATCCTGTAATAGTTGTTTTCATAGTTGATTTTGATTTTTTTCAATGCAAATAAAACGAAATAAATTGAAAATCAGTTGGTTTTTTTCTGAATAGTTTTCACTTCAATAAATAGACATTCAAAGAGATTGCGATGAGCATCCAAATCAAATAGGGCAAAATGAGTAAAATTAAAATTGGTTTTTGTTTCAGTGCAATTCGAGCAAAAAGCAGCAACACAAAAAACAGCGCAAGTAAAACTACTACACCCAAAGCTATCCAATGATGCACAAAGAATAATGGATTCCAGCAAACATTCAACAAAACAGAAACACCATAAAGTAATTTTACGCTTTTGGTGTTTATCGTACTTATTTTTAACAGTTGCTGTAGGAAAATGGAATAGAAAAGCATGATGGAAAACCAAGCAGCACCAAATACCCAACCTGGCGGTGTCCAAGGTGCTTTGTCTTGCAGTTGATACCATTCATTCGTTGCAGGATTCCCCATCAAAAATGAACCTAGTGCCAAGCCACCATAATTGATGACTAAAAATAAAATAAGGTGTTTCATTTGAAAATAATATTTATTTAAAGCTGCAAATAAAAGTGCATCTTTCAAAGGTAATAAATTATCGAACTCCAAAAATTAACCTACACTTTTCTGTAATTCCTTATTTGCCGTTGTTTGCAAAAAAAAAGCCCTACATCTCTGTAAGGCTTTGATTTTACTTGTGGTCCCACCTGGGCTCGAACCAGGGACCACCTGATTATGAGTCAGGTGCTCTAACCAACTGAGCTATAGGACCAGAGCAAGCGTAGCTTGCGATTATTCAAGCGTTAGCGCAGAATCTCTTCATAACTTAGCTTGCGAATCTTCAAGCGTTAGCGCAGAAATTATTGCTAAAACATGAACCGAGGAATGGAATACCAAATTGCATTTCAATCTTATCGGGATGCAAATATAAGAATCTATTTTTTATTTTCAACTAACAAGAATAGATTATTCATTTGAAGCATTTAAACGAAACACCAACATCGTTAATATACCAAACAACACTGCGGCAAATACCAAATGACTCGTTTGAATCAATCCTGGCATATTCGCATACGCCAATAAAACGCCTGATGTCAATTCAATTCCCAAAACGATAAATGCAGAACGAACAATCCAATACTTTTTCATTTTTTCATTTTTCCAAACGAGAATGACCATTAAGACCAATACTAACCATGAAAACGTGCGGTGAATATAGAACGCCCAGCCCAATTTTTCGGTCCATGATTCTCTTCCAAATCCTTGTTTTGTCAAAGCATCGATGTATTCTCTTACTTGTGTTCCTAAAAACAATTGATAGAAAGTGATGGCTAAGACAACAATTGCCAACCACTTCAAAGTAGAAGTGAATTCTATTGCGCCTTTTTGACGAACACTCACTAGTTTAACGATATACAATTGCACTGCAATGATGATTAATGCCAACAACATGTGAACCGTGATGGTCCAAGGAACTAAGTTAGAAGCAACAACAATAGATCCAAACCAACCTTCAATTCCCATCAATACGATGTTTAATACAATTAATCCAATGATCTTTCGCTGACGGTATTTTATGATGGCCCAAATTAACCCGATTAACAATAAATTTCCTGCAAGAAAACCAACCAAGCGGTTTCCATATTCTGTCCAAGTTTTACTCACATTGAACGGTTCTTCTTGGCGCAAAGTTGGGTCTGCTTGAATTTTAACAGCCGTTTCTTTTAATCCAATTGAACTTAAAAAGCGGCAAAATTTATCGATTTTCTTCCCGCGTTTTTCCGCAAATTTTTCTCTGTAATCAGCAGGTAATTCACTTTTATGTGTTGGAGGAACCCACTGTCCAAAGCACTTCGGCCAATCAGGACAGCCCATTCCACTTCCTGTTATGCGAACCAAACTACCTGCAACTACAATCAAATAAATGGAGATTAAGATTGTCCATTGAAACCGAATAAATCCTTTTGAATATGCCATAGGTACAAAATTACGGATTAGTTATTCGTTTGAAAAGTAATTTTTGAATAAAAAACGAACGAATTATTTTTGTTTTATTGCAAAAATACTATATTTATGCAAAATTAGAATAGCTACTACTATGCGCATAGAAAATTGTCCGAAATGCCACAGCCCAAAAATTATTAAAAGTGGCATTGTAAATGAGCGTCAACGCTACACGTGTAAATCGTGTAATTACAACTTCACCGTTGATAAAATCGGAAAAAAAATTGATGATTATTACATTACAAAAGCATTACAATTGTATTTGGAAGGTTTGAGTTACCGTGAAATAGAGCGAATTTTAGGGGTTTCCCATGTTACAGTTTCTAACTGGGTACGTCACTATAAGATCAAGCGATTGAATGATAATTACCACCATCCAACGTATCGTATCATAACACATAATGAGTTACTTGAGTTCTTAAAGGACAAGCAAAAATTGGCTGGCGCAGGTATGATTATTACTGAGTTAGGAGATAAATTTATGTTAATAAAATGGGAACGATTCAAAGATTAGCTATAGTAGTTAACAAAATTGTATAGTCGTTTTTTTTCTTTGCTTACAATTCTAGAATATTGGTGTCGTAGATCTGAAAATCGAATATAGGAGATCTACTAAAAACTATAATTAACTATTAACTATTACAGAACATGAGTAAAGAATCAACGAAAGGAATCTGGAAAGTCATCTCTGCCTCATCAGTTGGAACACTGATTGAGTGGTATGATTTTTACATTTTTGGTAGTTTGGCGGTCGTCATTTCAACCAAGTTTTTCCCTGCCGATAATCCGGTAGCGGCATTTTTATCTACGCTTGCAACATTTGCTGCGGGCTTTGTGGTGCGACCATTTGGCGCATTGTTTTTTGGACGATTGGGTGATTTAATTGGACGTAAGTACACGTTTATGGTAACCTTATTGTTAATGGGTGGAGCCACTTTTTTAATTGGTTGTATTCCAAGTTATGAATCCATTGGATTTTTAGCGCCTTTATTGGTGTTAGTTTTGCGTTTATTGCAAGGATTAGCGTTGGGTGGTGAATATGGTGGTGCTGCAACGTATGTAGCGGAACACGCTCCGTCAAACCAGCGTGGATATTGGACTTCATGGATTCAAACAACAGCAACTGTTGGTTTATTTGTTTCTCTGATGGTTATTTTAATTACAAAATCTAGCTTATCGAAAGAAGCATTTGAAAATTGGGGATGGCGTGTACCGTTTTGGGTTTCTATCTTAATGGTGGCTGTTTCTTATTTGATTCGTAAAAAAATGCACGAATCTCCTGTGTTCCAAAAAGCGAAAGATGAAGGAAAAGTTTCTAAAAATCCTTTAAAAGAAAGTTTTGGAAACCGTTACAATTTCAAATTTGTCTTGTTAGCATTATTTGGAGTAGCAATGGGTCAAGGAGTTGTTTGGTATACAGGTCAATTCTACGCTATGAGTTTCTTAAAAACTGTAATGAGTATTGATTCCAACCAAGTGGATACTCTTTTAGGGATTTCGTTATTGATCGGTACACCTTTCTTTGTGTTTTTCGGTTGGTTAAGTGATAAAATTGGCCGTAAGAAAATCATGTTAGCAGGAATGTTGTTTGCGATAATTTTGTACCGTCCAATCTACAAAGCAATGTATGAACGTACAAATGTGAAGAATAAAACGGAAGTTTCATCTGTTTTAACAGTTAGCGAAGCACCTGGTAAAAAAGGAGGAATTGATTCTGTGTACGTTACGAATTATGTGTATGCAGATAACACGAAATTTACAGAGGAAAAAACGGTTCACTTAACAGATGCAAAAGAGCGCATTGTGGGTGATGATGGAAAAGAAAAAATCGACACGAAGAAAACAGTACTTGCGAATGGTTCAGATCGTTTGTTTTTGGGATTAATGGTCTTAATTCAAGTGTTGTTTGTAACGATGGTTTATGGTCCAATTGCAGCATTCTTGGTTGAATTATTCCCAGTTCAAATACGTTATACTTCAATGTCGTTGCCATACCACATTGGAAATGGGATCTTTGGTGGTTTATTGCCAGCAATTGCAACGTATTTAGTAACACAAGCAAAAGATGCAGGGCAAGCAGAATTCTATTTGAATGGTTTGTGGTATCCAATTATCATCGCTTCCGTGAGTTTCATCATTGGTTTGATATATATCAACGAGAAGAAAACACGTCACCAAGATTAATTATTTAAAAGAAGAAAGATATGAAAAGTGTAAGACGCATTTTAGGCATTATTTGGCTAGCATTGGCTGCCTTAGCCGCATACTTTTGTGTTGTTGAATTTGGTTTACCAAAGTTTGCAACAGGAAAACAAGACGATTTAGTGTTTGGGATTATTATCTTATTTATCCTTACGCCACTGATTGTTTTAGGATTGGCTGTTTTTGGTTATTACGCCTTAGTTGGTGAATACGACGAGTGATGGCTCCATAGTTTATAGTAAAAACGCCCGGCAATTGTCGGGCGTTTTTGTTGTTTGGTAAAACCACAGTTTGCGTTTATTTTTCAATATGCTACGGAAATTTCAATTTATATAGCACATACAAATTCAAAAAAAATGAAATCTTATTTTTTAAATATTACCTTTAAATTCGAATCCTAAACTTTTAAGTTTTATCTTTAATTTATGTTTAAACTACCTATTGATTTCAAGCGTTTTATTGTATTATTTATTTTTTTAAGCTTAAGTCAATTCAATTTAGTTGCTTTAAATTATAATTTTCAGGTTTTTGATGCTAAAAATGGCTTATCAGCTCCTGAAGTAACACATGTGATTTCTGATTCTAAATCGTTTGTTTGGATTGCCGGAGCGGATGGTTTAACGCGTTTTGACGGTAAAAAGTTCATTAATTTCAATCGTTCTCTCGGCTTAAATGATACACAAGTACATTGCATTATAGAAGGTGAAAATAATACCATAATTTGTGGTACAAGAAAAGGAATTTCTTTTTTCAATGGGAATCGTTATGCGAATATTCCTATGCTTGAAAATAAATTTTCAAAACCAGCGCATCATTTTGTGAAATCGATTTATCGAACAAACAAGAATGAAATTTATGCAGGGTGTGTAAAAGGACTTTTTAAATATGATAAAAAACGAAAGCAATGCATTCTTATTCCAGAGATTAAAGATTTTGTATTAAACTTTTTTGAAACAAAAACAGGTGAAATTCTTGTAACTACAGTAAATGAATTATTTTCGATTCAAAACGGAAAAGTTAAAAAGTTAACATATAAAGCTGAAGCTAAAATCACTTCTTTGATACAAATTTCTTCTGATGTGTATTGGGCTGGAACAACCAACGGACTTGCAAAATTAAAACGTAAAAACAACACGTTTGTATGCCTCCAAAAATTTGGAAATCAGCCTATTGTTAATGGTATTTTGTTGAAAAACAAGCAATTGTTATTTGCAAGTAAATTTGGTCTTTTGTATACAATAAACAAAAGCAACATTCAAACAATTGATTTAAGTCTTCAAATCATGCCGCTCGATATTACAGCCATTGCAGAAGATTTTCAAGGGAATTGTTGGATTACGACTTCGTTGGGTTTGATAAAAATGATCCATTCAGAATTTACAACTCCAAGTTATGTCAAAGATATCGAAGCACCTGTTGCTTCAGTCGTTTCAGATCGTAAAGGAACCATGTTTTTTGGAACAACCAATGGATTAAAAGTGCTTAAAGATGGTAAGATGAACACCTTTTTGATTACTGAAAACCCATCTGATAATTTTGTTTCTGCCCTTTCATATACCGACAATTCAATTTATTTAGGCACTTTTTCAGGAGATGTTTACCAGTTTGAAAACGGGAAATTTAAGTTAATATACCGATCATTTATAAGAGATATTTGTGTTTATAAAATTCTAAAACCCACTAAAAATGAATTTTGGATAAGTACCGGTGAAAATGTGATTCATTTGATCAATAATAGTCCTAAAATTTATAAATTCTCGACGCAATACACACAAAGTATCCTGCTTGATCATTCGAAACAACTTTGGTGTGCGAACTTAACGAAATTGAAAATTGTTAAAAATGGCCAGCTTACTAATGCACCAAAGCCATTTAATGCCTACGATAATTTTGTAACGGCTACTGAAGATGATAATAAAACAATTTGGATTGGAACATATGGATCCGGTTTGTTGCGTTACTCCAATGGTAAAGTAACAGCAATTACAACTGAACAAGGTCTTTCAAATAATTATGTGACTTCAACCTTTTTTGATTCAAAAAAACACTGTATTTGGGTAGGAACGTCTTATGGATTATCAAAAATTTGCTTAACACAAACAGGAAAAATTAGCGCAATAAAAAATTATTTAAATGAACCTGAACGAGAAAATTACGGATGTGTTCAAAATGCTATTTGTCAACTTCCTTCTGGAAATATACTCGTTAGTGTTGGAGAGGAAATTATTGAATTTAATGACTTTGGAGATGAATTTAGGTCAAAAGTAAAACCGCAAAAACTACCAGTTTATTTTTCTAGTATTCGGGTGAATAAAAAAGAATACGCTTCGAAAATGGGCGATTTCAACCCTTATCAATCGTTAAAAGCGTCAGAAAATAATTTGGATTTCACATTTAACGCACTTGATTTTCACAGTCCACAAGCCTTAAAATATTCATTTAAATTAAAAGGTTATGATAATAAATGGTCGACTTTTAGTGAGCGAAATTATACTTCCTACACCAATTTACCCCATGGATCTTATTCATTTTTAGTTAAAGTAAAAAATCAAACCGGTGAATTGTCATTGTCTTTACCAGTTACTTTTACTATTGCTAAACCATTTTATTTTGAATGGTGGTTTGTTATGCTTGTAATTTTAATTCCAATTCTTTTCATAGTCTTGATCTTAAAAAGAAGCATCTCTAAAATCAAAAAGAGAGAAGCAGAAAAAACAGCAAATTTCAATAAGTTAGCGGAGGCAGAATTAAAAACCTTGAGAGCGCAAATGAATCCTCATTTCATGTTTAATACCTTAAATGCCGTTCAAGAATTGGTGCTAAATGGGAACGATGAACTTTCTAGAATTTATTTTGCTGATTTTGCTAAGATGATGCGCATGATTTTGCACAATTCCACTGAAAAATTCATTTCACTGGAAAAAGAAATTGATTTTTTACAATTGTATTTAAAATTTGAAAAAATTCGTTTTCAAGATAAATTTGAGGTCATTTTTACAATTGATCCAACATTGGAGACATTCAATATCCGCATTCCAGGAATGATTATTCAACCAATCATTGAAAATGCAATCAATCATGGTTTGCTCCACAGAAAAGAAGGCGGTATTTTAGAAATAACCTTGCAAGAAATTCAAGAAAACGGAAAAAACAAGTTGGTTTGTTGTGTGAAAGATAACGGAATCGGCTTGAAAAACAATTTATCATTGAATGGTCAAAAAGAGGATGGACATCGTTCCATTTCGTCGTCGATTACCAAAGAACGGATTGAATTGTTGAACATGATTTATGGTGCTGGAAAATACGCGCTTACGATCAATGAAATCGATGAATCTGGCAATTACAAAGGAACAAAAGTTGAATTAAAAATAGAAATAGAAGCCTAATGATTAAAGCGATAATTATAGACGATGAAGCACATGCGCGCGAGAGTTTAACAAATGTCATTCACCAATATTGCCAGGAAGTTACTGTTGTTGGAACTGGAGAAAATGTGACGGATGCCTTGGCTTTAATTAATCGGTTTTCTCCAGAAATTGTATTTTTAGACATTGATATGCCACACGGAAATGGGTTTACCTTATTTGATCAATTAAAAGCACCAAATTTCGAAACCATCTTTACAACTGCGCACGAAGAATATGCCATTAAAGCTTTTCGTGTTGCTGCTTTGGATTATTTAACAAAACCCATTGATTTCCGTCAATTACAAGAAGCGATTGAGCGTTATCGTTTGAAACAAAAAATAGAATTAAAAGAGCAACGAATTGAATTGCTTCTTGAAAATTTATCCAATAAACCTACAGAATTTAACAAATTGGTGCTACCGGATTATGATGGCTACACCATGTTAAAAGTAGCGGACATCATTTATTGTAAAGCTGATGGGAGTTATACCGAAATTCATTTGTTAAATGGAAAAGTTGTAACGACTTCAAAATTGTTAAAAAGCATCGAGGAGTTGTTGCCCTCACAAACGTTTTACAGAATTCACAAATCGTATGTTGTCAATTTGAATTTAATCAAACGCTACAACAAAACCGAAGGTCACCAGGTGTTAATGGAAAACAATTCCTTATTGGATGTATCGGATCGCAATAAAAAAGAATTCATAGCGCGTTTACTTCAAAATTGAATATGCGCTTATCCTTCCAAAAGTTGCTTTTATTGTACAATTCAATTCGTTTATAAAGTCAAAAAAAGTGGGTTTTCTTTTTTAGTTTCTTTGTTGAGTAATATTAATTTAAACGACCCAACACTATGAAAAAAATAATTTTAATAATTTCTGTAACATTTATATTGTCTAGTTGTTACACAAGAATTGGTGATTTGTCTATGATGGCAAATAGAAGCGTTGACTGTACTAAAGAATATGTCTTGTTGCAAAGAAATGTCGAAGGAAAAGTAAAAGCAAGTAAGGGAAATGATTTATTAGATCGTGTTGTAGATGAAACAACAGAAAAGTATAATGGTGAATATTTGATGAACGTTAAAATCTTTATAAAAGGCAATGGTAATAAAATTAAAATAATTGGAGATGTTTGGGGAGATAAATCTGCAAAACCATTTAATGTAAAAACAGAGTTCGCTGAGGGTGATTTCGTTGCAATTAAATTAAGCGGTAAGATATATGAAGGAGTTATATTAGGCTTAAAAGAAAAAAAATGTATTGTAGAATACATTAATTCTTCAGGATACAAAACAAAAAAAGAAGTCTGGTACGAAGACCTTACTAAAATTAAAAAAGATTAAACACCCAACCTAACCAATAAAAAACGCCCGGCATTTGTCGGGCGTTTTGCATGTTAAAAATATTTATTCATCAACATGTAATCGATGTTGTTTTCTTGTGAATGGCAGCTAACACATGATTTACCTTTAAGAGATGCGGGAGCAGCAGTGGTGTTATTTGAGTTAATGTATCCCCAAACCCAACCTTTTGCATCTGCATCGGGACTTGTTGCATTTTTGTACAAAATAGCATAACGTTCCAACTTTTTGTTTGCATCGTATAACTCTTTCACAATTAAAGATCCTTCTGGGAAATTAATACCTTCAATAATCCGACCGTTTCCATCCAACATAGTCGCTGCAATTGCATTGTAACGAGTTCTCAGCAATGGATTTGAATGACCAGTTCCAGAACTTTTATCTAGATATTCTTCACTGTTTTTATACCAAACAAATCCCTCTTTTTTTTCAGCCATTTTAAACAGCTCATAATCTGTTTTTGAAAATGTTTTATCATTTTTAAAACAAGAAGATAAGACAAAAACTGATGCTATCGCAAGCAAGTAAACGTGTGGTTTCATATTTTTTATTTATACTGGTTCATAATATTATAAAAGATTCCAATGCTACTATACACTGGAAATAGTTCATACGTTGTTTTATTGAATTTTATAAAGCTGGAAAGATCAGCCGTTGATTTAATTCCAAAAGATATTTTGATATGCGATTGGCATTACGAAACAGCCCACAAATCACCAGTTTATTTTGCTATGAAGGGGCTAAATGTGGTTACTTGTCCGTGGAACAGACCTAAAATAGCGGTAGAACAGGTATTTGATATGGTGCGTTTTAGGGCACAGTCAACTGATGA
>ERZ650308.1217-NODE-1217-length-13492-cov-9.509786_pt1 | contig 13492 bp, 12 predicted proteins | sample MGYA00376244_ERZ650308 | MGnify/ENA primary metagenome ERZ650308 (study PRJEB26733, sample SAMN07839295) | wastewater metagenome | biome: small river; feature: stream; material: water | place: USA: North Carolina | collected 2016-04-26 ...
GACCGCCGCCCGAGATGCGCACCTTTTCAGCGACTTTGTCGCTGTGGTCGATGACCAGCACCTTCAGGCCGCGCTGGCCCGCCACGCCGGCACAAAACAAACCGGCAGCCCCGGCACCCACGATCACGACATCCCATGTATTCATGGGCTAGGAGTGTAGGGCCAAGGGCACAACGCCTCTGGGGCGTTGTGGGCGGTTTTAGCCTTTGGCGTTCATGAAGCCTTGCAGCAGCCCCAAGCCTTGTGACATCAGATCACCTTCAGGCAGCTTGCCGTGGGGCGTGAGTTGGTCCACCAAGCCGGGCAGGTGTTCCGACAAAGTCGATGCCATCTGGTCGGTCGACACGCCGGTTTTTTCGGCCAGGGCTTGCAAAGGGCCATGGCCCAGGGCGGATTGGATTTGCGCCATGGAAATGGGCAAATTGCTGCCTGTGCCAATCCAGGAGGCCACGATGTCACCCAGGCCTTTGCTTTGGAATGCGCTCATCAAACCTGACAAGCCACCGAACTGAGGGTTGCTGATGAGTTGGCTGAGCGCGCCGATCAAATGGCCGCCTTCTGATGTGCCTTGCGTGTTGGACAAAGCGCCCGCCACTTGACCTGCGATTGAATCAAAAATTCCCATGGTTTTCTCCCTGTTGTGCCAGCCCGGCGGGCCATGCAGGCAGAAGTCTAGGGGGGAAGGCTGGTGCTGCCAGGGCTTGCCTTCAGCAAGGTGTTTTCTTTTGTAAGGTGCCGTCTGAACGGGCTGAGCATCACGCCGTGCGTTGGCTCGGCGCTGGGGCTTCTTGGGGCTGGTGCAGCGCCCGTGCGCCTTGCACCACATCGCCCACCACAATGATGCTGGGGCTTTGCAGTTGCTGGGTGTGCATGGTGCTCACCAGCTGGCCCAGCGTGGTGAGCGCCTGGCGTTGTGTGGGCAAGCTGGCGTTTTGCACCACGGCCACCGGCGTGTGGCTGGGCAGTCCCGACAGCAGACCCTCGGTGATGTGCTCCAGGCTGCTCACGCCCATGTAGATCACCAGCGTCAGTTTGGCTTGCTGCGCGGTGGCAGCCAGCTGCGCCCAATCGGTGCCGCTGTCGCCGGGTTTGGCATGGCCCGTCACAAACACCACGCCATGCGCGTGTTCGCGGTGGGTCAGCGGTGCGCCCAAGCTGCTCATGCCTGCCAGGCCTGAAGTGATCCCATTGACCACCTCCACATCGATGCCCGCTGCGCGCAAATGCTCGACCTCTTCGCCGCCACGACCAAAGATGAAGGGGTCACCGCCTTTGAGGCGCACCACATGTTCGCCTTCCTGCACGGCGGTGATCATCAGCTTGTCGATGAAAGCCTGCGGCGTGCTCTTGCAGCCGCCGCGCTTGCCCACCTGCACGATGCGTGCCGAGGGTGATGCGTGTTCGAGCACTGCATCGTTCACCAGATCGTCCACCAGCAGCACGGTGGCGCTGGCAATGGCTTTGACGGCTTTGAGGGTCAGCAGCTCCGGATCGCCCGGGCCTGCACCGACCAGGGTGCAGCGGCCTTGAAGGGGTGTGTTCATGCTTTCACCTCGCGCAGGATGTGTTGGACTTGCAGTGCAATCGGCGCAGGCACCGGCAGCAGGTTTTGCAAAACGTGTTCGATGTAGACCGCTGTGGCGGCAGCGTCAGTACTGGGCAGCTCGGGCATTTTGGCGAGTGAGCCTTCTTGTTGTTCCTGCACGCGCAGGGTCTGGCCGTCTTTGAAAACGTCCATCGCCGGGGTGCGCCGGGCATCGGCCACAGGCTCGCCTTCGGTGCCGCGCAGCAGCAGGGCGTGTTGACCGGTCAGGGCGAAGGTGGCCGACATGGACTGCAGGTATTCGGGGTGGGTGTAGCTGCTCACCACCAAAGCGGCGCCATCGCAGGGGTTCATCAGCTTGACCAGGCTGTGGCCCGGGTTGCGCAGACCAACCACCCGACGCACGGCCAGCAACCTGTCCAGTCCGGCGTGCAGCACGCCCGTGGGGATGAACTGCACCTGGCCTGCTGCAGCGGGTGCGACGTGGGTGAGCGCTTCAATGCCCAGGTGCGAGAACACCGCCTGGCTGCTCACGCGCTTGTCTTCGGTGGCGCTGCCGTGCACCACCACGGCCACGCCCTCGCGGGCCAACAGCAAGGCCAAGAGGGGCGTGAGCACCGGCAGTTTGCGGGCCCCGTTGTAGCTGGGCAGCACCACCGTGGGCGCCTGGCCCGTGTGGACCTTGTTCAGGCGCGCATGCGTGGCGTCCAGAAAACCGGCCATCTCTTCGGGCGTCTCGCCCTTGATGCGCATGGCGATGCAAAACGCGCCCAGTTCCAGGTCGCTGATCTGTTGGTCGAGCACCTGGCCCATCAGGTCGGCGGCTTGCGCACGGCCGAGTGCACGCGCGCCGTCTTTGCCGCGTCCGATGTCTTTGATGTAGTGACCGATGCCCATGCGCCTGATTGTGAAGGAAGTCGAATAACTGTTCGTTATATGGGTATGCGCTTCAGGCGGGCTGGGGCACGAGCCGGATGATCTTGCGCAGCTCGGGCACGCACGAGCCGCACTGGGTGCCGCAGCGCAATTGGCCTTGCAGCCCGGCCAGGCGCTGGTCTTCGCTGCCTGACTGGGTTTGCAGGCAGGTGGTGATCGCGTCTTCGCGCACATTCAGGCAGCTGCACACCTGGCGGCTGACCGGTGCTGCGCCTTCGGGCGGTGCGTCAGACGCCATCAGCCACTGGCGGGCGGGCCAGTTGAGCGGTGTGGCCTCTTGCAGCAAGGTTTTGAGCCAGCGGGCCGAGCGGCTGTCGCCTGCGACCAGAAAGCCTTGCAGCTTGCGCAGGCCATTTTCATGGGGTGTGCTCAGCTTCACCGAGCGGCGCTGCATGCGCACCGCGTCCTGGTAGTGCAGGGTGTCTGGGCTGTTCAGCCCCAGGGCCTCGGCCACGGTGTGCAGCAGCGCCGCATCGGCGGGCTGGCTGCAGGCCGCGCGCAGCAGCAAGCCGGTGCGCGGGGCCTGATCGGCCAAGGCTTCGCCGGGGTCGGTGAACGGAACCAGGTAGGCAAAGTCGAATTGTGGCAACAGCTTTTGCAACTGCTGGCGCACCGTCCAGACTGCGTCGCTGGGTAGCCAGGCCATGGCCGCCACTTGCCAGGTGGCATTGGCCGACAGGGCAGCGCGGCTGATCTGCACCGCCGCATGCTTGAGCTCGGGTTGTTTGGAGGTGGCGCAGTAGCTCGATGTGGTGAGCACATTCACGCCCAGCCCGGCTTCGCCCTGGGCATCGCGGCCACTGAGCACCTCGGGGCCCCAATGCATGGCGATGAAGGCTTGCGAAGCCGCCACTTGCGCGCTGGCCTGCACCGGCAGCACCAGGCTGCCGCGTTTGCTGCGCACCTGCACCAGCTCGCCGTCTTGCAGGCCCAGGCGCTGCGCGTCTTGCGGGTTCATCTGCACGCAGGGCTCGGGGCTGTGCGCAAATAAGCGGCCTGCGGTGCCGGTGCGCGTCATGCCATGCCACTGGTCGCGCAGGCGGCCTGTGGTCAGCGAAAACGGGAACTGTGACACGCGCTCTTCCGCCACGGGTTGCCAGCTCACGGCGGCAAAGCGGGCGCGGCCATCGGCGGTCGGGAATTGGCCATTGGCATACAGGCGTGCTGGCCCGGTGCTGTTGCCTTCGGGCAGCGGCCATTGGGCAGGGCCTGCGGTTTCCAGTTGGGCATAGCTGAGACCCGTGATGTCCAGATCGCGTCCCCGGGTGCTTTCACGGTGTTCGTTCCAGACCGACTCGGGCGTGGGGTAGTGCAGCAGCCGGGCGTCTTGGGGGCGGCCCAGCGCCACGGCCAGGCGCTGGCCCAGGTCTGCTGCAATCGCCCAGTCGGCGCGGGCTTGCCCAGGTGCCGCCACGGCGGCGCGCACGCGGCTGATGCGGCGCTCGCTGTTGGTCACCGTGCCTTCTTTTTCGCCCCAGGTGGTGGCGGGCAAAAGCAGGTCGGCGTAGTCGCAGGTGGCGGCGGTGGCAAAGGCCTCTTGCACCACCACGAACTCGGCGCGTTGCAGGGCGCGGCGCACGGTTTTCTGGTCGGGCATGGACTGCGCGGGGTTGGTGCAGGCGATCCAGAGGGCTTTGATTTGCCCATCGGCAGCGGCCTCGAACATCTCCACCGCCGTCAGGCCCGGCTTGGCGGGCACATCGGCCACGCCCCAGAGCGCGGCCACTTCGGCGCGGTGCTGCGGATTGGCCAGGTCGCGGTGGCCTGACATCAGGTTGGCCATGCCGCCGACTTCGCGCCCGCCCATGGCGTTGGGTTGGCCGGTCAGTGACAGGGGGCCTGCGCCGGGGCGGCCGATTTGCTGCGTGGCCAGGTGCAGGTTGATGAGCGCTGCGTTTTTGGCGGTGCCGTTGCTCGACTGGTTCAGGCCCTGGCAATACAGGCTGAGGGTGGGGGTGCGGTCAGCGCTTGCCCCCATGATGCTGTCGTCTTGCACGCCTGCAAACCAGCGGGCGGCGGTGTAGAGGTCGGCTTCGGGCACACCGCAAATCTGCGCCACATGCTGCGGCGTGTACTCGGCCACCAGGGCCTGCAGGGCTTCAAAGCCATTGGTGTGGGTAGCTATGTAGTGGGCTTGCGTCCAGCCCTGGGCCAGCATGATGTGCAGCAGGCCGTGGAACAGCATCACATCGGTGCCGGGCTGGATGGCCAGGTGCAGGTCGGCCATGTCGGCGGTGTCGGTGCGGCGCGGGTCGACCACGACCATCTTGAGCGCCGGGTTGGCGCGTTTGGCGTCTTCGATGCGGCGAAACAAAATCGGGTGCGCCCAGGCCGCGTTGCTGCCCGCGATGAACAGGCACTGCGCGTGCGCGATGTCCTCGTAGCAGGCCGGTGGGGCGTCGGCCCCCAAGGTCATCTTGTAGCCCGCCACGGCGCTGCTCATGCACAGGCGCGAGTTGCTGTCGATGTTGTTGGTGCCCAAAAGGCCCTTGGCCAGCTTGTTGAAGACGTAATAGTCCTCGGTGAGCAACTGGCCCGAGATGTAAAAGCCCAGGGCATCGGGGCCGTGGTCGCGCACGATGGCGGCCAGGCGGCCACTGGCCATGTCCATGGCGTCGTTCCAGTCCATCGCTTGCGTGGCTTCGCCCCGCACAGGCCGCCATTGGGGCGTGAGCAGGCGGGTTTGTGCGGTGACCTGGGGCGCGGCTGTCAAGTGCAGCGACTGGCCCTTGGTGCACAGGCGGCCAAAGTTGGCTGGGTGATCCGGGTCACCGCGCATGCCGGTGATCTGCGTGCCCTGCGATGTGATGACCACGCCGCAGCCCACGCCGCAATAAGGGCAGGTGGATTTGGTTTCTTGCAGGATGGGGATCATGGTTTTTTCACGTCATTGTGAGAGTGGCGCTTTTTTCCGTCATCGCGAGGAGCGAAGCGACGTGGCGATCCATGCATGGACTGCCACGCTGCGCTCGCAGTGACGAGGGGTGTGTTCATGCGCTCACTGTCTTTCGTGAAACCGGCCCCGCTACGGGGCGCGTCAGCTCTGTCGCGTGACCCACCAGCTCGTCGGCTTTCAAAAACACCACGCCCGCTTCCACCTTGACTTCAAAGCGCGGCGTGCAGCCTTCGTCGGGCGCTTGCGCCTGGCCGTCGCACAGGCCAATCGTCCAGTTGTGCAGCGGGCAGGCCACGCTGGTGCCAAACACGATGCCTTGCGACAGCGGGCCGCCCTTGTGCGGGCAGCGGTCGAGCAGGGCGAACACTTCGTCAGCGTCGTTGCGGAACACGGCCACATCGAGGCCTTGGTCCCGCGCCACGCGACGCGAGCCCAGCACCGGGATGTCTTCCACCCGGCAGATTTCTTTCCATGCGGTCATGGGGATTCCTTGTCTTTTTCAGGCGGTGGTCAGGGGCGCGAACTGGCGGGTGTCCACCTTGGCTTCTTGCAGCTCAAACCACGGATCGGGCTCGCCGTCGAGCGCGGCTTGCAGCTTGGCCCACAGGGCCTGTCGCAGTGAGGCGTCTTCCAGGATCTTTTTCTTCACGTAGTCCAGGCCCACCCGGTTGATGTAGTGCACGGTGCGCTCCAGGTACCAGCCTTCTTCGCGGTACAGCTGCATGAAGGCACCCGTGTACTCCAGCACCTCTTCGGCGGTCTTGAGTTTGGTGAAAAAGTGCGCCACCTCGGTTTTGATGCCGCCGTTGCCGCCGACATACATTTCCCAGCCGCTGTCCACGCCGATGATGCCCACGTCCTTGATGCCGGCTTCGGCGCAGTTGCGCGGGCAGCCCGACACGGCGAACTTGACCTTGTGCGGCGCGTACATGCGCCACATGGCTTTCTCCAGGTCCTTGCCCATTTGCGTGCTGTCTTGCGTGCCCATGCGGCACCACTCGCTGCCCACGCAGGTTTTGACGGTGCGCAGCGCTTTGGCATAGGCGTGGCCGCAGGGCATGCCGATGTCTTTCCAAACATCCACCAGGTCTTCTTTTTTGACGCCCAGCAAGTCGATGCGCTGACCACCCGTGACCTTGACGGTCGGGATCTGGTACTTGTCCACCACATCGGCGATGCGGCGCAGCTCGGCGGCGGTGGTCTCGCCCGCCCACATGCGCGGGATCACGCTGTAGGTGCCGTCTTTCTGGATGTTGGCGTGGCTGCGTTCGTTGATGAAGCGGCTTTGCGGGTCGTCCTGCGCCTCTTTGGGCCAGGTGCTGATCAGGTAGTAGTTGACGGCCGGGCGGCAGCTGGCGCAGCCGTTGGGCGTGCGCCAGTCCATGAACTTGAACACGCCACCCACCGTGAGCAGTTTGTGCTGGCGAATGGCATCACGCACCGCCTGGTGGCCGTGCTCGGTGCAGCCGCACATGGGCTTGAGCTTGGGCGTGGCCGAATAGTCGCCCCCGGCGGTGAACATGAGGATTTGTTCAACCAGTCCGGTGCAGGAGCCGCAGCTGGCGCTGGCCTTGGTCTGTTTGCGCACTTCGTCGAGCGTGAACAGGCCCTTGTCCTTGATGGCCTTGCAGATCGCGCCCTTGGTCACGCCGTTGCAGCCACACACTTCGTCGGTGTCGGCCATGGCAGCGGCTTTGCTCTGGCCCTGGTGGCCCACGTCGCCGATGTTGGATTCGCCAAACATCAGTTTGTCGCGGATGTCGGCCACGCTGCGGCCGTCGCGCAGCAGCTTGAAGTACCAGCTGCCGTCCACCGTGTCGCCATACAGGCAGGCCCCCACCAGTTGATCGCCCTTGAGTACCAGCTTTTTGTAGACGCCACCTGCGGGGTCGCTCATCACGATTTCTTCGCACTCTGGGCTGCCCATGAAGTCGCCCGCGCTGAACAGGTCGATGCCGGTGACCTTGAGCTTGGTCGAGGTCTGTGAGCCCAGATAGCGGCCAATGCCGAACTCGGCCAGGTGGTTGGCCAGCACTTTGCCTTGTTCAAACAGCGGGGCCACCAGGCCATAGGCAATGCCCCGGTGCGCGGCGCATTCGCCCACCGCCCAGATGCGCGGGTCGGTCACGGTTTGCAGGGTGTCGCTCACCACGATGCCGCGGTTCACATGCAGGCCCATGCTCTCGGCCAGCGCCGTGTTGGGGCGGATGCCCACGGCCATGACCACCAGGTCGGCGGGCACATGGGTGCCGTCCTTGAATTCGACCTTGTTCACCCGGCCTGTGTCGTCGCCCACCAGCGCGGCGGTTTGTGCGCTCATGCGGAATTGCATGCCGCGTGCTTCGAGTGAGGCTTGCAGCATCTGCGCCGCCACCTTGTCGAGCTGACGCTCCATCAGCCAATCGCTCACATGCACCACCGTCACTTGCATGCCGCGCTTCATCAGGCCGTTGGCCGCTTCCAGGCCCAGCAGGCCGCCGCCGATGACGACCGCGTGCTTGTACTGCGCAGCCGCGTCGATCATGGCCTGCGTGTCGGCGATGTCGCGGTAGGCCAGCACGCCTTGCAGGTCTTTGCCAGGCAGGGGCAGGATGAAGGGGTTGGAGCCGGTGGCGATCACCAGGCGGTCATAAGGCGTGGTCAGCGTCTCGCCAGCCGCGTTTTGCGCGGTGACCACGCGCTTGACGCGGTCCACCTGTGTGACCTTGAAGCCCGCGTGCAGCGTGATGCCGTTGTCGGTGTACCAGGCCCAGTCGTTGAGCACGATCTCTTCCAGCGTCTGCTCACCGGCCAGCACGGGCGACAGCAGGATGCGGTTGTAGTTGGGGTGCGGCTCGGCGCCGAACACGGTGATGTCGTACAGGTCCGGTGCGAGCTTGAGCAGCTCCTCGATGGCCCGAACCCCAGCCATGCCGTTGCCGACCATGACCAGTTTCATTTTCTCTTTGGTGTTGACACGCATGTCCATGGTCTTCTCCTTAAGCGGTTTTTTCCACATGCGCCTGGCGTGTGTAGAGGAAGTCGATCACCGCTTTGCGGTAACGCTGGTAGTCGGCGCTTTCGGCCAACTCCACGCGCTGGCGCGGGCGGGGCAGATCCACGCTCAGCACCTCGCCAATCGTGGCGGCGGGGCCATTGGTCATCATCACGATCTTGTCGGACAGCAGCACCGCCTCGTCCACGTCGTGCGTGACCATGACCACGGTGCTTTGGGTGCGGGCCACGATCTCCAGCAACTCGTCTTGCAGCTTGGCGCGGGTGAGGGCGTCCAGCGCACCAAAGGGCTCGTCCATCAAAAGCACCTTGGGTTCCATGGCCAGGGCGCGGGCAATGCCCACGCGCTGCTTCATGCCGCCTGAAATTTCGCCGGGGCGCTTTTGCGCGGCGTGGCTCAGGCCCACCATGGCCAGCGCCGCGTCGGTGCGTGCACGCAATTGGGCTTTGGTTTCTGTCGCGCCAAACACGCGCTCGATGCCCAGGTGCACGTTGTCAAAGCAGGTGAGCCACGGCAGCAGCGAATGGTTCTGGAACACCACCGCACGCTCGGGGCCGGGGCCTGCGATCTCGCGGTTGGCGCACAGCAGCACGCCAGCAGTGGGTGTGGTCAGCCCGGCGATCAGGTTGAGCAAGGTGGACTTGCCGCAACCCGAGTGGCCGATCAAGGCCACGAACTCGCCCTTGGCGATGTCCAGGTGGATGTCTCGCAGCGCCGGGAACAAACCCTTGTTGGTTTTGAAGGTCTGCTCGACGCTTTGAATCTGGATGTACTTGTGGTCGTTGCTCATGATTTGACATCCTCAAAGGTGAAGGCGGTGGCGATGCGGATCAGGGCGTATTCGAGGATCAGGCCCACGCCGCCGATCACAAAAATCGCGATGATGATGTTCTTGACGTTGAGGTTGTTCCACTCGTCCCAGACCCAGAAACCAATGCCCACGCCGCCGGTCAGCATTTCGGCCGCCACGATCACCAGCCACGCGGTGCCCACGGCCAGGCGCACACCGGTCAGCATGTAAGGCAGCACCGCGGGGAAGAGGATGGTGGTGGCGATCTTCCATTCCGACAGGTTGAGCACACGGGCCACGTTCAGGTAGTCCTGCGGCACGCGCTGCACGCCCACAGCGGTGTTGATGACCATGGGCCAGATGGAGCAGATGAAAATCGTCCAGATGGCGGCCGGGTTGGCCCCTTTGAACACCAGCAAACCGATCGGCAACCACGCCAGTGGCGAGACCGGGCGCAGCAAGCTGATGAGCGGGTTGAACATGCGCGAGAGGAAGGTGAAGCGCCCGATCACAAAGCCCGCCGGGATGCCGACGAGCGCCGCCAGGCCAAAGCCCACGGCCACGCGTTCGAGCGACATCAGCACGTTCCAGCCCACGCCTTGGTCATTGGGGCCTTTGCGGTAGAACGGATCGCTGAAGATGTCGATGGCTTGCAGGCCGGTGTCGTAGGGGCTGGGGATGCTGCCCTTGGTGGTGATGGACACCAGCGCCCACAAACCGATCAAGAGGCCCAGACCCATGAGCGGCGGCAAGACCGCCATCCAGAAGTTGTGCCACTGGCGGGCGCGTTGCATTTGCGCAGCGGCTGCAGCTGTGGCAGCAGCGACTTCTGCAGGGGTAGGCGGCACAAGCTTCACAGGGGCCGTTTTGCCCCCGGTGGGTGAATGGAAAACAGCACTGACCATGGTGTTCTCCTTCACGCCTTGACTTTGAAGCCGTCGGCGTATTTCTGGGGATCTTTGCCATCCCAGACCACACCGTCGATGCCTTTGTGGCTGCGCATCTCGCTCTTGGGCACTGGGGCCTTGACGGAGGTGGCCGCATCTTTGTAGAGCGCGATCTGGTTGATTTGCTTGGCCACGCCCAGGTAGTCGGGGTGGTCCTTGAGCAAGCCCCAGCGTTTGTGCTGCGTCATGAACCACATGCCGTCCGACAGGTAGGGGAAGTTCACCGCGCCGTCGTTGTAGAACTTCATGTGGTTGGGGTCGTCCCAGGTCTTGCCCATGCCGTTTTGGTAGCGGCCCAAAATGCGCTGGTTGATCGCGTCGACACCGGTGTTGACATAGGACTTGTCGGCCACGGTCTCGGCCATCTTGAGCTTGTTTTGCAAGCTGGCGTCGATCCACTGACCGGCCTCGATGATGGCGGCCGTCACAGCGCGTGCGGTGTTGGGGTATTTCTTGGTGAACTCGGCCGTGGTGCCCAGTACTTTTTCAGGGTGGTCTTTCCAAATGTCCTGGGTGGTGGCGGCTGTCACCCCGATGCCGTCCATGATGGCGCGGTGGTTCCAGGGCTCGCCCACGCAGAACCCATCCATATTGCCCACACGCATGTTGGCGACCATTTGCGGTGGTGGCACGGTGATGACCTTGGCGTCCTTCATCGGGTTGATGCCGTAGCTCGCCAACCAGTAATACAGCCACATGGCGTGGGTGCCGGTGGGGAAGGTCTGCGCAAAGGTGTATTCGCGCTTGTCGCTGGCCATGAGTTTGGCCAGGCCTGCCCCATCGATTGCACCTTTGTCGGCCAGCTTTTTGGACAGGGTGATCGCCTGACCGTTGTGGTTGAGCGTCATCAGCACGGCCATGTCTTTTTTGGGGCCCGACAGGCCCAGGTGCACGCCATAGACCAGGCCGTAGAGCACATGGGCAAAGTCCAACTCGCCGTTGACCAGCTTGTCGCGCACACCGGCCCAGCTCGCTTCCTTGCTCAGCACGAACTTCACGCCGTGCTTCACATCCAGGCCCAGCACCGAAGCCATGACGACGCTGGCGCAATCGGTCAGCGGGATGAAGCCGATCTTGACTTCCTTTTTCTCGGGGGCGTCCGACCCTGCGGCATAGACCATGGAGCGCAGCGCGGGCGACACGCCTGCTGCGCCCACGGCGGCGGCCTGCAACACGGTGCGGCGGTTGAAGCTGGTTTTCAGAATGTCGGTCATGGCGAAACTCCTGGTGCGGTTTTGGAAAACAAAAAAGGCGTCCTCATGTCAACCGCGCCTGCAGTGCAGGGCGCGAACGCATGGGGACGCCTTTGTCCGGTGTGGGTTCACCCGCCATTGGGTGATCTCACGTTTGACCTTCGTTGGTCTTGGTTCATGTATTGCAAGCCGCGTGCCAGGGTTTTCCTGGGGTTTGGCTGCGGATGTGTGCACTGGATTTGTGCGGATGCACGGCTGTGGTGCGCTGATGCCTCTCTTTGTGGGAGCGACGCCCTCGTCGCGAATGGATCTGTGGAGGTGAGGTGCTTTCGCGGCGGGGGCGCCGCTCCTACAGGGCGCAGCTCAGCCCAACAACTCGGCCATGTCCAGCATCTGCTGCGCGATGTCGGCCAGCTTCACGCCCTTGTTCATGGCCGCCTTGCGCAAGCGGGCATAAGCCTCTGGCTCGCTCAGGCCCTGGCGCTGCATCAGCAGGCCCTTGGCCCGGTCGATCAGTTTGCGGTCCTGCAACTCGCCCCGGGCGTTGTCCAGCTCGGCCAGCAAGGCTTGTTCGTGCTTGAAGCGGGCCATCGCCACCGTCAGGATCGGGTGGATGCGCTCAGGCGCCAGCCCGGCCACGATGTAGGCCGTCACGCCTGCGGCCACGGCTTCGTTCATGGGCCGGGTGTCGCTGTCGTTGGTGAACATCACGATGGGGCGGCGTTCATCGCGCGTGGCCATGACCACGTGTTCGAGCGCATCACGGGCATCGCTCTCGGCGTCCACGATGACCATGTCGGCCTGCAGCTGGGCCAGGCGTTCGGTCAAAAACACATCGGCGGGCAGGGTGGCCACCAGGTTGTAGCCCGCTTCGAGCAAGCCAATGCGCAAGAGGCGCGAGCGCTCTTCGATGGCTTGCGCCTGTTCATCCCCCTCGGCCACCAGGGCGGGGTCTGAAATGATGACAACGATTCTCAAGGCTTCCTGCATGACTTGGTGGCATGCAAGAAACGCGCCGATTTTTGCTGCCGCTGGCTCAGGCAAGGACCAAAGATTGGTATTCTTCAAGCTGAATTCAAAATCACTACAAATGCTCGACGACATCAAAAAGACCCTCTGGGCATCGGCCGACAAACTGCGCGCCAACATGGACGCCGCCGAATACAAGCACTTGGTGCTCGGCCTTATCTTCGTCAAATACATCTCTGATGCCTTTGTGGCCCGCCAGGCTGACCTGAAGCTGCGCCTGCGCGATCCGGCTGATGAACTGTTTTATGGTGACGCCGCCGACGAAGACATCGCCGCCGAGCTGGAAGACCGCGACTACTACACCAGCGAAAACGTGTTTTGGGTGCCCGAAGGTGCCCGCTGGCCCGCGCTGCAAGCCGCCGCACCGCAACCCGACATTGGCAAACGCATTGACGATGCGCTCACCCTGATCGAGCAAGAAAACCCGCGCCTCAAAGGCATCTTGGACAAAATCTTGGGCAAGTTCGGTGTCTCTGACGTTCTTTAAAGCAAAACGATAGAGGCCATCCGAAAATTCGCGGACACAAGTGTTATATTCCTGTACAGTCATCGTGACATCCTGAAGACGACGTCAAACTTCTTTTGTTACAAAAAAAGTTTTTATTGCTTGTATTTATCTTGGTACTTATGATAAAGTGCTTCTTGGAAATTGGTCGTTGGGCAAAACTTGCCATTGATAAGAATCAGGCTCACGGCATTGGTTTTCATATCAAGTGCAGGGCCTTTTGAAACAAAAAATGTCGCCTTTTTGCCAGCGGCTAAGGTCCCGTAATCTTGGTCAATGCCCATGATCTTGCAAACATTTAAAGATACAGTTTGCAGGGCTTCTTCTTCGCTGAGACCGTATGCCATCGTGGTTCCTGCCTGAAAAGGTAAGTTTCTGGTGTTCATGGCTTGCATGTCACCGTCATTTTGAAGACAAAACAAAATACCCTGAGCTTTGAGCAAGGCTGGCATGCGATAAGGTTGATACGTGAGGTCGTCTTCATGTCTAGGCAAACTATGAATGCGATTGAGCATTACGGGTATTTTTGAATCTTTGAGTTTTGGACCCACCAAGTGTGCTTCGTCGCCACCTACAATCACTGGAAAGGGCAAAGCAAACGCTTGTGCAAAATCGATGACATCTACAATTTGTTGAATGCTTTCGGCATGAATATAGA
>ERZ650308.1218-NODE-1218-length-13482-cov-7.700827_pt1 | contig 13482 bp, 14 predicted proteins | sample MGYA00376244_ERZ650308 | MGnify/ENA primary metagenome ERZ650308 (study PRJEB26733, sample SAMN07839295) | wastewater metagenome | biome: small river; feature: stream; material: water | place: USA: North Carolina | collected 2016-04-26 ...
GAGACGTAAAAATCAGATGTTAAATCAGGTTTGTCCGGTTTAGACTTCGTCCACTTCCTCTGAGCTAACGCTTGCAGGCAGGGCAAGGGATAACCCTGATTCGGTTGAGAAGTTTGTTTTGAACTGTCTACCAAATCAAATTCCTTGTGTGAGCCAATTTATCAGGTCGAATGGCCGTAATAACAAGGAGACAACTCAATGAAAATTAATCGCCGCCACCTTAGCGCATTGCTTTCGGTGCTTTGCATGGCTGTTGCAGTACCTGCCAGTGCCGATGTCCTTTCTAACGTCATGACGCGTAAAAAAATCCGAGTAGCCACGGATATGGGTATTGCCCCGTTTGGCATGCTTGACGGATCTATGAAGCCGACTGGCTCTGATGTCGAAGTCGCTCGAGCTTTAGCCGCTGATTGGGGTGTTGAGCTCGAGTTCGTCAATACAACTGGTCCCACACGCATTCCTAATCTGAATACAGATAAGGCGGATGTGGTTATCTCTTCGCTTTCAGTTACAGAGGAGCGTGCTAAGGTAATTGACTTCACTAAACCATATTCGTTTATTCGAACAACGATTATTGGTTCGTCTAAAGACCCTAGCGTAAAAGATTGGTCTGACCTCAAAGGTAAATCTATTGCTGTTGTGCGAACAACTATGCAGGACGTTGAGTTGACTCCAAAAGCATCAGCGCTTGGATTTACTGTCGTTCGCTTCGATGACGATGCGACTGCGATCACAGCTGCCGTATCAGGGCAAGCTACCTATTTGGGACTCGGCGACCCCCAGATGAGAACAATCAATCAACGCATCGGCAGTAAGTCTTTCGAGGCGAAATTGGTGATTAAGCAATTCCCAATTGCTATGGGTGTCAAGAAAGGCGAGGCCGCTCTGATGGCTAAGCTGAACGAGTGGATCAGCACCAATGCTAAGAACGGCAAGTTAAACGCCATCTACAAGCAGTACCACGAGATCGATGTGCCTGCCGAGTTTCTTAAGTAATTAGAAACACAAAAAGTAGTCGTTAACTCGAATACGTCATTGCCCAACGCTCGTCACTACGAGCTGAGGGTGATGCGAAGGGAACACTTTGACTTTAGTATTTGCCCCCATTTTTGAAAACTGGCCTTTGCTTCTTGATGGCGCCATGGTGACGTTGAGACTGGCAGCGGTTGCGACCCTTATGGGTTTTGTCATCGGCACGCTCTGCGCAATCGGTCGAAATTCGAACATGCGTTGGATTTCTGTTCTTTGTGCTGGATACGTGGAAGCAATTAGAAACACCCCATTTCTTGTTCAAATTTTCCTTGTGTTTTTTGGGCTGTCTTCGATTGGTGTCACGCTCAGCGCATTTACGGTTGCACTAATTTCATTGACGATTAACGTCGGAGCGTATTCTGGTGAAATCATGCGAGCTGGCTTTAACACTGTCCATGCGGGGCAATGGGAAGCCGCTGAATGTCTTGGCTTGTCGAGAGCGCAAGTTTATTGGCACGTAGTACTTCGTCCTGCCATAGAGAGGGTCTACCCCTCGCTAACCAGCCAATTCATCTTGTTGATGTTGGCATCATCAATTACATCCCAGATTTCAGTTTCGGAGCTTACGGGTAACGCAAACTACATACAGGGGATTTCATTCCGCCCGATGGAGACTTACATCACTATTGGTGCTATTTACTTTGGATTAGCTCTGATTATGCGATTTGCCTTTTGGTTGATTGCACTGGTTATCTTTCCTCGTCGTCGCCGTTTAGGCACATCTATTTAAGGAGACGACAAATGCCTACTTTTGGTTTGACGCACCTCCAATTCCTCTTAGAGGGTGCGATTTGGACGATTGCATTGTCTGCCTGTGCATTTCTTGGCGGGGCATTGATGGGGCTCTTGATTGCACTGTGTCGCGTCTCTCAGCTTGCACCGGTGCGTGGAGTCGCATGGGCCTACATTCAATTGATCCAAGGTGTTCCGCTATTGGTGATTATGTTTGCAGGGTATTTTGGGTTGCCAGCTCTGGGTATCCAGGTTTCACCATTAATGGCGGCTACCTTATCAATGACAGTTTGGGTAGGCGCGTACTTTGGAGAGTTCTGGCGTGGCGCTATCCAAGCTGTGCCGAATGCGCAATGGGAGGCTGCGGAATGCTTAGCACTTTCAAGTACTCAGCGGATGTTCAAAGTCATCATTCCTCAAGCTGTTCGTAATGCAATACCAGGAACAGTAGGTTTCATGGTGCAAATTGTTAAGAACACATCTCTGGCATCTGCAGTTAGCTTCGTTGATCTGACACGTGCTGGGCAATTGATCAACAACTCTACGTTTCAGCCATTCCTTACTTTCACTGTAGTGGCACTGATCTACTTTGCGCTGTGCTACCCGTTGTCGGTCTTGAGTCAAAGACTAGAAAAGCGTATGGCACGTGGTGTGCGCAGTGCTTGAACATTAATTTTGGAGAAATTCCCCATGCATAACAACTTTGCAACACAAGTGGAATCGCAGACACACGACATCGTTGAACTCCGAGACGTTTACAAAAGCTTTGGAGATAACGAAGTACTCAAGGGCGTTAGCTTTAATGTGAAGCGCGGAGAGGTAACAGTCTTGATTGGAAAGTCAGGTTCTGGAAAAAGTACAGCTCTACGCTGTATAGATCGACTCGAAAAAGTAGACAAGGGCTATATTGAAGTATGCGGACACGTTCTCACTAGTCCTACTTTAAAACTCAGAGAACTCCGATTAGACGTTGGTATTGTTTTCCAGAGTTACAACTTGTTTCCTCACTTGACGATTGGGGAGAACATCATGCTTGCACCTCAAAGCGTTAAAAAAATAAGTAAATCAGAGGCTACCGAACTGGCTAAAAAATGCCTAGCTCAGGTGGGTCTTGCAGAGAAGTTTGACTCCTATCCAGAACAGTTGTCAGGAGGCCAGCAGCAACGTGCAGCGATTGCACGTTCGCTTGCAATGCAGCCCAAAGTTGTGCTCTTCGACGAAGTGACCTCAGCCCTTGACCCGCAGTTAACTGGAGAAGTGTTGCGTGTTATTGAAGGACTTGCTGATGAAGGTATGACCATGGTGATGGTCACACATGAAATGAACTTCGCTCGCAAGATCGCAGATCAGATCGTCTTCATGCATCAAGGCAAGGTTTGGGAGATTGGAAAAGCCAGCGTTCTAGATAACCCGCAAACACCAGAGCTGCGTGATTTTCTTGCGCATGAACTTTGACTCTCAAAAAGTAATTTTTAAATATGACTATTCAACGTTCTGAATTTAAAGCACGCTACTTTGTTGAGAGTTCTATTCCGATGGAGAAGGTGGCCGAAACAATCGCTGGTGAGCAGTCCAGCGGTACGTTTATGACCCTGCCAGGCGAGACAGATGAATTAAAGCAACGGTCTCGAGCACGCGTCACTCAAATCAAGATGCTTCCTCCAACGACTGAACCCACTTTACGAAGTGCTTGGCTTGATCGACGAGGTTCCAGCACCACTTTCAATCGTGCAGAAATTGAAATTGCGTTTCCCATAGATAACGTAGGCCCAAGTATTTCAACGCTGTTGGCTACTATTGCTGGAAATCTCTTTGAGTTAGGAGAGGTTACAGGTCTGCGTGTTTTGGATATTGATCTTCCGATTGACTATGCCAGCCAATTTCCTGGCCCCAAATTTGGCGTGCAAGGTACAAGGGATTTTGCAGGTGTTCATGGACGACCCATTATTGGGACGATCATTAAGCCAAGCATTGGACTTAGCCCGCAACAAACTGCGGAATTAGTTGACTCACTTTGCGCTGCCGATATTGACTTCATCAAAGATGATGAATTGATGGCTGATCCTCCTTATGCTTCATTTGATCAGCGACTGAAAGCAGTGATGCCTGTCATCATGAAGCACGCTGAGCGCAGAGGCCAAAAGCCGATGTATGCAATTAATATTTCTGGAACCGTCGATGAGATGCTTCGCAGACATGATGCAGTCCTTAATTCAGGTGGCACATGCGTGATGGTTAGTGTTAATTGGGTTGGGTACGAGGCTGTTCAGCATTTGCGTAATCACACACAGTTGCCAATTCATGCGCATAGAAACGGGTGGGGTGCTCTCACGCGCTGCCCTGAATTGGGGTTTTCTTTTGCTGCTTATCAAAAAATATGGCGTTTGACGGGCATAGATCAATTGCATGTCAATGGTGTTCGAAGTAAGTTTTGGGAGCCGGATGACTCAGTAATTTCTTCTGCGCAGTCTTGTCTTGAAACATTTTCGGGTCTGCAATCCGTCATGCCTGTTTTTTCTTCTGGTCAATGGGCAGGTCAAGCGCACGACATTTACCAAAAGTTAGGTTCTACGGACCTGATGCACTTAGCAGGTGGCGGGATCATTGGTCATCCAGGTGGTATCGCTGCCGGAGTGCAGAGTATGCGTGAAGGATGGGAAGCAGCTGTTTCTGGTGTGAGTCTTGAGGCATATGCTCAAAGCCATCCATCCTTGCAAGGAGCGTTAGCTCAGTTTGGCAACGTTTAGCCATGAATTCAGATATTCAAAACACATCACTCCGTCTTGCTTTCTACGGGGATGATTTCACAGGTTCTACCGATGCTTTAGAAGTATTGGCATTCGCTGGGCTCAAGTGCGCTCTGTTTTTGAAACCTCCCACAGCAGCGGAGTTGAAATCACTCGGGGGCTATGACGCGATTGGGGTTGCGGGTGATAGTCGCGGCATGTCACCCTTAGAGATGGATCAAGAGCTGCCATTTATTTTTAATGCGTTGAATGATCTCGGTGCAAAGGTTGTGCATTACAAAGTTTGTTCAACTTTTGATAGTTCACCATCGGTTGGAAGCATTGGTCATGCGATGGATATTGCGCGACTCACTTTTGGTTCGCAATTGATACCGATCGTTGCAGGGACTCCCGCGCTTTCCAGATACTGTGTTTTTGGAAACTTGTTTGCTAGATCAGGAACAGATGGACTGACCTACCGTATTGATCGCCATCCAATCATGAGCGTTCATCCTGTGACTCCAATGATTGAGGCTGATTTGGTTATTCACCTTGGACAGCAAACTCAAATGCGCATTGAGAAGTTCACTCTGCCTAACTTTGCCTTAGGTCGCGAGGAGTGTCAGTCTCTATTTGCGGCGACGCTTAACAGCGACAAAGATGCTCTGTTAATTGACACGACACAAAAAGACCATTTGACTGAGGTTGGTGGCTTGTTGCTTGATCAAGCAAAGTTGCAGAAAAAGTCCTTTGTTGTGGGTTCATCTGGTGTGGAATATGCACTCACCCAGTGGTGGACAGAGCAAGGTGAGTTTTCGGAAAAAAGTACCGACTTTGACTCATTCGAAACAGCTGATCAGGTTCTTGCAATATCTGGAAGCGCATCGGCACTCAGTGCAAAGCAAATAGACGCTGCAATATCCGCAGGTTTTGCAGATGTTGCAATTGATGCGAGCGCCTTGGTAGATCCTTTGCGAAGTGAGAAGGCCTCTACTGCACTGGTTGAAGCTTCGCTCAAGTTACTTGCGCATGGGAAAAGTTTGATTTTGCACACGGCTAGGGGACCAAACGATCCTCGCATTGGCGAATTGATCGATTCGCTAGTCGCTCGTGGCGAGAGCCGTGAACAAGCAATTCATTCAGGTGGGCGACTCCTTGGGATTCGTCTTGGTGAGATCGTCCAGCGAATTCTGATTGAGTATCCAATCTACCGTCTCATACTTTCCGGTGGTGATACGTCCAGCCAAATTACTCGCATACTCGCACCAGACGCGCTTGAGATTGAAGCTCGCCTATCACCCGGAGCCCCTCTTTGTAGGGCAATCTCTGACAAGCCCCATTTAAAAGACCTTCAAATTGCTCTCAAAGGAGGGCAGATGGGGGATGCATCTTATTTTGTCAGGGCCCTTGAAGGTACGACATAACTTACGAAGTTGAAATACAGGAGAAATTGAATGAATACAAACCAACGAATTGCATTTGTTACAGGTGGAGCTAAGGGGATTGGCGCTGAGGTATGCACCCGTTTGGCTAGCTTGGGGCATCATGTGATAGTAGCTGATCTTGATTTTGATTCTGCTGCGACTACTGCAAGTGATTTGCAAAAAGTCGGCGGTCAGGCTAGTGCAATATCGATTGACGTCGGCAAACCTGAGTCAATTGCTGCTGCCTTTGCACAGGTCGAGAGAGATCACGGCCGGTGCGACATACTGGTGAATTCGGCAGGAATTGCAAAGGTATTTCCTTTTATCGATTTCCCCCTCGACAACTTCTTGGCAACAATGAATGTCAACGTCACGGGTACATTACTTTGCTCACAAGCTGCTGCACGTTTAATGATGAAACAAGGTTGGGGCCGCATCGTCAACATTGCATCTGTTGCAGGTATGCGTGCCGTAGGAAGCGGTCGTACTGCTTACGGAACTTCCAAAGGTGCTGTGATTGCTTTGACTCGCCAGATGGCTGTTGAGCTTGCTGAGCACGGTATTACTGCAAATGCTGTTTCGCCAGGTCCTGTAGATACGCCAATGACCCAAGTGCTACATACGGCCCAGTTCAAAGCTGAATATTCGAAGGCAATCCCCATGAATCGCTATGGTACATGTGGAGAAATTGCTTCCGCTGTCGTTTACTTGGTGTCAGAGGATGCGCGCTATGTCACAGGGATATCTATGCCTGTTGATGGCGGTTTTTTATCTTCGGGTGCACGAGGAATTTAAGACCTGTTGCCAGCTTTGTTTCGCGTTAACGTAGTACGTATTGAAAAACGTTTGGACGGGTGAATTGAAACTGTTACAAGTATCGGTTCACCATCGCCTGTTAAATAGCGTCGAACAACTTGCAGTCCTGCCTCGTCGTTATCTGCATTTAAGTTTCTAGCCAAAGATGCATCCAGTTTGCAGCCGGTCACATCTTGTTCAACTGTGGCTAGATCTAAACCAAATTCTTTTTCCAAAAGCTCTGACATTAAGGCGCTAGGTTGCGCCTTAATGGCTTCGAGAATGCTGGCGTACCTGATGTCGATGTAGGCACTGGTCCATGAAACTGGCAATTTTCCCCTTGCTGCATCAAACCGCAAACTCTGAATGCACAGCCATTGGCTGCCTGCATCGCATCCCAGCTCTTTGGCTAAGGCTTGGGTCATCACGATTTCACCTGTGTGTTGTATCGAACGTTCGCAGGCTTGCGCCCACTGAATCAAATCAGACAAAGAGGTGAGGGTGGCACCGTAGCCACCTGGCGGGCTGATGGCTTCCACGCGTGTGCCTGCATTTTTTTTGCGTGAAACCAGTTTTCTGTTTTCCAAACTGGCCAACGCAGCGCGTACCGTGGAGCGACTGACCTTGAGTTGCAGGGCCAAGTCTGGCTCGGCGGGCAGCGTGGCACCTACGGGGTAGCGGCCTTTGGCTATGTCTTTAGCCAGTTGTTCTGCGATGCGTGAGTAAAGGGGTTGTCGGTCCATGTGTCGAGTTTAAAGACAAAGGGTTTGTACTTATTTGATAGGCCTATATGTTCGCACATATAATATGTTCGAACATATAGGAGTTTTCTCAATGCATTCCACCCTCATTGATTCACGTTTTCTTGGCAGCTTGTTTTCGACGCCCGAGATGAAAGACGTGTTTTCTGACAACGCCACCTTGGCCCGTTACACCGAAACAGAAGTTGCTTTGGCTCTGGCTGAAAGCAAATTAGGTTTGATTCCTGCTGATGCAGCCAAGACCATTGCAGAACGTGCGCACAGCATTGCGCTGGACATGGACCGCCTAGAACGCGAAACGCACAACGTTGGCTACCCAATCTTGCCTCTGGTGCACCAGTTGGCCGAGGGCCTAGGCGATGCAGGTAAGTTCTTACATTGGGGCGCAACCACACAAGACATCATGGATACGGCCTTGGTGTTGCAAATCCGTGCAGGCCTCGATTTGGTGGAGGCAGATTTACGTGGTGTGGCTGCGCAGCTGCGTCGCTTGAGCGCTGAGTACCGCGACACGCCCATGGCAGGGCGCACCCATTTGCAACACGCCTTGCCCGTGACCTTTGGTTTGAAAACAGCCATTTGGCTGGGCATGGTCGAGCGCAATTTGGAACGCTTGCAGCAGCTTCGCCCGCGTGTGCTGGTGGGGCAGTTCGCTGGTGCTGGTGGTACTTTGGCTTCACTGGGCACCCGTGGTTTAGAGGTGCAAGTGGCCATGATGGCCGAGTTGAAGTTGGGTGTGCCTGAAACTACATGGCACACCGCACGCGACGGCTTGGCTGAAACCGCGCAGTGGCTGGGTTTGGTCACCACATCATTGGCCAAGATGGCATTGGATGTGTCCTTGATGATGGCCAACGAATTTGGCGAAGTGTTTGAGCCCTTTGTGCAAGGTCGTGGCGCCTCCAGCACCATGCCGCAAAAGCGCAATCCCATCAGCTGCGAAGTCATGATTGGTGCAGCCAAGACCGTGCGTCACTTGGCGGGCTTGGCCTTGGATGGTGCGGTGCAAGACTTCGAGCGTGCCACAGGCCCTTGGCAAGCCGAGTGGGTGGCTTTGCCCGAAGCCTTCTTGCACACCGCAGGCGCTGTGTCGCAAGCGTTGTTCATGCTCACAGGCTTAGAGGTGGACACCCAACGCATGCGTCAAAACCTCGATTCAACAGGCGGCCTCATCGTGGCCGAGGCCGTGATGATGGGATTAGCCCCTGCGCTAGGTCGCAACGAAGCGCACGATGTGGTGTATGCCGCTTGTCGTGTCGCGCTGGAACAAAAACGCACCTTGGCTGATGTGCTCAAAGCCAATGACAGTGTGACGCGCTTGGTCAGCCTCGCGCAAATTGATGCCATGTGTGAACCCACCAATTACTTGGGTTGCGCAGGACAAATGGTGGACAAGGCACTTGCTGCCAAGCCACGTTGATTCACCCTGTAAATTAAACGGAGATATTTATGAAAAAAACATTCTCACGCGTGCGTCGCACGCTTATTTCATCTGCTGTTGGTTGCGTTGCAGTTGTTTGTGCAGGCCTGACTGCCGCACAAGACATGTATCCCAACAAGCCCATCACATGGGTTGTGCCGTTTGCGGCAGGTGGCCCCACTGATGCCCTGGCTCGCCACATAGCTGACAAAGTTGCTCGCGAATTGGGCCAACCCATCGTGATTGACAACTCACCAGGTGCGGGTGGCACAGTGGGTGCTGCCAAAGTGGCTAAAGCGAAAAACGATGGCTATACCTTCCTCGTTGGACACATGGGCTACATGGGCGCAGCACCTGCACTCTATAAAAAACTTGGATACGACCCCGTCAAAGATTTCGATGGCGTTTTCCGTTTTCCAGATACGCCCTTGGTGTTGATGGTCCGTACGAACCATCCTGCAAAAGACATTGCAGGCCTGATTGATTTCGCCAAGAAAAATCCTGAGAAAGTGTTTATCAGCAATGCTGGCGTAGGGTCAAGTTCGCACCTTATTGCTGCGTTGGTCGCCAGCTCGGCAGGCGTCAAAGTAACGATGGTGCCTTACAAAGGCGCAGGTCCTGCATTGATTGATGTGATTGGCGGGCAAGTCGATGGCATGCTCGACCAAACCAACACCGCGTTGCCGCAAATCAAAGAAGGTAAAGTGCGTCCTCTGGTGGTCACGTCGAAAGTGCGATTGCCTCAGCTCAAAGATGTGCCTACCTTGAATGAAACCGTCATGCCTGGTTTTGAAGCGTCAACTTGGTATGGCATTTACGCACCGAAGGGAACACCCAAAGCAGCCCTCGACAAAGTGCAAAACGCCTATTTGAAGGTGATGAAAGACAAAGCCTTCACCGGCAAGATGGCCGAGCAAGCGATTCAAATGTTGCCTGCGGAGCACTATACAGGCGATGCTTTGAGCAAGCACACCGAGCTTGAAGTGGCACGCTGGCGCGCGGTGGCTGCGCGCTCTGGTTTATCGCTCGATTGAGCTAACTTGAATTTTTTGAGTAGAGCCTATCCCTTTTTAGGGCTAGGTTCTTTCTTTTATAAAGAAACGTTAAGTTTTCGATTTTGAATATCTAAGTCCGTTGTGCAGCGATTGCAGCCAGCCAGTGAGTCATGCTGGCGGACTGCAATCGGCCAGAAGCAGTCGTTGAATCAAACACTTCCGACTCAAGTTACGGGGCAAACCTGCCTAGGTACAAATGATTGATCTCGGCTTGGTCTGCCCTCTTCACAACTTATCGTCAGAATCCGAATTGGGCACCTGCACCCATCAGGGTAGCTATACCCAATACTGCAAATACAGCTGCCGCGATAGAGTGCACCAGTTTCATAGGAATCTTGTTGGCCAACTTGTCGCCAGCAAAAACAGCAGGTACGTCTGCGATCAGCATACCTAGGGTCGTACCGATCACCACCATCAGAGGTGCCGAGTAATGAGCTGCCATGGCTACCGTAGCGATTTGCGTTTTATCTCCCATCTCGGCCAAAAAGAAGGTGATGAATGTGGCACCAAAGATGCCAAATCTCTGAGCTACCAGTGTTTCTTCTTCTTCAATCTTATCGGGAATCATCGTCCAGATCGCCATGCCAATGAACGAGGCCCCCAGCCCCCACCGCAATACTTCGGGACTGATATTTGATGTGATCCAAGCCCCCAGAGCGCCTGCGAGCCCGTGATTGATAACGGTTGCCGCCAGGATGCCGAGAATGATGGGTAAAGGTTTTTTGAATCGCGCCGCTAGGATGAATGCCAGCAGCTGCGTCTTGTCGCCGATTTCTGCAAGAGCGACGACGCCAGTCGATACTAGTAGAGATTCCATTATGTTTTCCCAGGCCGGTACAAAGACAAATGACCACAAAGCATCCCCGGCCAGAAATCGGAGGCGTTGTGGTCAAAGGTCTTGCCAAGCTCGGGAACCGCTTGCGCCATGTCCTGCGGGACAAGTGTGTTGACGCAAGCCTCTTCAATGCAAAGAGAGGCTACTCCCCAATGACGAAGCTGATTTTAACAGGCGCGTGCAGGCGGCTACATTGGGTCGATTGCACCTGTCAGCCATAAGCCGTCATGATGGACTCGGGCACTCAATTAATAGGATCAAGATGCCTAGGCTCAGCTTGTAGAGTTGTCTATTTCTCTACGCCACCGTTTCTTGTGGCTGCCGCATTGTTGTTCCTTCCGCAGGTTCGGCCGGAACAGCGGCCTGTATGGTTGCGCGTTCATGGAAAACTGAACAAATATTATCCTCCCCGGGAGGATACGGTAAACTTCAATCACAATGAAGCACGAAACTCATCCCGGTATTGCAAAGCGACTGAAACGAGCACAAGGTCACCTTAAAAGCATCATTGAAATGCTTGAAACAGAGCGAGGTTGCTTGGAGATTGCACAACAGTTGCAAGCTGTCGAAAAAGCCATCACCAATGCTAAAAAAGCGCTGATCCATGACCACATCGATCACTGCTTAGAGCATACCGTTCACGACGGTGCCCATTCTTCGAATGAGACGATTCGCGAATTCAAAGAAATCACTAAATACCTCTGACAACAGAAAGTGCGTCATGAACAGTACCAATCTCACAGAGTGGATTCACGATCACATCTTTGATGAAGGCAGTGAGGCGGCTGAAAATAGTACCCGCATCGTTATGTGGATTACCGCTGCCATGATGTTGGTAGAAATTACAGCGGGCTGGTGGTTCAATTCCATGGCGCTATTGGCTGATGGATGGCACATGAGTTCACACGCAGTGGCCATTGGCTTGAGTGCATTTGCATATGCTGCTGCGCGCAAATATGCCGAGGACAAACGTTTTGCATTTGGAACTTGGAAAATCGAAGTTTTGGCAGGTTTTACCAGCGCCATCTTTTTACTGGGCGTAGCGGCCATGATGGTGTTCGGTTCAATTGAGAGACTACTCTCCCCTGAACCTATCCACTACAAAGAAGCCATCATCGTTGGCGTTTTAGGTCTTCTAGTGAATTTAGTTTGTGCATGGGTTTTGGGGCAGGCTCACCACGGCCACGGTCATCACGAGCATAACCATCATCATGATCATGAGCACCAGCATGATTTGAATTTGAAATCTGCATACCTTCATGTCATTGCTGATGCCGCAACCTCTGTTTTGGCCATCATTGCATTGGTGGGGGGATGGATATATGGATGGTCTTGGCTTGATCCAGTCATGGGTATCGTCGGAGCAGTCTTGGTAGCAGTTTGGGCCAAAGGCTTAGTGAAAGAAACTGCTAAGGTATTACTGGACCGAGAGATGGATCATGCAGTCGTAGATGAAATTCGAGAAGTCATCACTGCTGAAAACAGCTCTGACACTACACGCATGACAGACTTGCATGTTTGGCGTGTGGGTAAAAATGCATATGCATGTGCTCTGAGCATTGTCACTCGTGACCACGGAATCACGCCAATGGTCATAAGGCAGCAACTATCTGTTCACGATGAAATTGTTCATACGACCATCGAAATCCATCGAATTTGAATTAGCAACTTTCTGATGCACCGTGTTTATTACGCAAGCATTCTGGAATAAATCAACCATTGAGTAAGGTTGCGTTGATATGCAAATGAGCAACTTCAAGTCATGGGCAAAAGCGTTGAAACGTGACGTCATGACACTTTGGTTCGCTATGAAACACCCACAAACGCAGTGGTACGCTCGTGCTTTCGCTTTCGTGCTTACAGCATATGCCTTGAGCCCCATCGATCTAATTCCGGACTTCATTCCAGTATTAGGGTATTTGGATGATCTGATAATTGTTCCGGTTGGTGTCTGGCTGCTACTTCGAATGGTCCCAAATCAGGTATTGATTGACAGTAGAACTCAAGCAGACCAGTGGTTTCAGCAAGGCAAAGCAAAGCCTATGAGTTTATTGGGCTTCGCCATAATTTTGGTTATATGGCTCCTCGCAGCATTGGCGGCTTACGCAGCCATTTTTGATAATTAACCAAAGCTCCGAACGACCGCTATGGGTCGAATGCGGACGGTCAAATAAAAGCTCAAATTTTTAGTTCTTGCTAGGCAACATGATCACCTAGTGCTCACCTTGCTAACAGGCGCAGAGGCTGACAAAAAGTGAATGTCATTTGGAATTTAACTTCAGAGCCACTAGCAAAGTTGTCGGTTAAACCGACATTGCAACACTAAGGCATCTTTGTTAAAAAAGCTCGAATTCACTAAAACCAAAGAAAATGTGGATTAGCTTTGATTTGTACTAATCTAAAAATATTTATCCTGCATGCGCAGAGCTGTTCAACAACCGTTGCTTTAGTCATAAAAGTTTTTTCCTTTAAGCACTAAAAAGTACTGGACTAGCCAATTAATCTTTATGCATCATCAAAACACAAATCTATAAAAAAAGGGTGACTGGAGACACAGCCACCCTCGAAAAATGAGTAAACATTTTTTGCTTTGACCCAGCGTTAGCTAAGTACAAAACCTCGTATTAGTTCAATCTCGTACTTGACGAAGATGAACTAGTAAAGCCATCTTGCAGGAACCATCACGATAGATGGGAATAGCA
>ERZ650308.1220-NODE-1220-length-13473-cov-5.761738_pt1 | contig 13473 bp, 11 predicted proteins | sample MGYA00376244_ERZ650308 | MGnify/ENA primary metagenome ERZ650308 (study PRJEB26733, sample SAMN07839295) | wastewater metagenome | biome: small river; feature: stream; material: water | place: USA: North Carolina | collected 2016-04-26 ...
CGCGGCGGTTGCATTATTCGTGCCCAGTTCCTAAACCGCATTGCTGACGCTTACGACAAGAACACCAACCTTGAGTCACTAATTTTTGACCCATACTTCAAGCAGGCAGTAGCTACATCGGTGTCTTCATGGCGCCAGGTTGTGGCCAATGCATCGCTTGCCGGAATTCCGGTGCCGGCCTTTGCGTCATCGCTTTCTTACTACGACGGCCTGCGCTCACCGCGCTTGTCTGCAGCGGTGGTTCAGGGTCAGCGCGACTTCTTTGGCGCTCACACCTATAAGCGCGTAGACATGGATGGCACCTTCCACACTCTCTGGTCAGGAGACCGATCAGAGGTTGAGCAGGCTCCTTCTACTCACTAAAACCTCCGCCTTCAAGTTGTAGGCTCGAATAATGAGCCAAGTAAAGACGACTTCCTGGATCTTTAAGTTCCTGCTTCTTGGAACTATCTGGGGATCGTCTTTTCTTTTTATCTCACTTGGGCTCGAATCCCTCTCGCCAGCGGGCATCGCATTTTGGCGAACATTTATCGGGGCATTAACTCTGTTAGCGGTAATTCTGATTGGTCGAATCAAATTCGTGCGCGGCTGGAACGCTTGGTTCAAAATTTGGATTGCCGGGCTGTTCATGTCTGCCATTCCCGCCGTGCTTTTTGGCTATGCCGAACAACACGTTTCGAGTGCGCTTGCCTCAATCATTAATGCCTCAACACCGATTTTCACCGTTATCGCAATTTTGATCGCCTTCAGGGCTGAGAAGCCAAAACCAGAAGTAGTTCTTGGTCTGACCGTGGGCCTGCTCGGCGTTTTTGTGGTGCTTGGTGTCTGGAACGGCTTTGGAGAAAATGAGCCGCTAGCCATTGGCGCCTTGATTCTTGCAGTTAGCTGCTACGGAATTGGTGGCCCGCTAATTCGCAAGTTTGTAGAACCGCTAAAGCTAAAGCCTGAAGCTACCGTTTTTGGTCAGGTAATCACCTCGGCATTTACTCTGCTGCCTTTCTATTTGTTTGGCGGACTAACCGCCGGTCCAATTACTTTCAATGCGGTGGCTGCGATGCTGGCCCTTGGCGTTCTAGGTACCGGCCTGGCCTACGTGATTTATTACCAGTTGCTTTCGCAGATTGGCAGCGCCGTCGCATCGGCAGTCACTTACATGTCTCCGATTGTTGGAGTAATTCTTGGGGTCTTGCTGCTGGGTGAAAAAATCACTTGGAACGAACCGGTTGGTGCGGCCGTGATTCTGTTTGGCGCAGCCGTGGCCCAGGGTCGAATAAGTCTCGGTCGTCTAAGCCCGGGGCGCAGTAAACAAAGTCAGAAAGAATGACCCAAACAAAGCGCGGGCTGAGCTCGGTCGACATCGCAATTCTTGGCGCCGCAATGGTTTGGGGTGGCAGCTACTTGGCCTCTCGCGAATTGACCCACTTCGCCAGCCTCTGGGGAATGATGGCGATTCGTTTCGTTTTGGCCGGCGCGATCCTTTACCTCATTCGCGCCTTCAAACCGGTCAAGTTCACAAAAATCGAAGTTCTTTCTTCGCTCGGCATTGCGGCCACATTGGCCACGGTCATGACCGTGGAGACCACCGGAATCTACCTAACCTCGGCAACCAACTCCGGGCTAATCATCTCGCTTTCAATTCTTTTCACACCGATAATCGAGGGGCTGGTTTCAAAGTTCTGGATGCCGAGAATGTTTTACGTATCGGCTGTTGGTGCAATCATCGGTGTTGGCATTTTGATTAGCGGTAATGGATTCACCGAACCTAACCTTGGTGACCTGCTCATGATTCTGGCCGCCGTGCTTCGTGCGGTGCATACAGTTTCGCAGGGCTATTTCACTCACGGAAAATTCACCAAGGGCAAGTCAGTCAACACCACCAACGTCACCATTTTGCAATTGATTTTTGCCGGACTCTTTTTCTTTGTGCTTGATCCAATCGGCACCGCCAACGCAGCGGTTAGCTACGGTGCCCGCGAATGGATCTTGATGGGAACCCTGGTGCTATTTAGCACCGTCTACGGTTTCATTGTGATGCTCTGGGCAATTCGAAAGACCAGCGCATCTCGAGTTGCATTGCTGCAGGGCACCGAACCAATTTGGGCCGTGGTCATCGCTGTGGTCATCGGTGGCGAGCTAATGAATGCCATCGGTTGGATTGGCGGCGCGATTATTGTGGCTGCTTGTTACTGGGGTCTTGGTATCGAGAACCGTGCACGCGAGGCGCGCGCGTTAACACCGGAGATTTAGCCGCCGTTGGGCGAACAAAACCAAACTTGAAACCGAGCGGTGTTCGGGCATCGGCCTCGCCCTTATTTGGCCAGTGCGCAGCAGCCCACTCTGCCTGAGCGGCAATGCTGAGTGAAGGGTTCACACCAGGGTTGGCCGAAAGTGTCGAGCCATCCCAGATGTGTAAACCAGCCACACCAAAGGCTCGAAGGTATGGGTCTACCACTCCGGACTTTTCGTCGCTGCCAATGACGGCACCGCCCAAGAAGTGAGCCGTCATCGGTATGCCGAATGGCTCGCCAACCACCGCGCCCGGCGTTCCGTTTATTTCATTCGCGATATCTCTCGCAAACTCGTGGCCTTCTGGAACCCAACTTGGATTCACCTCGCCATAGCCCTGCTTTGAGGTGAGCTTTTTGCTGAATACTCTTGAGCGTTTCAAATAGGTGGTTAGCGAGTTATCTCGCGACTGCATCACCAAGAGAATCAAAGTGCGCTCAGGCCAGGTGCGAAGGTTGTAGAAATTTGGTAGCCGTAGCAAATTCTTAAATGTGACTTTCAAGAGCCTGCCAAAATTCGGCGCTTCGCCATTTGGCCCTGAGGCCATAACTGATTCCAACAAGCCCATGAACCCGCTACCTTTTCCGTAGCGAACCGGTTCAATGTGGGTGTGCGCGTTTGGAAACACCGATGAGGTAATCGCAGCACCCTTGGTGAAATCGTGATCGACTTTTTTGGCCACAACACCAAGCAGGCTTTCGGAATTTGTGCGACTCAGCTCACCGAGCATTTCACTAATTCCATCGAGCCCGCCGCGGTCTCTCGATTTTTGCAATAACTTGGCACTGCCAAGTGCTCCGGCGGCAACGATAACCTGCGGCACGCGCAGTGTATGTGGTCTAACTTTTCCAGCAATCGAAGTTCGCTTTAGTTGTAGCTCGAATCCACCATCGGTGAGTTTTTGAATGTGGTTCACAGTTGTGAGATCCCAAACTTGAGCGCCTGCTTGCTCGGCTAGGTAAAGATAATTTTTAACCAGAGTGTTCTTCGCGCCGTGCCGACAACCGGTCATGCACTCTCCGCAATTTATACATCCGGCTCTGCGCGGCCCCTTGCCATCGAAGTAAGGGTCACGAACCTCTTGACCCTCTTTGCCCTCTTCTGCAAAATAAATTCCCAGTGGGGCCATGCGGAATGACTCTTCAACACCTCGTTGCTTTGCTACCTTTTTGAGCACCAGGTCAGCCGGGCTAAAGAATGGGTTAACTTGTACGCCAAGCATGCGCTCGGCGATGTCGTAGTAAGGGCTGAGCAAAGTTTGCCAATCGGCGATTTGAGCCCAGGATCCGGTCTTGAAGAATTCAGCCGGCGGCCGGTACAGGGTGTTTGCGTAAACCAGTGAGCCGCCACCAACTCCGGCACCAGACATTACGAGCACGTTCTTCAAGAAGTCGATCCTCTGAATACCCAACATGCCGAACCTCGGGAAGAACAAAAAGCGCTTTAGATCAAAGGAAGTCTTGGCAAAATCGTGGTCCTCGAACCTGGCGCCGGCCTCGATAACCAGCACTCGATAACCCTTTTCGGTCAGTCGCAGAGCCGCTATGGAACCACCGAAACCGGACCCAATTACCGCAACGTCGAAGTCGCCGTTTGTATCCTCGCCATTGAGATCTACGATTTTGACACCTTGGCTTTCGATGACGTTGCCGGATACAGCTGGGTAGCCGAAGGGTTGCCAGTCAAAACGTTGAAAGGAAGCAGGGCGGCGCCGATCATCAGAAGACTCGAACCAAGGCCACCTTCACGCAGAACAACTCGCTCGTTTGCCGCTGCAAGAGAATTGTTTTTTAGACCGGTAATTAATCGCTCGCCATCCAACTCGAATAGTCCTGCTAGGAATCCACCTAGAACAATTACCTGCGGGTTGAAAATATTTACAAAGTTTCCGAGTGCAGCGGCGAGGTTATCAATCTGCGATTCAATAAGCTTCAGCGGTTTGGCAGCTTTAGTTCTGCCCATCTCGAGTAGCAGTTCCTCATCGGTTGCTGCGTAAAGTTTGAAAGCCTCAAGCAAATCATCGCGGCGAACAATTCCTTCGAGCGTGCCCTCCAAACCAGAAAAATCTTTAGCTTTGCTGTTAGATATTCTCACGTGACCTAGTTCACCGGCATAGCCTGCTGCACCGCGCAACTGCACGCCATCAACCACGACACCACCGCCAATGCCACCGGAACCGGCAAATAAGAAAACCACATCTGAGAATCCTTTTGCGTTTCCATAGATTCGCTCTGCAACGCAACCCAGCGATGCATCGTTGTCTACATAAACAGGTAGTCCCGTAGCCTGACTTAGCATCGGGCCAAATGGCACCTCCACCCAACCAAGGTGTGGCGCAAGCCGGATAACTCCATCAACCACGCGTACCTGGCCGGGCACGGCAACACCTACGCCAACAACTCTGGTGCCGCTTTTCAATTCACCACGAAGTTCGGAAATTAGTTTCGCCGCAATTGAGACAGCTTTTTCAGCAGTGGTTTGACCGGTGGTGGCAAATCTTTTTTTCGCGATTACCTCGCCAGAGAATGAGACGGTTGCCACGGTAACCGCATCGACATCGGTGTTGACTGCAAAAGCAACCACTTGATCCGAGGCAGAAACCTGCAGGCTAGGGCGGCCAACACCGGTTGCAGATGCCTCAGTCTCGAACACCAAACCCAAGTCTTGAAGCTCCGAGACAAGGTCAGAAATGGTGGAACGATTGAGCCCCGAACTCGTGGTCAGCTGAGAGCGAGAAACGGTGCCGGATTGGTGAATCATCTTCAACAGAGCAGACAGGTTGTGCTGGCGCACGTCATCACGGTTTTGGCCCAGCGTCTTTGATGTCTGCTTGTCTAGGTTCAGCATATTTACAAATCTACATTCCTAAAAGTTGGAGAGGTTACGAAATTGTGAGCAAAAAACCCGTCTGAAAATTTTGCCCCGAGGCACTCAAAAGCCTATTATGTTGTCACAGGCAACAAAACCCGTCAATGAAGAAGGATTGAAATAATGGCCCCGCAACCAACCCGCGAAGACAAATTCTCATTTGGCCTCTGGACCATCGGCTGGGCCGCTCAAGATCAATTTGGTGGCCCAACGCGCGCCCCACTCGATGTGGTTGATGCCATTCACAAGCTCTCAGAGATTGGCGCCTACGGACTTACCTTCCACGATGACGACTTGTTCGCATTTGGAAGCACCGATGCAGAGCGCCGTCACGAAATTGACCGCACAAAGAAGGCGCTGGAAGAAACCGGTGTGATTGTTCCGATGATCACCACTAACCTTTTCAGTCACCCTGTTTTCAAAGATGGTGCATTTACAAGTAACGACCGCGACGTTCGCAGATTTGCGTTGCGCAAGACCTTGCGCAACCTCGATCTTGCAGCCGAGATGGGTGCAAAAACTTTTGTTATGTGGGGTGGCCGCGAAGGCGCTGAGTATGACCACGCCAAAGACGTTGGTGGCGCAATGGAGCGTTACCGCGAGGGCGTGAACCTGCTTTGTCAGTATGTAATTGATAAGGGCTACGACATTCGCTTCGCGATTGAGCCAAAGCCAAACGAGCCACGCGGTGACATCTTGCTTCCAACTCTTGGCCACGCAATGGCATTCATCGACACACTTGAGCACCCAGAACTCGTTGGTCTGAATCCCGAAACCGGCCACGAGCAAATGGCGGGACTTAACTTCACCTCTGGCATCGCTCAGGCAATTGAGCACGGCAAGCTATTCCACATTGACCTAAACGGTCAGCGCGGCGTGAAGTTTGACCAAGACCTGGTCTTCGGTCACGGAGATATCTTCAACGCGTTTAGCCTGGTTGGCCTATTGGAATTTGGTGGCCCAAACGGCGGTCGCTCATACGATGGCCCACGCCACTTCGACTACAAGCCAAGTCGCACCGAAGACATGAACGGTGTTTGGGAATCTGCAAAGGCAAACATGGCAACATACCTTCTTCTAAAGGAACGCGCCAAGGCATTCAACGCAGACCCAGAGGTACAGGCAGCGCTGAAGGCATCACGGGTGAACGAGATTCACAAGTCAACCTTGAATCCTGGCGAAACCTATGACGACCTATTGGCTGACCGCAGCTCATACGAGGATTTTGACGCAGATTCATACTTCAACGGCAAGGGCTTCAACTTCGTGCGTTTGAACCAGTTGGCACTTGAGCACCTTATGGGCGCTCGGTAATTAGCCAAAGGTCGAGCCAAAAGTGCCACTAGTCGCCGGGGTAGATTCATCTACCCAAAGCTGCAAAGTTGTAATTCGAGATCTTGAATCCGGTGCGCTCGTTCGAGATGGTCGCGCCAGTCACCCCAATGGCACCGAGGTAAATCCTCAAGCTTGGTGGGATGCGCTAAATGAGGCGCTTGCCAACGCGGGTGGACTAGATGATGTCTCGGCAATCTCAATTGGCGGTCAGCAGCACGGCATGGTGGTTTTAGACACCGATGGCAAAGTGATTCGCGATGCCCTGCTTTGGAACGACACCCGAAGCGCCGATCAGGCAAATGACATCATCGCTAAGTTTGGCGGTCAAGGAATTGCCGATCTAACCGGTTCACTTCCGGTTGCATCCTTCACCGCAACAAAGTTACTTTGGCTCAAGCAAAACGAGCCAGAAAATGCAGCCAAGGTTGCAGCGGTTTGTTTGCCACACGACTGGCTAACCTGGCGGCTGGCAGGTTATGGGCCGGCTACGGAGTCAAGTCTTGGACCTGATTTGTCAGCTCTAACCACAGATGCGTCAGATGCCAGTGGCACCGGATACTTCAATCCAAAAACCGGCGAGTACGTAAACGAAGTTTTGGAATTCGTACTGGGCCATTTACCAATTGTTCCGAAAGTCATTCAACCCAATCAGGCCGCTCACACTTTCACCTCCGATTCGGGTAACGAAATAAAAATCGGTGCCGGTGCCGGTGACAACGCGGCCGCAGCTTTTGGGGTACTAGCCAAGGCGGGCGATGTAGTTGTTTCACTTGGCACCAGCGGTACTGTCTTTGCGGTTTCTGCAACCGCTACGAATGACAGCACTGGAACGATTGCCGGTTTCGCAAGTGCCTCAAATGATTTCTTACCTTTGGTCTGCACACTGAATGCAGCTCGCGTGCTAGACAGCATGTCAGCAATGCTCGGCGTTGATCACGATGAACTTGGCAAGCTCGCTTTGCAATCCAGCGCTGGTGCCGACGGAGTGGTTCTAGTTCCTTATTTTGAAGGAGAGCGCACACCAAACCTGCCAACAGCAAAAGCTGGATTGCACGGATTGACTCTGAATAACAACAACCGAACCAACATCGCACGAGCTGCGATCGAAGGAATGCTTTGTGGCCTTGCCGCTGGGCTGCAGGCACTCGGCGCTGCCCGAGTAAAGACTGAACGGGTCATTTTGGTTGGTGGCGCCTCCGCAAACCCAGCCGTGCAGCAAATTGCTGCCGAGGTATTTGGTACACCGATAACCGTGCCGGCTCCAGGCGAGTATGTTGCTAACGGCGCAGCTCGCCAAGCAGCCTCAATACTTTTGGGAACCGCACCTGACTGGAAAATTGATACCTTGGCGCAGATTCCAAGCAGCGGCCAAGGTCCAGCGCTGGCACAGTACAAAAAGTTCGCAGACACTTACCTAGGCTGAAAACCAGTAAATGCCATCGCCCAAATTCATCGAGCTATCTCTTAGCGAGAATGGATCAATAGTTAGCGCAACCTTATCGAATGTGGGCGCAGCACTTAAGAATCTCCGCGTCAATAACATTGACATCATCACACCCACTATTGGCCACGGCCTAAATCCTTACGCCGATGGCATTGTGATGGCTCCGTGGGCCAATCGAATTGATCGGGGTAAATGGAATCTCGACGGTGAAGAATTGCAACTTGAGATCACCGATAAGACGCTTGACAATGCAATTCACGGGTTAGTAAACCAATCCGTTTTTGAAGTAGATAAACAAACCGAATCGAGCGTCAGCCTAAGCACCCGCATTTTGCCAACCAAGGGCTATCCGTTTGAGTTGGAGGTAGCTATTAACTATGAACTTCAACACAGCGGAATTAAAGTTACTCACTCGGCTGTAAATCGAAGTGCAGCAAAGGCCCCGTTCGTAGTTGGCGCCCACCCCCTGTTTGAAATTTCTGGCACGGCGACAGAAGAACTTGAGATTAAGTCTGCGGTTAGGTCTGTGGACTTGGTGAACGAGCGCAAGATTCCAATCGGTAAGCAACAGATATTCGGCACAGAATTTGACATTACAGAATGGCGTAAATTATCGACTTGTGATTTTGATCACGGCTTCAGTGACATGGTCTGTGACGATGCGGGTTTGGCGCACCACTTGTTGCGCAGCCCACGTGGAGATCAATTAGATATTTGGCAAGGCCAAGCATTTAAATACGCATTCATATTTACTCCTGCAAACTTTCATAACAACGCCGATCCAACCCTGCGAAAGGCCATCGCCATCGAACCTCAAACGGGGCCGGCAAATGCCTTCAATAGCAAAGAAGACCTAATCTGGCTTGAACCAGATCAGGTCTTCGAAGCTAGCTGGGGTGTTAACTTCACCCCCGCGAAATAATGAGCTACTTGCCTAAGAGCGGGGCACTATAAGGGTGACGAAGCTTTATGGGTGGCGGAGCGGGCTAGCTGGCAGGCGCTCCTGGGCCTCCCACTTGATGTTGTAGCCAGTCGATGAACTCATCAGGTCAAGGAACGGCTTGGCATCAAATTCTTCTGGGCCCATTACTCCGGCACCCTTCCAGGTTCCTTCGGCAATTAGCTCAAGAGCAATCAGCGGGTTAAACGCGGTCTGCGCAACCACACACTGGGCCTCGATGTCGGCCATCGTCTCAGCATTGTCAGCAACGTGGTACAGGTAGGTAGCGCGGTCGCGCCCTTCCTTATCTTTACCGGTCACCAACAAACCGGCACAGGTTTTACCTGTCATGCGCGGGCCGATGGTTGCCGGATCTGGAAGCACGGCAGCCACCATGTCGCGTGGGGCAACATCAACCGGACCCTGCGCCGAACGCACGCGTTGCAATTTGGTGGCATCTAAGCCAAGTTTGTGCAGCGTCTTCAAAACACCGATGAACTCCTCGCCCAAACCATATTTGAAGGTCACGCGATTCGCCTTAATGTTGCGAGGCAGCATAGAAATTTCTTCGTGCTCTACGTTTACACATTCAACAGCACCGATTCCCGCAGGGAATTCAAAAATCTCCGGCTCGCTAAACGGACGGGTGGTGTACCAACCCTTTGCGCGCTCATAAATTGTTGGTGGATTTAGGCATTCTTCAATGGTTGTCCAGATTGAGAATGAAGGAGCAAATACTTCGTTGCCTTCATCATCAACAACGGCAAGGTTTCCGCCGTCTTTAATGCTTAGCTCATCGATCTCACTGAATAGGTAGTCCTGTGCGTAACGGGCAAATACGTTTGACAGACCAGGCTCTACACCCATTCCAACCAGAGCAAGTTTTCCTGCTCGTTCCCATTGATCATGCAGCGCGTACTGGGCGTCACCTAGCTTGATTCCCGGCAAGTGGAATGGGTCTGCTTCGTGTGGCTCTGAAAGACTCATCGCCATGTCGAGGTAGTTAACTCCGGCGGTAAAGGCTCCAGAGAAAACCGTTGGCAAGAACTTTGGCTCTACAGCGTTGATAACAAAATCAATATTGTGGGCCTTGCAAAGTTCTGTCACATTTGCAGCGCTCGAGGCATCGATCTTGGCGGCCAAAAACTTTGCAGCAACATCGCGGCCGTGTCGGTTGGCAATCCATTCGATTGTGCGCTCAGCGCGCGAGAAGTCGTAGTCAGAGACCACGATTAGTTCGTAGAAGTTGCGGGTAGCGGCGATTTTGGCAACTGCGTCACCAACACCACCAGCACCAACGAGCAGAATACGCATCGTTAATTCCTAAATTAGAAGTTTGTCCCTGGGGCAAATCGGGAGCACCTGATTAGCCTACCCAGCGCGGCCGAGAACTGCCGCGAAGTGTCATAAATTAGCGAACCGTGATGTCTGCGCTTGGGTCATTTACCCAATCAAGGATTCCCTGCCAGCGGCCCCAGCCCTCGTCGCCCCTAAAGTGCTGTGCACCTTCAATCACAATTGCCTCTACCCCCAGCGGTACCCCAAAGGTTTCTTGAACTCCGTCGGGAATCCAAGGGTCGGCATCGCTACCAACTATGGTCAAAGACTTGACTGCGCCTTCCAAAGCTTTCCTGGTTTCGCGCTTGTGCAGGGCTACCTTTAGGCCTGCTATCTCGCCAAGCAACTTTGGATCTGCCGGCGCGACAAACAGCAGGCGATCTATTTGCTTTGTGATTTTCCCACCAACTGCCGCGTGAATGAAGTTCACGCAACCAAGGCTGTGACCAATGACCACGGTCTCACCCGGTCCCGCTTCTTCAAGCAGAGCCAGTTCAGCGAGCAAAAGTTCTTGCCAGTCATCGAGCGAGGGGTTATCGGTGTTTGGGAACTGTGGATACAAAACCTGGTGGCCCTGGTGACGCAGCTCAGAAACCAAAATTCGGTGCCATGTGTTTTCTTGTCTACGGTTTGTCCAACCGTGCATAATCAATACGCGAGCCATGACAAAAGACTATTACTTTAGGCTTGGCACTTTTCTTGGATTAACAATTGTTACCATCGCCAATAGAGCCAGCGCGTGTGCCGCAGCAATCGTCGCGCCAACGCCGCTCATGTTTTGCTTTGAAAGAGTTGTGTAAAGCGGGCCAGCGGCAGCAATACCCAGTGAGCCAAGCACAGACATCAGTGATGCTGCAGTTCCGGCTTCATTTCCATGAGGTGCTAGTGAAAGTGCACCAATCGGCGTCACAGTCATTCCAAAGAAAAACACGAAGAGCCAAATCAAACCGGCAATTAACCAAAGCGGTGGGTTGCCAGCCGATAGAACTACCAGCGCAATACCGATAGTGATGCTCAGCACATGCATTCCAACGAGAATCCACTGAGCGGGAACCAATTGAGCAAGTTTTGATGAAACCTGTACTCCTACGTATGCGCCAAAGGAATTTAAAGTAAGCAACAAGCCGAATTGTGCGGGGTTTAAACCAAATTGGTTGGTCAGCACGAAAGGCGAAACCGTGAGATAGCACCAAAGAGAGATTCCATTGAGCATTAAAATAATTAGCAGGCCTACGTAAATTCGATCTTTGAGCACGTGTACGAATCGTTTTGCCATACCGGCAAAAATCTGATCTCTCCGATCCTCGTGATTCAGGGTTTCCGGTAAGAACTTAAACGCTGTGGCCAACATCAAGATTGCGTAGCTTGCCAATATGACGCTCACTCCGCGCCAATCCATAAACTGCAGCAGCTGCGAACCGGCGAACGGTCCGATAAACCACGCCAAAGCTTGGATCAAAAGCACGCGACCCATAATTTTCAAAAGCGGAAGGCCGTCATACAGATCACGCAACACTGCGTTGCCCACCACCAGCACCGCAGCACCGGCGACTCCTTGGATAAACCTGGACGCGAAGAACATTTCAATATTCGGAGCTAGAGCTACCAAGAAACTCGCCGCAACGTAAAGCACCGACCCGATAAGCATCGGCCGGCGGCGGCCAATTGAGTCACTTAGCGGACCCGCAATTAATTGCCCGAGCGCAAAACCAAGGCTCAGTGCACTTAGCGTCAGCTGAATTAGAGAGTCAGGAACTTCAAAGCCTCGAGCAATTATTGGCCCCGATGGCAAATAAGGATCTAGCGAGAACGGCTGGAGTGTTTGTAGGCCACCAATAATAAGAATGAACTTCCAGCGCTGACGCTTAGTTATGGATGGCATAGACACCACCCCAGCCTAGGCGAGGATTCGAACATGATGAAAAACTCCCCCAGGCCGAAGCCTGAGGGAGTTTTAATCTGTATGAAGCCAGATTACTTAAGGGTAACCTTTGCGCCAGCGCCCTCTAGAGCAGCCTTTGCCTTCTCAGCAGCGTCCTTGTTTGCGCCCTCTAGAACGGTTGCAGGTGCACCGTCAACTAGAGCCTTTGCTTCGCCTAGACCTAGGTTGGTCAATGCGCGTACTTCCTTGATAACTGCGATCTTCTGGTCGCCAGCTGATTCAAGAACTACATCGAATGAGTCCTTCTCTTCAGCAGCAGCGCCGCCGCCTGCAGCAGGTGCTGCTGCAACTGCAACACAAGGTGACTGGGTTACTGGAACAACATATCCGATTGTTGACCTTCCAAACAATACTGCAGGTCAAGCATTCATGTCAGGATATAACATCGCTTATTTCCCAACAATTTACAAAATTTGTCCTAACCGTATCATTACTGAAGTTGGACAATTAACAGCAGCTAACTTGTATGCAACTGTAGCTGATTGTCCAGCACCAGCTTCTCAACCAGCTGACGTTGCTGCATTGGCTTATACAGGTGCTTTAGTACACTGTGAAGGTGCTTATACACCATCTGTTCAAATCCAAAACAACGGTACATCTGCGTTAACAAGCGCTACTGTAACGATTACAGTTGGAGGAACAACAGTTTCTACAGGTTCTTACACTGGAAACTTAGCTACATACGGTGTAGCAAACGTAACATGTACACCAATCGCAAACTTTACAGGTGCAACATTGTCTGTAACAGTTACAACAACTGGTGATGCTACTGCAACTAACAATAACGTTTCTGCAACAATTGCTCCAGCAGCAAATGCAGCTTCTCAATATGTTACAGTAAACATCACAACTGACTACTATGCTTCTGAGACTTCTTGGAACATTAAAAACAGTGCTGGTGCAGTAGTTGCACAAGGTGGTGGTAACTGGGCTGATATGACTACTGGTGCTGCAGGACAAACTGTTCAAACGCCAGTTCAAGTTACATTGAACCCTACACAATGTTATACATTCGAAATCTTGGATGCATATGGTGACGGTATCTGCTGTAACTATGGTAACGGTGCTTACTCTGTAACTGACGCTTTAGGTGCGGTTGTAGTTTCAGGTGCTTCTTTCGCTTCTAGCGAGCAAAAAGCATTCAAAACAGGAGTTTTAGGATTGAACGAAATGGAAACAATTGCATTGAACGTTTACCCTAACCCTGCATCTTCTGTAGTTAACGTATCTTTCGAAGCTACAAACAATGACTACGCAGTTTCTTTAATGGATCTTCAAGGTCGCGTTATCGCAACTAAAAACATGACTAACCTTAACGGT
>ERZ650308.1222-NODE-1222-length-13468-cov-15.212480_pt1 | contig 13468 bp, 10 predicted proteins | sample MGYA00376244_ERZ650308 | MGnify/ENA primary metagenome ERZ650308 (study PRJEB26733, sample SAMN07839295) | wastewater metagenome | biome: small river; feature: stream; material: water | place: USA: North Carolina | collected 2016-04-26 ...
CAGGAGCATAGATAGCATATCCGATAAATGCACCGCTTTGATCTAATGGGCTAGCTACGAACTGAGAACCCACGCCATAAGATAAACCATCTTTTTGACGGATACGGTTCATTAAACGAGAGCTTAAACCGCTTCCACCACCTAACATGTAGTTAGATAATTCTAATGCAGCGTAATTTGGATCGCTATCAGAGATTTTCAATGGTTGGTAAGCTAAGAAGAAGGCATTCGCTTTGTCTGGTGTTTCGATAGACACGGCTTTGCCACCTGTTTCCTTAAATACATCTGGAATGCGTTTGTAAGGCTTAGGAGACTTCCAATTCCCAAATTCTGCCGTAATGACATCCTTTAATTCTTTCTCATCAAAATCACCTACAGCAGAGAAGGTAGCATTAGAAGCACCGTAGAAGTTTTTGTAGAAATTAACCGACTCTTCTAATTTCGCTGCACTATAATTCGCTGTTTGCTCCGCCATGGTAGGCTGGTAGCGTACATCTTTCTTGTCATAGTGTCCAGTTCTTAACTGGCTTAATGCTTCAGAACCTTTCGCTTGAGGTTCACTTTTTTGCCCTTCGATGGCCGTTAAATTTTCTTGCTTTAACTTTTCGAATTCATCAGCCGGGAAAACCGGTTGCTTTAATGCCTCAGCCACTAATTTCATAGCAGGGATTAAATTATCGCGTGTTGTTTCAATAGAAACACTTGCTTGTGTTGCACCACCACTAATGTTAACACGTGCCTTTAACTTGTCTAATTCATCTTGGAATTGTTGACGAGTATGCTTAGCTGTACCTTTAGTTAACATATCTGCTGCTAAATCTGCAGCAGTTGCCGTACCCATTAACGACTTTTCATCGCCAAAACGTAAAGTCATACGTGCATAAACTGAGTTACCACGTGTCTTTTTAGATAAAAGCGCTAATTGAACACCACCAATTTTCTCTGTTTTCGTACGTGCATCGATGTTCGCTGGAGACGGATCAAACGCTTCTCCTTGGCTAACAGCCGCTTTCGGTTTGAAATCTTTTAGGATAGTTGCAACATCCTTCGCTTCAGGAATCTCAGCACGCTCTGGTTTTTCTGTAGGATAGAAAGTACCAGAAGTACGATTTGATGATTTGAAATAAGCAGCAGCCACACGTTGAATGTCAGCTGGAGTGATTTTCTCTAATTGATTACGTGTATGGAATAATAAACGCCAATCGCCTTGAGCGATGAATTCAGAAAGACCTACACCTACACGCTGTGCGTTGTTTAATAATAGCTCGATATTCTTGATTCCCTTAGTCTTAATGCGATCAACCTCTTCTTTTGTTGGAGGAGTTTTGGCAAAATTCTCAATCGTCTCAATCATGATCTTGCGAACTGAATCAACAGATTTCTCTTTTAATACCTCTGAACCGAAGTACACAAGACCCGGTTCTTTCAATTGGAAAGTCATGCCAAACTGGCTACTCGCTTTTTTCGTATCGATCAACGCCTTGTATAAACGTCCAGACGGCGCATCTGTTAATAAGTCAGTCATGACATCAACCGCCACATAGTCAGGGTGTAAGCCAGATGGAATATGGTAAGCCATACCCACTACTTGCACATCACCCACACGACGTAAAGTAACATCTCTCTCTCCATCTTGGGTAGGCTCAGCCGTGAATGTAGGAGTTAAAACACGCTCAGGACGAGGAATTACACCGAATTTCTCGTTGATTAATTTCAATGTTTTGATGGCATCGAATTTACCCGCTACTAGTAATACCGCGTTATCTGGCTGGTAATACTTGCGGTAATATGCCTGTAAATTCTCGATAGGCACTTTTTCGATGTCAGAACGAGCTCCAATGGTCGAGTTACCGTAGTTATGCCATAAGAAAGCGGTAGAAACGATACGCTCCATTAATACGCTTCCTGGATCATTCTCCCCACGCTCGAACTCATTACGAACAACCGTCATTTCGGTTTCTAATTCGCTTTTAGCAATACGAGAATTGATCATACGATCAGCTTCCATATCTAAAGCCCAATCTAGATTTTCGTCCGTCGCTGCGAAAGTTTCGAAGTAGTTTGTACGATCTAACCACGTAGTTCCGTTGAACTGAGCACCGTGGTCAGAGATCTCTTTCGCTACTTCCTTGTGTTTTTCTTTCGTTCCTTTAAACACCATATGCTCTAATAAGTGAGACATACCTGTTTCACCGTAACCCTCGTGACGAGAACCAACTAAATAGGTGATGTTCACCGTAATGGTTTGCTTTGAAGGATCTGGGAATAATAAAACCTTCAAGCCATTGGCTAGCTTGTATTCTGTTATTCCTTCCGCTTCGGTCACCTTTTCAGGGATAGGAAGGCTAGCGGACGCCTTTTGTGTTGATGGAGTGGGTTTAGGTTGTGCAATTGCAGGCTGCAAGAGACAAAGTAGTAAACCCGATAGAATAATTTTCTTCATAGGGGTATTTTGTTTATTGACTCGAAAAATAGAAATAAATTGAATTAAGAGTATTGATAAAATGATGAACGGCAATAATTATTTCTTGTACTGTTGGATTAACTTGTAAATCGCCTTTTGTGTTTCCATATTAGGGAAATATTCGAAAATAATTTCATGCTTATCATAATCTAACAGGAGTCCAGATTCTAAGAAATGAAAAGCCTCTTTAAATTGGCCTGCTTTGATTAAAAAGATAGCGGCACGGTAATATAAATCGGCTTCCTCTGGTAGTTCGTCTATGGCTGAGAGCATGATTTCAGCACATTTTTCGAAATCATTAAGATCGTAATGCAACTGCGCCCATTTTACCCAAGTAGGAGCGAAGAAGGAATCTAGATCTACGGATTTGGCATAGGCCTCATCAGCAGAAACAGGGTTTCCTAAATAGGATTCTACATCTGCTAAACCCGTCCAATACAAGGGATTCGTGTCATTTAGTTTCAGCGCTTTTTTTAAGAAATGCAAGGCTTCAAACCATTTGTCCATCTCCGTTAGACAAACTGCTAATCCATAATATCCTTCATCCCACAATGGATCGACTTTGATGGCCTCCTTGTAAAAAGGTAAGGCTTCGTCAAATCGGCGTTGTCTTTCGATACTTGCGCCTAAACAGCAATATAATTCGGGATTAGGATCATCGTATTTCAAGCATAATTGATAGGCTTCTTCTGCCTTCGCATATTCTTGAATATTCATGTAGGTGTTGCCTAAATTGAATAGGGAGGAACCAAAAGTAGGTTCAATCGCCAGTGAATATTCATAGGCATCGATCGCCTTTTCAAACTGCTTTAATTTCGAATAAGCTATACCTAAATTATACCAGGCCGTAAATGAGAATGGATCGGCATCAATAAACTGCTTGTAATAGGGGATGCTTTCCTCGATTTTGCCTATTTCATCTAAGCAATTAGCGAGTTCCACCAGGGCATTTTCGTTCTCCGAATTAAGCTCTAAGCACTTTTTTAGCATATCGACTGCCTCCCGAGGTTTTCCCCAGGCTTGGTAGCTTAAACCGATACGAAAGTAGACTTCATCTTTCTCTTCCGTGCGATCTAAAGCCGCTAAAAAGAGTTGGATAGATTCCTCGTGTTGTCCCATTTGGCTTAGTAAATAGCCTTTCACCAGGGTTAATTCGATGTCATTAGGGAAAAGCAGGATGGAGTTTTCGATTAATTCCATGGCCTCTTCAGGTCGCTGCATTTCACCTAAAATTTGGGCTTTTAGGGTAATTAATTCGAGTGAATAATTGAAGTGGGAAAGACCTAAATTAACGGCATCTAAGGCTTGATCAAAACGGGATTGAACAAAGTAATGTTCAGCGATTTGTTCTAGGGTTTCTGCATCGAAAAACGCGTTTTCTTGCTGATTCAACATGTTTTCGTAGCGCTGTACGGAAGATTGAATGTCTTCTTTATTCTCGTCGAATTCGGGATCTAGCATTTTTCAAAATACATTTTTACTAAAATAAAGAATATTATTTATTCTTGAACCCCTTTTCGGCTTATTTTTGTTCCAAATAACTCATAATGTCAAAAATCTGCGCCATTGCGGACCTCGGTACGAATACCTTCCAATTACTTATTTCTCCACTAGACCATTTCCAGGTGTTAGAGCACTTACAACGCCCGGTGGGTTTGGGGATGGGAGCCATGGAGCAGGTAGTCCTGCAAGAAGATGCGATGGATCGGGCGCTTGTCGCCTTACATGAATTCGTGTCTTTGTTTTTGTCCAAAGGAGGGGACATCAGCGATTTTTATGCCATCGGAACAAGCATTTTACGTCGAGCATCGAATGCCGGGGCTTTTATAGAACGGGTAAAAGAAGAACTGGGAGTCTCTATTTTAGTGATTGATGGAATTCAAGAAGCAGAATATATCTATGCGGGGATACGAAATTCGCTTCCTGATCGTTGGGAGAAAACGAGTTTGGTGATGGATATTGGGGGAGGAAGTGTAGAATTCATCTTGTTTAAAGGATATGAGGTCCTGTATCGTGTGAGTTTAGAATTAGGTGGCTTGCGATTAAAGTCCCTTTTTTCGGTGGATAATGAATTTAGTTTATCAATTGTAAAGGATTTAGATGCGCACGTGACGAAAGAAATAGGTGTTTTGTTCCAGGCCTGTGAGAATTCAAAACCCGAGGTATTGATAGGGGCCGCAGGTGCTTTTGAGACGATTTTGGATTTAGAGAATAGACCAGGCAATGCACCGGCTTCTTGCGAGATTGATTTGAACCAGTTTTTGCAACATAAATTGAATTTGGACGCCTTGCCCTATGAAAAGCGGAAGGCCTATCCTGGTATGAGAGCATTCAGGGCAAGTATTTTCCCTTATGCCACCTTTTTAATTGAGAAGGTATTGCGGGAATTGGAAGTAAACGAGCTTTGGTTTTCTTCGTACAGTTTGAAAGAAGGATTTTGGTTTAAAGAACTAGCTCCTTCCTCACAACAACCCTAGAGATTATAAAAAAAAAATTGTAAACTTGTAGTTAATAAGATTAATCAATTCATCCTATGGCTTTATCGCTAGCAACTATTTTACTTCAGGCGGGTGTAACCGTCGATTCACTTTCTTCTGCAGTGGCAGATTCTATTGTTAATGCTTCTGGTCCGGTTCAAGAGGTGACTAAAGTAGTCGTAGAAGAATTTTCGGTTTTAGACTTATTGGGGAAAGGGGGATATGTGATGTATCCAATCGGTTTCTTGTTTGCTGCAGCCGTTTTCTTGTTCATCGAACGCTATCTATACATTCGTAAAACGGCGAAATTAGATGAGAATTTCTTGCATACAATCAACGATATGTTGCAAGCAGGAAATGTACAAGGTGCGATTAATTTCTGCAAAACGAATTCGTATCCGATTGCTAAGTTATTAGAAAAAGGATTGTCTCGCTTAGGATCACCTATTCGCGATATTGAGGCGGCTATTGAGAATAAGGCCAAAGTGGAAATCTACAACATGGAGAAGAATTTAGGTATTCTAAGTGCCATTGCTCGTATTGCTCCGATGTTCGGATTCTTAGGAACAGTTACGGGTATGATTCGTACCTTCCATAACATTTCGATTTCAAATAAAATTGATATCTCTACGATTGCAGCGGGTATTTATGAGAAAATGGTAACATCCGCATCGGGTTTAATTGTGGGTATCATTGCCTATGTATTGTATACCTTATTAACGACAATGATTGATCGTACGATCAATAAAATGGAGATTACAGCGATTGATTTCTTAGATATCCTTCACAAGCCAGCTTCTAAATCTTAATTCAATGAACTTTAGAAAAAGAGCCAGAGAAGCATCAGAAGTAGAAACGGGCGCCCTTGCGGATATCCTTTTCTTTTTATTGATGTTCTTTTTAATGATTTCGACGCTAGCTTCACCGGATGCGATTAAATTGCTTTTACCAGAAACGGCGAAGCCTATGCCTACACCAGCAAATGAAGTCATTCGTTTAACGGTTGATGAACAGTTGAACTATTATATTGATGATCGTTTAGTAGATGTGGCGAATTTAGAGGTTGAATTAACAAAGGAAGCCACCTCTAAAAAAGCAGTTACTCTAGTGGTTCGTATGGATCGCAATCAAACAGTACAAGAATTAACGAATATCTACGACCTAGCAGCTAAATTAAAATTAGCGATGGTCATGGCCGCAGAAAAGAAAAAATAGAATTTATGGAAGGCTATGTACTCATCGCCCTCAAATCAATAGCCGTTTACGTGTTCATCGTAGCGGCTATTCGTTTTTTTGGGAAGAAGGAATTTGCACAATTATCAGTGGTGGATGTAGTTTTCATTTTGTTAATTTCTAACGCCGTTCAAAATGCCATGGTCGGCTCAGACTCGAGTTTGGGCGGTGGTTTAGTTGCTGCTTTCGCCTTATTTGTAATGAATTATGGTTTCAAATTTCTCTCTTCTTATAGCCCCTTTTTAGCCAAAGCCATTGAAGGAGAGCCTGTCTTGTTGATTTATCACGGAGTCGTTAAAGAATCGGGTCTTAAAAAAGCAGGGCTTACTTTAGTGCAATTAGAGGCGGTCGTTCGAGAACATGGAGTCTCTAACCTTTCTGAGGTGGATTTAGCCGTATTCGAAGTAGATGGGAATATTTCTGTTTTAACGGATAATTATCGTAATTCAAGTAAAAGAAAGCATAAAGCCCTGCAAATAATAGGCAGAAATACAGCCTAAAATCGTATATTTGCCTTAAATCTTAGCTGTTTGTAGAGCTGAGTATCATTTTGTTTTCTTATTTAATGGAAAAAATCCTAAAATTCGGTGGGACTAGTTGTGGAAGCATCGAAAGCATTCAATCCGTTTTGACGATTATCGAGTCAAACTGGAAATCCTCCTCAGACTTTGCTGTTGTTTTTTCTGCCATGGGCGGTGTGACCAATCATTTGTTGGAAGCGGGCACCCTTGCGGCCCAGCCGAAAAGCACGGTAAATACCTTAATTGAGACCATCGAAACACGTCATTTTGACGTAATTAAGCACTTTATTCCGGTGACGGGGCAAAGCCAAGTCATTGCTCATGTGCGTACTTTGGTAAATGAATTGCGGGATGTGTTGAAAGGTATTAATTTGATCAAAGAGATTTCGCCTAAGACCTCTGATTTATTGGTTAGTTTTGGTGAAAGACTCTCTACCTATTTAATTTTTGCCATTTTACAGCAGAAAGGACTTCCTGTTCTTTACGTCGATGCGCGCGAAATTATAAAAACCAATAGTGCATTTAGTCATTCAGAAGTAAATTTTGCTGAGACGAATGCCTTGATTAACTCTTTCTTTGAAACGAATAAAGGCAAAATAGGCTTGGTGACCGGCTTTATTGCGTCTAATTCGAAAGGGGAGACGACGACTCTAGGTCGGGGTGGTTCTGACTATACGGCCTCCGTTTTGGGTGCTGCTTTAGATGTAAAAGAGATTGAGATCTGGACGGATGTGGATGGTATGATGACCTCAGATCCGCGCAAAGTAAAGTCTGCGTTTACGATTCCTTCCATTTCGTATGCGGAAGCGATGGAATTAACCCATTTTGGGGCTAAAGTCATCTATCCTCCGTCTTTACAGCCTGCTTTTGCGAAAAATATCCCTATTCGTGTGTTAAACACGTTTAATCCTTCTTTTGCAGGAACGGTTGTTAGCAAAGAACCGACGGGTAGTCCCTATATCATTACAGGTATTTCGTCGATTGATCAATTAGCGTTGGTTAATTTACAAGGCTCGGGTATGATTGGAGTAGCGGGGGTTTCGGCTAAATTATTTACTGTATTAGCCCGCGAAAAAATATCAGTTGTCTTGATTTCTCAAGCCTCATCTGAGCATAGTATCTGTTTTGCCATTGATCCAGCCGTATCTGAAAAGGTGCGTAAAGTGCTAGAAAAAGAATTCGCGACAGAGATGGCTGCTGGCGATATTGAGGGCATTGATATACAAAAAGATCTTTCTGTTATTGCGGTAGTGGGAGAAGGTATGCGCAAGCACACCGGTGTGAGTGGTAAATTATTCTCTTCTCTGGGTAAAAATGGAATTAACATTGTGGCTACGGCGCAAGGTTCTTCCGAGTTGAATATATCTGTTGTGATTGAAAATAAGGACCTTTCTAAGGCCCTGAACGTTATTCACGAAACTTTTTTCTTTTCCCAAATCAAAACCTTGCACCTTTATCTAGTAGGCGCTGGTCTGATTGGAAAGACTTTATTAGAGCAAATTATTGGTCAGGAGCATTATTTGGCCAAATACAAAGGTATTCGCATTCGCCTAATCGGTATCGCGAATAGCCGAAAGCAATTGATTCAAGAAGAGGGAATTGAGTTAGATAAGGCTTTGGACTTGTTGAATCAAAGGGGTCAGGAGGCAGATTTAGCTGGTTTTATTGCTCAAATCAAATCCTTGAATTTGCCTAATTCTATTTTTGCGGATTGCACAGCAAATAAGGAGATTTATACGAATTATTTGGGCCTATTCCAGTCCAATATTTCGGTTGTAACCCCGAATAAAGTTGCGAATTCAGGACCTTATGAATTATATGCTCAATTGCATCAAACGGCACTAGCTAAAGGAGTTAAGTTCTTGTATGAGACGAATGTGGGGGCTGGTTTGCCAGTTATTAATACCCTGCAAGGCTTAATCGCATCAGGTGATCGCTTTGAGAAAATTGAGGGGATTTTATCGGGTACTTTATCGTTCCTGTTTAATCAATTTAAGCCAGGGAAATCCTTTGGTGAGGTATTGAGAACGGCGAAAGAGAAAGGTTATACGGAACCTGATCCGAGAGAAGATTTAAGTGGAATGGACGTGGCGCGTAAAATTTTGATTTTGAGTCGTGAAATTGGGATGAAGTTAGAATTCTCTGATATCACGATCGAGAAAATTATTCCTCCTGCTTGTGAAGCAGCACCATCAGTGGATGCCTTCTTTGAGGAGATTGATAAAGCAAACGATTTCTTCGAGCAATTAGTGAACGAAGCCGCTTCGAAAGGGGAGGTTTTGCGTTACATTGCTTGTTTGGAAAACCAAAAAATCACGATCGGTTTACGTTCGGTAGGTCCTACACATCCCTTCTATCAGATGGATGGAGCAGATAATGTGATTGCCTTTACGACCAAACGTTACCATGATCGCCCATTAGTGATCAAAGGACCTGGTGCTGGTGCGGAAGTGACCGCCTCAGGTGTTTTTGCTGATATTGTATCAATTGGTAGTCATCTCGCATAATATGGAAAAGATACGTGTATATGCGCCTGCAACGGTAGCGAATGTGGCTTGTGGATTCGATATCTTCGGTTTTGCGGTAAATCACCCGGGAGATGAGGTCGTTTTAGAAAAGAAGTCTACACCTGGAATCATCATTAAAGAGATTACCGGTGATGATGGTCGTTTACCCAAAGCCGTGGAGAAAAACACCGCCGGTATCGCCATCCAAAAATATTTAACCTTCATCGGTCGGGAAGACCAGGGTTTTGAGCTGTCCTTGCACAAGGATATGCCTTTAGGTTCTGGCTTAGGTTCTTCTGCTGCTTCCGCAGTTGCGGGCGTTTTTGCAGCAAATGAACTGATGGGTCGCCCTTTATCCCAAAAAGACCTCTTGCCCTTCGCGATGGAAGGTGAGCGCGTCGCCTGCGGCTCCGCGCACGCAGACAATGTAGGCCCCTCCTTATTAGGCGGCTTTATCGTCATTCGTTCCTACGATCCTTTAGATATCATTCAGGTGCCTGTACCTGAGGATTTATATGCCAGCATCGTTCACCCGCAAATCGAGGTTAATACGAAGGATGCCCGAGGAATTTTAGATAAAGAGATCTCTTTATCCACTACCATCACCCAAATGGGTAACGTAGCTGGTCTCGTAGCCGGCCTCTTACTGCCTGATTATGAATTAATTGGCAGATCCCTTGTCGATGTGATTATCGAGCCGTCAAGAGCCATTTTAATACCTGGATTCGCAGAAGTGAAAGCAGCTGCTATCGCCAACGGCGCCTTAGGGTGCTCGATCTCTGGTTCAGGCCCATCGTTATTTGCCTTGTCTAAAGGAGAACAAACAGCAAAGAAAGTGGCTGAAGCCATGGCTGCTGAATTCGCTGCTTTAGGCATTGGGTCGGAGCAATATGTCTCCCAAATCAATCAAAAAGGTCCTGTAGTCTTAGCTGATTAAGCTTTAGGATGCGCTTGCTGGTAAATCGCCTTCATCTTTTCCATCGAATTGTGGGTATAGACTTGCGTTGCGGCTAGATTCGCATGTCCTAATAGTTCTTTGATGGCATTTAAATCAGCACCTCTATTCAACAGGTGCGTCGCATAGGTATGACGCAACACGTGTGGAGATAGTTTCTCGAGCTGGCTGAATTCCCCTAGATTTTTCTTCACTAATCGTTGTACAAACATCGGGTAAAGTGGTTCTCCTTTATCTGTTAGCAATAAATGAGCGTTCTCAAAGGGGCAAAATTGACGGTAAGTCTCTATGAGTTCCACTAAGAAGGCAGGAATCGGTATCATCCGCTCCTTATTTCGTTTTCCGATGACGCGGATCGTTTTAGCCGCTAAATTGACTTGTGAGTTTTGTAAGGAGATGAGTTCAGCGAGTCGAATGCCGGTTCCATACAATAAAAACAGGATGAGCTCGTCGCGCGCTTCGCTGAAATTAGTGGCGATTATCCGGTTCTCCACGAGGTTCTCCATCTCCGATTCTCGGACGAAATGGGGGATTTTCTTCGTGGTTTTCACCATCCGAATGGAGGTCATCGGATTTTCGGTGATTTTTCCTGTTCGTAGAAGGTATTTGTAGAAGGTCCGAAGCGTGGCTAATTTGCGATTAATGCTTCGGTTTTGGAGGCTATCATCGGATAAACTGATGAGCCATTTCCGGACATCCATGGCTTGAACCTGCTGGAGTTCTGTGGGATTTATAAAAGCGGTAAATTGCTCTAAGTCAGTGGAGTAGGAGGTAATCGTGTGCGAACTGAGGCGCCTTTCGATGGACAGGTGGTCCAAAAAAAAATTGACTAATTCACGATTCATCATCGAAATTAGTCAATTCCTTTAAAGAATGTATAGGAAATTAGTTATTAATATTTCCGTAAGTGATTTGCTTGTAAGCAGCACGAATCATTTCTTTACGACGACCTACAGAAGGTTTTTCGAAAGCAGATCTTCTACGTAGTTCTTTTACTACACCTGTTTTTTCAAATTTCTTCTTGAAGCGCTTTAAAGCCTTATCAATTGATTCGTTCTCTTTTATCGAAATAATTAACATTTTCTTTTGTCTGTTTTTTTAAATTGTGTGCAAAGATAGTAATATTTTTTTGATGCGCAATAGCTGAATCGATTATTTCAATGAATGTTTTTGCCTATTTTTGTGCTTTCATCTTAAAGAAAATTATGTCAGACTTTTCACGGACAACGGTTACTGCAGCGTTAATTTATGCGAATGGGCCTATTCACATCGGTCACTTAGCAGGTTGTTACTTGCCAGCAGATATCTATGTTCGCTATTTGCGCCTTCAAAAGAAGGATGTGATTTTTGTGTCTGGAACAGATGAACACGGCGTGCCTATTACCATTAAGGCCGCTAAAGAGGGTAAAACTCCGCAACAAGTCGTTGATTATTACTACAAAGAAATCAAAGACTCCTTCGAGCAATTTGGTATATCGTTTGATATTTACGGTCGTACATCCGATCCAGTACATCATGAAGTTTCGCAAGAATTCTTCCTGAAATTATATAAGGAAGGGAAGTTTGTGGAGGAAGTGACGGAGCAATTTTATGATGAAGAAGCCAAACAATTCTTAGCAGATCGCTATATCACAGGTGATTGTCCTTCTTGTAAGCAGCCAGGTGCCTATGGCGATCAGTGCGAAAAGTGCGGAACGACACTTTCTCCTACTGAATTAGTCAATCCAAAATCAGCTTTAAGTGGTTCTAAGCCCGTTTTAAAGCCGACAAAAAACTGGTTCTTGCCCTTGGATCAATGGCAGCCAGAATTAGAAAAATACATCGCCTCACATCCAGAATGGAAGTCAAATGTGACGGGTCAAGTGAAATCTTGGTTGCAAGAAGGCTTGAAGCCTCGTGCGATGACACGTGATTTGAACTGGGGTGTGCCTATTCCTTTGCCGGATACGGAGGGGAAAGTGCTTTATGTATGGTTTGATGCGCCTATCGGTTATGTCTCCATGACGAAGCAATTAACGCTGGAGTGGGAGACCTATTGGAAAGCGAAAGATAGCCGGATTGTTCATTTTATTGGAAAAGATAATATCGTCTTCCATTGTTTGATCTTCCCGGCGATGTGTATGGCACACGGAGGCTATCAATTAGCGGATCAGGTGCCTGCAAATGAGTTTATGAACCTAGAAGGGGATAAGATTTCGACCTCGCGTAATTGGGCGGTTTGGTTGCATGAATATTTAGTGGATTTCCCTGGAAAGCAAGACGTTTTGCGCTATGCATTAACTGCTTCGAGTCCAGAAACGAAAGATGCAGATTTTACTTGGGCTGATTTTCAGACCAAAAACAACTCCGAATTAGTAGCCATCCTAGGTAATTTCGTGAATCGGGCCTTTGTGTTAATCGATAAGAACTTTAATTCAGTAGTTCCTCCTAAGTTAGAAGGAACTGGTTTAGAGGCTGATTTAATGGCCGCTGTGGCAGATATTCCAGCTAAATTGGAAGCTGCCTTAGAAAATTACAAGTTCCGTGATGCGCTCGTTTTAGCGATGGAAATTGCTCGTTTGGGTAATAAGTATTTAGCGGAAGCGGAGCCTTGGAAGATCATGAAAGAGGATACAGCGAAGGCTGGAACGGTGTTGAATTACGCGGTTCAATTAGTGGCCCAAGCGAGTATCGCACTTGAACCTTTTATTCCATTTAGCGCTCACAAATTGCGTTCTGCTTTAGGAATGACTTCTTTTGAATGGTCTAGTTTAGGTAATTTCGAGGTAATCTCTGCTGGAACTGCCTTGCAGAATCCAGGATTATTATTTGAAAAGATTGAGGACGAGGAGGTGCAAAAGCAAGTGGATAAATTAACCCAAACAAAAGCTCAGATGGAATTAGCTTCGAAATCGGTGCCTGCTTTGAAAGAAACGGTAGCCTTTGATGATTTTGCCAAAATGGACATTCGCATAGGCGAAATCGTCGCAGCAGAGAAGATGGAGAAAAGCAAGAAGCTTTTGAAGCTTCAAATAAATGATGGATTTGTGACACGTACGATTTTGAGTGGTATTGCAGAACATTTTGCTCCAGAGGATCTTGTAGGTAAACAAGTAACTTTTTTAGCTAATCTAGCGCCGCGTAAAATGATGGGAATAGAGAGTGAGGGAATGATTCTAATGGCAGAAGATGCAGATGGAAGTCTTGCTTTAGTGCAGCCTAATAAGCAAATCTGGAACGGTGGGACTGTGAATTAAGCCCCAAAATAGGCTAGGTATAAAATAAAAATAAGGTCAGAAGAAACTTCTGGCCTTATTTGTTTAACCTCTAAA
>ERZ650308.1223-NODE-1223-length-13464-cov-4.571109_pt1 | contig 13464 bp, 14 predicted proteins | sample MGYA00376244_ERZ650308 | MGnify/ENA primary metagenome ERZ650308 (study PRJEB26733, sample SAMN07839295) | wastewater metagenome | biome: small river; feature: stream; material: water | place: USA: North Carolina | collected 2016-04-26 ...
AAATGGAATTTAAAAATGGCGTGAAAGATGGACGCTTTGTGATCTATGACAAAAAAGGCGGCGTTTTGAAAGAAAAATTCTTCAAAGAGGGCAATGAGGACATCAATGGAAAAACATTTTCTCCAAGGTAAATTCAATAAAAAAGGGACTAAATTAGTCCCTTTTTTGATATTTCTTATTTTCAATCCTCCAAAATTGCCTTTATTCCTGGCAACTCAATCCCTTCTAAATATTCTAGCATTGCGCCACCGCCAGTTGAAACATAGGAAACTTTATCTGCTAAATGAAATTTGTTGATTGCTGCTACAGAATCTCCTCCACCGATTAATGAAAAAGCACCTTTTTCTGTCGCCTCAACTATGGCATAAGCAATGTCTTTTGTACCTTGTTGAAAGTTTTCCATTTCAAAAACACCCATTGGTCCATTCCATAAAATCAATTTTGAAGCTTCAATGATTGCGCGGCATGCCGTTGTTGTTTCAGGTCCACAATCTAAGCCCATCCAGCCTGCTGGAATTTCTCCAATGTTACATACTTTTCGGTTCGCCTCATTGTCAAATTTATCAGCAATGATTGCATCTGTTGGAATGTATAAATTTACCCCTTTGTCTTTTGCTTCTTGAATGATCGTTTTTGCCATAGATAGAAAATCGTCTTCAATCAACGAATTTCCAACTTCACCGCCCATTGCTTTTACAAATGTAAACGCCATTCCTCCACCGACAATTAGGTTGTCAACTTTGTTTAACAATTGTTGAATAATGGCAATTTTTGAAGATACTTTTGCTCCACCAACAATAGCCGTTAATGGCTTTTCTGTACTATTTAATACCTTGTCAACACTTTTAATTTCAGCTTCAATTAAATAACCAAATAATTTATCATTTGGAAAAAATTGAGCGATTACTGCAGTGCTTGCATGCGCTCGGTGTGCCGTTCCAAATGCATCATTGATGTAAACATTTCCGTTTTTAGACAATGACTTTGCAAAGTTGACGTCTCCTGCAGTTTCTTCCGAATAAAAACGCACATTTTCCAATAGCAACACTTCGCCAGCTTTCAGGTTTTGACTCGCTGTTAAGGCTTTTTCACCAATACAATCAGCTACAAAATGAACGGTTGTACCTAAAACTTCTGCCGTATGTGCTACAATTTGTTGCAATGAAAAAGCGGCTTCTGGGCCATTTTTTGGTCGGCCAAAATGCGACATAAGCACTACACTACCTCCGTTTTTTAATACATGTAAAATTGTTGGAGCTGCTGCACGAATTCGAGTATCGTCCGTTATTTTACCTGTTTCTTTATCAATTGGAACATTGAAATCTACACGAATTAATGCGCGTTTTCCTTCAAAATTATAGGTGTGTATATTTTCCATTTTCAACTTTTTTAGACAAAGATACGGAGCATTTCGTTTTAAGTAGGATTCACTTCTAAATTTTTATTAACTTCAACCTCCGTGTCAGAAGATCGCCAAATATTTACCTTGAAGCAAGTCGTTTCCTCCATTCGAAAAACCTTAGAGGATCGATACCAGCAAGCCTATTGGGTTAAAGCTGAAATGCACAAATTAAATTTATATCCAAGTGGACACGCGTTTCCCGAATTGGTTCAAAAAGAAGAGGGTAAAATTGTTGCACAGATTACGGGATCAATTTGGAAACAACAATTGCACCGGATCAATCACCAATTTATGACGGTTGTAAAAGAACCGTTAAAAGAAGGAACAACACTTTTATTGCACGTTCGCATTGCGTTCCATGAAACTTTTGGTTTGAGTTTACAAATAGTAGATATTGACCCAAATTATGCCTTAGGCGAATTACAACGAGAGCGAGAAGAAACCATAAAAAAATTACACCAAGAAGGGATATTAAATAAAAATCAAGCGCTTGCTTTTCCATTGTTGCCACAAAGAATAGCGATTATTTCGGCAGATACCAGCAAAGGATTATCTGATTTTATGAAGGTTCTTGACAACAATCCATGGAATTATGCATTTTTTACCCATTTATTTCCAGCCTATTTGCAAGGAGATGTTGCAGTGTCGTCGATTATTCATCAAATGAAAAACATAGAGAAGGTGAAAGATCATTTTGATGTGATTGTTATTGTTCGTGGTGGTGGCGGAGAAGTTGGACTATCGTGTTACAATAATTATGAACTTTGTAAAGCGATAACTAACAGTAGTTTGCCCGTATTAACAGGTATTGGTCATTCAACTAACATGACCGTTGCAGAATTAGTTGCCTTTCGGAATGCGATTACGCCAACAGAATTAGCTGATTTTTTACTCCAAGCGTTCCACGAATTTTCTGTACCCGTTCAAGAAGCAAAAAAGTTGCTATTCACGTACTCAAAAAATTTATTGGACGTTACGAAACATGCTTTTAAAACAGAAATTAAACATTTCAAAAACAGTGCGACGATTTTTTTAAATCACGAAAAAAACAACGTTGCTACAGCACAAATAGCACTTAAAAATAATTATACCATTACTTTTAATTTACAGCAAGAACAGTTTATTTATTTGCATAAAACACTGCAAAATGTATGTTTACGCAACTTGAAAATGAACCGTGAAAAAATAAGTGACCTTGCGTCATCTTTGCCAAAAAAAATAACGCGTATTACAGAACAAGCGGCACAACATATTCAAGTTGTAGAAAAACAAGTGTCAATTTTAGATCCGAAAAATATTTTGAAACGGGGATACAGTATTACGAGATTTGAAGGCAACGTGATAACCAATAAAGAAGCTTTAAAGAATGGCATGAATATTGAGACTGAGCTATTTGATTTTAATATCATTTCAACCATTAAAAATGTTGAATGAAAATGTATTTTTGTGAAAATATTCTTAATTTTAGTTTTAATTTTAGTTGTTTGATTATGAAAAAATTTGTTTTATTATTTTTAATTACAGCCGTAAGTTTGTCTGTATTTAGTCAAGAGGATTTCGATGAAGAAGATCGAAAAGGAAATTTTATTTTTGAGCCTTATATTGGAATTACTAACGCAGCAGCGACAATTTTTGAGCAAGAAAATCAAAACGATTATTCTAATTTAACATATACCAACAAAAGCATGCCTGTTGAATTAGGTTTTAAAATGGAATACATGCTAACATACAATATCGGAATTGGTATTGATTATAATTACGAACAAGCTGGTTTTAGTTTGGAAGACACCATGAATAATTCAATTACGACTTACTCGCAAACAAAATCTCGTTATTTAGGGCGTTTTTATTACCATCCTATTCAACGCGAAAAATTTGATATGTATTTAGGAGCTGGACTTGGAATCACAAACATTTCAAGAGTTAATCCACAAAATGAGCCAGATATAACAAATTCTGTTTTTTTACCTATCCGTTTTTTAGACAAAATAACAGACCCATTCGCAGGAAGAATTTTTGTAGGTTTTAGAGCTGTGTTTACAAAAAATATCGGAGCATTTGGTGAATTAGGATTTGGCAGCGGTTCTGTATTAAATTTAGGGATAAGCGCTCGATTCTAATGGCAGAAACAAGTTATACTATCGCATTTGAAGAATTACAAGCAATTGTTCGTGAAATGGAAGATGGTGAAATTTCCGTTGACCTATTAGCTGCTAAAGTAAAACGTGCATCCGAACTGATTCAACTTTGTAAAAATAAATTGCACAATACAGAAGAAGACGTTCAAAAAATTCTAAAAGAATTAGAGTGATTGAATCCAACCACTTTAAAAAAAATAAATCCTATTATTTGTTATTAATAACAATGATAGGATTTTTTGTTTACTTATTTTATCCGATTCTTCTTCATCCAAATTCCTATTTATTTGGAAACTCAGGTGATGGGTTAAAGAATTATTTCACATTCACTTATTACATTCAAAACAATCATTCTTGGACAAATTTTGAAGGGATGAATTACCCATTTGGAGAAAGTATTTTCTATACAGACGGACATCCACTTTTAGCAGTAGTAATTAAAGCTATTAGCTATAAATTCCCCTCTATTATTTTTTATGGCGTTGGAATTTTAAACCTGTTATTACTCAGTTCATTGATTGTAACTGTAATTTTTCTTTATAAAATTATCCGGCATTTTTCTATTCATCCTACAATTGCATTATTCGGTGCTTTTGCAATTACTTTGTTGAGTCCACAAAATGGTCGATTAGCTTGCCATTATGCATTAGCATATAGTTGCGCCATTCCAATGATTATTTATTTCATCATTCTTTATATTGATAAAATTAATTGCTTGAAAAATGCAGTAATCATTGGAATTCTTTGTTTTGTATTTTTTGAAACACATGCTTATTTAGGTGTTATCTGTTCTGGACTTGTAAGTTTAATTGCACTATTGCTCTTAATAAAACAAGGCTTTAAAAAAGAAGCGTATCGGCATTCATTGTGGCTTTTATTGTGTGGGATTTTACCTGTAATACTTTTTTATAGCTGTGTCAAACTTACAGATATACATATTGGCCGTACAACAAATCCGTGGGGCATTTACGACAATCATGCAGAACTTAGCACTGTTTTTATACCATACATTACAAAAAATATGATTCATGTTTTTCCGTTTTTGGAAGGAATCAATCAACCATGGGAAGGCAGAGCATATATTGGCTTAGGAACAATAATTTTAATTATTAGTCTCCTAATTCGATTCATTTACCTAAAACTAACACCAAAAAAATCACACCAAAAGGTTATCCCAACTAGCTTCAATTTTTTAATGGTAAGTTCAGTAGTGCTATTACTTTTTGCATTATTTATTCCATTTAGATTTGGGTACGATGATTTATTAGAAAAATTCGCAATTGTAAAACAATTCAGAGCAATCGGAAGATTTACTTGGCCTTTCTATTTTGTTGCAACACTTCTTTTTATTATTGTTGGGGGGAAATTATACACCCATTTCATAGGGATTCAAAAAATTAAAACAGCTTATTTTATTGGATTTATTTTTCCGTTTTTGCTCTTCTTTGAAGGACACGATCCATTTGTAGAAAAAGCAATGATGTTATCCAAAAATGAAAATTTATTATCTAACGATAATGATAAGGTAACAGCGCTTTTTTCATCGATTCAAAAACAGCACTATCAAGCCATTTTGACCTTGCCTTTCTATAGTTTTGGTTCGGATAATTTAGGAATTAATGGCACAGATAAACTCTACAAATGGTCATTTATAGCAGCGCAACAGTTACAATTGCCCCTCCTTGAAAGTTATTTAACGCGAATTTCCATAGGTGAAAGCAAAAAAAGCATGCAATTGTTAGCATCAGATTTTTACGAAAAGGAAATTCAAAAACACTTGCCATCAAAAAAACCATTCTTAGTGCTCTACACACATGATCAATTATCCAAAAAAGCTTATAAGATTTATAAAAAATGTCGTTTATTGGTTAAAGGAAAAGAATTCGACCTTTTAGCCATTGAATATGCTGATTTTTTTGAAAACTCAGCGAAAAAAGAATGGAATCGATTTCAACAGTTAAAAAGTAAATTAATTGAAAAAAATGGATTTTTAGTTTCAGACACTAACGCATACTTTAATTTCATTGGGTTTTCTGACACAAATACTCCCTTATTAAATTCAAAAAGAGACTATTTTAGAGCAAAACCGAATGACTACAATGTCATTGCTAAAATTGATGGCACTCAATTATCTCTTCATCATTCGTATACCATTTCATGTTGGATGTACAACGATGGGCCAAATCAAGGACAAGATTGCACACAAGGTGATTTTTACATTGAATCAATTGATAAAAAGGGCAAACGTTCTTGGCTTGATCAACATACATTTCCAACAGAAAGTCATGAAATCAATGGAAAATGGACCTATATTTCGATTGAATTACAGCATGAAGATCCAACATTATCATACGAAATTATGTTGTTAACGAATAAAAAATACGGGCGTCATGTAAGAATTGATGATGTTTTGATCCAAGATGCTAACTTAAATGTTTATAAAGAAATTGGCCATAATTTATTATATAAAAATAACCATCGGGTACAACTTAATTGAATTTAAGTATATTTGATTTTAAAATATTACTATGAAAAAAATTATCGCATTCCTAACTATAAGTTTTTTAACAACACTTTCGTTTGGACAGTGTACACCAGGTGCAAATTTCTCAGATTCATTATTTGGTGCATGGCCAGACACAACAGAGAATCTTCCAGGTGCAGCTGCTAATGTTCCATATACAACTACATTAAATTTTAAAGTGCCATTAAATGCATCTGATGTTGTAGATGGATTAACTGGTACAATACAAAACTTCGTTGTGAACAATGTTACTGGTTTACCAGCTGGTTTATCGTATGCTTGTAATAATGCAAGTTGTACGTTTAATGGCGGATCAACAGGTTGTGCTCAAATTTCTGGAACACCAACGATGATTGGAACCTATCCTGTAACGATTGAGGTAACAGGCAACATCAACATTGGTTTTGGAGTTATTATTCCAGCTCCATATACATTTAGTGGTTATCGAATTGTTGTTGGTACGGCTGGAATTACAGATGTTTCTGTAGCAAATTTAACTGTTACACCCAATCCCGTACAGGATAAATTAACTGTAAATGGTTTAAAATCTGCTGATAATGTGGCAATTTACGCCATTGATGGTTCGTTACTTTTATCACAAGTTGGTTCAGAAAATACAACCTTAGATTTAGATTGTCGTGATTTAAAAACAGGTGTATATTTATTGAAATGTACTTCTGATAATACGACTCAATCCATTCGCTTTTTAAAGGATTAAAAATTCCTTTAAGTAAGTAATTAAGTTTTCTTCATTGGCTTCTTGAAGCGTAAAATCAACAGAAAAACCTTTTGCTTCTAATGCATTTCTTGTAGTTGTTCCCCATGCAATCAATATATTGCCGTTTATTTCATTTTGAAGGAGGTAGCTTTCAACATTAGAAGGACTTGTAAAAATCAAGCAATCACTTTTTTCGATTTTTAGTGGCAATGCACACGTTTCATAGATGGCTACTTCAATGCGTTGAGCGGTTGGAATTTGTTCAACAATCGTTCTTTTTGATACAGTAGACAGTGGAAATAAAACACGGCGATCTCCTAGCCACATTTTAAACATTTCTGCAACATGCAATGGATTTCCTGCTTGTTCACCAATAAAAGAAACACCAAAACCTAAGGCATTAATTTTTTTTGCGGTAACTGCCCCTACACATGCAATTTGGCAATGTACAGGAAGTGATTCTTTGGCAAAAAAGAATTCTGCCGCACGAACACTACCAAAAAATAGTACATCATAACTTTCTTTTATAATGAAAGGAAGCGCGGTAAATTCTATGAAAGATTGTGCGGTAAGTGACAATTGATTTGTAGCACAAAACGCACTCAACAAAGGAAGTTCTGAAGTATTTTTCGATATAAAAATCGATTTTTTCACGTTTTATTCTTGTTCAAGAAGATCTTCAACAATGATCTCCGCTAAATCAGTTAAATCATCTGCGCTGTATTCGTACCATGCAGCACCATTTTCCCAATCAGCAGTATAAGAAACATATACTGTTTCTTCCTCGTTGCAATAAACACCTAATGGTAATTGGCAGCCGCCTTGCATCAAGTTCAATACTTTACGTTCAACAGCAATGCGTTTTTGAACTTCAGGATGATTCATTTTTTGCAATACCTCAAATAAAGTAGTGTCCGCTTCACGAATTTGCAAAGCTAAAACTCCTTGTGCAGGTGCAGGAACAAATTCTGTTGGATCCAAAACCACTACTTCAAATTCTGATAAATCAATTTTCAAGCGATCTACGCCCGCTTTCGCTAATAAAATAGCGTCGTAGTGACCATCTCTTAATTTTTGAATTCGGGTCGGAACATTTCCTCTTAAATCTTTGATTTCGACATCGTTTCTGAATGCAATAACTTGTGATTTTCTTCGAGCAGAAGAAGTTCCAACTACGGCCATTTCTTTCACCTTCCATTTTTGTGAAGGATCTACAGCATTTTTTGCAATTAAAAGAATATCTGCAGGATTTTCGCGCTCTGAAACACATGCAATTTGCAAACCTGCTGGTTGATTTGTTTCTAAATCTTTATGAGAATGAACCGCTAAATCAATTGAATTATCCAATAAAGCCTGTTCGATTTCTTTCGTGAAAAATCCTTTTCCTTCTAATTTATCGAAACTCAAATCTTGAATGGCATCACCTTGAGTTGTAATAATTGTTATCGTTACTGTGCAACCCAATGCTTCTAATTGATTTTTAACATGATTGGCTTGCCATAAGGCCAAATCACTTCCTCTAGATCCAATTCGAATGTGTTGCATAGCTTAATTTTTTAATAGGATTTCTTTCGCCATCAACATCGGAACACTCATGTATTTTTTCTCCATGAAATCGATGACTTTTTCTAATACTTCTTTTGAATGTTCGTCTAACTCAGCTAATTCATGCTTAAATACTTCATTAATTGCTGTAGCTTTAATTTCTTTCACTTTGTTAGGAACTTCGCGCATGGCTAGTTCAACATTTCGAACTTTCTGAATGTGCTTAAATTCAAACAAGGCTTCTGAAATGATTTCTTCCACATGTTGAATTTCTTTCGAACGCTCTTTCAAATTGGCATTAGAAATTTTTTGTAATACGTCAACAGAAATGTGCGTTACAGGATGATCAATCACAATTTGAGGGTGTAAATCTTGCGGCAAAGCAATGTCAATCACCACTTTACGTGCGGTGTCTCCTTGCAACAAATGATGGTACAATTCTGGAGAAATAACGTGTGTATCAGCTCCTGTGCAAGCGATGATTACATCAAAGCCTTCTGCGTAATCACTCAATTGATCTAAACCAAATGCACGTCCATTCAAATCCTTTGCTAAGGCTTCCGCTTTTTCAAGTGTACGATTGAAAACCACAAAGTTTTTAAATTTATGTTTACGCAAAAAACGGCTCATATTCGTATTCGTAACACCTGCACCAATGATTAAGAAACGTGCATCCAATGGTATGTTCATGTCACGTAATTTGTGGTAAGCAAGCGATACAACAGAAACTGGTTTTGTTGCGATACTTGTCTCTGTATATACTCGTTTCGCTGTTTCGATCGTATGTCGGATCACTAAACGAATAAAATCGCCCGTTAACTTTAATTTTTTAGAATTGTCAAACGCTTGACGAACCTGTGTGATAATTTCACGCTCCCCAACTACCATTGAATCTATTGATGATGCAACAGATAAAATGTGTTCTACAGCATCAATTCCTTTGAAAACTGAGCCTTTTTCAGCATAAAATTGGTGTTGATCAGTAGTAAATTCAGGGTATAAATTGGTAAAAAATCGGTGAATCGTTTCAAAATCAATTGTAGCTGTCGAACAAAAATGAAACTCTACTCTGTTACACGTGGATAAAAAGAGTAATTCGTCTAAGTTCAATTGTTCTTTTATCATAGACAATCGATCCGCTTGTTTCGCCTCTTCAATATGCAATAAACCGATTTCATTGATGTCAATGTTTCGATGTGTAAATGCTATAATATGATACGATTCTAACACGTTTTCTCTAATTGACTGCAAATTTGCAAACTTCATTTGATTTGTTTGTCATTTAAATGTCAGAAACGCTTATTTAGATTTTATATAAATAGTTGTACTAGTTTGATTTTGAATAACTTGCAGAAAAAGTCTATTTTACTGCATTTAAAAAGTGTTCCATGTCTTCAAAATGATAGTCTGCCAGGATCAATTTTGGTTCCGGATGATGTGTTTTTTCAGGAATGCAAACCACTTTCATTTTAGATGCTTTTCCTGAAATAATTCCATTTAAAGAGTCTTCAATAACGAGGCATTTTGCAGGATCAACTTTAAAATGATTTGCGACCGATAAATAGACTGCAGGATGTGGTTTTCCAAATGCTTCGTTCTCGGCGGAATGGGTAAAATCAAAATAGGAATGCATGTTCAATTGCGTCAATACCGTTTCAATTAGAATGCGGTAAGACGAAGTTGCTAAACCAATTTTTAATCCTTGATTTTTTAAAAATTTCAAGGTATCTAAAACACCTGGCAATGGACAACCAGTTTCTTTAATAAGTTCACACATTTTAGACACAATTGCAGCTTCAATTTCTTGAGGAGTACAATTTTTCCAGCCTTCATGGTGAAACCAAAAATGAATCACCTCATCCAAACGCAAACCAACCGTTTTTTGAAAATCTTGTTTGGTTAAATTCGATCCAATTGAATGGAATACATTTTCCATAGCAATTTTCCACAAGGGCTCTGAGTCGATTAATACGCCATCCATGTCAAAAATAACAGCTTGAAAATCATTCAGCTTTAATTCTATTTCTGCCATTATTTCTTGTAAAAATTCATTTCGTTGATGTAACGGTGAACCGGTTCAGTTAACAAATAACGCACATCTTTTCCATCTTTAATTGCTTGTCTAACAAAACTTGCAGAAACTTTCATAACAGGAGCATCTTCGCAAATGATAACGTTCCCTTCTTTTGAAAAATCGTTTGAAATATGGCTATTAATCGTCCCTACTTCATGTTCTTCTTGCATAGTCAACAATCGAGGGTAAACATACAAGGTATGATTTTTTAATAGTTGCTCGTAATTATACCATTTGTGAAGGGTTCTCAAATTGTCTTCCCCCATAATAATGGCAAATTCGTGTTGCGGATATTTCTCTTTTAAATAGGCTAAAGTTGTTGCGGTATAACTAGGTTTTGGTAAGTTAAATTCAATATCGCTCGCTCTCAATTTTGGATTGTCATCAATGGCAATCTTCACCAATGCTAAGCGGTGTAAATCGCTCAACAAACTCGCTTTATCTTTGAGCGGATTTTGCGGCGAAACCACCATCCATACTTGGTCTAATTCGGTGAAATCTGCCATGTAATTAGCAATCACCAAATGTCCCACATGAATAGGGTTAAAAGTTCCGAAATAAAGTCCTATTTTCATTTTTTAATAAACGAAACAACCATGTCTTTCGCTTTTGTTATTGCTTGATCTAATTGATCATTTACTAAAATTACATCAAATTCTTTTGCGCTAGCTAGTTCTTGGTGCGCTTTATTCATGCGTTGTTGAATTTTATCTTCTGTTTCTGTACTACGAAAGCGTAAACGCTTTTCTAGTTCCTCGTAACTTGGAGGTTGAACAAAAATGGCCAATGCTTGGTCACCAAAAATGCGTTTTAAATTCAATCCACCAATGACATCAACATCAAAAATTACGGTTTTATTGTGCGACCAAATGCGTTCAATTTCCGATTTTAATGTGCCGTAAAAATTATTGGTGTACACTTCTTCCCACTCAATAAAATCTTGACGTTCTATTTTTTGTTTGAAACCTTCTAAGCCTAGAAAATGATAATCTGTTCCATTCACTTCATTGGGTCTGGGATCACGACTACAAGCAGAAACAGAAAATTCTAAGCCAATATTTGCGTTCAACAAAGCATGAACAATGGTCGTTTTACCTGCTCCTGAAGGTGCTGAAAAAATGATGCATTTACCCGTTTGATTCATCAAGAAAATATTAAAGCGTATTTAAAATTTGTTCCTTGATTTTTTCAAGGTTATCTTTCATGTCCACGACTAATTTTTGCATTTCGGCGTGGTTACTTTTACTTCCTAAGGTGTTGATTTCACGACCAATTTCTTGCGAAATGAATCCTAATTTTTTACCTGACATTGGCACCTTCATTGTTTCTAAATAATAGTCAAGGTGGTTCATTAAACGCATTTTTTCTTCCGATACATCTAATTTCTCAATGTAAAAAATCAATTCTTGTTCCAATCTATTATCGTCGATTTTTCCGTTTTGTAATTCTTCTAATCCTTTACGCATTCGATCTCTAACAGTATCCAATCGTTCTGATTCATATTTTGGAACCTCTAATAACAAACGTCTGATATCTTCAATCCGCAAGGTGAATTCTTGAACCAACGCATCACCTTCTTGACGTCTAAATTCATTCAGCTTTCCACAAGCTTCTCTCATTAAGGCCAGTAACCACGTTTTCTCTTCTGTTGAAAGTTCTTCGCGTTCATTGTTATAAATATCGGGCATGCGCAAAATCAGCGATAAATAATCTTCTGTTTTACCATTGATTAAAGTGTTAACTTCTTTCAAATCTTCGAAATAAGCTTTTGCTAAATCTTTATTTAAGGTGAAATTTTTTGTATCGCCTGTGCTATCTAGATTAATGTAAACATCGATTTTACCGCGGTCTAATTCTTCGCCTACAATTTTTCGAATTTCAGACTCTAATTCTCTGTAATTCGATGCAATTCGAACATTTAAATCCAACGATTTACTATTCAACGAGCGAATTTCGATGGATACTTTTTTACTTTCAAAACTTCCGGTGATTTTACCGAAGCCCGTCATAGACATTAACATAGCGAATTTTTTTGCAAAAATAGGAATTTTTAATCGAAGAATTCTTGAAAACGTTGAATTCGAGTAATTTCAGAGCGATTCTGAACGAACCTACTCTACTATTTCCTATCTTTATCCCATGATTTTATACAATGTTACAGTTAGTATCGATCCCCACATTGCGGAAGATTGGTTAACTTGGATGCGTTCCAACCACATTCCTGACGTAATGGCAACAGGATGTTTTATCGAAAGTAGAATTTCACGCGTACATGGAGAAGAAGAAGGTGGAATGACTTATGCTATCACTTATCTTTCTCCAAGCCAAGAAAAAATTGACGAATACCAAAAGTTGCATGCGCCTTTATTACAAAAAGACCATGCGGAACGGTATCAAGGGAAATTTGCTGCGTTTAGAACTACCCTTTCATTAATCGAAGAATTTAAATAATGGCAGTTAAAGCTAAAAAACACCTTGGGCAACATTTCTTAACAGATAAAAATATTTGTTTGAAAATTGCTGCACAATACCGCAATCATAATGACTGCAATAAAGTGTTAGAAATTGGTCCTGGAATGGGAGCATTAACTGACTTTTTACTGCAACGAGAAGAACTCGATTTGTATGTAATGGACATTGACCGCGACTCAATTGCTTACTTGAACGATCATTATCCTGCATTAACAGATAAAATCATTGAGGCCGATTTTTTAAAAATGGACCTGAAGAAAATTATGGGCGACGCGCCATTTGGAGTCGTTGGAAATTTCCCTTACAATATTTCGTCTCAAATTCTTTTTAAATGCTTGGATCACCGCAACCAGATTCCTGAAATAATGGGCATGTTTCAAAAGGAAGTAGCTGAACGTGTAGCCGAGAAACCTGGTTCTAAAACTTATGGTATTATGAGTGTTCTTTTACAAGCATTTTACGATATTGAATACTGTTTCACAGTGGATGAGCATGTGTTTAATCCGCCTCCAAAAGTAAAATCGGGCGTAATACGCTGTACAAGAAATTCACGTGAAACGTTTCCTTGCAATGAGAAATTATTCATACAAG
>ERZ650308.1224-NODE-1224-length-13461-cov-11.101671_pt1 | contig 13461 bp, 11 predicted proteins | sample MGYA00376244_ERZ650308 | MGnify/ENA primary metagenome ERZ650308 (study PRJEB26733, sample SAMN07839295) | wastewater metagenome | biome: small river; feature: stream; material: water | place: USA: North Carolina | collected 2016-04-26 ...
TACCATCCCTTACAACGACAAAGGAATGCTTTACGACCTCCAACAAGTCAGTGAACACGCTTTACTACCGCCAAATCTAAGCGCAAATACCGTGTTTGATGGTCAATACCTGTACCTGTTTGCTACCGATCAACTATCCGAAAAAACCGCGAGCGAATTGACTGTCAATGAAATGTTTATCGGCAATGCTGCTTACCTACGCTACGACACCAAAGAAAAGACCTTTGAGCTCTTCTTTTTCAACGGCGACCCAACGAGTTTTGTGTTTCGGTGATGGGGGGTGACTTTAGGAGGAGATTATTAAAACGTAAAAAATCATACAATCAAAAAAAGATATGTACTATCTAATAGAGCAGATGAGTTTTTGATCTATGTATAATGAAAGAAATTTCAAAATAATTTTGAGTCATTAATACCCACACCCCTTCAGTTCATAGCCCATCGCTGTTGCTGTTGCAATGATCGATTCAATGTCAAGATGATGAGGAAGTAACGATCTCCAATCTTCTTCTTCAATCACTGATAAACCGTAGCATTTTTTATACGGTTGACAACGATTACAAAAACCTGGCTCAACCCAAATGCCTGGTAAACCTGCTGGTTGATTCCAATACTCTACGCGACCTGTTTCAGGATTGATGCGACTTTTCCGCTGAAGTTTTTGCTCTTGCGCCAATTGACTGTAATACGCACGAATTTCTGGGTCTATTTCTTCGTTGTTGGACATTTTTTTATAATTACAGAATTTACTATTTTAATAATGTAAGAGCATCCCAAGTTATGAAACGATTAAAAATATAATTCCAGTTTGAAAGTTAATACTAAGTTAGTAATCTGTCAACCAATAAGGATACTTTCACTATTTTATAATCAAATTTAAGATTCATGTTAGTTTATAAAAAAAATCAATCTCCTTAAACTCTTACTATTTTTTATTTATTGAAAAATACTAGCTTTGGTATAAAACTTAATATAAATGCATTTCATTTTTAAATCTGACGATTGCGACATTGCAATCAAAAATTATTTATTTTCAAATAATAATGAACACCAAGTGAATTTGTCAGATTTCTTAAAAAGCAAGAAATATTTAACGGTCAAAAATAAATGTTTAGAATGGTTAGATGAATGCATTCGGTTAAAAAAAACAGAAGATTTTGAAATATCAATTCCTCAATTTTACGAAAATGTTGAAGAGAAGAAAAGTTCCAATTATTATTATTTAGGACGTCTTTTATGGAAAAATTGCATAGATTATCAGGTCTGTTTTACAAAACTAGGTTTGGCTAATTTGGAAGCCTATATTTTTAAAAAAGTTTATGCAGCAAAAACAAATTCAAATATTGTGAAAATTTCAAAAGAGGATAATGGACTTTTTCTAACACAAATTTATTACGGAAAAAATGAAGAAGAATGTTATACAATAGATTCAGAAAAATTTTGGATAAACTTTGCGAAAGAAATTAATTCAAAATTGGGAAATGTTGAGTTCTTGTTGATTACTCATGATCATGTTTCAGATGGATTCTTACAAACCAATTCAGAAAATGTCTTTAATATAAATTTAGAATGTTATTTTATGGCAGAAGAACCTTGGTTCGTTATTAAAGATGATACATATTATTTTAATGGAATTGAAGTTAAAACAATTGGAAACAATGATAATAAGTTGTTAGAAATTGATTCTTATATAGATCAAAAATTGGAAGGAAGTTTTTTGTACCCTAATAATTGGAATGGATCTAAATCATTATATGAAGGTTTAGATTCCTTAGAACTTTCATTTACTAAAATAGTATCAGGTACAATAACAAAAATGTCTAGTAAAAATGATTGGGAATCTTTTTATTGAAATGAATAATCCGCTTATTTAAGAAAAGTATGTTGCAAGTTTTATTAAAATTACTTGAAAAACATTATGATTAATTATCAATTCCTAAAACTTACAATTCTTGTGTTAAAGAATAAAAGGCAAGATACTGCCCATTTGCATTGTTGTATTTGAATCTTTACTAGTTAAACTTATTACTTCCTACTTAACAATTGAATTGGTCTCTTGAAAGCTGCTTCAAACTTTGGAACGTAGTGTGCCATGAAAGCAAACATTTTCGTCCAATCTTCTTCGTTGAAAACACTCACATCATTTAACTCATATTTCACACGACTCATCCGTTTATCGGTTAAGCGTTCCCATTCAATTGGATATCCAAATGCTGCTTCAATCTTGTCTTTTTGGCTTTCAAGTGCATCAAAGATGGCTTTGTTTTCTTCTTGTGTTTTGCCGTGAATAGAAAGTTCAATGCGGATATAATCTCCTGTTACTACACTGGTGAATGTGACTCCGCTGATACCACTTCCTGCACTTAACCAATGGTCTTTGCCAGGGCTAACATTTTGGTATAATGAAGTTGCTTTATTGATTTCTTTGAGGTAAGCTGACCAGAATTTACGTCTTATTATATGGCGCTCTTTCATTTGTTCCTGAGTACCTACCTCTTCTCTTGACTTATTTGCCATACTAATAACAAAATCTTCTGCTTCTTTGATGGGTATGATTTGCTCCATGTTGAGAAACAGCTGCTCGTTCAAGCGGAAAGGTGTTGCCTTAAAACATTGTAGGCGTAAACCATAATTGAGCAACCAAAGCACTGTTGATGTTACTTCCTTGCGAAACTCTCCAGCTATCATCATAATTCGTTGGGAGTTGCCTATGTTGAGTTTTTCTTTGTAATCCTCTGTTTCAAGAAATTCTTCCAATAATTCTTCAGCGGTTTCTACACTTCCTATTTTTGAAAGATATTGATTGAATATGGCAATGATTTGTGTAGCATTTAACGTGGAGCAATAGGAGGAATATTTTAGTACTTGCCAAGTAACATCACGTCCTGTATCATCTAACTTATTTTCAATGATTACCAAATTGCCTTGCTTGTCTAACGCCAATAAATCCAACCTTTCTGATGTGTCATTAAATCCATCAAACTCTTTTTGGATGATGAGTAAATCTTCATTCAAGCAAGACGGATTGTTTGCTATCCATTCTTGTAAATGTTCTCTTTCTTTAAAACCCAACTGTTTAAAAGTGGTGCTTTCGATTTTCTCTATACGGTTCGTCTCTTTGTTGATGATGTACATTGCATTTGATGTTTTAATCCTGTTTTTTATTACCCAATATTCGTTTGCACTTCAATTTGAATTGCGCGAATACGTTTTTATTGCTGGAATGGCAATTGCACCACTTTTCACCCAAACCAATAAGGTTTCTATGAGGTGTTGGTTGACGGAGTATTTTTGTGTTTGCATGGGTTAAATATTTTATTTTTTCTGTGGTATTTTTAATAACTGATTAAATGATTTTAATTTCTTTAAAAATTCATCTTTTTTAGTAAAATGCCTGGAAATTTCAATCGTTTTATTAAAATAATCAGTTTTATCATTGTGATAAGCAACATTTATTCCACGACATTTCTGATGTTCAAAGATTGTTTTTAATAATATTCTATCAGATAAACCACATGAATGACCATAAATAAGCACTTCAAAATTTGGATTATGGTCAATGTTATTTTCAATATTAATTTTTCCTGTATTCAAGAAATATAATAGAGAATTATAATTAGATGTTAAAGGATAAGACATTGATTTAATGTTTTTTAATAAATCGATGTTGTTTGCTTGTTCCAATTCTAAATACTTATGATGAGTATTATCTCCATAACCGAAAATAATTTGATTTTCATTATTATTTAATTCTCCGTGGATATTAATTTGCATTGTATTCGATTGTTTATCGACCCATTTACTTGTTAAGTTTGTATAATTAAAATTTAATATTAGAGTATTTGATTGATTAAACTTACCATTTCCAAAATGCAATTTTGATAAATCTTCCGAAAACATTAATCGATTAACAGATTCAAAATAAGAAGGACTAATTTCATGATTTGGTAATTGATTGATTAAATATTCTTCCAAATTTTCAGACATAATAGTCATTATTTTATTCAATTTTTCAATTAAACCATTTTTAGCTTCTTCAACTTCATTACTTTCTTTTAGCTTAAGTAAAAAATTGAAATACAAAGTTTCAATATCTACCCATTTTTTGATAGAAACGTCATCAATAATTCGTTTTATAAAGCCAATACGAATATCAAAAAATTCAAATTTGATTTGATTTGCTTTGATTCTTATAAAAAAATCAGATATAGATGAAGAATCTTCAATTATTGGTTTAATAATAGTTTCATTGATATTACTAAACTTAATCAAATTTGATTCATTCAATCGATTTTCAATAGACAAGCACTTTTTTAAATACCACAAAATAAATTGAGAGTAATTTGATTCTAAACCACTTGCAATATCAAATCCATTTCCGATTATTATTAATCTATTCATTTTTTTATTGGTTAATAACTCTTCAAACACTTTTATCTACTCATCCATTATCATTGTCAGTAACAACCAATCTCTGATATCGACGAGTTTTTGGATTTAATTATGAATTTTTAATAACTCCAAATCAATAAACACCTTTAGTTCTTTAATATTAGTTAAAGTAGAGTTTTCTCCCTCCTTATCTATCATAAGATTCTTGTATTCAATCTCAATATTCATTGAAAACTCTGTAGCTCGTTGTCTTATTAATTCTATCTCCTTTCGTATTTCGGCCGCAATTTCAATTAGGGAATGTACATTGGGATCATAATTTGTTTTTAACCGTCTAATTTCCATGACTTTGGAAACGAAACCAAAGAGAACATGATTTGTTATCTTTTCAAAATCTGTTTCCTTCACCATTTGACCAGATTGATCAAAACTTTCATCTATCACAGAATAATATTCGAGAATTAAACTATCTACACATTTATAAATGGGTGACGGTAAAGGTAATAACAACGGATATCTTGATTTATATTCTTCAGTATATTTTGTAGATAATTCCATCAAGTCGATTAAGCGCTTTCGTATAGCCATTTTCAGATCAAAAATATCTTTAACATGTCGATCATGAAGTTGATAAACACTATCAAAAAAATCAGGCAAATAGTCAAAAATGCTGTAGAGCCTATTGTATTTATCAATCCAATCTTTTTTTTCGATTTTAAATTGCTTAAAACCCTTGTAAATAGAAAGTCTCTCAAATTCAATGATTCTTGAATATACTCTTGAAGATGTTCTTTTTAAAACATTAAGTTCAAAAGGCTTTTCAAGTTCTTTTTCATAGTATTTCTTCATTCGATCTGCTCTCAATTCTATATCCTTGATTATAGATCCTAAATCGACTGACAAAAGTTCAATTTTATTCAACGATTCAGCTAGCTTTTCTTTATCCTCTCTTCTAAATTCTTCGAGAACAAGCTCATTTGCTTGAATCTGAGCTCTTAGAGCTGCGAACACTAATATAGAGCCAACTAAACTCAAAAAAGGAGCAGTTAAACCTCCAATTGTGTCACCAATAGGTCCTGTTACATCTCCGAATTCAACTCCCCAGGACCATTGAGTAAACATATAAGGAGCAAGAGCAGCCATAATCAATATTATTCCTGCTAATAACAAATAAGGCCAATATTTGAATTTCTTATTTTCCATTATTTCACTTTCACCTGCCCATTCATCAACTGTCTGAACTGTGATTTTTTTTGATGTTTTTGATGTCATTGATTTTTAAATTTTTTGTTTTGCAAGCGTTTAAAAATCAAACTGCGCTCACCGAAATTGATGAGCAAACCAACTTCTAAGTTGTAAGCCTCTAAATAGTTGATGGCTTGAGCAAAATGAACATCTTCCAATTTTGTAATGGCCTTCATTTCAACAGATAATACTTCATCAACCAAAAAATCGACTCGGCGCGTCCCGATTTGTTGATTTTGATAAAATATGGGCATTTCAAATTCTCGAGAAAAAGGAATATCCGCTAATGAGAATTCAATTTCCAAAGCACGCTGATAAATGACTTCTTGAAAACCATTGCCTAAAGCTGAATGTACTTTCATAGCACAACCAATAACTCTTGATGATAAATCGGAATATTTATACTGTTCATTGATCATATTAATCTATTAATCATAAAAATCAAAGTTCAGACACTTTCACCTGCCCATTCATCAACATCGGTAACAACCAATCGCGGAGTTCAGCGAGTTGTTTGATTTGAAAAGCATTATTCAAAATTTTATCATAATACGAATCAACAATTGAATAGTATTTATTTAAAATCATTTCATTTGGAATAATCATTTTCGAATCATCAACAGTTCCTTTATTTATATGTGGTTGCTGGGCACCTGATCTTAAGGTCATCAATCTAGGTATATCATTTACCAAATAAGGATATATAAATGAATTCTTTAATTTTTCTGATTCAAATATTCCTACAACAGATTGATTTGCACAACTATCAACTCCTAAAATGGACGGTCTTAAGTGACGAGTAATTGAAAGTACACATGTACCTTTTTGCATTAATGTAGTTGCCGAGTTTTTAATTCCTGCTTCGGTTATCTTTAAATCAGAATCAATGATAGGAAAATTGGCAATCTCACCTGAATTTAACCAAGGAAATTCTCCATCCCAAAAATCTTTATCTTTTGTTGAAGGGGTTCCGCCAAGTTCTGTTCTTAAAATCTTGCCTAATTGCTTAACATCCCAACCCTCAGGAATCTCTCTCTTCAATTCCTCATTCCAAACCATCTTGCCCCCAAAACTTTTATATGGTTTTCCATCTTCATTAGGAAATTCAAACTGCACAAACCAATAATCGTAAATGAGTTTGGCCATGGCTTCTAACTCCGCATTGATTTTGTTGTTGAGTTCGATTTTGGCGTCAAGGTCAGAAAGAACTTTGGCGATTTGAGATTGGGTATTTAAGTTTGGAAGATTTGCTTCAATTCCGTAATAAGCACCAAAAGTCATACTAGGAACCCCTGTACCACTATTTAATCTACTTAAATCAAGATTTTTTAAATAATAATATAAATAAAATGGAATTGCTTTATCTTCTTTAACGACTGAATAATAAATTGTATCAACCGTCCAAAATGGTTCTTTTACAAACTGAATATTTGATAACGTACCTTTTCTTGGCAATAAAATACTTGCTTTATCATATAAATATTGATCACCATACCTCATTATGCCACCACTCCCGTATATAGGAATGTCTCCATTCTCCAAATGTTTGTGATCACGTCCATTTTTGATTTCCAATAAATCTTTAAGATGATATTTAATCATATCTCAACCCTTTCAAATTATTCTCGATCTCTTGTTCCAAAACCTTCGACTCTGCAAACAATCCTTTTAAATTCTCCTCAAAGCCTTTCAATTTTGCTGTGAATTCTTCATGTGTAATGTCCACGTAATCAATTTTCACTTCAAAGTATTGCCCTGCACTCAAGGAATAGTTTTTGGCTTTGATATCTTCGTAGGATACAACAACAGAGAAATCTTCTATCGCTGCTTTTTTATTGAAGGTGTCAATGATTTTATCTTCTTCTTCAGTGGATAACAACGTTTTTTGGTTCTTGCCTTCTTTTACCGTTGTTCCCAAGTTGGACGCATCAATCAAAACGACATCGCCCTTGTTTTGTTTGTCTAAGAAGATCACCGAAACATTCGTTCCTGTTGTCGCAAAGATATTACTGGGCATACTCACCACACCCGCCAACATCTTGTCTTCCACCATTTTCTCACGAATCTTGCGGTCAATGCCACTTTGCGCTGTGATGAAACCTGTTGGCACCACAATGGCTGCTTTTCCGTTTTCCTTCAACGAGAACATGATGTGTTGCAAGAACAATAAATAAATCGCCATCGATTCTTTCTTCGCTTTCGGAATGTTTGGTATGCCTGCAAAGAAACGGTCGTGGTTTTCTTTTGAGTCCAAATCGGCACTGAAATCGGAAAAATCCAATTTAAACGGTGGATTTGAAACAATAAAGTCGAACTTTTGCAAGTTACCAGTTTTGTCTTTGTGGTAAGGATCTAAAATGGTATTTCCTTTCACAATGTTCGGAATGGAATGCACCAAATCGTTTAATATCAAATTCAAGCGCAACAAGTTCGACGATTTCTGCGAAATATCTTGTGAATAGATGGTACACTTGTCTTCGCCAATTTGGTGCGCTAAGTTCATCAACAAAGTCCCTGAACCTGCAGAAGGATCGTAACACATGGCATTTTTCACGTCGCCTTGCACCAAACAACGCGCCATGATTTTTGCCACTGCATGCGGTGTGAAATATTCGGCGTATTTTCCGCCAGCATTGGTATTGTAATCACTGATTAAGTATTCGAATATCGTTGCGTAGAAATCGAATTTCTCATGGAAAATATGTTCGAAACTGAAATTGATTAACTTGTTGATGATCGCTTTGCAGAATTCATCACGCTTGTCGGTCACGTATTTACTGATGTTTTCAAACAAGGTGATTTTCTCACCACCTTCCGTAATCACCGAGAACAACGAACTGTTTTCTTTGGCGATGTCTAAAAGGGTTGTATCAAACAACTCGGCAAACTTCGCTTCGTTTTGACGCTCGAATAAGGAAGAGATGAATTGCTCCGGTTTTAAAATCGCAGTGCTTTCATTCAGTTGCAAGGTCAGCATTTCGAATTCGTCTGCTGCATACTTGCTCAACTCAGCTTCCCAATTATCGGCTTTCGCCAATTTGGAATCTATTTTTTGTACTTCGTGTGCGAACTTGTCGTTCAGGAATTTATAAAGGAATACTTGCGTAATGATTTTGAATTCGTTACCATCGTTTCCTAATCCGTAGTTGGCACAGACGCTTTTGAGGTCGTCGATGAGTGCTTTTGTTTGGCGTTCGAATTGGATTGTTGTTGTCATTTTTTGTTTTTCTTTTTTACACTTTTTGTTTCCAATAAGTTTTGAGCATTCATAGGTGTTACCACTTTTTTACCAGTTTTAGATTCTAATTCTTTTAATGCAACTTTAGCTACATTACCTCCTTGTTGGGCTGCTACTTGACTTTCCTTAAAATTTTTCGGTTCAATTGCATTTGAAATATCTTTTGTGGAGGCTTCTGCAAGCATCGTTAAGATCAATTCCGTATTGGTCATGTTGTCCCGAAGGTTTTCTTTTTTCAAACCTTTCAGGATTTTATATTCTTTTGTTGTTTTTCCTGACCATGCTTTGGTAATAATGTCGGTTAATGTTGCAAATTGAACACCTTCTTTCAGTCCTCTTTTTTTCCATTCATCCGTCAGTTCTTTTCGGATCTCAATGCTTTTTAAGCGCTGATTAATCCAATTTTCCGAATAGCCCAAGCGAACATAATCATCTAAAGCTCTATCAATTGTCAATTCCGGATCCTGCATTTCATCTAAACGTTCTGCAGCTACTTGTGCTAACCATATTTTAAATGGTTCTGCTTTTGGAGATGGTATGGATTGAATCAAACGAAAAAGTTGCTCCGTGTCGGCAACATCGGTTAAACGCATTTTTCCATCGGGAGCTTGCATTTTCAAACCGTGACAATTCGTCACGGTTTCATTTCCTTCTGCTTTTAGTCGTTGTTTTAATTTTCTCCAATAGGCTGTTGCATCCACACTATCAGTTAAAACACGTACTACATCAATAATGGATACATACCATTTTTCATGAGCAGCATCCCACAGCGTTCGAACTGTTTGGTCATCAAATATTTTTATCGCCTCTTGTTTGCTCATCTTAACATACTTAAGCTACTCGTCCGTAGAATTCATTCATGTATTCTTTTACGACCATGGCATTAACGCGTTTGGACGCTTCTAAATCCATTGCTAAATTTTGTTTGTTTTTAAATTGTTCAATCACACAACGCATGATCATGCGTTCCACATAACTTTCATTCTCCAAGATTTGAGCATTCTGTTGAATGTGATTGTCCACTTCTTGTTTCAATCCTTGCAAGGCTTCAAATAATTTGCTTTCACTTTCCGTTAAAGGATTCTTTTCCATCAAGCGTTTGTGCAAACGGGCATACTTTTCGTCGTTATCGTATTTTGCTCGAAGTAATTGGTTTTTGCGCTCCAATTCTTTTGCTTCCGAATAAATTGCTTGCAAGGCTTTAATGTTAGCCTCCATTTCTTCTTTGGTTACTTCATTCAAGTTTTTCTTTTTGAACAAGCGTTCCAATTCTTCTCTCAATGAAATGAAGTGTGGGTCTTTTTGATCGAAATTTCCGCCCAATGCTTCGCGTGTTTTTTGAAGGATGTTTTTCAATTGGTCTGCTAATACCATTTCTTCTTCTTTCACTTTCACAAAGGCGAAAAGCACATCTTCCAATGCAATATTCAATAAATTGGAAGTGTCTACATTGTTTTCAAATGCTTCTTTGGTATTGATCAAAGCCAAGTGATTATTTGCTTCGCGCGAAAGAACTGTTAACTTGTGGAAATCTAATTTATCCAACAACTCATAATTCCCAGATAAACGAATCAAGTTATACAAACTCTTGGAATCATTCAAAGCTTTTACCAAGCGTTGCATTTCACCTCTATCAGAAATTTGGGTGATTTGTTGAGAGAAATTCTCAGCGTTTGTCGTATCGAAATGAAACAAGACATCTTTGATGTTCTGAATCTCCGAATTTATTTCTTCTTGTGATTTGAAGAGGTTGGAATAATGTTCCATTTCATTCCCCAATTCTGATTGGAGCTCGTTGAAATAATCGTGATTTGTTTTATCGAATTCTTTTTGAATATCGGCAAAATCAACGACATATCCGTAACGAAAATCTTTGTAGGTACGATTAACACGTGTTAAAGTCTGCAACAAGTTATGCGCTTTAATTACTCGTCCGATGTATAATTTTTTCAAACGTGGTGCATCGAATCCTGTGAGCAACATGTTGTAGACAAACAAGAAGTCAATTTTACCATCCTTGAAATCTTCCACTTGGTCTTTGCGTTCTTGTTTTGTGCCAATATCATGTAAAATCAATGCGGCAGATTTTACATTGCTTTCCTCAGTTTTTGTATTTCCATAACTAGCGCGTTCCTCAGCTGCCATTGCATAGGAAGTTTCCTCTTCAATTGGGGCAATGTATTTGTGTTTGAAAATTTCAAACAATTGTTTCGCTTGGTCTGAAGAATCACAAACCACCATTCCACCAATGGAATTGTCATTCATCGATATACGTGCTTTTTCAAAATCTTGCACGATGTAATCCAACATCGGTTCAACGAACTTTGGATGCGCATATACAATTTTACGTTCGCCATCTCCTTGCAAAATCTTTATGTCTTCCAAGGCTTTCTTCATATCCATTTTGTATTCGGTCTCAATTTCCTCGCGAATCAAGCGCAAGGTGTAACCGTCTGCAATGGATGAATTGTAATAATATTTGTGTATGTAGCCACCAAACAAGGATTTCGATGTGTAATCTGTTCCTAATAATGGTGTTCCAGTCAGCCCAATTTTGATTGCGTTGACATCTGATTCATGCAAATTCGCTAAGAAACTTCCTTTTGGATTGTAACTGCGATGAACTTCATCTAAGAAATAAATGCGCTGAATATTCAAGTTATAATCCGTGTTACGCACAACATCAGGGTCATCGGCAAACTTCTGAATATTGACTACCGTTATTTCTGGTTTTCCAGAATTGTTATGAATAACACTAGTCGATTTTATGTCTCTCGTAAACTCTTCGCGTGAATTGATTTCATGCACCACCAAACCACGACTTTTAAACTCACGTGCAGATTGAATCAACAAATCTAAGCGGTCAACAATGAAATAAAACTTTGGTACAATACTCTTCTGTTGGAAGTAATTGGTCAAGTATTTCACATTGTAGAATGTCAAAGCTGTTTTACCACTTCCTTGTGTGTGCCAAATGATTCCTTTCTTTACACCTTCATCTAACTTGGCTTCAATTGCTTTTGTTGCAAACAATTGAGGATAACGCATGATGTGTTTTTGCAATCCACGTTTTTCTTTTACATACGCAATTCCGTATTCAAGAATAAAGGCTAAGCGCTCACGTTGAAACAACGATGTAGCTATGCGATTTGTTGGAGAATCAGGGTTTTTATTGGTGGTAAATTCCACAGAATTCTTAATACTTAAAAGATTGTTATCTTTTAATACAAAGGTTTCACTTTCATCATCAATAGCACTCAATATTGATGTTAAATCGAATTTTGCTTCTTCTCGGAAATAGTTAAAGATTGGTTTTTGATACGATGCAGTTGCATAGAACGCTCCTTCCAAAGGTAAGGGTGAACTATCATCGTATTCCATGTTGTTCGAGAAAACCATCAATTGCGTGATATTCACAAACTTTCTAAATTTCTTATTTTGAAAACGTGTTTGAATGCGTTTGTGTTCCGCTTGAATACCATCCAGATTGTTCGGTTTCTTTACTTCGATAAACACTAATGGCATTCCATTAATCAACAAGGTAATGTCAGGTCGAAATTCTTCATCGTCCTTTTTACATGTTAATTCCGTGACCACATGGAATGAATTGTTGTCGAAGTTTTCAAAATCAATTAATCGTGTGCCCGATTTATCCGTCAGTTTTTCGTAGAAAACTTTTCCTACATCTTCATTCTCCAAGCACAATGAAACTTCATCTAAAATTCGACGAGCATCGGCCTCATTCATTTCAGGATTCAAACGAACAATATTGTCAAGAAAAATATCTGTAAATATATTCGTTGCTTCGTCCCATTTCTGGTTTTTTAGTGATAAATAAGTATATCCAAGCTTCATTAAATGAAGGATGGTCGGAATTTTAACTCGAGCGTCTTCGTTGAATATCATTGTACATTATAAATAGTAAAAAATGGAGGAGATTCATACGAATCGATAACAAACAATTATTTAAACTCCATCTTTCTTGCATTGGTCAACTAGTATTAATTTAAGGGTAAGTGTTAGATTACCTCCCAAATATATACACAATTTTTCTGAAAAACATTAGGATTTATGCTAAATCTCCCCCACTCCTTTTAAAAATCGCTCCACTGGCGCCAGGTCGTTAACGGTTATTTTCAGCTCGTAGTTATCGGCTTTCGCATTGTGTTTGATGAACGGAATGGTCAAAGGATATTCGTTTTTGAGCAACAAATAGGCTTTGAGCGAAAGTGTAACCGCAACGGGGAAAGTCTTTCCATCGGCACGTGCACTAAAGCCAAACGCATCGAGCACTTGTTGTTCGTGAAGGTGTTCAAACGCATTGGGGGTATCGCAGAAAGCAATTTCAGCAATCCGCTCAATGTGAAAGGTTTTGTTTTTCAAGGTTTCCACTTCAAACGCCATCACCGTGTGGTAATTATCGGTAAAACCAAAGGGCTCAACAAGTCGGTCGGTAATCGTTTCCGAGTGAATCGACTGGTATTTTTTGAGGATCACTTGTTCCTTGTTGGCAATTGCTTGCGCCAAACGCTCCACTACCAAGCCGTTTTTGGCATTCACCAGGTGTCCCGCCACAATTGCTAATT
>ERZ650308.1225-NODE-1225-length-13452-cov-4.674255_pt1 | contig 13452 bp, 8 predicted proteins | sample MGYA00376244_ERZ650308 | MGnify/ENA primary metagenome ERZ650308 (study PRJEB26733, sample SAMN07839295) | wastewater metagenome | biome: small river; feature: stream; material: water | place: USA: North Carolina | collected 2016-04-26 ...
GCTGCGGCCGTAGATCCAAAAGTCCTCGACGGTGATCGCGTTCTCGAAGTTCGTGGCCGCCGAGTCGTTCAGCTCGATGTGCTGGTCGTTGGCGTCGTACGCGAGCAACCAGCCGCCGCTGATGAGCAGCGGGCCCGCGCCGTTCGTCTTGATGTGCGCGCCGCTGCGGTGCACGTACGGCTGCTGCACGTTCCACGCGTTGTCCCGCATCTCGATGGGGACCTGGGACGTATTCGTGTTGGCGCGCAGCGCCATGGACACGTTTTCCGAGTAGCAGCCATGAATGCGGAAGGGCGCCGACCCGTAGCCGCCAATCTGAACGGCCGCGTCGCGAATGAACCCGAACGAGCCCTTGTAGATGTCGAAGTGCGCGTTGCCGTCCGCGCCCCAAGAGCCGCTGGTGCGCACGTCGCGCGGCACCGCGACGCCGTACTGCGTCGGCAGTGCGCCCGTCGCGCCAAAGCTGCACTCGTCGAGCCTGCACTCCTTCGTCTGCGCGGTCTTGCTCCAGAACGCCACGTTCGCGCGCGTCGCTCCGGTGAACGAGCATTGCTCAAACACGAACGTGTCGAGCTGCGACGGCTGGCAGACCTGGAGCTCACCTAGCCCATTCAGGCCGGTGGGGTTGGCGATGATGCCGTTCCAACTGCCCCACGCGGTGTTACTGGTGCTGGACGTCGCGACCATGTTGCGCGCGATCCAGATGCCGTCACGGAACCGTCCGGACGTGCGAGAGTCCGACTCGAATTTGCAGCCGAGCACGCGGCAGCGAAGTACCGCGTTGGCGTGCGAACCGGGCGGGTGGTTGAACTCGATGAACGCCCCGAAGTCAGCGGCCGTGCTTGGCGAGCCCTGCGCGATGACACCGACGCCGAGATTCTCCAGCGTGATGTCCTTCGCGCGGAGGTCGAGGATGGGCTCGTCAATCCACCAGCGGATGGCCCCGTTGTTCGCGTCCGTGGCTGCGGCGGACTGGTTGGTGTTCGCCACGCGCAGCGTGTTGTCCGCGGGCACGTCGATGATGAGGCCGTCGCAGTTGTTCTCGTCGTTCGCGCATCCGTACGGGACGAACACGCGCCCAATCCACCGCGCCTTGTCGGCCGCGAGGATCCCTTGCGAAGGGTCGACCGTCCACGTCTGGTGGAAGTTGAAGCTCCCGCCGTTCGTGCGCGCCGTCACGCTGGCCGCGCTGCCGGTCTTCTTCTTGTGCCAGCACCGGAAGTGGTACTGCCCGCCCTCGTGCGATGGCCCGCCCTCGCCGACGATGTGGATGCCACGCTTGTTCCCGCGCTCGTCGTCGTCGTAGTAGAGAATCGCTCCGGGCGTCGTGCGCGTGTACGGCGCAAGCAGGTAGTACGAGGACGGCCGCGGGATGTAGAGCGTCGAGTAGTTGGGGATGGTCGCGAGCGCGAGTGCGAGGTGCGCGCTGCAATCCGTCGCGCCGGTCTCGTCGGGGCCCACGCCGCCGATTTTGAAATCGGCGAAGTTGTAGACATTGTCGCGCCGGCCGCGCAGGTTGGTGCCGTCTCCGGCCAGAATCCAACTAGCTGTCGCCGCAGTGCCGGTGACAGCGACCCCGTTGATGGACGTGGCATTGGTGGTGCCGCCAGGAATCTGAAGCGTAAGGTCAACGATGACGCCGCCATCGGTTTGGTACTTGCCGATGGTGTCAGACGTCTGCGTGGTGCTTCGCACAAGTCCGCCAGACGACGTGACATTGACGAAGTACCCAGACCCCGAAAGGGAACCGACGACTTCCGGCGGCACATATCCGCTGGTGCAGACTCTGAACTGCTGATTGGTGACGAAGTTCTCTAGGGCGATGCCGCCAAGGTCGACGGTGCCACCTGCCCTGTTAGCGGTGGTGGCCAGCACAAAGCCGGTGCCTGGGTTGCAGATGGCATACCCCATCGGCCCAACGCCGACAGAGACGGCGGGGAACACATTCAGGCTAGAGGAGTACCCAGCTACCGGCATGTGTCACTCACTCGTAGAAGCTGTTGACGTACCACTTGAGCGTTCCGGTGACGCCGGGTGCGCAGATGGCCTCCACGTCATCGACGACTGCCTCGCTCATGTAGAAGCCCTTGCTGGTGCCAGAAGGAATCTCCCATCCGGTGGCGGTCGTAATCGACGCCGCCGCGCTGCCCTTCTTGAATGCGATGAAGATGGAGCCGCCGGAACTGACGGCCTGAAACTCCACGTACGCCTTCTTCGACACGTTGGCGCCGGAGGTGCTGGACGGCATGCCAATGTTCTGCCGAGCGGCGGTGGAGGTGCAGGCGAGTTGCTGGACGTTGTTCCCGAGGACGTTGGCGCCCGTGACGCGGGCGTAGCCGACGTTGGCGGCGAGCGCGGGCGGCAGGACGGTGTTGGCTGCGCGCTCCGCAAAGGTGTTACTCATTGGTGGTTATCTTTCAGCGTGCGGCGGACATGGATTCCGCTGGAGTCTTTACCGACTTGCCCATTGCGCTCGCTGCTTTGGAGCCACCACCCTGACTACCGGGCTGATTCGTTCGATTGTTCTGGTCGTAGAAGTGCTGGACGAAGTCCACGTTGTCTTTTCGATTTTCGGGCAAGAGAGCGTCTCCGAAGAGAAGCTCCATCTGCCGAATGGCCTGGGTGTCCGGACGACCGCTACCGGCGCGCTCCATGAACTGGTCGCGCATCGTGTCAATCAGTTCTGGCCAGTTCTCGTGAATGGCGTCGGCCATGGCCGGTGTCGCCGAATGGCTCTTGAGAGCCTTGAGGAAAAAGGCAGGGTCAGACGCGGCTGCCGCATAGTCCTCGTACGCATAGAGGTCGGAGTCGGCGAACTGGGGCGGCTCGCCAAACGGGCCCTGCTGAATGACTGGCTTGGGGGACCTCGCCCGAATGTTGGCCAGGATGGAGGTCATCTTGGCGGCAGCCTGGGCCTGTCCCTCCGGCGGCAGGTGGGCGACGGATTGCTGAATGCGAGTCGTCAGGCTGTCCGTATTCTGCGTTTCGGCAGACAGACGCTGTACGTGGTCAGTGGCGGCCTTGGACGGGTTTTGGGAACTGGATAGGAACCCGGGAGCCATGGCCGTGGAGACGGCGATGGGAAGCTTTTGACCGAACAGGTGGTCAACCGCTGCGCGGGCGGCCCCGTCCACCGTCATGGTGGCGCCCACGGCTTCGGAGAGCTGGGCGGCCTTGAAGATGGCGTTGGACTTGTAGGCCGGGAGGAAGTGGGAGATGGCCCCGTCTACCGACGCCAGTGCCGCGCCCTTGCCGATGCCGGCCACTGCTCCCATTGGCCCGCCCAGGATGCCGCCAGCGATGGCGTGCTTCCAGGCTTTGCCTTTGAGCCATGACATGGCCTTGTCGACCAGCGGCCTGGCCTCTGCCGAACTGAGGCTCTTGTTGATGGCCTCGTACGTGGCCGCCTCTTCGGATGCCAGTTGCGCGGTGCGAAGTGCCTGACCGACTTCCGGCACGTGACCAAAGGACTTGAGCGCCTTGTCGTACTTGCCGGCGTTCAGGTCGTCGAGATGGGACGCAAGCTCTTTCGCCTTGGCGGCGCGGAAGGCTTCCACTTCGGCGAGGTGCGCCTCAAGGTCCTTCTGAGCCTGCTTGATGGCGGGGGCGTAGCGAGACTCTACAGACTCCTTGGCGGAGGCCAGTTTCTCGGAAAGCTTCTCGGCGATGCGACCGTGCGACTTGAACGCTTTGGACAGGTCCCGGTCAGCGGCGTCCATCCCCTTGCGGATGTCTGCCGGCATGAGCTTCTCCGGGTTGTCGATGTGAGACTGAAGCTCTGCGATGGCCTTCTGGTGTGCCTCTTCCGCCGCCGCAATCTTGGGCGCGTACCGGTCCTCCACCTCGTCCATGAGGCCGGCGAGCTTCTCTTCGACCAGCCGAATCTTGCCGACGTTGCGCTGCCCAACCGGCTTGTAAGACATGTCGTCCAGCTGCGACGACAGTGCGCGTCGAGTGGACAGAATCTCCTGGCGCATCGACTCACGCAGCGGCTTGCCTGGGTCGACAGACTGGAGTGCGGAAAGCTCGGATTGCTTCTGGGCGATGATGGCGTCGCGGGCGGCCTCATAGGCCCCCACCGCTTCGTTGCGGCGGGCGGTAGCGGCCTGCACGGCGGCCTCGGACTCGCCAAGCTTTACGTGATACGGGCCCGCAACCTTGTCCGCGTGAGAGGATGCCTCCTCAGCAATTCCGCCAAGACGGGCCTCTGCGTTGCGACGGGCAACGGATGCGGCGTTCTCCGCCAGGTCGTCGGTGTGCGATTGAAGCCGGTCGATTAGCTCTTTGGCTGGATTGGCTGCCTCTTGCGCCGCATCGGCAGCGGACTTGGCCCGTTGCGCGAACACCTCGTGGGGCTTGTCAGCGGATGCTGCGTCCTCGAAAATCTTGGAGAGGCGACCTTCGGCAGCGGCGTCAAGCTCGGCAGCCTTCTCGGGAGCGATGCCGACGTCCTTAGCGAACTGGCGAGCGCCCAGCTTGCGGATGAGACCGGACGCCTTGCCTGCATGCGAAAGCGCCTCTGCGCCTGCCGCGATAGTGCCGCCCAAGCCTCCGCCAATAACGAGCCCCGGCAGGAAGCCTTTGGCGCCCGCAGCGGCAGCCTTGCCGTAGTCGATAGAGCCATCGTCAAGAAGCTCCTTGTGGGCCTCCTCCATGGCGGAGTCGAACGCAGCGGTAGCTCCGCCAGCGAAAGCGCCGGCGGCCACTTGCGAACCTACGCGACCGACGGCGCCAGGGGCCGCGCCCGCAAGCCTAGAGGCGATGCGGCTAGTGGCCTCACCCACCGCGCCCGGCACACCACCGCCCGGACTGAGCGACAGGGCCAGGTTGGCGGCAACGTCTCCGGTAGCTACAGAGCCGCCAGAGTCCCGCTCCATGCGCTGCATCTCGCCGCGCGCGTAGCGACCCATGCGACGGCCAAGAGAATCTTCGGAGTCGTCTCCGGTGACAGCGTCGACACCGGCGCCCGCCATGTTGATGCGGGACATGATGGTGTCGGATGGCACACGTCCGGCGGCCTTGAGAACGCCCTTGGTGGCGCCATAGGCTTCCGCCTTGAGGCGCTCCCGCACGTCCGCGTCGGCGAGTGCCAGGAGGCCGGAGCCCGGAATGGGGGACAGGAACTGGGTGGCCAGTAGTTTGGCCGCGCCAGCTCCCGCGTCAGGCGGTGTCGCGTAATCCGCCATTACTTGCCCCTTGCTGCCTCACGATTGACCCTGGCCCTACGCTGCGCCTCGGGAGTGCCAAGCGCATCCGCGGCACCCTCCTTGGCGGCAGCCACCTCCTTAGCCAGAGCGTGGATGTGCTTCATGTCCTCAAAGCTCATGCCTCCACCCTGGGCAGCGCGGGCGATGAGCTGGGCCTCGAACGGGGTGATGGTCTTGCCGCCAGTGTCTGCATTGAGGAGTCGGGCCTCATTCTGAATCTGACGGATAAGCTCCTTCTGAGACTCATCGGCGCCAAACTCAGCAAGCTCAGGCTTGGTGTGGGTAGCCAGGAAGCTGCGCACCCGGCCAATCTCGGTGCCGCCCTCAAGCATCTTGTCGACGGAGTCCGCGGAGGCGCGCATGGTGGCCACCTTGCCGCGCTCCTTGTTGATGGTCTCCGCCTGTCGGTCCGTGAACCGGTCAGCCACGCCGCCGGGCCCATTGCGCATGCCGGCAACGTCCTTCTGCGCGTCCAGCTTGTCGCCGAGAAGCTCTCGCTTGAGGTCTTGCTCCTCGTGGCGGATCATGTCCTCGCGGTCCCAAAGCATCTTGCGCTGGGCAGCCGCGCGTGCAGCCATCTCGCCTTGGTGAAGTCGCTCGTAGGTCTTCTTGGCCGTGTCCTCGGCGAACTTCTGTTGAAGCTCTGCGAGGTTCATGTCGAGCTTGTCGGAGAGCTGAGCCAGGTTGTTCTTGGCCTCATCCGTCTTCGCAAGCTGCATCTGCCCGTTGAAGTAGGACTTGGCCGAATCGATGGCCTGCATCTTTGCGCTAATCTTCGCGTCCTCGATGCTGCCCAGCGTCTCGACACGCTTGTCCCACTGAGCGCGGACTTCCCTGGCGAGCCCCAGCTTGGCGTTGTATGCGGCCACCTGAGAGTCGACGTGACGGTCAATCTGCCGGTTGATGTTGGCAGCGGTAGACTCGACGGCCGCTGGGCCAGCGAGTCCAGAGACCAGGAGCCCAGCGGCTGCGGCGAACTTGGCGCCAGTGCCACCCTGAGAGTCCCAGTATCGCTCGGGAGAGATTTGAGAAGCCTCAGCGAGAAGCGAGCGAAGCTTCTCCTCGTCGGCAGTACGCGCGCGGACGGCATCGCCCACGACGCGAGCCTTGGCCTCTTCGGCAGATGCGGCCTCGCGGCGAGCCTGCTGTTCGTCCATGAGGGCGCGCTGCATCTCTTGCTGGCGTCCAGAGATGGCGTTCTGGCCCTGAAGGAGTGTAGCCTTGGACTGCTCGGTGGCCGCACGAAGCGGCTCGGTGATACCGACGTTGCCGGCGGCCATGCGGGCCATGGCGTCGCTGCCGTAGACGGTGCCGCCACCTTGACCACCTTGCGGGCCCTCAGGCTGACGCGTACCCACGCCGATGCCAGGAGCTTCCTCGGGTTGCTGCGGGGGTTGCTCGACTTGAGGCTGTGGGGTGGTGCCCCACGCGGGAGGACCTGCGGGACCTTGCGGCGGAGTCGCCGTCTGGGCCTGCATGTCGCGATTGGCAAACTTGTTGTTGATGGCGTCGTCGGCTGCGCCAGCGAGGCCGCCGGTCATGTACTTCAGGCCGGTGCGCGCGGCAGCCTTCCAGTCGACATCAGCGAGCTTTCCGTCGACGTTCTTGTTGAAGAAGCTGCGAACCTTGTCTGCCAGGCCGGGGGCAGTGTTGTCGCGGTAGCTTGAATCGGACGGGTCGGGTCCGCGAAGGACTCCGGGAACCTCGTCGGCGGTAGCCGGGGCGATGCCAGCCTCGGCGCTGGAGCGAGAGTCGGCGCGCCGAAGTGCTCGGATAGCGGCGGCGGTGGGGCCGTTCTCCTCTGCCTCTCGCCGCTCTCGTCGCTCCCTGGTGGAGCGTCGAGACTCCTCATTGGCAAGGGCCTCAGGGTTGGATCGGTCAACCCAACTCATCGCCGGCCCTTCTTGAGGGAGTCGACCTCATCCTTGAGGGCGGCCACGCTGGCGAGCGCTAGACTGAGCCCCCTGTTGACGTCGATGGCCTTGCCCATCGGAAGGTCCACGACGGCATCCTTGCCCATCTTGGACTTCTCGAGGTCCTGAGCCATCACCCCCACCCGCTTGGGCTCAGACTCATCTTCCCACTTGTACCGGTAGCTTTTGGGCTGCATTGCGTCGGCTGCGTCCATGGCGTCTTTTTTGAGTCTCTTATCGGATAGCATCCCGAGACCCATGCCGCCACCCATGCCTCCGCCACCTCCGCCCATCATGCTGCCCATGCCGGACATGAGGCCGCCACTGAAGTCGGACGCCGCCTCGTAGCCGGTATCTTTGGCCGCTCCGGAGTCTTTGGACCTGTCATCCTGAAGCATCTTCACGTAGTCCCGATAGTTATCGAGGACCGACCTGCTCTTGCTGCCGTCACCCGCGGCGCCGGCAGGCTCGACCATTCGGTTGATACCGCCTTGATAGACCATCGGACCGTACGGGTTGTCGTCCGCCACGTCCTTCTTGAGCCGCTCGTCAGAGAATGACAGAAGCTTGCCGAAGCTATTGATGACGCCGTCAGCAAGGCCCTGGGAGCGCTTGACGTTGGACGCCTGCACGCGTTCGTTCTGTTCGCGCTGGTCCTTGTCCGCGTTGTACCGAAGCTGCTCTTGCGCCATGTTCGCGCCGAGCTGGTCGCGGTTGACGTCTTGCGCGCTCTGCCAGTAGCGAGCGTTCCGAGCGTCGTTCATCTGACGCTGGTTCTGCTCGAGGTTGGCCTGGTTGTTCTGCCACCCCTGGTCCTGACCACGCATCTGTCCGCCGACGTTGGCGAGGCCCGCCTGGGCTTGCGCAATCTCCTGGGCGCGGAGCTGGGCGGCTTGATTGTTGTACTGGCTGGAGATGTCGCCCTGCGTGCGGAGCGCGTTGCGTTGTGCCGAGGCGAGGTTGGCGCCTCCACCCCGGGCACTGGCAGCCATGCCGCCGGCCGCACCCGCCGCTTGCCCCATGCCGGCCGCAAGCTGTTGCTGGGCCACGGACGGGTTGCGACCGCGGAGGGTGTCGATGTAGCTGCCGGCAGCGATGCCCTGATACCCACGCGCCTGGTTCTGCTGCGTGGGGTCCATCTGGTACGCCTGGCGCTGGTCGGCCATGCGGGCTTGGTCGTACGCCGCACCGACGGTAGCGTCCGCCCTGCCGAATCGTCCGCCGTACTGGAAGCCGAGACTGTTCGGGTTGTAGGCGGCATTCTCGCCACGCTGCTCGGGCTGGACGTAGTGGGTCCAGAAGTCTTGCTCGTTAGAGCCAGACGCCTTGCCCATGATGTCCTGGCCGGCCTGAGCGTTGCGGTCCGCGTTGTACTGTGCGTCGTTGTATCCTACCTGCCCATTCTGCGCAGCTTGCTGACGAGCGCGGTACGCGATGCTAGCCGGGTCGTTCTGAAGGTCTTCCTGCCAACCCATCATTTCCTCTTTCCGGAATCGACCCGGTTCATGTTGTCGTAGACGCCAAACTCGAGGCCCACACCGCTGATGCGGAGGCCGAGACCATTGTTGTACGCAGCGCCGGCCCCGGTGGGGAATGCGTCGCTGACTTTGATTCGGATGCTCCGCCCGAGCTTTCTGGCTGGATACATCTGCGCGTTCACCATCGAAGAGGTGAGCGAGTTTTGCTGAAACAGTTGAGTGTACGCGTACGAAGAGTCGTCATCGAATGCGACGCTCACGTTGAGGTCCACGTTGCCCCTGCGAGTGCCGAGCACGCTGACTGCGTGGAAGCGATGCTGGGCCTGAACGCCTCCAGGCTTCTCGCTCGCAAACTCAAGCTCAGACGTGACGAAGTTTCCTCCGTCCGTCCCAATCGTGGAGTCCTCGAGCCAGACGGTGCCGTCGGTCATGAGGGTGTAGAGCGAGTTGCCTACCGACGCCTGGGACTGGATGACGCCGCTGCCTACAGCGATGGTGTCGTAAGACCATCGCTCGTAGAGGTAGTTGTAGACGATGCGTACGCCGGTTGAACCGTTGTCGACCGCAAACATGACCACGTTGTCGACCGGGTGCTGTATGGCGGAGCGCGTGTTGGGATACAGCGCTTGAAGGTCGACGACTTCCGGGCCGATGTAGTTGACCTTGCCCGAGCGGTCCAAGAGTTGGAAGCCGATAGGCGAGCGGAAGATGAGGCCGCTGGGGGTGCGGACGATGGAGCGAGAGTCAGTGACACCGAGGTCGCTCGACAGGATGACCACGTCGGAGAACGTGCCGCCGTCGCCGTTTGCGTTGGGGCCGTCGCCCTGGACGTAGCCGATGGTGTTGCGGCCAAAGATATAGAGCGTGCCGTCCATCCCGAAGATGGCCTCAGCATCGAACGGAACGTCAATGGTCTGGTCCTGCGAGAACTGAGCGCGCTCACCGCGAACGAGAACCTTGCTGAACCAGATGGTGCGCTGCGTGTGGTCGACACCAAAGAGGCGTCCACCATGCTGCGTCATGCCCACGAACGCGGGCGGGCAGTCGGCGGGCAGGAAGCCACCGTAGGTGTACACGAACGGAGACGTTTCGCTGTTGCTGGGCAGTGCGGAGAAGGCCGAGGAGGAGACGGTGACCCCGGCAGCCGCATAGATGCCCTGGGACGGGAATACCTCGGTCCTGTAGACCTCTCGCATCTGGTCGGAGGTGGCCCCAGCGTAGAAGACGACCATGGTCTCGCCCACCGGCAGGCTGTACGCCGCCCGGTTGGTGGATTGCAGGTAGTCCCAGCCAGAGAACAGGTACCCAGTTCGGAGCGTAATAGGGACCGTGCCGGAGAACGTGATGGGCGCAGCGATGTCCGTCCGCTGAACGTTTCCGTCCTTGTCGACGTACTCAAAGCAAGCCGTGGCCGTGCCGCTCAGCGCAGCTCCTCCGCCGCTCTTGGCGGTGATGTACCCGGGGTCGTTGCAGAAGCCGAGCGGGCTGAAGCCGCGCCCGTCGATGTAGCCTGGGAACCCGCCGCTCAGGTACACGCCCTCTTCCGAATCGTACGATTGGTAACGGTACTTGTCGGACGTTGTGAGCGTTACGAGGTTTACGCTGGACCGCTTGTAAAGCTGGTCGAACGTAGGAATCGTAAAGTACTTGTACGTCTGGTCGAAGTACTGGACCGTGAGCTTGTACGGGTAGTACTGGGTCGCCCCGGCGTCTGCTGTGAGGTACGACTGACGAGGGAAGAAGACACAGTCCTCTACGCCGTTGATGACGTCGCCAACGAACACGGTGGACTGGTTGGCTGCCCTAGAGCCCACGTTGGCGGCAGGCGCTACCGGGTAGGACGCGTTGCCGAAGATGCCTAGCTGGGCGTTAGCAACATGGAACCCGCTGCTCCGCTCCATGACGCAAAAGCATCGACTGGACACGGTGTCCAGGAACGGCGTGGAGACAATCTTGGCGCGCCCGAACGTGGCCCTGGCGGATACGACTAGCGTGGGCCCGGCGTTGACGGTGGCCTTGTTGAAGGTGGTACCGTAGTGGACGTGGCCAAGCGCCATGTCGCTCGCCAGGTTGCCGCCACTCCACCCGCAAAGGTGGGTCCATCCCACGTAGCAAGAGGTCGGGTCGGTGGGATCCTGGTAGCAGGCGGACGCAACAACGTAGTCTCCGTTGACTTCCTGAAGGCCCGTATAGTCCACGCCAGAGCCTACAACGAGCGCACCGGCGGTGGCCCATGTGGTCGTGTCGATGGCGCGAATGACACCCTTCAGGTTGGTGCCGTTGTCGTAGCCCCAACTGGCCCAGGTGTAGTTCGTTCCGGCGGCGATGCCGAACCCGGAGGCAAGATTGACCGGGCCGGCGGATAGGTCCTGAACGGTGACCGTATTGGCCAGCGTGAGCGTGGTGGCGCCAACCGTGTAACGCTGCGCCTTGATGAGCCAGCCGCCGGTTTGGTAGAGGAACACCACTTTGCCATCGGGCGTAGGCTTGGCGTCAAAGCAACTGTAGATGCCGCCCAGGTTCGAGTTGTCGGCAACCAGCGTATTCTCCGCGCCCCACGCCATCGTCGTCAGGTCGAGGATGCGGTACGCGATGCCTGCTGCCGCCGCGGAGCCGTAGATGGCTACGACCTTGGTGCCTGCCGGAACGAGGTGCAGGCAGTGAACGTACTTGTCCGCCGAGTTGAGCTGGAACGTGTTGGCGGGCGTTACGCTTGGCAGTGTGCCGGTGGTGTTCGCCTCGGCATGGGTGCCGTACGCAAACACGCGAACGATGGCAGCGCCGCCCCAGGCGGTAGGCCCACTGGCTTGGTGTTCCGTGTAGCCGATGACCTCCCAGAGATTGGTGCCGTCAGAGGCCACACACTGGGAATGGTGAGCGATGCCCTTGTTGGAGCCGCCCATCGACTTGGACGTGCCGGTGTAGCGCGGAGCGAGAGACTTGGTAGACCACTTCTTGGGTCCGCTGGTGAGCAGGTGAACCGCTCGACCATCGACCATGTAAAGACGAGACCCGTCTGAGACGAGTCGACCCTCAGCGGTCAGAGACTGGTTTGCCGGGGCACCAAAGCCACCAGAGAAGTCGGTGGCGGTAGATACTTGAGTAAGACCGGCGCGCTTATCGGCCAGCCCATCCTTTTTGTAGCGGATGTTCTTGGCCGACTTGAGCTGCCCAGTCTGAAGCGAAAGCTCGTCAACGCCCTGCTCCATGCCGCCCACAACGGGGATGTTTTTGACTTGGAACTGGAGGGGCATCAGAAGAACCAAACCTCTACGGTGGGCGTTCCGGTCGAATTCAGGACGATGACCTTGTCGTCTTTAGACACCTCGTAGAGCTGGGCCGCTGCTCCACTGGAGCGCGTCACAATCCAGCCCTTAGGCACCCGACCAAGCTTGTGAGTGATGGTGTTGTTGCCGGCAGACAGTGCCGTGCCTGGCGCGTACATCACGCCGTCTGGCGGGATGATGGGCACGCGGTCAAGCTTGTCTCGGAGCGCCCGCATGTCGTTGCGGACGAAGCGCTGCGCCTGCTCGGGGTCGTTCTCAACGCGGTCTGCGGAGATGGTCGGAAGTCTAGGCATCAGGCCGCCCTCAGCGGATAGCGATGGCGCTTCCAGCGGCGGATAACCTTGTTGTTCGTGGAGCGGCTTCGGTTGGCGACCATGCTGTTGACGAGCGCCATGGCCCTCGCGGCCTGCTCCTTTTGCTCGCTAGCGTCACGGTCGTCCTTGGCGAGAATCTTGGCGGCGGCGGAGGCGACGATGTACTCCTCAAAGCCGGCCAGGCAGTCGATGACGTCGGTCCCCAGGACCATGCGCTGCGGCGCCGGGTAGTACCAAAGGCGAACCGTGTACACGCCGCCAGGCACCGGGCGCAACGACACGTTGCTGCCCATGATGGCGTAGGCGAACGGAAGGCCCGGCATCCACGTGATGAGCTGGTCGTACTGCTCACGCTCCTCCCACTGCCACCGGTCCAGCACGTAAAGCTGCCCACTGATGGTTGTGTCGCAACCCTTGTCCAGGTAGAAGTCGCTCGGGAGGGCGTAGTCGGACACGCCGTTGGAGGTCGTGAACGAGTACGAGGACAGGTAGAACTCCTGTCCGCTTTGAACGAGCTTGTTGTAAAGCTCTGCCCAGGACTGGTTGATGTACTCCCACACCTCCGATTGCGGGAATCGGGCGGTTAGGCTCTCAGTATCGGAGCGTTGCCTGACCTGCGTCTCAAGGGAGGATAGCGTTACAGTCCTGGACATTACTCAGCCACCACACTCGTTGATGAAGTTCTTCAGAGCTTGTGCGCCCAACTTAGCGTCGCCGGAGTCCAAGGCTTTCTTGAACTCCGAAAACGCAGACGCCTCGTCCTCGGAAACCTCGCTGTCGAGGTCCCCGGAGGACGGAGGCGCAGGTGGGGCCTTGGTCGGCGGCTTAGCGCCAATGACGATGGCAAGACCCTTGGGTTTCATCAGCCGCCGTGCTTCCAGCGAATGGCGAGGTGCATGATGTCGCTCGCTGCGAGGTCGACAGCCACACCCGCCACCGTGAAGAGGCGCAGCGTCAGCACGCCGGCGGAGAACGAGTACGACCCGAGCTTGTACGTGTTGGCCGCGCACTCGAACGAGGGGTCTACGCGCAGAATCTTCCGGTCGTACTGGGAGAACGTGACCGTGTAGACGCCCACACCGCTGCGTGCGGTAGCCGACACAAGACGGTTGTCGTTATCCTTGCTGGCGGTGGACACCGGAGCCGAAGCGCCTGCGCCCACCAGGTCAATCTGCATGTCCTGGCAGCCAGGTTGCAGCGCACTAGTCGGGTATCGAATGGTCTCGATGGTCATAGATCGGAAGAGCGTCGTG
>ERZ650308.1226-NODE-1226-length-13448-cov-7.854551_pt1 | contig 13448 bp, 15 predicted proteins | sample MGYA00376244_ERZ650308 | MGnify/ENA primary metagenome ERZ650308 (study PRJEB26733, sample SAMN07839295) | wastewater metagenome | biome: small river; feature: stream; material: water | place: USA: North Carolina | collected 2016-04-26 ...
GAGAACTCCAGATAGTTGAAGATCTTCCAGTTCAGCTGCAACGTTAAAGTGCGCAATCTCTAAATCGTGTTCGCGCTGGCCTGCTGTTAATGTTTTTTGAAATTCCCCGGTTTCGGCATCCACTAAATATGCGGCATAACCTTCGGCATCACGTCTAAAGAGAGTGTTTGAAAGCGAGCAATCGCCCCACCAGAAACCGAGAAGGTGAAGACGAACTAAAAGTAATGCCAAAGCACTTGCCATTGTTGTGATTTCGTGAGGGGTTACCGCGCCAGATAAGAGCACTCGATATGGAAGTGAGTACGGCAAAAAACGAGTGACGATTGCACAAGGGAGCTCTTCGCCATTTGCATCGACTCGACCCTCGACTACCGCAACCTGTTCAACACAAGGAGCATTAAGGTGTGAAAGCTCTCGAAGTATTTTGTACTCTCGATTTGCAAACTCAGATACCGTTTCTTTAACCGCATAAACCTCAGCATCTGGGTCATTGCTGGCTCGAACTAATCGCACAATATGTCGTGAAATACCGCGCTTTTCGGCAAGGGCAGGGTCCTCAGGCCACTCCTCCAAAGGCAGATGCCAGGGCAGTCCTGTTACCGCGGCGATCTCCTCACCCAAGCCTGTAATTCTCAATGCCATGGTCGGTATTCTCTCGTATAAATGTGTCAGGAACATGAACACCACGTCTCTATATGTGTGATGTATTCACTTTAGAATGGCCCTATGGCTATTTCAGAGCGCATTAAGAAGGCAGCAGCTAGACCACCTAAGGCAGAAAAGGTCGCCGCTAATTACGGAACCATGGGTGCACCAATCAATCGTGCTCACCCTTTTTACTTCGGCTTCATCGCAACCTTAGGCGCACTCACTGCGATTGTTTTGATGCGAGCATTAGCAAGCGTTAGTCAAATCTTTGTCTTGATTTTGATTGCGCTATTTCTAGCAACTGGACTTAATCCAGCGGTTGAAGCGTTAAGGAGAAGAAATTTATCTCGAAGTGCAGCGGTTACTGTTATTTTCTCATCTGTAATTTTGTTTGTAATTTTCTTTTCATTAGTTGTTGTTCCACCAGTAATAAGCCAAGGAACCCATCTGATTGAAAACGCTCCCCAGCTTCTTCAGGATCTTATGAAGAATGAAACGATCAACCAACTCAATACCCAGTATGGCTTGATTGATACTCTGCAGGAGCGTTTGAAGTCAATTACTTCAGATGGAACCTTACTAATCTCTACCTTTGGTGGAGTTATCGGTGTTGGAAAATCAGTTCTATCTGGATTTTTCACTGCACTAACAATTCTTGTTCTAACCTTGTACTTCATCACATCTCTCCCACAAGCAATCGATCTAGGGCTTTCATTAGTTCCGGCTAGCCGCCGCGATCGCGTAGGTCTGTTAACCCATGCGATCATCGCGCGAGTTGGCTCCTTTGTAGGTAGCCAGATTTTGATAGCCGCTATGGCCGCGGTTTTTGTGGTTATTTTGGGAACAATTCTGGGTCTTCCTTCACCAATTGCAATCGGCATGATCGTCCTTGTGGCCGCACTGATTCCCTTGATTGGCCACTTCATTGGTTGTGGAATCTTTACCTTGATCGCATTAACGCAATCGCTCGTTATTGGATTAGTAGCTTTTGTTGCATACGTGGTCTATGTGCAGATTGAGAACTACGTTGTTACTCCACGAATTATGAAGCGCACATTATCTGTACCAGGTGCGGTCACGATCATCGCAGCACTTATTGGTTCATCACTATTGGGTCTTGTTGGTGGATTACTGGCAGTTCCAGTCGCAGCTTCAATCATCCTGATTCTGGATGAAGTGGTTATTCCTCGCGCTAATAACGCCTAAAACAAGGAAAAGCTAGAACTCTTCTGGAAGTACTGTCGGTACACCTGTAACTATTGAAACGATCTCAGACAAAACTCTATGCACTGCGGGTTCACCCACCCAGAGATGCTTGGCTTCATCAACCGCCACAATTCTGATCGAAGGTGCAACTGCAAATCTTTCTCGTGCAGCATCTGGTTGTAGGTAATCATCTAACTCTGGAACCAATGCGGTGATTGGTCGAGAATCTGTATTCCAATACTCCAACTGTTCTTTGGTGGTTGTTCGCAACGGTGGACTTAAGAGAATCAATCCTTTGTGGCGTGGGTCTTTTGCATGCTGAAGGGCGAGATCTGTTCCAAAGGACCATCCAGTAACCCAAAGGTTTTCTAGTTTCAATGTGTCTAAGCAATAAGAAAGCATCGCCTCGACATCAAAACGCTCTGCTTTGCCGTTATCAAATTGACCAGTGCTACTTCCTGCTTCACTCGTTGTTCCGCGTGTATTAAAGCGGACCACAGTGATTCCAGCCATTGCGGGTAAACGGTTTGCCGCCTTTTTATAAACATGACTATCCATCATGCCACCGGCGGTAGGCAGAGGATGTAGGCACAAAATTGCACCTTTTGAAGCGCCAATTGGTGATGCAACTTCACCGATCAAATCAACACCATCTTCGGTAACAACGTGAAAAGGAGTTCTGGTTGCGTCAAAGACACTGCTAGGACGTACCGTCTGGCTCATACTTCAAATCCTATCGATACACGGCTAGGCTTAATGACATGGGAAAAACATTTAACTCATTTAATCCTGCAAATGGCGAGGTTGTTGGGCGATATCCGATCTTTACTCCTAAAGAGGTTGGTTCGGTCGTTGCACAGGCACGTCAGGCTTCCGAGGGTTGGGTTCAACTTGGGTTTAATGGCCGAAAGAAAACTTTGCTCGCTTGGAGCAGCTACATCATTAACAACATTGAACAGATCACCGAGCTAATCACCCTAGAAACTGGAAAACCATTAAGTGATTCTCGGCTAGAGGTTGCCAATGCGGTTAACCATATTGGCTGGGCAGCACGTCACGCTGAAGAGATTATGCGCACATCCCATCGTGCGCCAGGTGCGTTACCGCGAACCTGCGCTGTACATGCAGCAGGCCATGAAGGGCGAACCGGTCACGCAAAACACCGAGGTGTCGCGCCAGGATTTACCTTTTGAATACATGCTCAACGCGCTGCGCTTGCGCGAAGGTTTTGTGTTGAGCGATTACGTGGACCGCACGGGCCTGGCCATGACCAGCATTCAAAAAGGCCTGCAGGAGGCCGAGCGTTTGGGGCTGATTGATCGCGATTTGCACCGCGTATGGCCGACGGAAAGGGGCTTTGATTTTCTGAGCGATCTGCAGGCGCTGTTCTTGTCAGAAGCTGCGGGATGAGCGTTGTTTGAACAAGTTCAACAAGCCTTTGAATGCATACAGCATGATCATGGCGCCCAGCACATCACCGATGAACATGGGCCAAACCTCGATCCAGGGTTGGTGAGCCGTCGCATTGCCCAGTGACCAGGTCATTTGGTGAAAAATCGCATTGGCGGCCGCATAAAACAATGTGAAGTTCAGCAGCTGCTGGTGGGTCAGCTTTTGCAGACTGGCATCGAGCATGTGCACGTGTTTCATGGCATTCATCACCACCCACGGTGTGAAGCCGGAGACCACTGCGGTCATCAATGTCATACCCGCATGATCAGGGGCAAACAAGTTCTTTTGATCCAGATACAAGTTACCCAGAAAAATGCCCACGCATCCTGGCAAGCCCATGCCCAGAACCAGCAAGACCCGAAACCCCGCAGGCAGAAAAATCCAGTTCACGCCCTGGCTGTGTTCCAGGGCGGAGAAGATCAAATCGTTGAGTCGAAAGAAGCCCGCAAACAGGGCTGCGCTGATCAAGCTCAGGACCGCTGCCTCTGCCACGTGGCGTAACGAAAACCTCATGCCAGCGTCGTTTGATGAACCTGTGTCAAAGACTGTCCGAGGTGGTCGAAATACGCCAAACTGCGCTGGGTGGGGGTCAGGTATTTGGCGCGGCGGTCACCTTCGAGGTTCAAGGTGCCAAGCATGTCTTTCTCGCGCAAGCGGGTGATGCGCTTGTGCAGTGTGGCGGGTGACCCCAGACGGTCCAAGCCGATGGCTTCACGCACGGTCATGGGCTTGTCTTCGTGCCAGCGCAGGACCACGGCTTCCAGCAATGCCAACTCGTTGGCATCCATTTCGTCACCTTCCGGCAAGGCTTGCACCGCACGAGCCAATTGCAAAAAACGCAAATATGCCGAAGCGAAGGGGCTTTTGTTGGTTTCCATGCTGGCGATTTTACCGATTTGTTGAGGAGCTTGCTTCGATTTAAAGGTGATTTCAGGTGTCTGTGAGTGGCGGCAGTGCCTCATCATAGGGTGGGAGGACACGTACGCCAAGATAAAAAGATGTTTTTGCCGCTGGGGATTTTCAAGCATGGAGTTGCCCGCTTGATTTTGCGATATCAGTTTTGCGCAAAGAGCAAAGGTGAGTTTAGAACCTTGTATTGCAATGACGTGCAGAAATGAAAAACGCCCCGAAAGGGGCGTTTTGCAGAAGTTCTGGCGGAAGCGGTGAGATTCGAACTCACGGACCCTTGCGAGTCGACGGTTTTCAAGACCGTTGCAATCGACCACTCTGCCACGCTTCCGTCGATGGCCGGTATTGTAACTGCACTCGCAGGCTCAACCGGCGTGCAGCATGCCCCGTTTTTCGATAAAGGCCACCACCTCGGCCAGACCGTCCAGGGTTTTCAGGTTGGTCATCACCCAAGGGCGCGTCTCGCGGTTGGGGCGCATGCGGTCGGTGTCGGCGCGCATCACATCCAGATCGGCGCCCACATGCGGGGCCAGGTCTGTCTTGTTGATCACGAACAGGTCGCTCTTGGTGATGCCGGGCCCGCCTTTGCGGGGGATTTTTTCGCCAGCAGCCACGTCGATCACATAGATCGTGAGGTCACTCAGTTCGGGGCTGAAGGTGGCGGCCAGGTTGTCACCGCCGCTTTCGATGAAGACCACATCGGCATTGGGGAACTTTTCGAGCATGCGGTCGATCGCTTCGAGGTTGATGGACGCGTCTTCGCGGATGGCCGTGTGCGGACAGCCGCCCGTCTCCACGCCCATGATGCGTTCGGCAGGCAGCGCACCGCTCACGGTGAGCAGGCGCTGGTCTTCCTTGGTGTAGATGTCGTTGGTGATGGCGATCAGGTCCCAACGCTCACGCATGTTTTTGCACAGCATTTCAAGTAGGGTGGTTTTGCCGGAACCGACTGGCCCACCAATGCCTACGCGCAAGGGCGGCAGTTGCTTGGTGCGGTTCGGGATGTGGTGCAGAGGAGTGCTCATGATCGGAAGATGCGGGAGTATTGGGTTTCGTGGCGGGCCGACAAGATGGCCAGCATGGGGCTGAAGGCCTGACGGTCTTCGTCGGTCAAGTGAAGGGCGGTTTGCACCGCCAACGGGATTTCGCGTGCCAGGCGCGCCAGCATGCGCTGGCCAGCGCTTTGCCCCAGCGGCACCGCCTTGAGGGCGGCCTGGCTCATGTTTTCGGCCCAGCCAAAGGCGCAGGCTTGCAGCGCCTGGTCTAGTGGGGCCTGCGCCAGCGACAAGGCCAGTGCCATCGCCAGAGGGTAGGTGGGGCGCAACTGGGCGCAGCATTGCAGCTGCGCGTCGCTGGCTTGCTGCAGGTTGCGCAGCCAGTCGAGCAATGATCGGCCCATCTGCTCGGTTTGCAGGCGCATCTCGGCGGTTTCGCGGGTGGCCATGACCCAGTCGTTCAGGGCTTGCAGGCGGGCCGTGTCGTGATGCTGCCAAGCGGGGATGGCTTGCGCCAGCACCGCCATGTCGCCGCGCGACTGCGTCAGGTGCAGCTGGTCCACCACCCAGTCGGTGGCGCTGGCTTCGTTGTGCACCAGGCCTTGCTCGATGGCGGCTTCCAGGCCTTCGGAATACGAGAAGCCACCGATCGGCAGCGCAGGCGATGCGAGCCAGATCAGTTGCAGCAGGCCCGAAGGCGCGGTGTCAGTGCTCATGCTTGCAGTCGGGGCCGTGAACATGGGGCTGCGCAGGGGCTGAACGGAGTGGGATGGCGATGCGCTTGGCCGCGACCAGTGCGTGATCGTGTGTGCCATCGGGGCCATGCACATGCGGCTCGGTAGTCGTGGTGTTGTCGCCGTGCGAGTGACCGTGACCATGCCCACCGTGCGAATGGCCACCATGATCGCCATAAGCGCCGCTCTCGGGCTCGAACGCCTCGGACACTTGCACCACCGTCATGTGCATGGCCCGCAGCATGTCCGCCAGCACGTGGTCGGGCTCGATCTTCAGGTGGTCGGGCTGCAGCTCAATGGGCACATGGCGGTTGCCCAGGTGGTAGGCGGCGCGGGTCAGGTCAAAGGGTGAGCCGTGCTCGGTGCAGGCGGTGATGCGCAGCACGGCTTGCGGCGCGGCTTCCACGCGAATGAGCGAGCCGTCTTCGGCCACCAGCACATCGCCGCCGCGCACCACGGTGCCGCGTGGCAAAAAGATGCCCAGCTGGCGGCCGTTGCTGTCGGTCGTGTCAAAGCGGCTTTTCTGGCGCACATCCCAGTCGAGCGTGATGGTGCTGGCGCGTTGGACCAGCACGCGGGCCAGGCCACGGCCTTGCGGCATGAGTTTGGAGCAGTGGAGCATCAGAATAAAAAGTAGCGTTGGGTCATGGGCAGGCTGGTGGCCGGTTCGCACACCAGCAGCTGCCCGTCGGCGCGCACCGCGTAGGTCTGGGCATCGACTTCCATGCGGGGCGCGTAGTCATTGTGGACCATGTCCTTCTTGCCCACTTGGCGGATGTTCTTCACAGCACTCAGTGTTTTGGCCAAGCCATAACGCGCACCGATGCCCGCTTGCAAACCCGCTTGTGAGACAAAGGTCAGCGAGTTGCGCGTGAGCGCACCGCCATAGCTGCCAAACATGGGCCGGTAGTGCACCGGCTGCGGTGTCGGGATGGATGCATTCGGGTCACCCATGGCCGCCAGCGCGATGAAGCCGCCCTTGATGATCAAAGCGGGCTTGACGCCAAAAAATGCTGGCTTCCAGATCACCAGATCGGCCCATTTGCCCACTTCGATGCTGCCCACTTCGTGGCTCATGCCGTGCGCAATCGCGGGGTTGATCGTGTACTTGGCGATGTAGCGTTTGACGCGGGCGTTGTCGTGGCGGTCGGTGTCGCCGGGCAGGCTGCCGCGCTGCTGCTTCATCTTGTGCGCGGTCTGCCAGGTGCGGATGATGACCTCGCCCACCCGGCCCATGGCCTGGCTGTCGCTGCTCATCATGCTGATGGCACCCAGGTCGTGCAGGATGTCTTCGGCCGCAATCGTTTCCTTGCGGATGCGGCTTTCGGCAAAGGCCAGGTCTTCGGCAATCGCCGGGTCCAGGTGGTGGCAGACCATCAGCATGTCCACATGCTCGTCGAGCGTGTTGATGGTGTAGGGTCGCGTCGGGTTGGTGGAGGAAGGCAGCACATTGGCTTCGCCGACCACTTTCAAAATGTCAGGCGCGTGCCCGCCGCCCGCGCCTTCGGTGTGGAAGGTGTGGATGGTGCGGCCCTTGAAGGCGGCCACCGTGTCTTCCACAAAGCCCGATTCGTTGAGCGTGTCGGTGTGGATCGCCACCTGGGTGTCTGTTTCTTCGGCCACGCTCAAGCAGTTGTCGATGGCTGCAGGTGTGGTGCCCCAGTCTTCGTGCAGCTTCATGCCGATGGCGCCAGCGTTGATCTGTTCGTGCAAAGCTGCAGGCAAGCTGGCATTGCCCTTGCCCAGAAAGCCCAGGTTCATCGGGAAGGCATCGGCCGCCTGCATCATGCGTTCGATGTTGAAGGGGCCGGGCGTGCAGGTGGTGGCAAAGGTGCCGGTGGCCGGGCCGGTGCCGCCGCCCAGCATGGTGGTCACGCCGCTGGCCAGCGCTTCGTCGATCTGCTGGGGTGCGATGAAATGGATGTGGCTGTCGATGCCGCCTGCGGTGACGATCAGGCCTTCGCAGCTGATGATCTCGGTGCCGGGGCCAATCACGATGTCCACGCCCGGTTGGGTGTCGGGGTTGCCCGCCTTGCCGATGGCCGCGATGCGGTTGCCCTTGAGACCGATGTCGGCTTTGACGATGCCCCAGTGGTCGATGATGAGCGCGTTGGTCAGCACGCAGTCCATGGCACCTTCAGCATTTGTTCTTTGCGATTGCGACATGCCATCGCGGATCGTCTTGCCGCCACCGAACTTGACCTCCTCGCCATAGCCCCCGGCTTGCAGCGTGAAGTCTTTTTCAACCTCGATGACCAAGGCCGTGTCGGCCAGGCGAACCCGGTCGCCCACGGTGGGGCCGAACATTTCGGCATAAGCGCGTTTGTCGATGTGGGCCATGTCAGTCAGCTTTCTTGGGGTTGTCGAGCGGGCCTTGGGTCAGACCTCGAAAGCCATACACCACGCGGTCACCCGCATAGTCCACCAGCTCCACCGTGCGTTGCTGGCCAGGCTCAAAGCGCACCGCCGTGCCCGAGGCGATGTTCAGCCGCATGCCACGCGCGGCGGCGCGGTCAAAGCGCAGGCCTCCGTTGGTCTCGGCAAAGTGGTAGTGCGAGCCCACCTGAATGGGACGGTCGCTGGCGTTTTGCACCACCAGTGTGCAGGTGCGTCGCCCCACATTGAGCGGGTGCGTGCCGCTGTCAATCAAAAGTTCACCAGGTGTCATGTGGGCCTCACTTGCCGCGGCCGATGAACCAAGCGGCCAGCGCCATGGCGCCAAAGACCACAAAGCCCCAGACGTCGGTGCTGTGCCAGTGCGAGCCACTCAAGCCGTGTCCGTCGTGCGCCATGGCCTTGGCCGCTGCAGTGGCGATGAAAAGCGATGCGAAATTTTTCATGGGAATTTCTCCGGGTGGATGGGGCGGTGGGCTTTTAAACAATGGGTTGGTGCACGGTCACCAATTTGGTGCCATCGGGGAATGTGGCTTCGACCTGGATGTCCGGGATCATTTCCGCGATGCCATCCATCACGTCAGCACGCGTCAAAACGGTGCGGCCTTCGCTCATCAGTTGGGCCACAGTCTTGCCGTCCCGTGCGCCTTCCATGACGGCGGCGCTGATGAGCGCGATGGATTCGGGGTAGTTCAGTTTCAGGCCCCGTGCCTTGCGGCGTTCGGCCAAAAGTGCCGCCGTGAAGATCAGCAGTTTGTCTTTTTCGCGAGGAGTGAGTTCCATTTTGGTGCGTGCTTTGAAAGTGATTGGCGTGGATAACTTCAATGTAGCAAAGAGCATGCCTCTTTATAGGGAGGATGCCATTTCCTCAGAGCATGGCTGAGGCTTTTGTGGTGCATGGCGGTGTTTCAAAAAGTTGGCACGGCGATTGCAAGAGAGGTTTCAGCGTTGCAAGCGCTCCGCCCTTTTGTTGAACAAACCTACTTCCCTGATTGGAGTGATCACATGATGAACCGCCGTGGCAATCTCAAAGCCCTCGCCACTGCCGCAGCCCTGGTGGCCGGCAGCTTGACCATCTCCGTGCAAGCCTTGGCTGCCGACACCATCAAAGTGGGTGTCTTGCACAGCCTGTCGGGCACCATGGCCATTTCCGAGACCGTGTTGAAAGACACCGTGCTCATGGCCATCGACGAGATCAACGCCAAGGGCGGTGTGCTCGGCAAGAAGCTCGAACCCGTGATCGTGGACCCCGCCTCCAATTGGCCCCTGTTCGCTGAAAAAACCAAGCAGTTGCTCGGTCAAGACAAGGTCTCGGTGATCTTCGGTTGCTGGACTTCGGTGTCGCGCAAATCGGTCTTGCCGGTCGTGGAAGAAATGAACGGCCTGCTGTTTTACCCCGTGCAATACGAAGGTGAAGAGCTGTCCAAAAACGTGTTCTACACCGGCGCTGCGCCCAACCAGCAAGCCATTCCCGCAGTGGACTACCTGATGAGCAAAGAAGGCGGCGCGGCCAAGCGCTGGGTTTTGCTGGGCACTGACTACGTGTACCCCCGCACCACCAACAAGATCTTGCGTGCTTACCTGAAAAGCAAAGGCGTGAAAGAGTCTGACATCGACGAGAAATACACCCCGTTTGGTCACAGCGATTACCAGACCATCGTGGCCGACATCAAGAAATTCTCCGCCGGTGGCAAGACCGCGGTGGTGTCCACCATCAACGGTGACTCCAACGTGCCTTTCTACAAGGAACTGGGCAACGCGGGCCTGAAAGCCAAAGACGTGCCCGTGGTGGCCTTCTCGGTGGGTGAAGAGGAACTGCGCGGCGTGGACACCAAGCCTTTGGTCGGTCACTTGGCGGCATGGAACTACTTCATGAGCATCAAGAACCCTGCCAACGACGAGTTCACCAAGAAGTGGGCTGTGTATGCCAAGGCCAAGGGCATCGCTGGTCACAAGGACAAGCCTCTCACAAACGATCCGATGGAAGCGACCTACATCGGCATCAACATGTGGAAGCAAGCCGTTGAAAAAGCCAAGACCACCGATGTGGACGCCGTGATCAAGGCCATGGCCGGTCAGACCTTCAAGGCACCGTCTGGCATCACCAGCAAGATGGACGAGAAGAACCACCACCTGCACAAGTCGGTGTTCATCGGCGAGATCAAGGCCGACGGCCAGTTCAACGTGGTCTGGAAGACACCTGGCCCCGTCAAGGCCAAGCCATGGAGCCCTTACATCCCTGGCAACGACGTCAAGCCTGACGAACCTGTCAAGAAGTGATCGTTTGAAAGCGTTCTGAAAAGGGAGGGCGCAGTCCCTCCCTTTTTTGTGGATCGCAGGCTTGTGTCAGAGAACAAGCCGCAACAAGGCCAAGAGATGAGCAAGATGAAAAGATGGATGGTGGCGGGCGCGTTGATCGCCAGCGCTGTGTGGGGCCTGACGGCTGCGCACGCCCTGACGATTCAGGAGGCCCGAGGCATTGCAATTGGAGACAGCGATGCCCGCGTTGAAGCCTTGGCCAAAGCGGTGGCCCAGGGCGATGAAAAAACAGCGGTTTACCTGCAGGCCCTGTCGGACGATGTCGTCAAGATCAGCAAGGCCCAGGTGATCATGGTCCGCGATGGCCAGGGCACTGACCCGGTCACGGGTCAGTCGGTGCCTGTCCCGGATGACGCCGAAGATGTGATGCTGAACAACCGCTTGCGTGGCGAACTCGACACCGCCCTGGCGGCGCTCAAGCTGTTCAGCCCCGATGTGAAGGTGCGCCGCCAGGCCGCCTTGTCGTTGCTCAAAGAGCCTGATGCCAGCCGTGCGCCCCTGCTGAACAAAGCACTGGCTGCCGAACAAGACGAGACCGTCAAGAGCTTGGTGCGCCAAGCCCGCGCGGCGGCACTGCTCAGCAGCGATGTCCCCAACGACCGCTTGCTGGCCGCCCAAGAGTTGGCTGCCAGCCAGCAACCCGAGACCTTGCTCTTGCTCAACCAGCGCTTGGCTGAAGAGCAAGACCCTTCGGTCAAAAAACAAATTCAAACCTCTTTGGTTGCCGTGCAGGAAAGCCTGCGCTGGGGCGAGCGATTGGGCACTTTGTTCACCGGCGCCAGTCTGGGCTCCATCTTGCTGCTGGTGGCGCTGGGCCTGGCCATCACTTACGGCCTGATGGGTGTGATCAACATGGCGCACGGCGAACTGATGATGATCGGCGCCTACGCCACTTACGTCGTGCAAGCGGCGTTTCGCCAATATCTGCCGGGTGCCTTTGACTGGTATTTGCTGGCGGCGGTGCCTTTGGCTTTCATCACCTCGGCCTTGGTGGGTGCCGTGATGGAGCGCACCGTGCTCAAACATTTGTATGGCCGCCCGCTGGAAACCCTGCTGGCCACCTGGGGCATCAGCCTGGTGCTGATGCAAGGCGTGCGCAGCCTGTTTGGCGCGCAAAACGTGGGCGTGGAAAACCCCGCCTGGATGAGCGGCGCGCTGCAGCTCTTGCCCAATTTGCAACTGCCCTGGAACCGCGTGCTGATCATCGTCTTTGCCGCTGCGGTGCTGATCGGCATGTCGCTCATGATCGGCAAGACACGCCTGGGCTTGTTTGTGCGTGGCGTCACGCAAAACCGCCCCATGGCTTCGTGCATGGGCGTCAACACCGCCCGCATCGACACCTATGCCTTCGCGCTGGGCTCGGGCATTGCAGGCCTCGCCGGGTGTGCGCTCAGCCAGGTCGGCAACGTCGGCCCCGATTTGGGCCAGAGCTACATCGTGGACTCGTTCATGGTGGTGGTGCTTGGCGGCGTGGGCCAGCTGGCGGGCACGGTGTATGCCGCGCTGGGCCTGGGCCTCGTGAACAAGTTGCTCGAAGGCTGGACCGGCGCTGTGCTGGCCAAGATCTGCGTGCTGGTGTTCATCATCGTCTTCATCCAGAAGCGCCCGCAAGGCATCTTCGCGATGAAGGGTCGCAGCGCCGAAGCGTGAATATGGGCATGAACATGACTGAATTCCAATTACCCACCCCCGCGCCATTGCTGGGCCGAAAAGCCTGGTCGGTGTTTTTGCTGGCGCTGATCATCGTCGGTGTCGTGGCACCGGTGTTCAACCTGCTGGTGCCTGCGGGCAGCGCTTTGCACCTGAGCGATTACGCCATCGCCTTGATTGGCAAGATCATGTGCTACGCCATCTGCGCGCTGGCCATGGACCTGATCTGGGGCTACACCGGCATCCTGTCGCTGGGCCACGGCCTGTTCTTCGCTTTAGGCGGCTATGTGATGGGCATGTACCTCATGCGCCAGATCGGCCAGGACGGCAATTACAAAAGCAATCTGCCCGACTTCATGGTCTTTCTGGACTGGAAAGAGCTGCCCTGGCATTGGCTGCTGTCGGACAGCTTCATCGCCACCCTGCTGCTGGTGGTGCTGGTGCCGGGCTTCATCGCCTTTGTGTTCGGCTACTTCGCTTTCCGCTCGCGCATCAAAGGGGTGTATTTCTCCATCATCACCCAGGCCATGACCTATGCGGCCATGCTCTTGTTCTTCCGCAATGAAACCGGCTTTGGCGGCAACAACGGCTTCACCGACTTCAAGCGCATTCTGGATTTGCCGATTGCAACGCCCGGCATGCGCATGGTGCTGTTTGTGATCACCGGCTTGACGCTCTTGGGTTTTTACCTGTTCTCGCGCTGGCTGGTGGGCAGCAAATACGGCCGCGTGCTGCTGGCCATTCGCGATGCAGAAACCCGGGTCATGTTTTCGGGCTACTCTCCCCTGCCTTATAAGTTGAGCATTTGGGTCATCTCGGCCGTGATGTGCGGCATTGCCGGGGCCTTGTACGTGCCGCAAGTGGGCATCATCAACCCTGGCGAGATGAGCGCTGCCAACTCGATCGAGATCGCGGTTTGGGCAGCGGTCGGGGGGCGCGGCACTTTGATCGGCCCGATTGTGGGGGCCTTCCTGGTCAACGGTGCCAAGAGCTGGTTGACGGTCACGGCGCCCGAGTTCTGGCTCTACTTTTTAGGTGCGCTGTTCATCGCGGTCACCTTGTATTTGCCGCAAGGCGTGGTGGGCCTGGTCGCCAAGATCAAGGCCAAGACTTTGACGAAAAAAGGCGGTGCTGCATGACG
>ERZ650308.1229-NODE-1229-length-13436-cov-52.967192_pt1 | contig 13436 bp, 8 predicted proteins | sample MGYA00376244_ERZ650308 | MGnify/ENA primary metagenome ERZ650308 (study PRJEB26733, sample SAMN07839295) | wastewater metagenome | biome: small river; feature: stream; material: water | place: USA: North Carolina | collected 2016-04-26 ...
ATTTGATTCCAATTTTAAAAGAGCTCAATCCCAATTTTATGAGTTCTTTTGAAAAGACTCAATCCTATTTGCAAGAATCGAAAGAATTAGTCGATGATGCTGCAGTTATGGTGTATCAACAAGTAGCAAAAGAAGAAGGAAATGAAATTTATTTTGACCTGAATCGATTGTTGAAATTACCAAATTACAATTCCTATTTGTACCAATGGCTTTCAGAGTTTGGTTTTACAGCTTGGAATGATATTTATGATTTGGTTAGTTCTCAATCTGGTAAACAAGTATTGGCAACTGAATTCCGATTAATTAAAGACCGGGATTGCTTGATAGTAAGTCCGCTTAAAATCGAATCAAATCAAGAAGAATATCCAATTGAATCCAGTACAACTAAAGTTAATTTTCCCTTAAATATTTCGTTTTCAACCGTTAATACAATTGAACCGACATCCAATTCAACTATATTTGTTGACCATGAAAAATTAGAATTCCCACTGGTTTTGCGTCATTGGAAAGAAGGTGATGTTTTTCAGCCTTTTGGAATGGGTGGAAAGTCAAAAAAAGTGAGTAAATTATTTAAAGACGAAAAATTGTCGTTAGTTGAAAAAGAGGCAACATGGCTTTTATGTTCAGCTAATCAGGTGGTTTGGGTGGTTGGAATGCGTCAAGACGAACGGTATAAAATTAATTCAGAGACAAAAAAAATACTAAAAATAGCAATCGAATTATGAAGAAATTAGTTGTTTTATTACTACTATTTTTGGCTTTTGCCAAAGGAAATGCTCAGATGGTAAATCCAGTAAAATGGACTACTCAAATTGAGAAAAAGTCCAATGGAAACTATGTTCTTACTTTTAATGGTACGATTGATAATGGCTGGCATTTGTATTCCCAATTTACAGCTGAAGGTGGTTCTTTGCCGTTAGAAATTCTTTTTAAAAATCATAAAGGGAATTTTGAATTGATTGGTCAAACCAAAGAAAGCAAAACTAAAACGGCTTACAATGATATATTTGAAGTCAACGAAACATTTTTTGAGAAAAAAGCCATATTAACACAAGAGATTCGTTTGATAAATACAAAAATTTCTAAAGTAGAAGTGAGCTTCGATTTTCAAGTTTGTAAAGAGGCTTGTATCAATTTAGAAAAGAATTTTACTTTCGTGATTCCTACTCAAACCACTACGGGTTTAGTTGCTCCTGAAGTAACTTCCGACACTACTTCAACTACGATTGATACTAATTTAGCTGTAGTAAAAGAAGTATCAAAAAGTGCTATACCAACAGTTTCAAGCCCAGCGCCAGAGGAAGAAGAAATAGGGCTTTGGTCTATTTTCATAATTGCATTCTTTTCGGGATTTGCGGCCTTATTAACACCTTGTGTGTTTCCAATGATTCCTATGACTGTGAGTTTCTTTACCAAACAGAGTAAATCCAAAAGTGCAGGGGTTCGAAATGCTATTTTTTATGGGGTTTCCATAATTGTAATTTATGTGTTATTGGGCGTTTTGGTCACATGGTTATTTGGAGCGGATGCTTTGAATGCTTTGTCAACAAACGTTTGGTTCAATTTAGGTTTCTTTATTTTATTAGTAGTTTTTGCGGCTTCTTTTTTAGGCGCTTTCGAAATTATGTTGCCTAATTCATGGGCGAATAAAGTCGATAGCCAAGCGGATAGAGGAGGAGTAATCGGAATTTTGTTCATGGCTTTGGCATTGGCAATAGTTTCCTTTTCATGTACAGGACCTATTGTTGGAACTTTGTTGGTGCAAGCGGCTTCAAAAGGAGGAATAGCTCCAATTGTGGGAATGTTAGGATTTTCATTGGCTTTAGCCTTACCTTTTATGTTGTTTGCACTATTTCCAGGTTGGTTAAATTCGTTACCAAAATCAGGAGGTTGGTTGAATACTGTGAAAGTGGTTTTAGGATTTTTGGAATTGGCTTTAGCATTTAAATTCTTATCAAATGCTGATTTGGTCTTGCAATTGCATCTTTTGGAAAGAGAAGTTTTCTTAGCGATCTGGATTGCAATTTTTGGCACGCTTGCTTTGTATTTGTTTGGCAAAATTACTTTACCTCATGATAGTCCAATGACGCATATATCTGTTGGTAGATTGTCTTTAGGTTTGGTTGTGCTTTCTTTTACGATATACATGATTCCTGGATTGTGGGGAGCACCATTACAATTAATCAATGCTTTTCCTCCACCGATGGAATATAGCGAAAGTCCATTAGGTTTTGGTTCCAATTCAATTTCTAATGCTACTCCAGTTTCAGCTTTGCCAGAAGGTGCTAAATTAGGTCCGCATCAAATTATGGTGTTTGATGACTATGCCAAAGGATTGGCTTATGCCAAAACCGTAAATAAACCTATCATGTTAGATTTTACAGGGCATGCCTGTGTGAATTGTCGTAAAATGGAAAATAACGTTTGGTCAGACGAACGTATTTTGACTCTTTTAAAAAATCAAGTTGTTGTAATCTCTCTCTATGTAGATGATAAAAGAGAGTTGCTCAAAAGTGAACAGTTCACTTCTAAAACTACTGGAGCTAGTATTGAAACTATTGGTGATAAATGGACTGACTTTATGATTTCTACATACAAAACAAATACACAACCTTTGTATGTATTGACAGATTTAGCGGGTGCAAGTTTGAACACGCAACAACCTACCATTAGTTTTGTTGGAATTGAAGAATACGAATCATGGTTGAAAAAAGGCATTTCCAATTTTGCGCACTAAATTTCAATAGTATAAAAAAAACCGCAACTGAAAAGTTGCGGTTTTTTTATTTATATAAAAGAGATTATTACAAGAACTCTCCGTGTTGAGTAATATCTAACCCTAATTCTTCTTTGTCTTCACTAACTCTTAAAGGAGTAATTTTGTTTACAATGAAGAATAATGCATAGGATGCAGAGAAAGCAAAGATTGATACTAATACTAAGGCTTTTAACTGAATTAAAAACAAAGTAGCATCTCCAAAGATTAAACCTTGGTTGTCACCAACAATAGGGTTGATCGCTTTAGAAGCAAATACACCAGTTAATAACATACCTACCATTCCACCAACACCGTGACAAGCAAATACATCTAGCGCATCGTCAATTTTTCCTTTAGGGAATTTCATTACCATAAAGTTACTCACGATACTAGCAATTATACCGATGGTAATTGCATGAGGAATACTTACAAATCCTGCAGCAGGAGTAATAGCAACTAATCCAACCACTGCACCGATACAAGCACCCATTGCAGATAATTTATGACCTAAAATTTTATCTAAGAATACCCAAGCCATGGCAGCAGCGGCAGCAGCTACAGTAGTTGTTCCTAATGCTTGAGCAGCAAGTCCATTTGCTCCAACAGCAGAACCTGCATTGAAACCGAACCAACCAAACCATAATAAACCAGTTCCTAATAATACATAAGTAATACGAGCAGGATTTACTTTTTGAACTTTTCTTTTTCCTAAGAAAATAGCTCCAGCTAAAGCAGCCCAACCTGCACTCATGTGTACTACAGTTCCACCCGCAAAGTCAAGTACTCCCATTTTGAAGAACAATCCATCAGGATGCCATGTCATATGACATAAAGGGGCATAGATTACTAATATGAATAACACCATGAATAATAAGTAAGCCCAGAAACGAATACGTTCTGCAAAAGCTCCTGTGATTAAAGCAGGTGTAATAATTGCAAATTTAGCTTGAAAGAAAGCAAATAAAAGTAATGGAATTGTTGGGGCTAATTCCCAAGCAGTGTTAGCACTTACTCCATTAAATAGAAAATTAGATGATGGATCTCCAATGATACCACCAATTGATGGTCCGAAACACAATCCAAAACCAACTACTACCCATAATACAGTTACGATTACCATAGCCATAAAACTTTGTAGCATCGTACTAATTACATTTTTCTTTCCTACCATACCGCCGTAGAAAAAACCTAAAGCTGGAGTCATAATTAAAACAAGAGCACAAGCAACAATCATCCAGGCTGTGTCTCCAGTATCTAATTTTAATTCAACAATGTGAGCTCCTAGTTTTGCTGATTCAACAACAAAATAATTTGAGAAAAAAGTAAGTCCCAAAACAGTGATTAGAATCACACTTAAAACAATTTTACGCATAACTATTATTTTTAAATTTTTGATAAAAGTATAAAAATATCATATTGACCCATAAAAAAGTAGGGGGTAATTGTTCATTTTTATCAAATAATTAAATTACCCCTATAAATTTTTAGGGTTTAACGTAATTTAACATTGATATTTTGAATTTGATAATCCTAAAAACACTTTTTATCTAGATTAAATGGTGTTTTAGGTAGTAATGGAATAAAAAAAAGGCCAATTTGCTAATGCAATTGGCCTTTTTGATATACTGCTTTGAAAACTTAGTTCTGATTAAACTTTGTTTTATAACGAGCATTTAATTTAGTTTGGTGCGTTTCTAAACTAATGGTTCTTCCTTGAATAAAAGCATTACTCAATTTATTTGTTCGCATATCTAGTGCATCACCTTCAGAAATAAACAAAGTAGCATCTTTACCGACTTCAAGAGTTCCGCAGAAACTATCAATACCCAATATTTTTGCTGTATTTGAAGTAATAAGTTGCAATGCCTGTTCTTTTTCTAAACCGTAAGCTGCACATGTTCCAGCTAAAAAAGGAAGATTACGAGTTTCCATTCTTTCATGTGCACCACTGTTTTCTAATCCTACTAAAACGCCTTGATCAGTTAATAGTTTGGCAAGTTTAAAAGGCAAATCTATATCGTCATCATCGTTCTCAGGCATATCATGGACTCTCTTTAATAGTACTCCAATATGGTTTTCTTTTAAAAAACTTCCAATTTTGTATGCTTCATACCCTCCTACAATTGCAATTTTAGTAATTCCATTGCTCTTTGCAAGTTCAACCGCATCAATCATTTGCTTCTCTTCATTGGCGTGAATAAACAAAGTTTGTTCTCCTAGAAATAGTCCTTTAGTAGCTTCTAAAATTAAATTACGTTCTTTGGCTACAGTTGTATTGTACACTTTTGCATTTTGAAAAAAGGAATTAATTTCAGCAATTTCTTTGGTATACTCTTTATTTGCTTCAATAGAACCAGGTTCAAACCAAGAACCGCTTCTTTTGAAACTTGAAGGGAATTCCATGTGTATACCATCATTTTCTTTAACAACAGCATCATTCCAATGCCATGCATCTAATTGAACTATAGAAGAGGTTCCAGAAATTAATCCGCCTCTTGGAGTAATTTGTGCCATTAAAACACCATTTGGTCTTATTGTTTCGACAACCTTTGAATCGGCAGTATAAGCAATCAAACTGCGAACATGTGGATTGAATGTTCCAATTTCTGATTCATCATCAGAAGATTTTACCGCATCGATTTCAACTAATCCTAAAGTAGAATTAGGTGCTATAAAGCCTGGGTAAATTTCTTTTCCAGCGGCATCAATAATGGTTTCGTAGTTGGCTTTAACCACGTTACTAGCTGAAGTTACTACGTCAATTTTACCATTTTTGAATCCAATGGCACTATTCTCCAAAACAGTTCCATTTCCTAAATGCGCTTTGGCATTCAGAATTAAAATTGATTTTTGTTGTTTAGGTGCTGGAGTCTGTTGTGCTTTACTAACTAATGATATTCCGAATACCAATGTTAAAAGAACTATTTTTTTATGTATCATAATTATTCTAATTTATTTATTGAAATGTAAACCTTAATACTCAAGAGAATCACAGTGGTATTCTGTTCGTTCCGCTTTTTTAGGTTCTTGCGTAATCATTCCTTTGTTTTTTTCTTCCAATAATTGTCCGATTAAAACATTTCGTTCTTTAGCAATTGCTTTTCTTTGTTCATCATCCCTTTGGATGTCAAAGTAAACTACTCCTTCAATGATCGTTTTTTCAGCTTTAGCATAAATTGATAATGGATTGGTGTTCCAAAGAACAACATCAGCATCTTTTCCTACTTTAATACTTCCCACTTTATCATCAAGATGTAATAATTTAGCAGGATTTAACGTGACAAATTTCCAAGCTTCCTCTTCAGAAATATTTCCGTATTTCACCGCTTTAGCAGCTTCTTGGTTCAAACGTCTAGACATTTCGGCATCATCAGAATTATAGGCCACTATAATTCCTTTATTGTGCATAATCGGTCCATTATAAGGAATTGCATCGTTTACTTCAAATTTGTAAGCCCACCAGTCTGAGAATGTAGAAGCTCCTACACCGTGTTCTTTCATTTTATCAGCTACTTTGTAACCTTCTAAGATATGAGTAAATGTATTGACTCTGAAATTGAATTTTTCAGCAACATTCATCATCATCAAGATTTCAGATTGTACATAGGAGTGACACGAAATAAATCGCTCTTTATTGATAATTTCAGCAATAGTTTGTAGTTCTAAATCCACTCTAGGTGCTTTCCCTTTTTTAGTAGTATTGTAGGTTTTCCAAGCTAAGTCGTATTCTTTAGCTCTTTGGAAATAATCGGTAAAAACTTGTTCAACACCCATTCTTGTTTGTGGAAAACGAGTAGGGTTAACATTGGCCCAATTGGATTGTTTTACATTTTCACCTAAAGCAAATTTGATAAACTTAGGTTGGTTTTTATATAACATTTCTTCTGGTGAACGTCCCCATTTCCATTTTACAATTGCCGAACGACCTCCGATAGGATTCGCTGAGCCATGTAATAATTGCGAAATAGTAACGCCTCCCGCTAGATCTCTATAAATATTAGGATCTTCAGAGTTTACAACATCCTGAATAGTTACTTCGGCACTTGAATTGTGTCCGCCTTCGTTAACCCCTTTAGAAATAGCGATATGTGAATGTTCATCAATAATACCACTGGTAAGGTGTTTTCCTTTGGCATCAATTACAGTTGCTGTCGGGTCTGTAAGGTTTTTACCAACAGCAGCAATTTTTCCGTCTTTAATTAATACATCTGAATTTTCTAAAATTCCTTCTTTTTCATTTGTCCAAATAGTAGCATTTTTGAATAATAAAGTTTGAGCAGTTAGTTTTTCTTGGTTACCAAAAGCTACATTAGGATAAGTAACAGGTTGTAGAGGATTTATTTTATCTTCTTTTTTCGTATCTGCTTCTGCTTTAAAGTCAGAAGTTTTAGTGGCAGACCAGTTGACTTCTTTTCCATCTTTAACAATAGCTTTTCCAGCTAAATTGGAAGTATTACCTAAGTAAGTACTTAATCTAGTAAAATTCGTTTTTAATGAATCAGCTGGTTTGATCACCGTAGTTAACCATTGGTTAGCAATAGTAATTTTAGAATTCAGCTTTTTATTGTCAACTGAAGTGATATCCGATTTTGGACTGGCAACATCACCACTAATTTTCCATTTGTAGGTTTCATTATTAATGACTAAGTCATAATTACCACGAATGTCTTTTGTAGACATATCATTTACAACATAACGACTTCCTTGTACCCAGTTTTCATGTAAAACTGTTTTTTTGTCAAAATAATCACCTGATGTAATAATAAAATTGGCTTGACTTCCAGCAGTCAATGATCCTATTTCTTTACTTTTTCCTAAAATAGAGGCTGGAATTGTAGTTAAAGCTTCTAAAGCTTTTGTACTATCAAAACCATACTGGATTGCTTTCAATAAATTAGTTTTGAAACTATCCATTTTTTTCAAATTGTCAGTTGTTAAAGCAAATACCACTCCGTTGTCAGCTAATACTTTCAAGTTGGAAGGTGCTTGATTCCAAAAACGGAAATCCTTTAACTCCATTTGGTTGGCTTGGATGGGATCAGAAACATCATAAGCTTCTGGGAAATTGATAGGGATGATGAATTTAGAATTGGTGTTTTTGATTTCATCAATTCGTTCAAATTCATTTCCGCTTCCTTTCATAAGATAGTTAAGTCCAAATTCTTTTGCGATTTTTGAAGCTCTTAAACTATTTAATTTATCATCTGTGGTAAACAGTTGTACTAAATTTTGATTGGCTATCAAAGCCTCTAATGACTGGTCTTTGGTTTCTGAATTTCCTTTTTTGTACCAATCCATGTCATAATACATTTGGCGAACTAGCGCCATCATTCCCATTAAAGAACTTGGATATGCTTGAGCAGTTAGAGCGCTTCTTGTAAAAGCGAAGTGATTGGTAATTTTATTGGATAGTAAACGTTTGCTTCCGTCAAAATTATTTAAAGCTACTAAAGTTCCAGTACCTCTAGCAATTCCGTCTTGTACATGAGTTCCAACTACCCCAAAACCCGCTTTCAAAAATTCTTCAGCTTTAGCATTATCGTATTTGAAATTTTCATAGGCATTAATTTCAGAACGAATATTTTCATTCCAATAATAACCTGCACGCTTGGTATCATACAATTGACCTCTTGACATTGGCCCACTACTTTTTGGTTTTTCAATTCCAAAACTCGTGTAAAGATCGATAAATGAAGGGTAAATTGTTTTTCCTTCCAAATTGACCACAATGGTATTTTTTGGAATTGCAATTGTTGTTCCAACGCTTATCACTTTGCCATTTTGAATGAGTAAAGTTCCTTTTTTAATAATTTGATTAGGAGTTACATAAATGGTAGCATTAGTAAATGCAGTGAAATTTTGATTCCTGTTTTGTACCGTTTCATTATTTGGGAAATAATCTTGTGCGTGTACTTTTGGAATTAAAACTAACAAAAAGAGTAGTAATAGATTTTTTTTCATAATTCAGATTTTAATAATTGTTAAATATATATAATTTTTTAGTTAGCTAATTTTTATTTAAGAATTTAACATTTGTTTGAATTCCAATCACCTAATTATAATTTTAAATTATCAGTAAATTTTAATATATAAGTTTATTTTTATTGTTATGGTGTGGAAATTTTGTATAATTTTAGAAAAAAAGATGCCCCCATATGTTGACAAAAGTTTTTGGTAGTGCTGTTTTTGGTGTTGAAGCAACAACAATAACGGTAGAAGTAAATATTGATAAAGGTATTGGTTATCATTTGGTTGGATTACCTGATAATGCCATCAAGGAAAGTAGTTATAGAATTGCTGCAGCCTTAAAAAATAATGGGTATTCACTTCCAGGCAAGAAAATTACTATCAATATGGCGCCCGCCGATTTGCGTAAAGAAGGTTCAGCTTACGATCTGACTTTGGCTATAGGAATATTAATTGCCTCGTCTCAGATTAATGGAGACGAAATTGAACGTTACATTATAATGGGGGAACTTTCCTTAGACGGAAGTTTACAACCTATTCGTGGTGCTTTGCCTATAGCGATTAAAGCTAAAGAAGAAGGGTTTAAAGGGTTCTTTTTACCAAAACAAAATGTAAATGAAGCTGCCATAGTTTCCGATTTAGAAGTTTACGGTGTAACAAATATTCAAGAAGTTATTGATTTTTTTGAAGGAAAGGGAACTGTCGAACCTACTATTATTGACACCAGATCCGAATTTTATCAAACTTTTGATTTTCCCGAATATGATTTTTCAGATGTCAAAGGGCAAGAAGGTATTAAACGCTGCATGGAAATTGCTGCTGCTGGTGGTCATAATATTATTTTAATTGGGCCTCCGGGTGCTGGAAAGACCATGTTAGCCAAACGATTACCTAGTATTTTGCCACCCATGACCTTACGAGAAGCCTTGGAAACCACTAAAATTCATAGTGTTGCAGGCAAACTGAAAGAAGCTGGTTTGATGCACCAAAGACCTTTTCGTAGTCCGCATCACACTATTTCTCATGTAGCTTTAGTTGGTGGAGGTAGTTATCCGCAACCGGGTGAAATTTCCATGGCGCATAATGGGGTGCTTTTTTTGGACGAATTACCAGAATTTAAACGAGATGTTTTAGAGGTTATGCGTCAACCATTAGAAGATAGGGAGGTAATTATTTCTAGAGCCAAATTCACGGTGACCTATCCATCTTCATTCATGTTGGTGGCGAGTATGAATCCAAGTCCGAGCGGATTTTTTAATGATCCTGATGCACCTCAAGCTAATTCTCCTCATGAAATGCAACGTTATATGAATAAAATTTCTGGACCTTTATTGGATCGGATTGATATTCATATCGAGGTAACAGCTGTTCCGTTCGATAAATTATCCGATGATAGAAAAGCGGAGAGTAGTGTTGAAATTCGAAAGCGAGTAACCAAAGCTCGTGAGATTCAATATCTTCGTTTTGGATCGATGCCATTGATCCATTATAATGCACAAATGAATACCAATCATATTCGGGAGTATTGTGCGCTAGACGATACTTCTAAATCATTATTAAAAAATGCTATGGAACGTTTGAATCTTTCCGCTCGTGCTTATGATCGAATTTTAAAAGTTGCTAGAACTATTGCTGATTTAGAAGCATCAGAAAATGTAAATTCTCATCATATAGCCGAAGCCATACAATACCGAAGTTTGGATAGAGAAGGTTGGTTAGGTTAGTTTTCTTCGGAATCGATTACGATCGCATCATTATTTTCAAACCCTATAATTGAATCGTAAATGGCGTATTGCATCGACATATTGAAAGGAATGGTAAAAAGAACCCCAATGCAGAAACCAATCAGCCCAACTAGCGAACCTAGAAACGCTACAAATAAAAGTAGAAATAAGGTTAGAAACTTTGTACTGGTTAATCGTATACTTGACTGTATTGCACCAAGAGCTTTTTGTTTGCCAAATATAATTAGCGGAGTACTCAAAACGGTCAATATTCCAATACCAAATGAGATAATTCCACCAACTACCGGAATTTTAAAATGGGTTAATGCAGTATCAATTCCAGTACTAATACATGTGATGATAAAAGTGGCTAAAAATAATTCTTTAAAATAAGACCATTGATAGAATGAAAAGAAATGGCGCATTTTAAATTCAACATCTTTTTGGGCGGCATTTGCCATTCTTAAAAAACCCGCACTAATTGGGCTAAATAAACTATTAATAGCCAATACAAAAATGAATTGATAACCAAGATATTCTTGCTTTAGCATTTTTGATTCCAATTGTTTGATTGTATTTTCATTTAAATGTTCCACTCCAACAAAACTAATGAGTCCAAAAGCAGCAAGCACCATGAATATAAATCCAAAAATAAGTATAGCAAGTCCTGCATACAAAGCTATTTTTTTATAATTTTCGAAGGCTTTATTGAATACGTTTTCAAATTGTAGTTCGTATCCATTTGTTAGTAAGTGGGCTATTTTTGTATTGATTGGTTCCATAGTAGTGGTAATAATTTGGTAATTACAATATATTTATTCTGTTAAAGCCAATTCAAAATTTTCTTTACGATAGTTAGTTTTCCTTTATAAGGTGCATAACGCAATGGCAAATCGATCCAAGTTGCTTTTTTGACTACTGCTTTATGATGCGAAAATATATCAAAACTCAATTGGCCGTGATACGCTCCAATTCCGCTATGTCCAACACCTCCAAAAGGCAGTTTATTATTTGAAAAATGCACCATGGTATCATTGATACAACCCCCTCCAAATGAATGTTTTGAGATCAATTTATCACAGAATGTATTACGTTCGCTGAAAACATACAAAGCCAGTGGCTTTTCATATTTTGAAATGATGGTATCAATTTCCGATTCGTTATTATAAGTAACAATTGGTAACAAAGGACCGAAAATCTCATCCTGCATAATCAAACTATCTAAGTTATTTTCTTCAATTAGTGTTGGCGCAAGATAATTGGTTTCGCTATTGTATTTTCCTCCAAAAAACACTTTATCAGATTCCATCATTTCTACTAATCGAGTCCAATTTTTAGCATTGATTATTCGAGCAAAATCTGGAGAAATTTCTGGATTGTCTCCATAAGCATTTGTGATCTCTTGTTTTAAAAAGTGTATGAATGATTCTTTGCTTTTTTGGTGTACCAATATGTAATCGGGAGCAATACAAGTTTGACCCGCATTAATAAATTTCCCCCAAACAATTCGTTTCGCCGCTATTTGTAAATTAGCAGTTTCGTCCACAATGCAAGGATTTTTACCTCCTAATTCTAAAGTTACAGGCGTTAGATGTTGTGCAGCTGCTTTAGCTACAATTTTACCTACTGCCACACTACCAGTAAAGAAAATATAATCCCAACGTTGTTCCAATAATTGAGTCGCTATTGAAGCATCACCTTGAATTACTTCAACATGATTGATTGAAAATACTTTAGAGATGATTTTCTGAATGATTGCTGCCGTGGCAGGGGTTAATTCAGAAGGTTTTAATAGGATTTGGTTTCCTGCAGCAACAGCTGCAATTAGAGGACAAAGAGCCAATTGAAAAGGATAATTCCAAGGTGAAATAATCAGAACTTTACCATAGGGTTCTTTGTAAATATAATCAGAAGAGGGAATGTTAACTATAAAAGGGAATACCCTTTTCGGCTTTGCCCAACGACTTAGATTTTTAATGGTGTGTTTTAAATCGGAGATAACATAACTTGTTTCGGTTACAACAGCTTCAAATTCAGGTTTGTTAAAGTCTGCTTTTAAAGCGCTAATAATTTCGTTTTCATGAACGATTATAGTTTCCAATAAACGAGTTAATAATTCTTTACGGTAACCAATATTTGATTTGTAATTCATAACCAAGATGAGTTAATTTGGTATGCAATTTAATTTTTAAAATTGAATTAATCAATAAATTAAAAATTATAATTTAGACCGCTTTCCAAATTACATCATCAGGAGTAGGAGCAATAATGGTTAATGCTTCTTTAGATACAGGATGAGTAAAGCTTAATTGTCTAGCGTGTAAATGAATACCTCCATCTGGATTACTACGGTCGAATCCATATTTTAAATCGCCTTTTATCGGAGAACCAATAGCGGCTAATTGTGCTCTAATTTGATGGTGTCTTCCGGTATGAAGATGAATTTCTAAAGCTGTATAATTGGTAAGTTCTTTTATAATTTGATATTCTAAACTAGCCAATTTGCTATCTGGAACTTCATGTATGTGAGCCTTAGAAGTATTGTTTTTTTCGTTTCGTTTAAGGTAATGTACTAATTTATCCTTCGATTTTTCAGGCTTGTTTTTTACAACAGCCCAATAGGTTTTTTGAGTTTCTCTATTACTAAATAATTCATTCATTCGGGATAATGCTTTACTAGTTCGAGCAAAAACTACAATTCCAGTAGTAGGTCTGTCTAACCGATGGACTACTCCTAAAAACACTTCGCCAGGCTTGTTGTATTTTTCTTTAATATATTCTTTGACAATTTCACTTAGCGGCTTATCTCCCGTTTTATCACCCTGAACAATGTCGCCTACACGCTTGTTCACCACGATAAGATGGTTGTCTTCGTGAATGACTTGAAGATTGGATTTATTGGAAACGATTTTCATTGAGATAATTTAGATTCTTAGAGGATTAGATTTTTAGAGTAGATCTAAATTTCGAAATCATTTTGATAATTT
>ERZ650308.1230-NODE-1230-length-13431-cov-7.586050_pt1 | contig 13431 bp, 13 predicted proteins | sample MGYA00376244_ERZ650308 | MGnify/ENA primary metagenome ERZ650308 (study PRJEB26733, sample SAMN07839295) | wastewater metagenome | biome: small river; feature: stream; material: water | place: USA: North Carolina | collected 2016-04-26 ...
TCTACCTGATCCAATACCAATAAATCTATCGTCACCAACAGAAGCTCTTCAATGTCCTTTTTATGCCGAGGGCTTGAATATATTCGCTTAAAGTCTCTTTTAAATACTGAAGATCTTAATCTCCCGCATGCAGATCCGCCATCAAATCCTTGCTGGTTTTAAACCGCTTGCCTTTGCCCGCCTCAAGCTCTGCTATGGCCTTTTTTGTTTTGGCATTAGGAACCTTCACTGAAAAAGGCAACTGCTTTTCATCTGCTATTCGCAACATCAGCATACGAATAGCATCTGAAATGGATAAACCCATTGCCTCAAGTGCGTCAGAAGCGCGATTTTTGGTTGCCATATCTATTCTGGCGCGTACATATGTATCTGCAATAGTCATGCGAGTCTCCCACTAAAAGTATTGAATTATCTTGTAGTCTCAATGTGACTACATTTTACCAGAAAGTGTAAAATAAAAAAGGGGCTCAAATGCCCCTTTTTTCAGAATAGTTTGTAGGAAAATTCATTTAACGGCGGTCCATTAAGGCTCTAGCTAAAGTGCCGGCATCAACATATTCGAGTTCGCCACCCACCGGAATACCTCTAGCAATACGAGTGACTTTGATGCCTTTAGCTTTGAGCACTTCACCAATGTAATGGGCAGTTGCTTCGCCCTCACTGGTGAAGTTGGTGGCCAAGACTACTTCCCGAATGGGCACACCGGTATCAGGAGTCTCGATGCGATTGAGAAGACGATCAAAACCAATTTCATTTGGACCCATGCCATCCAATGGTGAAAGGCGTCCCATCAAAACAAAATAGTTACCTTTGAAACTGAGGGTCTGCTCCACCATCACCTGATCAGCTGGCGTTTCCACAATACAAAGTAATGATGGGTCACGACGCTCATCAGAGCATGTGCTGCAAATCTGTGTTTCTGAAAATGTATTGCAACGAGCACAGTGCCCTACTGTTTCAACCGCTTCGCCTAATGACTGAGCTAGTACTGCTGCGCCATTGCGATCGTGCTGCAAAAGATAGAACGCCATGCGCTGAGCGGACTTAGGGCCCACTCCCGGAAGCACGCGTAAGGCCTCGATCAATCGACCGAGTGCATCTTGAGGTGCTTCTATGCGCGCCATGTAATCAGAAATTTATATTTAAAGAGATTTAGAACGGCAGCTTAAAGCCAGGAGGCATTGGCATACCGGCAGTTGCACCAGACATCATCTGTGCACTGGCAGCTTCTACCTGCTTAAATGCTTCTGTGTAGGCAGTTACGATGAGGTCTTCTAGCATCTCGCGATCATCCATTGCGCCTGGATCAATCTGTACACGCTTGAGTTCGTATTTGCCAGAGATGGTTACCTTAACCAAGCCACCGGCCGCTTGGCCAGTCACTTCTAACGCAGCCAATTCGGCTTGCGCAGTTTTCATCTTCTCTTGCATCTGCTGAGCCTGTTTCATGAGGCCAGCAAGTCCACCTTTCATCATCGCTTTATTTCCTTAGTGCTTATGTATTGATATTTAATTAAAGAGGCTGCATTAAAGTGGTTTCACTGAGCCACCAACTACCTTGGCGCCAAACTCTTTTTCCAGTTGCTGAATAAAAGGATCGGCTGCAATCATTTGCTCAGCATTCATTCTTTTCTCTTGATGAATCTGGGCATCAACCTTGGCAACGGTTTTACCTTCTACTTCACCCTTTTCAATTACGATCTTCACCGGCTTACCAAAGTGTGCAGTAAGTGCATCACATAGGCGACCAACAGAGGCCTCGGAAGCTAACTGCGGCATTGGCGTCACAATCGTTGCGCGCACTCCAGTCGCTGAATCATTCCAATCTTGCAACTCCGTCTGAAATGCTAATTGCTGAACCAAGCCTTTCACTGGCAACTGGCGCATCAAGGCATGCCAGTCGGGACGCTCGGCTGAACTAGCTACGGCAGCCGGTGCGCTAGGCGCAGATGCCGGTGCCGCTGCAGGCGTAGCGGCTCTAGCAGCAGGCGCTGGTGCAGCAGCTGCAGGCTTTCCTGGAGCCATTGGCCTCGGGAGGTGCGTGGTACCTGCAGAAGACCGCCGAAGACCAGCAGTATCCGTACATCACGTGGCAGCGCATCGTCTCCGTGGCCAACGTGGCATTGAACGGGCCATCGGTCCTGCAGAACACCCGGGTCCAGATCGACGTGTACACCCGCAGCGTGGCCGAGCTGCTGGCCATTGAATCGGCCATTGAGGCCGGCATGCAGGGCGTGGGTATCTCGAACGTGCAGCTGACCTCGCAGGACATATACATCGAAGAAGCGCGCGTCTTCAGGTGCATGAAGGAATACTCCATCTGGGCTTCCAACTGATGGAACTGTCAACCGCCCAAGTATCCGGCCTCAAGGAACTGGCCGACGCGCTGCGCGATCTGCCGGACCGCATAGCAAGGAACGCGCTGCGCGGCGCCACCGCGGCCGGCGCAGCCGTCATTCGCAACGAGGCGCGCCGGCGCGCGCCCGTGTACACCGGGCAGGTGTCCGAGGGGCATCCGAGGCCGGGCACGCTCAAGCGCAGCATCTACATGACGCAGAAGCGCGAGCTCAGCAGCCTGGTGCAGCAGACGTTCCACGTGAGCGTGCAGCGCGGCAAGGCGCGCCAGGCGGTGCAGATCACGCGCAAGGTCAAGGGCCAGCGCGTGGTGGTGGGCACGGAGAACCTCGACGCCTTCTACTGGCGCTTCGTGGAGTTCGGCACCGTCAACATGGCGGCGCGCCCGTTCATGCGGCCCGCGTTCGAGGCCAAGAAGTACGAGGCGGTGGAGGCCATCCGCCGCTACCTGGCCGAGCGCATCGCGCGCGAAGCCGAAAAGCTGAAGAAGGGCCCGGCACCGAAATAGGCCGGCCCTCGCGTTCCCCCACAAGCCCGCCGCGTGCGGGCTTCTTCTTTTCCGCAACCGAGGATTTTTCATCATGGCATCCACCGCGATCTCTGCGCAAGGCGCAGTCTTGAGCATCGGCACCGGCTCCGGCGGTGCGAAGACCATCTCCGGCGTCACCGTGGGTTACCCCACGCTGCTCACGGCCACCGCGCACGGCTTCAACAACGGCGACGTGGTCGCCCTGGCGGCGCTCACCGGCGCCGACGCCGCGTCGCTGAACGGCCTGACGGTGACCGTCAAGTACAAGTCGACCAACGCGTTCTACGTGGATGTCGACACCACCGGCAAGACGATCACGCCCGGCTCCGGCACCGCAACGCCGGCCATGGCCAGCAGGCGACGGATTCTGCCGGCGATTGCGTCTTTGGTCATTACTGGGTCTGCCAAGTGGCCTAGTTCGTCGAGGCTGGCTTGCTTGTGCTGCAATCGCAGCTGTCCGGCATAGCGCAGGTGCTCGGGAATGTCTGTTCCAAGAATCTCGAGGGCTCTCTCTACGCGGGCACCGGCCGCAACTGCGGCCTGAGCCGATCGACGAAGGTTGGCATCATCGAAATTAGCCAGTCGGTTTGCGGTGGCCCGAACCTCGCGACGGAGTCGCATCTCTTCCCAGCGCAAAACCTGAGTGTGGGCGCCCATCTGGGTGAGCATGGTCGCGATGGCTTCGCCTTCGCGAACGACAACTCGGTAAACGCCTCGAACCTCGCGCGCCTTTGCCTGCACCCCCAATCGACGAGCCACGCCAACCAAGGCCATTGCTGCCTCATTGCCAGGCGCAGTGATCTCGAGCGCGGCCGAGCGGCCCGGGTCGGTCAGTGAACCATGGGCCAAGAATGCTCCGCGCCAAACTGCTTGGGCTTCGGGGATCGAACCCGATACCAATAGAGCTGGCAGGCCACGAACCGGGCGCCCACGCTGGTCTAGCAGACCGGTTTGACGGGCTAGAACGTCGCCCTGTTTGATTACTCGCACCTGATAACGGCTGGTGCGACGAATTCCACTGGGCGAAATGATCGCGAGTTCCGACTCGATGCCAAATAGCTCGACCAGATCCTTGCGAACGCGTCGAGCAAGCTGAGCGGTGTCTAGTTCAACCTCGACGGCAACTCTTCCCGAAATCAGGTGTAATCCGCCCGAGAAGCGAAGAATTGTCGCCAGTTCGGCCATGCGAACCGAGTTCTTATTGATTTCTAAACGTGAGAGCTCATCCTTGAGGTCTGCGGTTAGTGCCATGTCTTATCCCCTATTCCTTGCCGAGATCGCGGTGCTTGATGCTCACGGCTACATCTGGAAGTTTTGCCAACTCTGCTGCGATTCGTTTGGCGGTTGCAACCGAGCGGTGCTTGCCACCGGTGCAGCCGACGGCGATCGTCGCGTATCGCTTGTTTTCTTGAACGTATCCACGCAGCACCGGTTTCAGCGCCGAAAGGTAGTTCGTGATGAATTCCTCGGCCCCGGGCTGCCCAAGCACAAAATCACTGACCGCCTGGTCTTCGCCGGTGAATGGGCGAAGGGCTTCTTGCCAGAACGGGTTGGGCAAAAATCTCATGTCGGCTACTAGATCTGCATCAGATGGCAAACCGTACTTGAACCCAAAGCTCATAACTGTGATCTGCAGTCGCTGCGAGTGCTCGAGTGTGAATCCGTCGCTGATCTTGTTCGAAAGCTGATGAATGTTTAGGTCACTGGTGTCAATTACGACATCCGCGGCCTCTCGAAGGCTCAGCAGGCGAACTCGCTCTTCGCCAATTCCATCAAGGATGGTGCCGTTGCCCTGTAACGGGTGTGGTCGGCGAACCGACTCGAAGCGCTTTACAAGTGCAGCATCGGTGGCTTCAAGAAAGAGCAGACGAAGGTTGATGCTTCTGGTGCGAAGTTGCGCGAGGTGCTCTTGCAGTTCGCTGAAAAATTCGCCTCCGCGAACATCGATCACCACGGCCAAACGTGGAAGCGGGGTCTTGGCAAGAGTGAAAAGGTCGGCAATCGGGCCAAGCATTTGTGGCGGAAGGTTATCTACTACATACCAACCGAGGTCTTCAAGTGCATTGCCAACGGTAGATCTGCCGGCCCCCGACATGCCTGTGACGATAAGGAGTTCGTGCTTCTTTTCGCTAGACACTCGCCCCTCCTTTGCCGGTCAAATTCGAAATCTCGCGTCTCGGCGTGTTGCTTGCTGTGACGCGGTTTGTAGAAGTCTAACCCCTCGCGACACGCCGATTGCAAATCGTTACTTTTTTAATCCCTCGACAATCTGAACCGCGAGTGAATTTCCGATTCCGGCGACCTCCGCTATCTCTTCAACCGAGGCGACCTTGAGGCGTTTTGCCGACCCAAATCTGCGCAGCAGCGCACTGATTCGCTTCTCGCCCAAACCGGGAATCTCGCTCAAAACGCTGGCGATGCTACTCGAGCGCTTTTTGCGTTGATAAGTGATTGCAAAACGGTGTGCTTCATCGCGAATTCTTTGCAGCAGAAACAGCTCGTCGGTGGCGCGCGGAAGAATGATTGGAAACTCATCGCCGGGTACCCAAACTTCTTCGAGTCGTTTCGCAAGACCTACCACAGTGAGCCCTGACACACCGGAGTCGTCGATTGCACGCTGGGCGGCATTAACCTGCGGCAAACCTCCATCGACAATCAAAAGCGACGGGCGGTAACTGAATTTGCCTGGATCGACCAGCTCTTCGTCGGAAGTTGGATCTTTCAGGTACTTCAATCGGCGCGACATGACCTGGTAAATCGACTCGGTGTCATCCGTGGTTTCTTCGATTGAGAAACGTCGATAGTGATCTTTTTTGGGCAGGCCGTCTTCGAACACGACCATTGATGCCACCACCCCGGTGCCACCCAGGTGCGAAACGTCGAAACACTCAATGCGAAGCGGTGCCTCGTCGAGGTTTAGCGCCCTTTGAATGCCGGCAAGCGCATCGGCGCGAGCAGTAAAGTCGGCGCTTCGCCTGGTCTTGTAGAGCATCAGTGCGTGTTTTGCGTTGGTAAGGGCAGTCTCTGCTAGGGCCGCCTTGTCGCCGCGTTGAGCAACTCGCAGATCGACCTTCGAACCTCGCAACTCCCCCAGCCATTTGCCGAGTTCCTTTGCATCTTCGGGCAAAGCCGGCACAATCACTTCGCGAGGCACCTCTTGAGGCTCTGTGCCATCGATCGGTGAATAGACGTTCTGCAATACATACTCGACCAGTTCACTAAGGTCGCGTTCTAACTCCTTGTCGACAACCCAGCCGCGCACACCTCTAATGCGACCGCCGCGCACGATGAATTGCGAAACCGCCGCAGCCAGTTCGTCGTCTGCGATGCCAAAAAGGTCGGCATCCGTGTTGTCACTGAAGACCACGGTGCTCTTTTCAAGAACAGCCTCGAGCGCCTCGACGTTGTCGCGCAGGCGGGCGGCCAACTCGTATTGCTGGGTTTCCGAGGCCTCGAACATTCTTGCGCGCAGAGTCTCTACGTGCTCGGTGTCACCGCCACCCATGAAATCGACGAACTGTTTTGCTATCGCCTTGTGCTCCGTTGAACTGACTCGACCAACACAGGGTGCAGCGCACTTGCCAATGTCACCAAGTAGGCAGGCGCGACCTGATGACTGGGCGCGTTGAAACACACCCGAAGAGCAGCTTCTAACCGGATAAACCTTGAGCAGGGTGTCTAGGGTCTCGCGCACAGCCCAGGCTTGCGTGTAAGGACCGAAATACTTGACCCCCTTCAGTTCGCGATTGCGGGTAATGAAAACCCTCGGAAAAGCATCTCCGGTAGAAACCGCTAGGTAGGGGTATGACTTATCGTCCTTGAACCGAACGTTGAACGGTGGATCGAACTCTTTAATCCAAGTGAATTCGAGTTGCAGGGCCTCATACTCGGTTTTGACGATGGTCCACTGCACATCAACGGCAGAGGTAACCATGCGCCTGGTGCGTTCGTGCAGGCTTTCGAGTGGGCCAAAGTAATTGCTGAGACGAGCTCTCAAGTTTTTGGCTTTACCTACGTAAAGCACTCGACCGGTAGCGTCAAGCCAGCGGTAGACCCCCGGATTCGTCGGGATCTCTCCGGTTTTCGGGCGAAACGACAGGTCGTTTGCCACTAGCCGAGCATTTCCTTCAGGAACTCTCCGGTGAAGCTCTTCTTGTTCTTGGCTACCTGCTCAGGTGTACCGGTTGCGACAACCTCGCCACCTCGCGAGCCACCCTCTGGACCCATGTCGACGATCCAGTCGGCGCATTTGATCACATCAAGGTTGTGTTCAATAACAAGAACGGTGTTGCCCTTGTCGACTAGCCCGTTCAGAACCAAGAGCAGTTTGCGAACATCTTCGAAGTGCAGGCCGGTGGTCGGTTCGTCGAGCACATAGATGCTGCGGCCGTTCGAGCGCTTCTGAAGCTCGGTGGCAAGTTTGACTCGCTGAGCCTCGCCACCAGACAGCGTGGTTGCACTCTGACCTAGACGCACGTAGCCAAGACCAACCTCGACCAGTGTCACCAAGAATCGAGCAATCGAACTGATTGGGGCAAAGAACTCGGCAGCCTCGGCGATCGGCATTTCTAGCACCTCTGCGATGTTCTTGCCCTTGTACTTAACCTGCAGAGTTTCGCGGTTGTAGCGCTCACCATGGCAGACCTCGCAAGCAACGTAGACATCGGGCAAGAAGTTCATTTCGATTCGAAGTGTTCCGTCGCCCGAGCAGGCCTCACAACGGCCACCCTTGACGTTGAACGAGAAACGACCCTGCTGATAGCCGCGGGCCTTTGACTCTTGGGTGTCAGCAAAGAGCTTGCGAATGTGGTCGAAGACACCGGTATAGGTTGCCGGGTTCGAACGAGGCGTGCGGCCAATTGGGTTTTGGTCTACGTGAACTACTTTGTCGAGTTGTTCCAGACCTTCGATGCGGGTGTGCTTTCCAGCAACTCCCTTAGCCCCGTTTAGCGTGTTGGCAAGAACTTCATAGAGAACGTCGTTAACCAAAGATGACTTGCCTGAACCGCTCACGCCCGTGACTGCGGTCAGGGTGCCTAGAGGGAACTCGACATCTACGGTCTTTAGGTTGTTCTCGCGTGCGCCCACGACCTTGATCTTGCGAGCCGGGTCGATTTCGCGGCGCTTCTTCGGGGTCTCAATCTTCTCGCGCCCAGCCATGAATGCGCCGGTGACAGAGTTCTTGTTTTCGAGTAGCTCTTTGTAAGGGCCGCTGTGAACAACGGTTCCGCCATTAACGCCAGCACCGGGACCGATGTCGACGATCCAGTCTGATGCCTTGATGGTGTCTTCGTCGTGCTCGACGACGATAAGAGTGTTACCAAGGTCGCGAAGCTTTAGCAAAGTGTCGATAAGACGGCGGTTATCGCGCTGGTGCAAACCGATGCTCGGTTCATCTAGAACATAAAGAACTCCGGTCAGGCCAGAACCAATCTGAGTAGCCAAACGAATGCGCTGCGCTTCGCCTCCAGAAAGGCTGCCAGCGGCACGTTCCAGGCTCAGGTAGTCTAGGCCAACGGCGATTAGGAAGTCTAGACGGGCACGAATTTCGCGCAGCACCTGAGCTGCGATCTTCACATCGCGGTCATCCAAGGTGATTTTCTCGAAGAATTCGACGGCCTCGCCAAGACTCATCGCGGCAACTTCGGCAATTGAGCGATCGTCAACCTTTACTGCCAAAACCTCTGGCTTTAGGCGCTTGCCATCACAGGCCGAGCAAGGAACCTCGCGCAAAAATCCGCTCCAGCGGCCTCGGGCAAAGTCGTTCTCTGATTCGAGGTACTTGCGCTCGATGTAGCTGAGCACGCCTTCAAATCCAGTGGTGTAGCGCAACTCGCGGCCATATCGGTTTTTCCACTTGACCTGAACGTCGAAGTTGTTGCCGTGAAGCACCGCCTGCTGCACTTCTTCGGGCAGTTTGTTCCAAGGGGTGTCGAGTGAGAATTCCATGTCGGCAGCTAGGCCTTCGAGCATGCGAGTGAAATAACTGAACAGACCCTTGCCCTGGGTAGACCAAGGCAGAATAACTCCCCCGTTGATGCTCGCTTCGTGGTCACCAATTACAAGGTCGGCATCCACTGCCTGCTTGGTGCCAAGGCCAGAACAGGTTGGGCAGGCGCCGAATGGGGCGTTGAACGAGAAGGTTCGAGGTTCGATCTCAGTCAGACTCAACGGGTGTTCGTTCGGGCAAGACATCTTCTCGCTAAAGACTCGAGTCTTGGTTGGGCCATCGGCCACGTCGACGAGGTCGATCAAGATTCTTCCGCCGGCAAGTTTTAGCGCTGTCTCGACAGAGTCTGCCAGGCGACCGATGATGTCTGGCTTGTTGACCAGGCGGTCAACCACCACTGAGATGTCGTGCTTGAAGGTCTTCTTGAGCGGCTGAGCCTCGGCAAGCTGAACTACCTCGCCATCAACGACTGCACGAGCGAAACCCTGGGCGTTTAGATCGCGAAACAGGTCGACAAACTCGCCCTTCTTCTGGTCGACAATCTGCGCCAAAATCTGAAAACGAGTGCCCTCCGGCATCTCGAGAATCTGGTCAACGATTTGCTGCGGTGTTTGCTTGACGATCTTCTCGCCACATTCGGCGCAATATGGCACACCAACTCGAGCCCAAAGCAAGCGAAGGTAGTCGTGAATCTCGGTAATGGTTCCCACGGTCGAACGCGGGTTGCGGTTAGTAGATTTCTGGTCGATCGATACCGCCGGGCTCAAACCCTCGATGAAGTCGACGTCGGGGCGGTCTACCTGGCCCAAAAACTGGCGGGCATAGGCCGACAGCGATTCAACGTAACGGCGCTGACCCTCGGCAAAAATGGTGTCAAATGCCAGCGAAGACTTACCCGAACCGCTCAAGCCTGTGAAGACCACCATAGAGTCGCGCGGTATTTCGAGGTTCACGTTTTGCAGGTTGTGAACGCGTGCGCCCTTGATGATGAGCTTGTTGTTGTGGTGGATCTGGCTAATAGACACCATGAAAGTTTAACCTCGCTGCTAACGGCGGCACGCCTAGGCGTGACCTGCCTTTTCCATTTGGCGAAGCTCGTGCTTCAATTCTGAAATCTCATCTCGCAAACGTGCTGCCAACTCAAATTTGAGTTCGACTGCCGCTGCCTTCATCTGCTCGTCAAGGTCAACAACCACGGCCAGAATCTCGTTGTATGCCATTCCCGCGATGCCCTTTCGAGCCTTCATCGGAATGACGGTCTTGCCATCCTTGCTGCGCTTGTTCTTTTGGGCAGCCTCAAGCAATTGAGCGGTGTCTTCTTCTTCGCGAAGAATCTGGTCGGTGATGTCGGCAATCTTCTTGCGTAGCGGCTGCGGGTCAACGCCTCGTTCGAGGTTGTAAGCGACCTGTTTCGCGCGACGGCGATTGGTCTCATCGATTGCTCTTGCCATCGAGTCGGTCACGTTGTCGGCATACATGTGAACTTGACCGTTCACGTTTCGGGCAGCGCGGCCGATTGTCTGAATCAAGGATGTGGTGGATCTCAGGAAGCCCTCTTTATCGGCGTCGAGAATGCTCACCAGCGAAACCTCGGGAAGGTCGAGGCCCTCGCGAAGCAGGTTGATTCCAATCAGCACATCAAACAGGCCGCTGCGAAGCTCACGCAGCAGCTCAACGCGGCGCAGGGTGTCAACATCCGAGTGCAGGTAGCGAACGCGAACGCCAGCTTCGGTCAAGAAGTCGGTCAATTCCTCGGCCATCTTCTTGGTCAGAGTCGTGACCAGTACGCGCTCGTCCTTTGCCGCCCTTACTCTGATTTCCTCGAGCAAGTCATCGATTTGGCCCTTGCTTGGCTTAATCACGATTTCAGGGTCGATTAGGCCGGTTGGGCGAATAATCTGCTCGACTACGCCGGCGCCAAGGTTCATCTCGTATTTGCCAGGTGTAGCCGATAGATAGACGGTCTGGCCGACTCGCTCGAGAAATTCGCTGAACTTCAGCGGGCGGTTGTCTAGGGCCGACGGCAATCTGAAGCCGTGCTCAACCAGAGTTCGCTTGCGGCTCGAGTCACCCTCATACATGGCACCGATTTGCGGCACTGTCGCGTGCGATTCGTCGATGACGGTCAGAAAGTCCTCAGGGAAATAGTCCAGCAAGCAGGCGCCAGCCTCCCCCGGGCCGCGTCCGTCAATATGGCGCGAATAGTTTTCGATGCCACTGCAAAATCCGAGTTCCTTGATCATCTCGAGGTCGAAGGTTGTTCGCATCTTCAAGCGCTGGGCCTCGAGCAACTTGCCCTGAGTTTCGAGTTCTTTGACACGCCAAACCAGCTCTTCTTCGATGGCTTCCATGGCCTTGGCCATGCGCTCGACCGGGGCAACATAGTAGGAGGCTGGGAAGATGGCGACAGCCTTTTCTTCTCGCTGAATCTCACCGGTCAAAGGCGAAAGTGAATAGATTGCCTCAACCTCATCGCCGAAGAATTCGATGCGCGTGGCGAGTTCGTCATAAACCGGGATGATCTCGATGGTGTCGCCCTTGACGCGGAAATTGCCGCGTGAAAAGTCAAAGTCGTTTCGCTTGTATTGAAGGTCAACGAATTTACGAATCAGAGCATCGCGGTCGATTCGATCGCCTACCTGGATCGCCACGCTTTGATTCAGGTATTCCGCGGGAGCACCGAGGCCGTAGATGCACGAAACAGTTGATACAACAACAACGTCTCGTCGGCTCAGCAAGCTCATCGTTGCCTTGTAGCGAAGTCGCTCGACCTCTTCGTTTATCGAGGAGTCTTTCTCGATGAAGGTGTCTGTCTGAGGAACGTAGGCCTCAGGCTGGTAGTAGTCGTAGTAGCTGACGAAGTATTCGACGGCGTTATTTGGAAGCAACTCGCGAAACTCGTTTACCAACTGAGCCGCAAGAGTCTTGTTGTGCGCCAAAACCAAGGTCGGCTTCTGAACAGCCTCGATCAACCAAGCGGTGGTTGCGGACTTTCCCGTACCGGTCGCGCCGAGCAGCACGACATCTTTTTCACCGGCATTGATTCGTGCGGCAAGGTCGGCAATTGCGGTTGGCTGGTCACCCGAGGGCGTGTACTCGCTGATTACCTCAAAGGGCGCAAAAGATCTGGTCGGTTCCATGTCGTTATTCTCAAGCGGAATGCTTGGCCAATGCTTCCCGTTCGATCTGTTTCCAGATTGCTGTCGCATCTGCGAGCATCAGTTCGAGGCTCTGGTTTGCATTCAAAATTAAGTCGGCTACGTTCGCGCGCTGAGCCGGGCTGGCCTGTGACGCTATTCGAGCCTCTGCCTCTTGCTTAGTCATGCCGCGATTCTGAACTAGACGCTCGATCTGCTTCTCTACCGGGGCCTCGACTGTGATGACCTTGTCGAACGGCAAATCGACCGATGCCTCGACCAAAAGCGGCACGTTGTAGATCACAATCGCGTTATCTGGCTGCGCGGCAACCTGCGCCTTGGCTTCGGCTTTAACGAGCGGGTGCACGATGGCTTCTAGCGCCTGGCGTTTGGTTGCATCGGCAAAAACTATTGAACCTAGTTTTGAGCGATTCAGCGAGCCGTCACTCTCGAAAACACCGTCTCCAAATTCTGCACGGATGCCAGCTGCACCCCGGCTGCCTGGCGCAACCACCTGTCGAGCCAGTTGATCGGCATCGATTTCGAAACCCCCGAGGCTAGCCCAGTGCGCAGCGACGGTGGACTTGCCTGAAGCAATCCCACCGGTGAGGCCGACTATGTACATTCTCTAAGCCTAAATCTCTGGCGAGCTCAGTGAAACGATTCTTAAGGTTAAAGCGAAGCGGGCCGACCAAATGGTCGACCCGCTTCGATTGCTGAGTATTACTCGGCGCTCTTTAGCTTGTCGCGAAGAGCTGCAAGTGACTCGTCTGAAGCCAAGGTGCCGGCCTCTGATGACTCGCTTGAGTAGCTTGATGATGAAGACGCTGCTGCTGGAGCTTCGCTAACCTCTGGAAGCTTTGCTGCTGCCTCGTTGGCTGCTGCAACCTGCTTCTTGTGCTCTTCCCAGCGTGCGTGAGCCTCGGCGTATTCCTTCTCCCACTTGGCGCGTGCTTCTTCGAAGCCAGCCTTCCATTCGTTGGTCTTAGGGTCGAAGCCTTCAGGGTACTTGTACTGACCGGTCTCGTCGTAGTCTGCAGCCATACCGTAAAGAGCTGGGTTGAAGTCGGTGCCCTCTGGGTCTACCTCTTCGTTAGCCTGCTTTAGCGATAGTGAGATGCGGCGACGCTCTAGGTCGATGTCGATTACCTTGACGAAAACATCCTGGTTAACCGAAACAACCTGTTCGGCTAGCTCGATGTGACGTGAAGATAGCTCTGAGATGTGAACTAGACCCTCGATGCCGTCTGCAACGCGAACGAACGCACCGAATGGAACAAGCTTGGTCACCTTTCCAGGTGCGTACTGTCCGATTGCGTGGGTGCGAGCGAATACCTGCCATGGGTCTTCCTGGGTTGCCTTTAGCGATAGCGACACGCGCTCGCGCTCCTGGTCAACTTCAAGAACCTCAACGGTAACTTCCTGGCCGATTTCAACGACCTCAGAAGCGTGCTCGATGT
>ERZ650308.1231-NODE-1231-length-13431-cov-4.939294_pt1 | contig 13431 bp, 11 predicted proteins | sample MGYA00376244_ERZ650308 | MGnify/ENA primary metagenome ERZ650308 (study PRJEB26733, sample SAMN07839295) | wastewater metagenome | biome: small river; feature: stream; material: water | place: USA: North Carolina | collected 2016-04-26 ...
CAGGAGTTGAAAGGGTTAAATCGATGACTACTTCGTTACCAAAAGTGATGACGTTTTGGATCGCTCCACTTTCTACCATGTTCTTTCCTTCGCCAGCTATAGTAATTGTTTCTAACGCTTTTAGTATTTCTTTTCTATCTAATTTCATGTGATTGTGATGCAACTTTTATTTAAACTGAATATGAATTGCAAAGATATAACGATTTCTTGGGAAACAATAGTTAAAGAATTGAAAATGTTATGCCTTAATTAAAAGAAATTAGGGTTTTGAAAGTTGCGCTAGGGATAGCAGCGAAAAGCCCGCAGTGGCTTGTAGTGAAAACGGAAAGACACGAGGACTTATAGCGAATAGCCCGACCCGAAGGGTAGCGCCCTAACGAGTTGTACTTGTATTTGGTTCCCAAAAATGGGACTGAAAGTTTTGGATTTGGTTGTTTTTTATAATAACCCCTTCGTTTTCAAGAAGTTGTTGCATGAGGTTGGTGCCGTCAAAATGGTGTTTTCCGGTCAATAATCCGTTGCGGTTCACGACGCGGTGCGCGGGAACATCCTCTAACAGATGGGAAGCATTCATTGCCCAGCCTACCATTCGGGCCGATTTTGCGGTTCCGAGTGCTTTTGCGATGGCGCCATAGGACGTTACTTTTCCGTATGGAATTTGGCGTGCGATTTGGTACACGCGTTCAAAAAAATTAGGTTCCTCTAACTTGTTTTGAGTCATTTCTTACAATTTAAAATAGTATTTCAGGATGTTGTAAAGTGTCAATAGGGCTACTATTCCTGTAATCGATCCTATTATTTTGTTCATGTTTTCTAGTGTTGCATTTGCATTTTTTTTCATCCGATTAAAGAATGCGATATAGCAATAAAAAACAAGGAACGATCCTGTAACGACCCCCATTACTAAGGCAAAAATGTGCTCGATTTGAAACTTGAAAACACCGTAAGATGCCAAAGTGATACTTATGAAAACATAATAGGGGATAGGAAACAAATTGATGGCCGAAACCCCCATTCCTGCTGCTACATAATTGCTTTTTTTGGAATTATCTTCGTGGTTTTGCAGGCTTGGTTTTTTGGCGAATTTTAAAAAATACACGGTCAAAACGATAAATACGAGCATTCCGATTTCTCGAAATAGGATGACAATATTCTGATTTTTGTCGATGAACCGAGCAAATAAAACGGAACTATACGTTTGTACAAATATGATGATGAGGGCCCCAATTACAAAATGGAGTGCTTGCTTTTTGCCTTGGGAAAGGCTCACTTTTGCGGCAGTCAAATTGATGAGCCCGGGCGGAATAACTCCGATGATAGCTGCAATGAAACCGAAAAAGAAAGGCAAGACGACCGTCATGAATTTATTTTATTTTGAACCGTATGTAGGTGATGGCTTTATTTATTTCTAGGTATTGTTTTTCGTAAAAGGTTTGAATGGAAGTCACTTCAGTAGGCGCACCTTCATTTTTATACACATTGTGGTTTGCATATAGTACTTCGTGGCCTTCACCATGGAGAAGACCCAGGGTGTAACCATGCATGAATTCGCTATCGGTTTTTAAATTCACCAATCCGTTTGGCTTCAATATTTTTTTATACAATTGAAGAAATTCTGAATTGGTCATGCGGTGTTTGGTTCTTTTGTATTTGATTTGAGGATCTGGAAACGTGATCCAAATTTCATCAATTTCTTGGTTATCAAATATGTGATTTACCAATTCGATTTGCGTTCGAACGAAAGCTACGTTTGTTAAGTTATTGTCAACGGCAGTTTTTGCACCCCTCCAAAATCGAGCTCCTTTGATGTCAATTCCAATGTAATTTACATTCGGATTTTTTTCGGCAAGGCCAATGGTGTATTCTCCTTTTCCGCAACCCAGTTCTACTATAATTGGATGGTCGTTTTTAAAAAAATCGCTTGCCCACTTGCCTTTATGGATGAATAAATCACCAACAACTTCTTCACGAGTTGGTTGGAATACATTTGTGAAAGTTTCGTTTTCTTTGAATCGTTTGAGTTTGTTCTTGCTTCCCACCGGTTAATTACATTTTTATTTTCGCAAAATTAGTGAAATAAAGTTGTATATAAAGTTTTAGTAATGTTATAATAACATCTTGTTTAAAAATAATGTATCTATTTGCTCAAAACAATACAATTGAAAAAACGAAATATTGAAATAGTTGTTATTTCAGATGTTCACCTAGGAACATATGGTTGTCATGCCAAAGAGCTACTACATTATTTGTCTACAATCAAACCCAAAAAATTAATACTTAATGGCGACATTGTTGATATTTGGCAATTTAGAAAGTCTTATTTCCCTGTGACGCACTTAAAAGTATTAAAGAAAATCATCGCATTGAGTACCAAAGGAACAGAAGTGTTTTATTTGACAGGAAATCATGACGAACTGTTGCGTAAGTTCACCGATTTACAAATAGGTAACATTAGCTTATTGGATAAATTGCTCTTAGAAATTGATGGTAAAAAAGCCTGGTTTTTTCATGGAGATGTTTTTGACGCTTCGATAACACATGCCAAATGGTTGGCAAAACTGGGTGGTTGGGGTTATGATATCCTTATATTGATCAATAGATTCATTAATTGGGTATTGTTGAAAATGAATAAACCTCCTTATTCGCTTTCAAAGCGTATCAAGCAAAATGTAAAGTCTGCGGTAAAATTCATTTCAAATTTTGAAACCATTTGTATCGACTTAGCGATCGATAATAAATTTGATTATGTAGTATGTGGTCATATTCATGAGCCCAAAATGGAATATGTTGAAACTGATAAAGGAGCTACGATGTACTTGAATTCTGGAGATTGGATCGAGAATCTTACTGCTTTAGAATATAATGATCAATTTTGGACACTTTATAAATATAGCGAACATGATAATCCCGTGTTTGATGAAGATGAAGATTTGGATGAAAGTTCTATTCAAGCGTCTTTTATGTCCATGTTAAATAAAAAATAAAACAAAATCGTATGAAAAATATTCTTGTAGCTCCTTTAAATTGGGGACTTGGACACGCCACTCGTTGTATTCCGATCATCAATGAATTGATAAAAAACAATTACAATCCTATTATCGCGACGGATGGAGTTGCCTTGGCGTTATTGAAAAAAGAGTTTCCAAATTTGTTGGCCTTAGAGTTACCTTCGTACCATATTGAATATGCGAAAAAAGGGAAAAATTTTAAATGGAAGCTTTTGCAAAATAGCCCCAATACCATCAATGCTATTGTAAGCGAGAAAAAAGTAGTCAAAAAATGGGTTTCAGAATACAACCTTTCCGGTATCATTTCGGATAACCGTCTTGGTGTGTACAGTAAAAAAGTACCTTCAGTTTTTATCACACATCAAATACGCGTAATGTCGGGTAAAACAACATGGATTTCTTCCAAAATACATCAAAAATTGATTAAAAAGTATACCGAATGTTGGGTGCCAGACGTAGAAGGTTTTCCTAATTTATCCGGTAAATTAGGTCATGTGAAAAAATTCAACGTTAATTTGAAATATATTGGGGTGTTGAGCCGACTTGAAAAGGAAGTGGTTCCAGAAATCTACGATTTGATGGTAATCATTTCGGGACCAGAACCTCAAAGAACGTTGTTAGAAGAAAAGTTGATTTCTGAATTGAACGAATTTTCTAAGCCTGTTTTATTTGTAAAAGGGAAAGTAGAAGCCGAACAAAAAGTTGAAAAAATAGATAACATTGTTTTTTATAATTTCATGACTTCAGATGAGTTGCAGAAGGCGTTCAATTGCAGTAATAAAGTGCTGTGTAGATCAGGTTATACTACCGTTATGGACTTGGCTAAATTGGAAAAAAAGGCCTTTTTTATTCCAACTCCAGGTCAGTTTGAACAAGAATATTTGGCAAAATTGTATCATGAAGTAAATCTTGTTCCTACCGCTTCGCAGGACGATTTTACAATTTCAGATTTAAAACAAATCGATTTGTTTAGAGGTTTGCCTAAATTAAAATCAGAAGTGAATTGGACACAATTATTCGCTCTTTTCAAGGGTGAATGAAAACTCGGATCCTTTTCCAAAATCACTTTCTACGTAAATTTTTTCGTTGTGACCTTCAATAATATGTTTCACAATTGATAATCCAAGTCCAGAACCACCTTCGCTACGAGCGCCACTTTTGTCCACTCGAAAGAAACGCTCAAAAAGCCTTGGAATATTATGTTTTTCTATGCCTTCGCCGTTATCTGTAATTCGGATGATGATTTTATTTTTGATCAAATCTTCGATGGTAACTTCGGTGGTACCATTCTCTTTTCCGTATTTGATTGAGTTCACTACTAAGTTGGTGATTACTTGCTCAATTTTTTCTTTGTCGGCATAAACAGGGATCGGTTTTCTGTATTTTTTATCAAACATCAAAATGATGTTTTTTTTGTCGGCACGCATTTCAAGTAAGTCGAATACGTTTTGAATCAATTCGATGATATTAAAAGTAGAATATTCAATATGTAAATCGCCCATTTCAAATTTAGAAATCATATCCAAATCATTAACGATATAGACTAATCGTTCTACCCCTTTCTCTGCGCGTTCTAAGTATTTTTTTCGCAACACTTTGTCGTTGGCAGCTCCATCTATTAAAGTCGATAGATACCCTTGAACGGTAAATAAAGGTGTTTTTAACTCGTGCGATACGTTTCCTAAGAACTCGCGTCGGTATTCTTCACGAACTTTTAAGGTTTCGATTTCTAATTTTTTGTCGGTTGCAAACTTCTTAACTTCACGGGTTAAGGTTGCCATGTCGGTTGTAATGGGTTGATTTCTTAGTGTAGTTGCGTCTAAAAGTGATACGTCATCGTAAATCTTTTTTACTCTTTTATAAATAAAATGTTCTACGCGATATTGAATGACGAAAAAGGAAAAGACGCCAATAAAAAAAGCAAAAAGCAAACAAAATTGCCATGAGAAAGTAAAGAAAACGGCTAATAATACTCCTACAAGCCCTGTAGAATAAAGCATGACATAGAATGCTGATTTTATGGCAAAACGGTAGGTTTTTTTAAAATTAACGGAAGTCATTTACAATAATTACGATTTAGTTCTCAAATTTATATCCTACTCCTTTAATCGTTTTGAATAATTCTTCACCAATTTTCTCCCGTAATTTTCGAATGTGTACATCTATGGTTCTTCCGCCTACGATGACTTCATTTCCCCATACTTTATCTAAAATTTCTTCACGTTTAAAAACTTTACCTGGTTTAGAGGCCAATAAGTAAAACAATTCAAATTCTTTTCTTGGGAGAGATATTTCTCTATCGTCAATGCTGATTTTATATTCTTCTCTGTTGATGATGATGTTGCCTAGAGTTAGGTTTTCTGAGGCAGCACCTTCCACGTCTTTCAATCTTCTTAATAAGGCTTTAACCTTACTTACCAATAATTTTGGCTTGATAGGTTTAGCAATATAATCGTCGGCACCCGCATCAAATCCTGCAACTTGTGAGTAATCTTCGCTACGAGCGGTTAAGAAGGTAATGATTACATTTTGTAATTCAGGAAGTTTACGAATCGCTTCACATGCTTCCATTCCGTCCATTTCGGGCATCATTACATCCATAATGATAAGATTCGGAAGTTCTTTTTTTGCTACAGCTATGGCTTCTTTACCATTGGAAGCAGTAACAATTTTATATCCTTCTTGAGATAGGTTGTAACCAACAATTTCTAAAATGTCTTGTTCGTCATCTACAAGTAAAATTTTTATCTCTTTCTTTTTCATAAGGGGTGAAAATTAATATCGTTGTAAATATACTATTTTATTGGATGCAATTATTTTATCAAAAACTATTAACTCAAATTTAATTTGGTAACATTAAATTAAACTTAAAAATACAAAATGATAAAGTACATGTAACATCGAATTTACAATGGGGCAGTTTCTTTGCACCAATAAAAAACAACAAAAATGAAATTAAAATTATCATTTCTATTCTTATTATTTAGTGTAGTAACTTTTGCACAGAGCAAAGGTACAATTTCTGGTGTTATTACCGATAAAGATGCTAATAATGCTACTTTGCCTTATGCTAATGTACTAGTAAAAGGAACTGCTGTTGGAGTTACAACAGACGAAAACGGAAAGTATTCACTTTCTTTAGCTGCTGGAAAACATACCCTTCAGTTTAGTTTTGTAGGATACGAATCAGTAGAAGCAATTGTAGATGTAAAAGCAGGTGAAACTATTGTATTAAACAAAGCTTTAGGTTCTGGTGGATACAAACTAGAAGATGTAGTAATCAAAACTGTATCTAAAAGTAGAGAAAAAGAAAGTGCTCTTTTATTAGATCAAAAAAATTCTAACGAAATCAAGCAAAGTATTGGTGCACAAGAATTATCTAGAAAAGGGGTAAGTGATGTAGCAACGGCTGTGACTAAAACTACCGGAATTACTAAGCAAGAAGGTTCAGGAAATATCTTTGTTAGAGGTTTAGGAGATCGATACAATTCAACAACCATGAATGGTTTGCCTGTTCCATCGAATAATCCAGAAAAAAAGAACATTAATTTGGATATATTTTCAACCAACATCGTTGAATACGTTTCTATTGATAAAGTATACAGCAGTAAATTATACGGTGATTTTGCTGGAGGAAATGTGGATATCGTTTCTAAAGACATCAAAGGAAAAGGATACATCAATTTTAGTTTTGGTTCAAGTACAAATTCGAATGCAACTGCAGAAGATGCTTTTGGATTACAAAGCGGATACAGTTCTTTTGGTTTTGGTAACAAATCCATTCCATCAAATGCACTTACGCAATATAATTTCACATCGTTACAGTTGGAGAACAAATCGCCAATTGGAGCTTCATTTTCTGTAACAGGTGGAACTTCATTCAATGTAGGATCAGCAGGTAAATTGTCTGTTTTCGCTACTCTTAATCATTCTAACGAATACACTTCTATAAAAGAAGGGAAAGTTAAGAGCATCAATGGATCTGGAGTGATCAATAAAAACTTTGAAAACTTTTCATCTTTAAATTTCTCAACAAGTTCTACCGGAATGGTAAACGTTGGGTACAAAATCAACAAAGCGAACAAAATTAACTTCAATACAGTTTACATCAATACGTCATCTTTATCAAGAAGAGATTACATAGGATATTTTGTAGACGGAGGTGAAAATAACGACGGGTTTATCAGAAGAAATAAATACGATAAAAATACCTTATTGATCAACCAATTATTAGGAGAACATACGATTTCTGAACGTTCAAAAATCAACTGGGGTGTGTCTTCAAATACAGTAAAAGGAGATCAACCCGACAGAACTCAAAATACCTTAAACGGTAATCCAACAACAGGTTATTTAATCAATTCTCAATCTTTTGCAAATAACCACCGTTATTTCCAAGCATTAACAGAAAACGAATTGGCTTTAAATCTTGCTGTAGATTATAAAATCGGTAAAAATGATGTTGGAGAGTACAAAGGAAAAATTACCGCTGGATACAACGGTAGAATGAAAAAAAGAGATTTTGAAGCTACTCAATTCAACTTCAAAGCCAACTCAAACTTCTTAAATGTTGTTGTAGATGTAAACAATCTGGATGCTTTTTACAACCAACAAAATTACACCAATGGATATTTTGCAATTGCAACCTTTAGAGGTGGATCTCAAACGCCAAACGCTACTAAACCACAAACGTACAACGGAGATTTAATGATCAATGCAGGTTTCTTAACAGGTGAGTACAAATTCAATAAATTATCTGCAGTGGTTGGTTTACGTGCCGAGTCGGTAATTCAAAAAGTACAATGGAACACGTCTTTGGATCCAGTAGGTGGAAAAGACCAATTAGATAAAATTGCGTTTTTACCAAGCGTTACGTTAAAATACGAAATCAACGAAAAACAAAATGTACGTTTTGGAGCGTCTAAAACATATACGTTACCTCAATTTAAAGAAAGAGTATTATTCGTTTATGAAGACGTTGAAGAATCTAAAATTGGAAACCGTGATTTATATGAATCAGATGATTATAATGTCGATTTGAAATGGGAAATGTTCCCAAAATCGGAAGAAGTAATTTCGGTAACTGCTTTTGGTAAATACATCCAAAATCCAATCAATGAAGTAACCATCGTTTCGTCTACAAATGACATCTCTTTCATCAACACAGGAGATTTTGGTTATGCTGCAGGAGCGGAGATAGAATATAGAAAATTACTTTTTGACTTCAGCGAAGGAAATGCTAAAAAATTATCTGCTGGTATCAACGCATCGTATTTGTATACAGATCAAGATTTGAGTTCTTCTAAAGTAATCAAAGAAACGAACTACAATGTTTCGTTTACTAATTCAAACAGTAAATTAACAGGTGCTTCCGATTTATTATTAAACGCTGACTTGTCTTATTTCTCTGAATGGAACGAAAAGAAATCCAACTTGAATACCACGATTACCTATGCTTATTTCTCAGATAGAGTTTACGCTATTGGAACCAATGGTAGAGGAAATCAAGTGGATAAAGCCTACGGATCGTTAGATTTTGTAGCTAAATCAAAATTAACTCAAAACCTAGGACTTTCTTTTGTAGTGAAAAATCTTTTAGATCCAACAATTGATAGAGTTCAAGAAAATACTGCAGGCGACATCAGTGTATTGTCGTACAAAAAAGGATTATCAATGGGATTGTCCATGAACTACCAGTTCTAGAACAAACTACATAAAATAAAGAATTAAAGAGCAGCTTGTCTGCTCTTTTTTTATGGGGGCACGTGAACCGGGCTGTTTGCTGTATCTCTTGTTTCGTTGTCACTTCACAAGAGGATGCCGCTGCCATCCCTCGTGCAAATCGTCTAAACATAACGGTAATAGGCTATTGAATTAAATCAACTCTCAAAAGTGAAATTTAACTTAACAAACAAAACATTACCTTAATATTAAAACAAACTTTTGTTAAACAAACATTCATATTTGCTTAACCTTTAACTGAATTTACTACCCCATATTTGCATCAACAAAATAACTATTAAATCAAATCAAAAAAACATGAAAAATTCAATGATTAAATTATTTGGACTTGTTGCAGTAGTAGGAAGCTTACTAACTTCTTGTGCAACTTCTACAGATGAACCAACTTCAACTTTTGTGGTGACTCCTTCCAATTTTCAAGGAACAATCAACGACGGTGAAGTAATTCTTGAAGCCAATATCACTTATTATTTAACAGGCAAGTTACAAATCAATTCGGGAGCTTCTTTAGTAATACCTGCAGGAACTCAAATTCTTGCTACAGGTGGAACAGCTGCTTATATTGCAGTGGCTCAAGGGGGTCAATTATTTGTAAACGGAACTGCTTCAAACCCAGTTGTCATGACTAGTGGTTTAACTACTAAAGCTGCAGGAGATTGGGGTGGTTTGGTAATCTGTGGTAGAGCACCAATCAATACAGTATCAGGTGGTACAAGTACAGCACAATCAGAAGTAGCTGACTTAACTTACGGTGGTGCTATTGCAAATGATAATTCAGGTTCTATCCGTTACTTGAGAATTGAATATGCTGGAGCTGCATTTAGCGCAGTAAAAGAATTCAACGGTGTTTCTTTATTCGGAGTAGGTTCTGGAACAGTATTCGAATATGTTGAAACGTACCACGGTGCAGATGACGGTTTCGAATTTTTCGGTGGAACTGTAAACACTAAAGGATTGGTTTCTTACGGAAACGAAGACGATGCATTTGACTGGACAGAAGGTTGGAATGGAACAAATACAGATTGGTATGGTAAATCTGCTTTCGGAAAAGGAAACAGAGGTATTGAGGCAGACAACTATGAGTTTGGTTTTGCTAATGCACCTATTGCTAACCCATCAATCACTAATTTATCATTAGTAGGTCCTGGTAGTACAGTAAGTTCTACAACATATCCAGAAAACGACGCATTAAAATTAAGAAGAGGAACAAAAGGAATCTTCACTAACTTACACTTAACAGGATTCGCAAAAGGATTCAATGTTGAGCACGATGAAACTATTGCTTTCGTTGGAACAGCTTTAAAAGCTACAAATGTATCTTACTCAGATGTTACGACTAAAACAGCTGGTAAAGCAACAACTGGAACATTGCCTGCAACACCTGACGTGTCTGCAGTAGCTACAGAAACTACAACAGCTACAGGAGCAGGAGCAGGAGCAGCAGCACCATCTTGGTCTACAGGTTGGACGGTTTTACAATAAGTAAACGACTCAAAATAGTAAAAAATCCCTCCAAAAGAGGGATTTTTTTATTTTTGGTACAAAATTTGAAATGCTTTTATTATATTTGTTATCTATAATAGGTTACTACCAATTATAAATTATTAGGTTATGCCAAAAAACTACTTTTATATTTTACTTTTATTTCTTTGTTTCTCTGCTACTTCAGCTGTGGCACAAGAATCAAAATCAGCTTCAAGAGTTCAACCGAATTCTATTGAAGGGCTTAGTTTTTACCCAAATCCTGTAAGTACAGGAAAAATTTATATTACTTCCAACTCATCAGATGATAAAGAAATCCTGATTTTTGACGTACTCGGAAAAAAAGTACTTCAAACGGTTCTTTCAGGTAGAGAATTGAACATAGGGAATTTATCTCCAGGGGTTTACATCATCAAATTCAAAGAAGGAGAAGCTTCAGAAACCAGAAAATTGATCGTAAAATAAGTTGTTTTTTAATTGATAATTAATTTACATAGAGTTATTTAAGTATTAGATTATTTATTTACCTTTGTGATCTAATTATAAATTAAATTATGAAAAAACTTTACACTTTATTATTTTTAGTTGTATGTTCTTTGTCATTTGGGCAAACTATTTACACTGAAAACATGGGTACAGGAACAGGTACACTTGCAATTACTGCAACCACATTTCAAAATGCAACCCCAATAGCTTACACTGGAACAGCTGACACAAGAGCAACTAGTGTTTCAGCTGGATATAGCGGCGCATCAGGTGAACGTAATGTCTTTATTACAAATACAGCTGGTAAATATTTTCAAATTGATAATATTAATACTTCTGCTTATACAAGTGCAAATATCCAAATGTCGTTTGGTTATAATACATCAAGTACAAGTATTGCTCAATTAGTTATTGAACAAAGTGTTAACTCAGGAACTACTTGGACTCCAATTACTTTTACACCTACTGCTACGGGATGGACATTGGTCACTATAACTGGAGGACAAATACCATCATCAACTACTCTTTCATTGAGGTTTTCACAGCCAGCAACTCCTTCGGGGCAATTTAGAATAGATGATTTAAAACTATCAAATGTTTCTGCAAGTTGTACGTTAGCTTTAGGCGCAACCGCAACCGCATGTAATGCTAGTACTTTGTCGCTTGATACCTATTCTGTAACAATTCCGTTTACAGGAGCTGGAAATGCAACGTATACTATTACAACTGCAGGTACAGTAAGTGGAGACAATCCGACTACTTTGGCTTCTGGAAATATTGTAGTTACTTTTACTGAGGGTACGGCTTATGCTGTTAATATTACTGGAGGTACATGTAATTTAGATGTTAATGGTAATAGTCCTGAATGTAAACCTGTAAATGCATTACCTTACTATGAAGGTTTTAATTATACTGCTGCAAGTTCATTGGGTGCTCAACAAACATGGACTAATGTGAATTCTGGTGATTTTATCTTATCAACTGCTGGTAGTTTGTCTTATTCAGGTTTAACTACTAGTGGAAACTCTGTTTCGTATGCTGCTGATGGAATCGATTGTTTTTCTCCTATGACTACTACTAACACTGGAACAATGTACTATTCATTTTTATTGAATGTAGGTTCTATGACAGGTGTTACCAATGTTGATGGAGGTTATATTGCTGGATTTGGTGAAACTACAACTGCACTAGGAGCTACTTTGTGGACCAAACGTGTTGACGACACCAACTTTAATTTAGGAATCGAAGTTAGAACGGCTGCTGCTGCAAATACAACGTATACCACAACAACTTACGCTACTGGTCAAACTTATTTAGTAGTAGTTGGGTATGCATTTAATGCTACTTCAACTGCTGATGATGTTGTTAGTTTATGGGTAAATCCTGTTGTAGGTGCTACCATGCCAACGGCTACACTAACCGATGGTCAACTTTCTACCGCTACTGACTTGTTAAATATTTCTAACTTTTTCTTAAGACAAGATAGTACAACAGAAACTCCTGCTGTACAAATAGATGAGTTACGTATTGGAACTACTTGGGGAGATGTGGTGCCCCAAACGGCTAAAGTAAATCAAAATGATATTGCAGGTTTAAGCATTTATCCAAACCCAGTATCTAACGGAACACTATACATTAATACTGATGCAAATGACGAAAGAAATGTTGCTATTTTTGATGTGTTAGGTAAACAAGTACTAAATGTTACAACTTCAGCTAGCGCAATCAATGTAGCTAACTTAAACGGAGGTGTCTACATTGTGAAAGTAACGGAAAATGGTAAAACAGCTACTAGAAAATTAGTAATTAAATAATTCGTTTTCAAAATATACATAAAGCACCAACGAATGTTGGTGCTTTTTTTTTATGCTATTAATTTCTTAGAATGCTCTTTTTCTTTCCTATTTTTGCAACATGATTACAAAAGAAGAAATATTCCAAATCGGTTCCAAAAAAGAATTTGAAAAAATGGCATTAAAGGTGTTTCGGCACCAATTTGACCATAACGGAGTATACCAACAATTTTGTAATTTACTCAGTAAAGACAAAACCAACGTTAAATCGTTGACCGAAATTCCCTTTTTACCCATTCAGTTTTTTAAAAGTCATCAAGTACTGAGCTCCACGCAGCCCGTTCAGCAAACGTTTACCAGTAGTGGTACAACCGGAATGAGCACAAGTCAACACCTGATAACCGATACCACTTGGTATGAAGAAAGCTACCAAAAAGCTTTTACACAATTTTACGGAAATATTGAAGACTATGCCATCCTTGCGTTGTTGCCCTCTTATTTGGAGCGTGAAGGTTCTTCGCTTATCTATATGGTAAAAGATTTGATGGATCGTTCCAATCATCCCGAAAGCAACTTTTATTTGAACAATTACGAAGCATTTGCCGCAAAGGTAATCGAGCTAGACAATGCCGGACAAAATGTTCTTGTAATTGGGGTAACTTATGCTTTATTGGATGTAATCGAACATCAAAAATTCCAATTGAAAAATACCCTCATCATGGAAACAGGAGGTATGAAAGGAAAACGAAAAGAAATGATACGTGAAGAATTGCATGCTGTTTTATGCAATGGGTTTGGTGTATCCAATATCCATTCAGAATACGGGATGACCGAATTGTTGTCGCAAGCCTATTCGCTTGGCGAGGGTATTTTTGAATGTCCAAACTGGATGCAAATTCTTATTCGGGATACCGAAGATG
>ERZ650308.1233-NODE-1233-length-13413-cov-11.523507_pt1 | contig 13413 bp, 13 predicted proteins | sample MGYA00376244_ERZ650308 | MGnify/ENA primary metagenome ERZ650308 (study PRJEB26733, sample SAMN07839295) | wastewater metagenome | biome: small river; feature: stream; material: water | place: USA: North Carolina | collected 2016-04-26 ...
TAGCCATAAATTATCCCCTTTTATAAGGGAGAGCAAAGGTACGTGGGGATTTTGGCTTTTCAGCGCATTTTGAAGGATATTTTTGATGACACCTTTGCAACTTATTGATTATCAATTATATTTTTGTATCACGATTTTAATGATTCTAAATAGGTACTGATTATCAATTAGTTATAGAATTCAATATTTGTACAAAACAGGGGGAGTTTTGGCTATTTATTGCCTATTTTTAAACCTATCGGCATCAAAATCGGTTACTTATATATATGTATCAGAAATTTCAAGCAAATCAGGTTTTTAATGGTCGTCAAATTTTAGAGGGCGCGGACCAGGTGCTAATCACAAAATTAGACGGGACCATCGAAGGCATGGTGCCTATTGCTGAAGCCGGGGAGGATATACAACAATTTGAGGGCTTACTATCTCCTGGATTTGTGAATGCACATTGTCACTTAGAATTATCCCACATGAAGGGAATGATTCCAACAAAAACGGGTTTGCAAGAATTTGTAAAACAAATTGTGGCTTTGCGTCAGGTGGAACCAGAAGCTATTCAAGAAGCTATTATTGCAGCAGAAGCAGAGATGGTTACAAACGGCATAGTTGCTGTGGGAGATATCTCAAACACTTTAGATACATTGGATCAAAAAGCAAAACACAATTTAGCGTATTACAGTTTTGTAGAATTGTATGATCTAGATCCAACACGTGCACATGATAAAATCATTGCAGGCATTGCCATTCAAAAACAATTTCAAGATAGTTGTGTACGCGCTTCGCTTGTTCCGCATGCACCTTATTCTGTAACAGCTCGCTTATGGACTTTATTGAGTGAACATTTTGAATCACATACCATTAGTTTGCACAATCAAGAAACACCTGGCGAAAATGAATTCTTTGAAACTAAGTCAGGTCCATTTTTAGGAATGTATGAAAGAACTAAAGTAGCGCTAGATTTTTTTGAACCCACTGGCAAAACAAGTTTGCAATCTGTATTGCCTGTTTTCAAAAAAGCACATCATGGTATTTTAGTACACAATAGTTTTACTTCAGCAAAAGACATTCAAGCAGTACATGCAAATATGCACAATGCATTTTGGTGTCTTTGTCCTAACGCAAACCAATACATTGAACAAACAATGCCACCTATTGAATTACTACGCAACAACAATGCAGCCATTGTAGTTGGTACCGATAGTTATGCAAGCAATTGGAGTTTAAATATTTTGGATGAACTCAAAACCATTCAACAACATCATGCAGCTATTCCTTTAGCCGAAATGTTACAATGGGCTACCATCAATGGCGCGCGTGCATTACAAATGGATAAACATTTAGGTAGTTTTGACAAAGGCAAGAAGCCCGGGGTAGTATTAATTGAAAACGCCGACGATTTAGGTAGCCTTAAAAACGCAACGAGTAGAAGAATTTTGTAGATTACAGTAATAAATTATTCACCATGGGATTTCCTGTTTTATTTGGCATCATCGCTATCATGATTATACTTTGGCGTAGACATCAAAACAGCAAAAGAGACAAGGACTAGTTAATTTAATGCAACACGGCCTGTAAAATTGGTAGTGATTTTATTTCACTAAACTTTTTATAGTGCCAACTTAAAGAGAGCTGGAATAGCTCTAATATTTTTTTTCTTTGTGCGCCATTTAAATGAATGGTTTCCAATTCATTGTAGAGTTGTAAACTTAAAAAAGTAGATGCTGTCTGTGCTTCAGCCGCTTCTAAGAAGTAGGGGTGTAGTGGTTTGTTGGCCACAAAATTTCCTTCATGCACATCTAATATTGGCGTGTCTAATGAATACACACCTTGCAATCCAAATCCCAATGTTTGACTTAAGTGTATCAAAAAATAGATGGGTAAATTACTTACTAAACCTGGACCGCCCTTATCCAATTGCTTGAATGTGTCTTCTATTAAATAAAATAATTCAGGGTGTGGTTCTGGCTCTAGGGTTTGTTGTAAGATCTCTACAATGTAAGTAGCAACTGCATTACGCAATACATCTGAATATACATTTTGATAGACATAGGACCAGTTGACATCCTTCACCATCTGCATACTCTTCATTGGATAGTGATAGGCTTCCATTTGCAAAATAGCACCGGGTTGATAAAACACACCCTTGCTTGCTCCTTTTTTACTAATGGTTCGAACACCTTTTACAATGTATTGTTGCAGACCAAACAATTCTGTGTAGATAGAAGCAATGACACTTGTATCTCCATATTTGGTCACGCGTAAAACAATACCCTTGGTGTTGTGTAACATAAATTATTTGGAAGTCAAGATGCTATTATATGCTCTTGAACTGTTGTAAGAATCGAACATCATTTTGTGAATACAAACGCAAGTCATTGACTTGGTATTTTAACTGTGCAATTCTTTCTACGCCCATTCCAAACGCAAATCCAGTATACTTTTCAGGATCGATGCCAAAATTCTCTAACACTTTTGGATGCACCATGCCTGATCCTAAAATCTCTACCCATCCAGTGTGCTTACAAATATTACATCCCTTACCTGCGCAAATTTGACAACTGATATCCATCTCTGCACTAGGTTCTGTGAATGGAAAATAACTTGGACGAAAACGCACTTTCACTTCTTTACCAAACATCTCTTGTACAAAAAAGTATAAGGTTTGTTTTAAATCTGCGAAGCTTACATTTTCGTCAATATACAATCCTTCTACCTGATGGAAGAAGCAATGCGCACGCGCAGAAATTGTTTCGTTTCTATATACACGTCCTGGACAGATCACGCGAATGGGTGGCTTCTGTGTTTCCATCACACGTGCTTGTGTGCTTGATGTATGTGTTCTCAATAACCATGCAGAATGATCTGCGGTTTTTTCTTCTACATAAAATGTGTCCTGCATATCACGCGCAGGATGATCTTCTGGTAAATTCATGGCGCCAAAATTGTGCCAATCATCTTCTATCTCTGGTCCTTCTGCAACAGCAAATCCTAATCTTTTAAAAATAGAAACCATTTGATTGCGCACTAAATTCAAAGGATGTCTTGTTCCTACAGGCGTTGGATCACCTGGCAAACTAAAGTCCATACCTGTTTCTGCCTCCGCACTATCACCCAATCCAGCTTGCAATGCTTCGAATTTTTCTTCTGCAACAATTTTAAAGGCATTTAAAATCTGACCGAACTCCTTCTTTTGTTCATTGGGCACATTTTTCATCTCGCCCATGATTTGTTTTACCAAACCCTTGGTACCCAAGTATTTAATTCTGAACTGCTCCAAAGCTTCTGCATTGGTTGCTTCTGCCGCAGTAATTTCCTTTTTAATGTCTTCTATTTGCTGTAATAGTTGCTCCATGCTACGAAGATAAAGAAAAAACAAACCGTAAAAAACCTTACATTTGTTATTCGTTGAAGTAATATATACATGGAGTACAATACAGCAAGAAGCATCATGGGGATGAGAGAGTATGGCCGTCACGTTCAGAGGATGGTGGATCATCTATTAACCATTGAGGATAAAGCAAAAAGACAAGAACAAGCCCAAGTGGTGATTGAATTGATGGGATTCCTAAACCCACAATTGAAGAATATAGAAGACTACAAGCATAAATTATGGGATCACTTATTCTTTATGAGTGGTTTTAAATTAGATGTTGACAGTCCATATCCAATCCCAACCAAAGAGACTTATAAGCAAAAGCCTGACCCATTACCTTACCCACGTCGCAAAATCAAATATGCACACTTAGGTAAGAATTTGGAATTGGTAATAGACAAAGCGATGGCAGAACAGGATCCTGAAAAGAAGACTGGTTTTGCACATACGATTGCGCATTATATGAAGTTGGCTTATAGTAACTGGCATAAAGAATTGGTACAAGATGATGCTATTCGTAGCGAGTTAAATGCCATTACTGGTGGTGAGCTTGAGTTTAGTAACACACCTTATATCAAACACCGCAATCAAAATTTTGAACGCGACGAATATCGCCCAGCAGGTGGACGTTGGCAGAATAACCGCAACAGACCTGGATCTGGCGGTGGCGGCGGAAGAAACAACAACAACCGCAATTTCAAAAAACGCTTTTAAACTTTCATTTAAAAATATTCAATCCCATCTAATACTAGATGGGATTTTTAATTTAAGTAAGTATAGAAAAAGTTTATTTTCGTTGTACAAATCTATTTTATGAGTTCATTTGAAGTAATAGGCGGCAAGGCATTAAAGGGAACCATTGTTCCTCAGGGTGCAAAAAACGAAGCCCTACAAATTTTATCAGCAGTAGTGTTAAGCACCGACCCAATAACCATTTCCAATATTCCCAATATTGTGGATGTGAATTTACTCATTGAATTATTACATGAAATGGGTGTGCGTGTTGAAAAGCTGGAAGAAGGAACTTATCGTTTTCAGGCAGATCAAATTGATCCGGCATATTTAGCATCCGCCGCATTTAGAACAAAAAGCGGTCGCTTGCGTGGCAGCGTAATGCTTGCTGGGCCTATCTTAGCACGTTTCAAGAAAGCTTATTTACCTAAACCAGGTGGAGATAAAATTGGTAGAAGAAGATTGGACACACATATTATTGGCTTTCAAAAATTAGGAGCCGACTATTCTTATGATGAACAACTTGCTTGCTTTACATTGACTGCGCCAACACTGAGGGGCACTTATATGTTATTAGATGAACCTTCTGTAACTGGCACTGCAAATATTGTAATGGCTGCAGTACTTGCAGAAGGGATTACCACTATTTACAATGCAGCTTGTGAACCCTACTTGCAACAATTGTGTAGTATGTTAAATCGCATGGGTGCAAAAATTGCTGGCATCGGAAGTAATTTATTAACGATAGAAGGTGTAAGTAAGTTAGGTGGAACTGAGCATCGCATTTTACCAGACATGATTGAGATTGGTTCTTTCATTGGACTTGCTGCCATGACAAAAAGTGAAATCACAATTAAGAATGCAGGCGTGCAACACCTTGGTATCATTCCTGAAAAATTTAGTTTACTGGGAATTGATTTTAAAATTCAAGGCGACGATATTTATATTCCTGCGCAAGAGGATTATGAAATACAAACTTATATGGATGGTGGCATCTTAACTATTTACGATAACCCATGGCCTGGTTTCACGCCAGATTTATTAAGTATTGTTTTAGTTACTGCAACACAAGCAAGAGGTTCTGTGCTGATTCATCAGAAAATGTTTGAGAGCAGATTGTTCTTTACAGATAAATTAATTGACATGGGTGCGCAGATTATTTTGTGTGATCCACATCGCGCCACAGTCATTGGCCTTGGTCGCAAATATCCTTTACGCGGCATTACCATGAGTAGCCCAGACATTAGAGCAGGACAAGCTTTGCTGATAGCTGCATTAAGCGCGGAAGGAAAAAGTACTATTCAAAACATTGAACAAATAGACCGCGGTTGCCAATACATTGATACAAGGTTACAAGCATTGGGTGCGGATATAAAAAGGGTATAGTCGAAAATTTATTTAATAAATTTTTCAACATAAAATCGCCGTATAAATACGGTGATTTTATGTTTTATAGCTATTTAGTTTTAATCTATTGGATTTTAAAAACTAAAATATTATTTTATGAGAAATTTATTAAAAATCTTGACACTTCCATTATGTGTATTCACTTTTATTTCTTGTGAAAAACATGTTTCTGATAATTCAATATCAAATACTACTATTGAAAAAAGTAAAATTAATTATCTACCAGAAATAGAAGGTAGTATTATAATAAACAAAGACGACAAGCAAATTGCCGAATTTGTATCTCTAATGAAAAATAGCAATTTAAAAATTGATTATAGTACTGCTGTGATTCATAAAATCACTTTTAAAGAATTCCCTTCACTAACCGGAATTTATGTGAAGGGCTTAGAATATGGTCTAATATGCAAAGACCTATTTTATGTTAGTGATACACAATCAAAAATAAATTTATTGATTGAAAGGGAAAAGAGTGGTTTTTCTAACAATAACAATGGTTATATTAGCATAAGAAATTATAACAATGAATTGCTTTTTAATGATCAAATAGTAAATAATAAATTTTCATATCAAACTACTATAAATACCTTTACACAAGGACCTTTGGTGTTTAATTCAAAAAACATTAAAACAAATAGAGAATGGATATGCAGCGAAGAAAAGTTTAACGCTTTCTATCAAGAAGCAAAAGCAAGATGTGAAGATGATTGGTTATGCGATGTGGCCTGTTCGATTAACCCCTGCTTTATTGCCTATTTAGCATTTGCGGTTGGAAAATGTAGTGAGCTAATTAAATAAATAAAAATATCAAATCATGAATTTATTAAACTATATGAAAAAACCAATCTTACTTTTTAGCATCGGAATCATTTTTATAATGCTGGCTGTTTTTTTAAAACAACTAGATTTAAATGACCTATTTAAAAATTCTCTTTTTATTTCTGGACTGATAGTAGAAGGAATTGCAATTGGTCTATTTATAAAAAACAAAATTGCATAAAAAATAGGCTTCGTAATTTCTCAAGAAACGAAGCCAATTTTTTACAATCTAATAATTAAAACTTGGCAGGTGTGCCAAGTTTTGGAACACTATTTTTAATAAACAATCTTAAGTGGTCATTGCTTGTTGATAAATCTTCTTTTCTTAGATACATCATATGTCCACTGCGGTAACCTTCCCAGAACATTCTGTCCTGAATTTTTCCTGCAGGATCCATTTGCCACATATTGTATTTGGCATTGAAATAATCACAAGCACCATCATAGTAGCCAGATTGTACTAGTAAATTTAAATATGGATTTTCCATCATAGCCATGCGCAAATCCTCTCCTGTATTGTTATTGCTGTTATCCCATGGATTCACTGGACCAAAAATATAATAATTCAAATCTGTCTTATAACCCAACTCGTCTCTTAAATACATGTTGATTGCTGGTGTAAATGAATGCTCCCAAGACAATAATTCTGCATTGTAATCTGGTTTTTGTCCTGCATCTTTTTTATCCATTCCAATATACCTTGAATCTAGTCTTCCAATAGTTTTTCCTTGATCTCGTAATAATTCTTTCCAGAAATAATCAAATGGCACTTCCATATTTTGTTCTCCTACAACTGTTTCTTTTAATCCAATATAAGCGGCTATTTTTTTCACGATCGCTTTTCGCTTATCTGCAGGCAATGCACCTCCCTGTGCCAAAGCAGGCATCAGTTCGTTGATGGTGAAGGCTTCTACTTCTGGTAAATATTTTTCTAATTCTTTAGACTGATATTCAGTTGCCAATTTCTTATGATGCCATGCAGTGGCCGCCATATAAGGGATACGTAAGGCTGCACTAGATACTGCGTCACGTTTTAAACCAAGATCGGTTGGTGAAACTAAGATCACACCATTCAAGAACATCCAATGTCTGTTTTGTAATTCTAATGACAATCCAGATACGCGATTGGTACCATAGCTCTCTCCAATTAAAAATTTAGGAGAAGCCCAACGCTTTTGTCTTCCAACAAAAGTATTGATCCAGTCTGCTAAATATTTAATGTCGGCAGTCACACCAAAAAACTTTGATCCTGGTGTGGCCTTATCTAAAATTCTTGAAAACCCTGTATTCACTGGGTCCACATAAACAATGTCCGCTACGTCTAGCAAGGATTGCGGGTTGTCTTCAAATCCATAAGGTTGAATTGGATAACCCTCGTCGTCTATCTTTAATTTCTTTGGTCCTGTGTAACCTAAGTGCATCCATACACTCGCTGTGCCTGGACCTCCATTGAATGAAATCACCAATGGTCTTGTTTCTTTATTAGTCACGTCGGTACGCTCATAGTATACATAAAACAATCCTGCGATCACTTTGCCTTCCTCATCCCATACTGGTTGTGTACTCGCTGTTACTTTATAAGGCACTTTTTGTCCTTTGATAGTGACTTCGCCCGTTTTTTCGGCTTTTTGATCTAAGCTCAATGCTCTATTATAAGCACTGGTTTTGGCCATTCCTTCCTCAGCTGGTTTTTGTGCAACTGCTACTAAGGATGTCATAAGCAACAAATAAGTAAAAAATTGTTTTTGCATAAGTATTCGGTTGTTAAATAGAATAATGTTTTGAGCTACATTTTAGTGCTTTAAATATACAACCTATTTATGCTTTCTATTTCTCCTTTATTATTATTTATTTAGATGGTATTTGCTTAATTTAGTCCCATGTCTGAACAACAAAAAAAAGTTATCATTTTGACGGCTCCATCTGGTGCTGGCAAAACGTCTATCACTAAATTTTTATTGGCCAACTATCCTCAATTGGCTTTCTCTGTTTCTGCTACTACAAGGGCTCCTAGAGGTGCTGAGCAAGATGGCATTGACTATCATTTTATTAGTCCTGCAGCTTTTGAAGGTCATATTTACCAAAATGATTTTTTAGAATACGAGATGGTATACGAAGGATTGTATTACGGTACATTAAAATCAGAATTAGACCGAATTTGGAACCAGGGTAAAACACCTGTTTTGGATATTGATGTAAAAGGTGCGATAGCGATACAAAAACAATTAGGAACACAAGCTTTATCTATTTTTATTTTACCGCCTTCGATAGAGGTTTTAAAAGAAAGATTAGAAAAGAGAAATACCGAGTCTCCAGAAAAAGTTCAGATGCGCTTAGACAAGGCTGCATATGAAATTAGTTTTAGCAATCAATTTAATGCAGTTGTAAAAAACGAAATATTAGATAACGCATGTAATGAAACTGCCGCATTGATTCAAAATTTTATTTCAAAATAAATCAAATACCATGTCCGACAAAACACTACAAGGGAAAACAGTTTTCATCACTGGAGGGAGCAGGGGGATTGGAAAAGCCATTGCACTTAAATTAGCTGCAGCTGGCGCCAATATTGTGATTGCGGCAAAGTCGGTAGAGGAAGATCCTCGTTTAGGGGGAACTATTTATTCTGCAGCTGCAGAAGTAGAAGCCTTAGGTGTGGGTGCATTAGCAGTGCAAGTAGACATTAGAGAAGAAGCACAAATTGCGAACGCAATACAACAAACAGTAGACAAATTTGGCGGTATTGATATCTTAATCAACAACGCTTCTGCTATTCAATTAACAGATACCGAACATACGCCGAGTAAAAGATTTGACCTAATGCATAGCATCAATGTTCGTGGTACTTTTTTAGTAGTACAACACGCATTGCCTTATTTAAGAAAATCTACCCACGCACATATTTTAACCTTATCTCCTCCTATTAATTTGGCACCAAAATGGTTGGGACCACATGTGGCTTATACCATTACTAAATACAATATGAGTATGATGACCATTGGATGGGCAGAAGAATTTAAAGAGGATCAGATTTCTGTGAATGCACTATGGCCACGCACGACCATCGACACCGCTGCCGTTAGAAATTTATTGGGTGGCGAAGCGCTTGCTAACATGAGCCGCACTCCTGCGATTCTTGCGGATGCTGCTTATGCGATTGTTACTAAAAAGCCATTGGTATACACTGGTCAAACTTTTATTGATGAAGGTGTTTTAGCAGCAGAAGGCATCACAGACCTTTCACATTATTCCGTAGTCCCTGGAGGACATTTATATACCGACTTATTTTTATAATGCTTTAAAAACGACAAGATGAAAAAACTATTCCTTGGAGCAATGATGTTATTGTCTTTTGGCGCTTGGGCCCAAAAGAAAACTAAAGTAGATCCAGCAACTGCACAAATCAATGCCAACAAAGAAACGGCTTTGACTGCTTTGAACAATGCATACGATGCGGACAAAAAAACTGCATTACAGATCTGGGATTTTGCAGAAGTAGGTTACAAAGAAGTAAAAAGTGCTGCTTTGCATATTCAACATTTAAGAGACGCCGGCTTTACAGTTGAAACAGGTGTGGCGGGAATTCCAACTGCATTTGTAGCAACTTATGGTACAGGAAGTCCTGCGATTGGTATTTTAGCAGAGTTTGACGCATTACCAGGTATTAATCAATCTGCATCGGCTGAAAGAAACCCAATTGCAGGTAAAAATGCTGGTCATGCTTGTGGACACCATTTATTTGGTACAGCAAGTGTATCTGCTGGAATTGCCATCAAAGAATTAATTGCTTCTGGCAAATTAAAAGGCACCATTAAAGTATATGGCACGCCTGCAGAAGAAGGTGGTAGCGGAAAAGTGTTTTTGGTGCGTGAGGGGTTATTCAATGATTTAGATGCTGTGATTCACTGGCATCCAGATGACGTGAACGCGGTTACCACAACAAGTGCATTAGCTAACAAATCGGCTAAATTTAAGTTTTATGGTATTTCTGCACATGCTGCTGCTGCTCCTGATCAAGGACGTTCTGCATTAGATGCGGTTGAAGCAATGGACAATATGGTGAACATGATGCGTGAACATATTCCTCAAGAAACTAGAATTCACTATGTGATCACCAATGGTGGTAAAGCACCGAATGTAATTCCTGATTTTGCAGAAGTCTATTACTATGTGCGTCACCCAAGAAGAAAAGAGGTGGTTGAAATTTTTGATAGAGTCGTGAAAGCTGCAGAAGGTGCTGCTATGGGAACAGGAACGACCATGAAATATGATATCATTGGTGGCACACACGATTTGTTAATCAACAAAACCCTTGCCGAAACAATGCAAGTAAATTTAGATCGTGTTGGTGGTGTAAATTATACAGAAGCAGAAATTGCTTTTGCAAAAAAAATTCAACCAACGATGGTTGCTCCTATAGAGATTGCAACAGCTGCTAAAGTAAAACCATTAACTTATATCAACGAAGGCAATAGTGGATCTACTGATGTAGGCGATGTGAGCTATGCAAAGCCCACTGTTGGCCTAAGAGCTGCAACATGGGTTCCAGGTACCGCTGCACATAGCTGGCAAGCAATTGCCTCTGGCGGCACAGAGATTGGCACTAAGGGTATGTTGGTTGCTAGTAAAACAATGGCATTGACTGCAATTGACTTAATGAGCAATCCTGAATTGATCAAAAAAGCCACTGAAGAATTTAATAAAGCAAAAGGAGAATATAAATACAAGGCTTTACTAGGCGATATCAAACCAGCATTAAATTATCGCGACTAGTGCGTTAGTAAAAGAAGGTTAACAAAAAAGGCCACTCGATTGAGTGGCCTTTTTTTATTGAATTACAACAATGGATTAGTCCTGGTTGGATTCTGGGCGCATCTGCGGGAAGAACAATACATCTTGTATAGATGGCTGATTCAACATCATCATACATAAACGATCTATCCCGATACCAATACCAGAGGTTGGTGGCATACCATATTCCAATGCTCTTAAAAAGTCATGGTCAATAAACATTGCTTCATCGTCACCTCTTTCCATTAACGCCAATTGGTCTTCAAAGCGCTTGCGCTGCTCAATTGGGTCGTTTAACTCAGAATAAGCATTCGCTAATTCTTTTCCATTGACCATCAATTCAAAACGCTCTACCAATCCTTCTTTGCTTCTATGCTTCTTAGTTAAAGGACTCATTTCCACAGGATAGTCTATGATAAAGGTTGGTTGGATATAAGTATGCTCACTTGTAGCGCCAAACAATTCGTCTATCAACTTACCTTTTCCAATGGTTGGTGGCACATCAATTTTTAATTGCTTACAAACATCTCTTAAGCCTGCCTCGTCCATACCGCTAATATCAATACCAGTATTTTCTTTGATGGCGTCTAAGATGCTGATGCGCTTAAATGGTGCTTTAAAATTAATCGTCTTTTCGCCCACTTTTAATTCAGTGGTTCCGTGTAATGTCAAAGCAATTTTTTCAAATAACTGCTCTGTGATCTCCATCATCCAGAAATAATCTTTGTACGCGGTATACCACTCTAATACTGTAAACTCTGGATTATGCGTACGGTCCATCCCTTCGTTACGGAAGTTTCTACTAAACTCATATACCCAATCAAATCCACCTACAATCAAACGCTTTAAGTATAACTCATTGGCAATACGTAAATAGAAAGGTACATCCAATGCATTATGGTGTGTGATAAAAGGTCTTGCCGCTGCACCACCCGGGATGGCTTGTAATACAGGCGTATCCACTTCTAATGCACCACGATCGTTTAAGAACTTGCGAATGGTATTCATTAATATAGTACGCTTAGTGAATGTGTCTTTAACTTCTGGATTGATAATTAAATCAGCATAGCGTTGACGGTATCTAAATTCAGGATCTGTCACCGCGTCAAATACTTGTCCTGACTCATCTCTTTTTACAACCGGTAATGGCTTTAATGACTTTGCCAATAAAGTTAAAGTAGATGCGTGTAATGATGTTTCACCTGTTTTAGTAGTAAATACATAACCAGTTGCACCAATAATATCTCCTAGGTCCAAACCGTTCTTAGTGATGACATCCCAAAAACCCTTGTCTTCACCTGGGCAGATCTCGTCTCTCTTTACATATAATTGAAAAATCCCTTGATCGTCCTGAATCTTTACAAATAACACTTTACCCTTGTCATTGACACTCATGATACGTCCAGCCACACAAACTTCTGCAAACTGCTCCTTTGTTTCTTCTGTAAATTGGCTCTTAATATCGTTTGATAAATGTGTTACTGGATACAATGCAGCTGGATAGGGGTCGATCCCTGCAGCTTCTAAAGCTTGTAGCTTTTCTCTTCTAATAATTTCCTGCTCTGATAAATGACTCATTATAATCGATTAATATTTTATTGGATTACTGCAAAAGTAAAACTTAGCAGTCAATTAGCGAAAGAAGCCTTCCTGAACTTCAGAAGCGGTTAAAGAAAGACAATCACCAGGTTGCATGTCTTGAATGGAATACTTACCCAGTTTTGCTCTAATTAAACGTAACACAGGAAAGCCCACTTGAGCAAACATTTTACGCACTTGACGATTTTTGCCCTCAGTTACTTGTATCGACACCCAACTTGTGGGGATGTTTTTTCTAAATCTGATAGGTGGATTGCGATCTGGTACCTGAAGCGCATCTGGTAACTGCTCTAATTTCGCTGGCTTGGTTTTATAAGACTTACCATCCACATTGATAGTGACCCCTTTGCTTAATTGTGCTAAAGCCTCTGTTGTTATCGCCCCGTCTACTTGTACCCAATAAGTGCGTTGATGCGCAAAGATTGGATTTAATAATTGCTGATTGATGCTTTTATCATTTGTAATCAACAACAAACCTTCACTATCATAATCTAATCTACCCACTGGATACACATCTGTTGGTACATGTAAGATGTCTTTTAAGCACAACTTACCTTCTGTTGATGTGAATTGAGAGAGTACTTGAAATGGTTTGTAGATTAAAAAATAGTCCATGAATTTGTACTTGATTGAGCGGCTGAAAAAACAAAGTCCCACTGTTGTGGGACCTCGTATATAGATGGGTTAGTAAGTAC
>ERZ650308.1235-NODE-1235-length-13408-cov-7.220550_pt1 | contig 13408 bp, 7 predicted proteins | sample MGYA00376244_ERZ650308 | MGnify/ENA primary metagenome ERZ650308 (study PRJEB26733, sample SAMN07839295) | wastewater metagenome | biome: small river; feature: stream; material: water | place: USA: North Carolina | collected 2016-04-26 ...
GTTGAAGATCTGCTCAGTGATAATTGCACCGCCAAGAAGGCCCGCGAAATCAAGGCCAGCCATGGTGACGATTGGCGCAAGTGCTGCGCGCAAAGTGTGCTTCTGCAAAATGATCTTTTCACTTAAACCCTTTGCACGAGCTGTACGAATGTAATCGTTTCTCATGGCTTCAAGCATAGCGGACCTGGCAAAGCGTGAAAATCGGCCAATGGATTGAATTGATAACGAAACAACAGGAAGCATCACTCCATTTTCTTCCATCCATTTATAAGAAACCCCCATATTTCTTAGCCATTCCACACGTCCCATCTCAAAATACTGTGCATAATTACCATGATAAACCACTCCCATTTGATCGGTTTCTGCATAACGTACACGAACTTGAAATTGATATTCTTTCATATTAAACCAATATTAAATTAATATTAAAAAAAGTTTTCTATAAATTTTACTACTCATAAAACAGCCTGTGTTACTCTTTGGCTTCTAACTACTAATATTTTTTTTATGCGTTTAAACCATTTTGCTAAAATTACAAAATCAAAAACATATGGATTACATTCTTCACAATAAAGCCTAATTCTTCCTTTTGAAATTGTAAAAATAGTAATCTAAAAATATTTTTTACAAACAAAAAACTATCTTCGCAGTATGCAGCAAAATCTTCTACAAACTCCTATCGAATACCTTAAAGGCGTTGGTCCCAATCGGGGCGAACTCTTGCGTAAGGAATTGGGGATTTTCAAGTACGGAGATTTAGTCAATTTCTTTCCAAATCGCTACATTGACAGAACACGGTATTATAAAATTAACGAGCTACAAAACACCGTTTCTGAAGTCCAAATCATTGGCAAAATCATACACATTAAAACGGTGGAATTTGGCAAAAATAAAAAACGTTTGGTCGCTACTTTTGTGGATGATACAGGCCAAATGGAATTGGTTTGGTTCCAAGGTCACAAATGGATTCGAGAAAGTTTAAAGTTGAATGAAGTCATCGTTGTTTTTGGAAAATGTACTTCGTTTAATGGAACGTTCAACATGGCCCATCCCGAGATGGAATTGCTTAGCGAACACCAAAAAAGCTTACGCTCAGCCATGCAAGCCATTTATCCTTCTACCGAAACTTTGGCAAATCGAGGTGTTTCGAATAGGGTAATCATCAAAATGATGCAGCAATTATTTCTAGAAACTCAAAACTTGTTTTCAGAAACCTTACCCGACTATTTGCTGGACGAATTAAAGCTAATTCCTAAGAAAGTCGCCTTATTCAATATCCATTTTCCTAAAAGTACTGAAGCTTTAGCGAAAGCCCAATTCCGCTTGAAATTTGAAGAACTATTCTTTATTCAGTTGCAATTAATCACCAAAAACCTGATTCAGAAACACAAAATAAAAGGACATCCTTTTACCAATGTCGGACATCATTTCAATGATTTTTATAAAAACCATTTGCCTTTTGAGCTAACCAATGCCCAAAAAAGAGTGATTAAAGAAATCAGAACCGATATGGGAAGTAACGCACAAATGAATCGGTTATTACAAGGTGATGTAGGTTCAGGAAAAACCATTGTAGCCTTTATGAGTATGCTTTTGGCAATTGACAACGGCTTTCAAGCGTGTTTGATGGCGCCTACCGAAATATTAGCCAATCAGCATTTTTTAGGACTCTCTGAATTGGCAAAAACTGCTAACATTAACATTCAACTATTAACAGGTTCAACCAAAACTGCAGAAAGAAAAAAAATCCATGAATCACTGGAAGACGGAAGTTTACATATCTTAATCGGAACCCATGCTTTATTAGAAGATAAAGTACAGTTTAAGAATTTAGGATTAGCCGTTATCGATGAGCAACATCGCTTTGGCGTAGAGCAACGTTCTAAATTGTGGAAGAAAAACGAAATACCTCCACACGTTTTAGTGATGACTGCCACTCCTATTCCGCGTACTTTAGCCATGAGTTTGTATGGAGATTTGGATATTTCAGTCATTGACGAATTACCTCCAGGACGAAAGCCGATTCAAACCGTACATCGATTTGATAGTAATCGACTCAAGGTATGGAAGTTCTTAAAAGACGAAATCGCTTTAGGCAGACAAATTTATATTGTGTATCCATTGATTCAGGAATCAGAAAAAATGGATTTCAAGGATTTAATGGACGGTTACGAAAGTATTTCGCGTGATTTTCCATTACCGCAGTATTCCATTTCTATTTTACATGGTAAAATGAAACCAGCTGATAAAGATGCCGAAATGAAGCGCTTTGTCGAAGGAAAAACGAATATTATGGTAGCTACAACAGTTATTGAAGTAGGTGTTAATGTTCCCAATGCCAGCGTAATGATTATTGAAAGTGCCGAGCGTTTTGGTTTATCTCAACTGCATCAATTGCGCGGTCGTGTGGGACGTGGCGCTGAACAAAGTTATTGTATATTAATGACGAGCCACAAATTGAGTTCGGATAGCAAAACCCGTATGGAAACAATGGTGAGTACGAATGACGGTTTTGAAATTGCCGAAGTCGATTTGAAATTACGTGGTCCAGGCGATTTGATGGGAACGCAACAAAGCGGTGTTTTGAATCTTCAAATAGCCGATATTGTAAAAGACAGAGATATTTTGATGCTAGCTAGAAATTATGCGATAAAATTACTCCGAGACGATGCTAGTATGCAAAAACCGGAACATGCTACAATGCGAAGTGTGTTCATCGAAATGACCAAAAAGAAAAATATTTGGAATTATATTAGTTAATTTATTTGTAATAATGAATTTTTAACCACATAGAAACATAGGTTATTAATTAAAGTAAAAAAGGGATAGAAATAGTTCTATTTTTCTCATAGCTATGTGAATAGTAAAACGCTCACTCTTCTGAAAAAAAACAGTCTATGTTTCTATGTGGTAAGAAAAAAAATAATTGAATAAAGATTTAATATTTCAATTCGGTGGCTACATTTATTGCACTAAAATGGTAAATAATAACTTTAAGTTAGCTTAAAATCAATTCCAATGTTCTAAATTTGTTAATTGCGTTAAAATGACACTATAATAATAGATTTATCAATAATTATGAAAATAAAAACTCTAGTTTACTCCTTACTAATTATAGGATTAGTAGGCCTAATTGGTTACCGAATTACAAAAAACAGCGACGCTAAAGGTCCAAAAGACAAGGAAAAAGACAAACAACCCATTACAGTAAGTGGAACAGTCGTTCGTTTACAAACATTTGATAATAATTTAGCACTTTCAGGTTCGATTGAAGCGAATGAACAAGTGGAGATTCGTTCTGAAGTTTCGGGAATTGTTAAAAATATTTATTTCCAAGAAGGTAGCAATGTTGCCAAAGGACAAGTACTATTCAAAGTCAATGATATTGAATTAAAAGCCCAATTAGCACAAGCCAAAACAAAAGAAAGCTTAGCTTCTGAAAACGAAAGAAGAGCCAAACTATTATTACAAAAAGAAGCTATCAGCCAAGAAGAATACGATGTGGCTAGAGCCGATTTCAAATCAGCACAAGCACAAAGCCAATTGATTCAAGCACAAATTGAAAAGACATCGGTGAGAGCACCATTTTCTGGGAAGATTGGATTGCGTTCCATTTCGCCAGGAACCTACGTTACTCCTACTCTTTTGGTTGCTAAATTAGTCAACATTGGTCAACTTAAAATCACTTTTTCTATTCCTGAAAAATACGCTTCTCAAGTAAAAAAGAACGCTACTATTTCTTTCAAGGTAACAGGTTCTAATGAGTCGTATTCTGCAAAAATCTATGCCATTGAACCCGAAGTAGAAATTGCTACTCGAACTTTAAAAGTTCGTGCTTTAGCAGACAACAGCCATGGAAAATTATTACCAGGGACTTTTGCTAACGTTCAATTGCCTTTAGACATTATCAAAGATGCCGTGGTAATTCCAACGGAGGCAATTATTCCTGTTCAAGAGGGTAAAAAAGTATTTATTGCCAATAAAGGAATGGCGAAAGAAGTGATGGTAGAAACCGCTACACGAACCGATGCTTCTATCTTAGTGCTTGAAGGTTTAAAAGCTGGAGATACTGTATTAACTTCAGGCGTAATGTCATTAAAAGACGAAGCACCTATTGTAGTAAAAATAAAATAAGGATTTAATACTAACTCTTCATTAAAAAATCAGAAATGAGTTTATCCACCTTAAGCATAAAAAGACCTGTATTTACTATTGTTATCAACCTAACCATAATTTTGTTTGGACTGATAGGATACAGTTTTTTAGGCGTTCGAGAATTTCCTTCTATAGATCCTGCTCAAGTTTCTATTCGTACTAATTACACGGGAGCCAATTCCGATATTATTGAGTCGCAAATTACCGAACCTTTAGAAAAAGCCATCAATTCTATTGACGGAATTCGTAACGTGACTTCTTCAAGTATTCAAGGAAGTAGTAATATTACTGTTGAATTTAACTTGAACAAAGATTTAGAAGAAGCGGCGAATGATGTGCGTGACAAAGTTTCTCAAGCAACACGTAGTTTGCCACAAGATATTGATGCACCACCTGTCGTTTCTAAAGCAGATGCCAATAGTGATGCTATTATTTCAATGACCATTCAAAGTGATACCAGAAATGAATTGGAATTAAGTGATTTTGCCGAAAATGTTATTGGACAACGTTTGGAGACCATTCCAGGTGTCAGCGGTATCCAAATTTGGGGTCAAAAGCGTTACGCTATGCGTTTATGGATTGATCCTGTAAAATTAGCGTCTTATGGCTGTACCGTTTCCGAAGTTCGATCTGCATTAAGCAAACAAAACGTAGAATTACCTTCAGGTAAAATTACCGGAGCCAATACCGAATTGACCGTTAGAACGATTGGTAATCTGTCAAAAGCAGAAGAATTTAATAATATCATCATTCGTTCAGAAGGCGAAAAAATTGTTCGTTTTAGTGACATTGGTAGAGCTGAGATTGGACCTGAAAATGTAGAAACTAAAATGATGCAATCAGGCGTTCCATTAGTGGGTGTGGCAATTGTACCACGTCCTGGTGCTAATTATTTAGATATTGCTACTGCATTTTATAAAGAATACCAACGATTTAAAAAGGACTTACCGAAAGATATTCACTTAAACATTGTTATTGACAACACTATTTTTGTTAAACAATCAGTAATAGAAGTTGCGGAAACATTAGGGATTTCTATTCTATTAGTAGTGTTAATTATCTATTTATTCTTCAGAGATTGGGCTATTGCATTTCGACCTTTAATTGATATTCCAGTATCTTTAATTGCAACGTTTTTTATCATGTGGCTCTTTGGATTCTCTATTAATGTATTGACTTTATTGGCTATTGTTTTAGCAACAGGTTTAGTGGTAGATGATGGAATTGTAGTGACTGAGAATATCTTCAAAAAAGTAGAAGAAGGCATGTCACCAATCGAAGCAGCCATCAAGGGATCTAACGAAATTTTCTTTGCAGTCATTTCGATTTCTATCACCTTAGCCGCAGTATTCTTACCTGTAATATTTTTAGAAGGATTTGTGGGTCGATTATTTCGAGAGTTTGGAGTGGTAATTGGTGCTGCGGTGTTAGTTTCGGCTTTTGTTTCATTAACGCTTACACCAATGTTGAATGCCTATTTGATGAAAGGCGGCAAACAAGAAAAGTCTAAATTTTATAATCTGACCGAACCTTACTTCCAACAATTGAATAGTGGTTATGCCAATGCATTGGAACGTTTTATGAAAAAGAAATGGTTGAGTTTTCCTATCTTGATTGTTTGTTTTGGATTGATTTATTTATTTTTCAATCTATTGAAAAAGGAAACAGCTCCCTATGATGATCGTAGTGGAATGATGATGAGTATCACCATGCCAGAAGGAGCTTCGTATGATTACACCGATCGTTTCATGCAGGAAATTTCGAGATTGATTGACGATTCGATTCCAGAAAAAAAAGTGTCTTTAGTAATCACTTCTCCTGGATTTGGAGCTTCTACGGTGAACAGTGGTAGAGTAAGAATTTCTTTGGTACAACCTGAAGAAAGAAAGTTAAAACAAAAAGAAATCGCTGAGAAGTTAACCAAATGGACTAACAATTATTCGGAGGCAAAAACGGCAGTTTTAGAGCAACCGACCATTGCTGTAAACCGACGTGGAGGCTTACCTATTCAGTATATTATTCAAGCCCCTAATTTTGAAAAATTAAGAGAAAAAATTCCATTGTTTATGGAAGAAGCAGCCAAAAATGAAACTTTTTCGACTACAGATGTTAACTTAAAGTTCAACAAGCCTGAAATTAATGTGACTATCGATAGAGAAAAAGCAGAAAGTTTAGGGATTTCTGTAATCGATGTAGCACAGACCTTACAATTGTCTTTAAGTGGACAACGTTTTGGATACTTCATTCGTAATGGAAAACAATACCAAGTAATTGGTCAATTCGAAAAAAATGATCGAGCAAAACCTTTGGATTTGACTTCCATGTATGTTAAAAACAATAAAGGTGAGTTGATTCAAATGGACAATGTAATCAAAATTGAAGAACAAAGTAACCCACCGCAATTGTATCATAATAACCGATATATGTCGGCTACGGTATCGGCAGGATTGGCTCCAGGAAAAAGTATCAGTGACGGAATCGATGCCATGAACGAAATCAAAGCCAAAGTCTTAGACGATAGTTTTACTACTGATTTAGGCGGAGAATCGAGAGATTTTGTAGAAAGTAGTTCCAACACTTCTTTTGCATTTGGATTAGCATTAGTATTGATATTCTTGATTCTTGCGGCACAATTTGAAAGTTTTGTTGACCCAATGATTATCATTTTAACAGTGCCAATGGCTGTTGCAGGAGCTTTATTCTCGTTATGGTTATTCAATCAAACTTGGAATATTTTTAGCCAAATTGGAACCGTAATGTTAATTGGTTTAGTAACTAAAAACGGAATTTTGATTGTGGAATTTGCCAATCAATTGCGTGAACAAGGAAAACCAAAATTAGAGGCTATTTTAGAAGCATCAGAAGCGCGTCTCCGACCAATTTTAATGACCAGTTTAGCTATTGCTTTAGGAGCTTTGCCAATTGCTTTGTCTCTGGGAGCAGCTTCTAATAGTAGAATTGGAATGGGAGTAGTTATTGTAGGCGGAACCGTTTTCTCTTTAATTTTAACGTTATTCGTTATTCCAGCTTTGTATTTAATGTGGTCCAAAGCCCGCAAACATTATCCTGAATTTGATCATATTAACGAATATGAACAAGAAAGTAAATAAATATGACACATTTTAAATTCATAGTAGCTAGTTTATTTGTTTTTGGTTTTAGCAATGCTAAGGCCCAAGAATTAATCACAATTGAATCGGCGGTAAAAATAGCATTGGAAAATAATTACGAAATTAAAATTGCTTCAAATAATTCAATTATCAATACCACTAATGTAGCTATAGGAAATGCTGGAATGTTACCAACTGTCGCTGCAACAATAACTGCAAATAATAGAGTTCAAAATAGTTCACAAACCTTACAAAGCGGTATTGTAAATTCTTTGGATAATGCAAAAAATAACAGTTTGAATTATGGCGTTAATTTAGATTGGACCGTTTTTGACGGATTCAAAATGTTTGCAAAATTCGACCAACTGAAAGAATTACAAAAACTAGGAGAAACGCAATTAAAACAAATAATTCTTACTAAAATTAGTGATGTAACAACTACCTATTTTGATTTGGTACAACAACAGCAACAATTAAAAGCGTTAGATTCTACAATCGTTATTTCTAATCAACGCTTGGCTTTGGCACAAAACCGATTTGTAATTGGTAAAGCTTCCAAGTTAGAAGTATTAAATGCACAAGTTGACCTTAATACAGATCAAGTTGCATTTTTAAAACAAAAAGAATTGTATACCAATACTAAAATTATGATGAACCAAATTTTAGCAAGAGATACAAAAACTGATTTTAAAGTAATTGATACTATTCAAGTTGATTCGGCATTAGAATTAAATGAATTAGGTTCTTTAGCCCAAAAGCAAAACCCCCAATTAGTTGCACAAATAATTTCGAATAAAGTGGCCGAATTGCAGTTGAAACAAGTAAAAGCCAATCGATATCCAACAGTCCGTTTAAATACTGGTTATAATTTAACTGAAACACAAGCGAGTTTAGGTTTTGCAACTGCCACTTCAGCCAAAGGTTTTAACTATGGTTTTAGTGCGGCTTTGCCTATTTTTGATGGCTTAGCTCAAAATAGAAATGAGAAAATTGCGCAACTTCAAATAGATAATTCAAGATTAACAATTGACCAACAAAAATTAGCACTTGAATCCCAATTAGCAATGTCTTTTAGAACTTATCTAACTAACTTAGAACTCATTCAATTAGAAGACAAAAATGAAGCAATAGCCAAACAAAATTTAGCTATCACCTTAGATAAATTTAAAATTGGTACAATTACTACATTAGAATTTAGAACTGCTCAATTGAATTATGTAAATGCTAAAGTCCGTAATAGCAATGCACAATTTCAAGCTAAATTATCTGAAATTGCTTTGAAAGAATTGGCTGGAATTATTAACCTCAATTAATTGCCCAATGACATCGTACAACCCAAAAGATTGGATCAGTTTTATATTTCATTTTAGCAAGGCAGATACCTTTAGAAAATTAATTCCAATTATGATTATTATTGGAATATATTCAGGAATCATCGCTTATCTTGAAATTGAATACTGGCACTTACCCGAAGATAGTCATGTAAAAAACATTTCAATAATGCACGGGATGTTAGGCTTTGTCATTTCATTATTATTAGCCTATAGAACCAATACGGCTTACGATCGTTGGTGGGAAGGAAGAAAGCTGTGGGGTAGTTTAGTTAATAACTCCCGTAATCTTGCTATTAAACTTAATGCAATGTTGGTTGACGATATAGATCGTGATTTTTTCAAAAAAATGATTCCACATTATGCGCATATTTTAAGAAAGCACTTAAATGATAGCGAAACAGGGAAACAATTATTCGATGATGTAGATTTAGAAATTGATCATCACAAACATCGTCCCAATCAAGTCGCTAATAAATTATTTATGAAAGTTAATAATTTGTATCTGTCAAAGAAAATAACTGGAGATCAACTCATTCTAATCAATACCGAATTACAATCATTTACAGATATTTGTGGAGCATGCGAACGAATTAAAAATACTCCAATCCCCTACTCTTACAGCGCATTTATAAAGAAATTTATATTTATATATGTTTTGACTTTGCCTTTTGGTTATGTATTTAGTTTGGGATATTATGTTGTTCCTGTAGTAGTATTCATTTTTTACGTTCTGGCAAGTTTAGAACTAATTGCAGAAGAGATTGAAGATCCTTTTGGTGAAGATGCTAATGATTTACCTACCAAAAAAATAGCAGATAATATCAAAAAACACATTGAAGAAATATTATAAATTTTAAACAAAATACTATGAAGAATATTGCTAAAATTATAATGATTGTAACAATTGCTTGTATTGTTTCTTGCCAAAAAGCAACTACAGATAATCAATCTACTTACTTTGAAAAGACAAAGGATAGTATACAAAATGGTGGTATACAAGTAATCCCAATTACTACTTCAAAAGGAACTTTTAACGTTTGGACCAAACGAATTGGTAACAATCCTAAAATAAAATTACTATTACTTAATGGTGGCCCTGGTGCTACTCACGAATACTTTGAATGTTTTGAAAATTTCTTACCAGCCGAAGGAATTGAAATTATTTATTACGATCAATTAGGTTGTGGTAATTCAGACAATCCTAATGATGTAGCACTTTGGGATCTTTCTAGATATGTAGAAGAAGTTGAACAAGTTCGAAAAGCCTTACACCTAGATGCTAGCAATTTTTATATGTTAGGACATTCTTGGGGAGGTATTTTAGCTATGGAATATGCGTTAAAATACCAACACAATATGAAAGGATTGATTATTTCCAATATGATGTCGAGCTGTCCGGAGTACGGAAAATATGCTGAGGAAGTATTGGCCAAGCAAATGGATCCAAAAGTATTGGCTGAAATCAACCAAATTGAAGCAGCAAAAGAATTTACTAATCCACGTTATATGGAACTGTTGATTCCTAATTTTTATGAGAAACACATTTTACGTTTTCCAGCAAAAAATTGGCCGGAACCAGTAAATCGTTCTTTTGCAAAAATGAATCAGTCGTTATATGTTACTATGCAAGGTCCGAGCGAATTTGGGATTTCTGGAAAATTAGAAAAATGGGATAGAAAATCCGATTTGAAAAACATCAGTATTCCTACACTAGTTATTGGCGCAAAATATGATACTATGGATCCAAAACATATGGAAGAAATGGCTAAACTGGTTCAAAACGGTACGTATTTATTTTGTCCAAAGGGAAGTCATATGGACTTTTACGATGATCAAAAAGTATATTTTGAAGGATTGATTCCATTTTTAAAACAAAATAATTAACTATTACAGCAGTAAATCAACCAGTTCTAGTATAGTTTAAAAATAAATAAAATTGTTTCCTACTACAACAAGCAATCCTTATATTTGCGTTCTTGTAAATAATTCACAATGAAAATATCATACAACTGGTTAAAACAGTTCATTAAAATAGATTGGCAATCAGATGAAACTGCTGCTTTACTAACCGATTTAGGTTTAGAAGTTGAAGTTGTCGAAAAATACCAATCGGTAAAAGGAGGTTTGGAAGGAATAGTAGTGGGTCATGTTTTGACTTGTGTGCCTCACCCTGACGCTGATAGACTAAAAATAACTACCGTAGATTTAGGTGATGGTGTGCCAGTTCAAATAGTATGTGGTGCTAGTAATGTTGCCGCTGGGCAAAAAGTACCGGTAGCCACTATTGGAACTATTTTATATGATAAAGAAGGTGAATCATTTACTATTAAAAAAGGTAAAATTCGCGGACAAGAAAGTCACGGGATGATCTGTGCCGAGGATGAAATTGGTTTAGGAACAAGCCATGATGGAATTATGGTTTTAGACGCATCATTACAACCAGGAACTTCAGCAGCTACCGTTTTTAAAATCGAAAATGACGAAGTTTTTGAAATTGGATTGACTCCCAATCGTGCAGATGCTATGAGTCATTTTGGTACTGCTCGTGATGTAAGAGCTGGTATGCTTCAAAGTGGCGTTAATGTAGAATTAATAACGCCTTCAGTTACTAATTTTAGAGTAGACAAACGAACATTAAAAATAGATATAGACGTAAAAGACAGTAAATTAGTTCCGAGATATTGTGGTCTTACAATTTCAGGAATTACTGTAAAACCCTCTCCTACTTGGTTACAAAACCGTTTGAAAGCTATTGGTATAAATCCAAAAAATAATATTGTTGATGTTACCAATTATGTGTTACACGAATTAGGACAACCTCTTCACGCCTTCGATGCTGCTAAAATTAGCGGTAAAGTAATTGTAAAAACATTGCCTTCAGGAACAAAATTCACAACACTTGATGATGTTGAAAGAAGTTTGCACGAAGAAGACATTATGATTTGCGATGAAAACGGTCCATTATGTATTGCGGGTGTTTTTGGAGGAAAAGAATCAGGAGTATCAGAAAGTACAACAGCTATTTTCTTAGAAAGTGCTTATTTCAATCCAATAAGTGTTCGTAAAACGGCCAAAAGACATCAACTCAATACAGATGCTTCTTTCCGTTTTGAAAGAGGAATTGACCCTGCAATTACAGATTATGCTATAAAACGCGCTGCTTTATTAATTCAAGAAGTGGCTGGTGGTGAAATTACTTCTGACTTAATTGATGTATATCCTAAGAAAATAGAAGACTTTAGTGTGTTCTTGAATTTTAATAAAGTAACTAAAATTATTGGTCAAGAAATTCCAAAAGATATTATCAAGAAAATATTAGTTTCATTAGATATCAAAGTAAACAGTGTTACTGATTCTGGATTAGGATTGACAATTCCTGCTTACCGAGTGGATGTACAACGCGAAATTGATGTTATTGAAGAAATCCTTCGAGTGTATGGATACAATAATATTAAATTCTCTAATAAAGTAAATGCTACTGTGGCAAATTCGCCAAGAACAGAAGATTATAAGATTCAGAATGTAGTAGCCTCTCAATTGAATTCCCAAGGATTTCATGAAATGATGGCCAATTCTTTGACTACTGCTAATTATATTCAGTTGTCTGGTATGTTACAGGAAGAACATAATGTTACGATGTTAAATCCGTTGAGTAGTGATTTAGCTACTATGCGTCAATCATTGCTTTTCTCTGGATTAGAAGCTATTTCATACAATATCAATAGAAAAAATACCGATTTAAAATTATTTGAATTCGGAAAAACCTACCACAACTACCCTTCTGGATATGAAGAGAAAAAACATTTAACTCTTTTTCTTACTGGAAATAGAAATCAAGAAACTTGGACATCGGGACAAAAACCAACTGATTTCTTTTTATTTAAAGGCTATGTAAATGCTGTTTTAGAACGTTTAGGAATTCAAAACACACAAAACCAACCCTTAGCAACTGATGTTTATTCTGAAGGAATTGCAATTATTCTAGGAAAAGATACTATAGTTGAAATTGGTGTAGTTAAAAAATCAATTCTAAAACATTTTGGCATTAAACAAGATGTGTTCTATGCTGATTTTAATTGGGCTGCTATTTTGAAACTAATTTCAAATAAAATTAAATTTACCGAAATTCCGAAATATCCTGAAGTTCGTAGAGATCTAGCCTTATTGCTTGACCAAACTGTGACATACGAAAGTATTTATACTATTGCCAAACAAACGGAAAAATCATTACTGAAAAACATCGATTTATTTGATGTATATGAAGGTAAAAACTTGCCTGAAGGTAAAAAATCATATGCACTAAGCTTTAGTATTCAAGACAGCTCAAAAACTTTGACTGACGAACAAATTGATAAAATCATGTCTAAGCTTCAGAAGAATTTTGAAACTGAACTAGGAGCTGTTTTACGATAAACAGTAATAATTTGTATACATAAATAAACCCTAAGTCTTATAAGTAGACTTAGGGTTTTTTAGTTGTTGTAATTGTAAATACAATTGCCAATATAAAAAGCCTCACATTACTGTGAGGCTTTTGTATATAAAAACTAAAGAATTATTTTTTCTCTGTTTTTTCCATTTTAGCTTTCAAAGCAGCTAATACATCATTGTTATCTCCTAAAGTTGCAGCTGGTGCATTGTTAGTTGATGCAGATGAAGTATTTTCAGAAACTGTTCTCACATTTTTCTCTTCTTCTTCACGGAAGATTGCAGTATGAGAAGCAACTACTCTTTTGAATTCTTTATTGAATTCGATTACTTTGAAATCAGCAGATTCTCCTTTTTTCAATTTCTTACCGTCTTCTTTTT
>ERZ650308.1237-NODE-1237-length-13393-cov-8.027215_pt1 | contig 13393 bp, 7 predicted proteins | sample MGYA00376244_ERZ650308 | MGnify/ENA primary metagenome ERZ650308 (study PRJEB26733, sample SAMN07839295) | wastewater metagenome | biome: small river; feature: stream; material: water | place: USA: North Carolina | collected 2016-04-26 ...
CATTCATCAAAATGTATTTTGATTTACGTGCTCTTAAAACGGATTGGATTCGGAATTGTAATTTGTCTAAAATTACTTTGTTTTCAGGAGTCATTTTTGTCGAAACCGCTAAAACAGCCTCACTTTTAAATATTACTTCAACTTCCTTTAAATTGTTTTTAAACAAAGTACTACCACTTGAAACAATATCTACGATAGCATCAGCCAAACCAATATTAGGTGCAATTTCTACCGAGCCTGAAATTTGGTGCAAATCAACTGCAATATTTTTGGAATTAAAGAAATCCAAAACGGTATTTGGATAAGAAGTAGCAATTCGCAAACCCTCTAAATCATTAACAGAATTGTATTCAAAGTTCTTGGGTACAGCAACAGAAACTTTGCATTTTGAAAAACCTAATTTCTCTACTACTTGAATGCTTTTTCCTTTTTCGACTAAAAGATTATCGCCTACAATAGCAGCATCTACTACTCCATCGATTAAATATTGAGGAATATCCGAATTTCTAAGGTATAAAACTTCCAAAGGAAAATTCGAAGCAGTTGCTTTTAATTGATCATTTCCATTGTTGATAGAAATTCCGCAATCTTTAAGAATTTGGATACTGTCTTCGTTTAATCTTCCTGATTTTTGAATGGCAATTTTTAACGTACTCATTGTTTTTTTTTGTTTTTAGCTTTTAGTTTAGATTTGAGTACAACGGATACAATAAAAAAACCCGTTTGATGTACTCAAACGGGTTTTTAAATATGTGACTTACACGCATACCATTAACACATCGCTTGAGAGCAATAAAGTATATGATGATGGTGCAATTGATTTGTTAACATGATTTTTAATTGGAATTATTTTTAATTCGTTGCAAATATAAAACAAAATAAGTTTACAAGTCAATTATTAATTTAACTTCTTCTGGACTTATTGTTAAATCAAAAAATAGATTATGTTAATTGAGGCCCTGCACTAACCAAACATTTTCCATCTTCAGTAGAAGTATATTGTTCAAAGTTTTTAATATATCTGGCTGCTAAATCCTTGGCTCTACGTTCCCATTCACTTTTATCTTCATAGGTGTCTCTTGGATCTAAAATACCTTCACTTACTTTTGATAATTCCGTGGGAATGGTTAGATTTAAATACGGAATAGCCCTTGTTTCTGAATTTTCAATTTCTCCACTGATGATAGCATCGATAATAGCTCTGGTATTTTTTAATGAAATACGTTTACCTGTTCCATTCCAGCCAGTATTGACCAAATAAGCTTTGGCACCATGTTCTTTCATTTTACCAATTAATGTTTTGGAATACATAGTAGGATGTAGTGTTAAAAATGCTTCTCCAAAAGCAGGTGAAAATGATGGGACTGGCTCTGTGATCCCTCTCTCGGTACCAGCTAATTTAGAGGTGTATCCACATAAAAAGTGGTATTGTGCCTGATCTTCATCTAAAATAGAAACTGGAGGTAATACACCAAACGCATCGGCAGATAAGTAAATAATTTTCTTTGCATGTCCTGCTTTTGAGGGTAAGACAATTTTATTAATGTGATAAATTGGATAAGACACTCTAGAATTTTCAGTAATAGAATGATCATGGTAATTAATTTCGCCATACTCATCTACCATAACATTTTCAAGTAAAGCATCTCTCTTGATTGCTCGCCAAATATCAGGTTCATTTTGTTCTGACAAGTCAATAACTTTAGCATAACAACCTCCTTCATAATTAAATACGCCATTATCATCCCAACCGTGTTCGTCGTCGCCAATTAAATACCGTTTTGGATCAGCCGATAGAGTAGTCTTACCTGTGCCTGACAGTCCAAAAAACACGGCAACATCACCTTCTTCACCAACATTAGCCGAACAGTGCATGGAAGCCATTCCTTTTAAAGGCAAATAATAATTCATCATGGAAAACATACCTTTCTTCATTTCGCCACCATACCACGTTCCGCCGATGATTTGAATTTTTTCGGTAAGATTAAAAACAACGAAGTTTTCCGAATTTAATCCTTGTTTTTCCCAATTTGGATTCGTGGTTTTGGAACCATTCATCACCACAAAATCAGGCTCTCCAAAATTCTCTAATTCATAAACTGAAGGGCGAATAAACATATTAGTAACAAAATGTGCTTGCCAAGCTACCTCCATTACAAATCGAACTTTTAAACGAGTGTCTGGATTTGTTCCGCAAAAAGCATCAACTACATACAGTTTTGGTGAAGTGGATAGTTGTTTTAAAACCAACTTTTTCAAATCATGCCAAATCATTTGAGTAGTTGGAAAATTTACTTTATCATCCCAATGAATCGTGTCTTTTGTAACATCGTCTTTTACAATATAGCGGTCTTTTGGTGAACGACCTGTAAATATTCCTGTTTTTACAGCAACAGCTCCTGATTCGGTCACTGCCCCTTTTTCATATCCTTTTCTTCTATTAGACATTTCAGCCTGATACAATTCTTCATAAGAAGGATTGTAAGAAACCTCATGATATCCCGTTATACCTAAACCGTGTAATTCTTGAATTATTTTGATGTTTTTCATCTTTTATTGTATTTTAAATATAATCAAAGTATTAAATTCAAAATTAATAAAATTAAATTACGAAAACGATATAGTGAATAATAAAATAATAGAATGTGTGGTTTATTGTGAATAATTTAAAAATACAAGAGATATAAAACACATATTTAAATTAAACATAAAATTAATTTTTGTAATACTAATAAAAGTAAGAAATCTTTATCAATCTAAAAATTACTTTTCTTCTCGTTCAATATCTTCCTTTGAATTAGTTGTAATAACTGATTCATTTCTAATTTCAGTATGGCGAATTTCCCCTCCTGAAGTGCCTACTTTTTGAATTACAAAAAGACTTGCAATTCCAAGTAGTAAAATGATATATGATACTAACTTCTCTTTAGCATTTTTCTTGAATTGAAGATAAAAACCTACTAATGATAAAACACCTAGAATATCTAACAACAATGCCATTTTTTCAGCTAATTCTTCATGTTCGTGAATGATTTTCCAACCAATACCAGGCATGTCTTCTACTAATTCCTCTGCGCCTTCTCCGGTATTCATACTTAAAATTCCAAAAATAGCTCCAATCACAAACAAAACATAGGAAGTGTTGATGATTGATCTGTTTTTGCTAAGTAATCCAGCAATTAAAATCCCGATTGCTAAAATGGTTCCAATAATTGGAAAGTGGTTGACCACCATGTGTAAATGTGCTTCGTTCATAATATAAAATTTAGTTTGTTAATTATTATCCTGCTAATGAAACTCCAATCAATGAGCCTATTCCATAAGTTACTGCTGCGGCTGCAAGACCAAAAGCCACTTGTCTAAAACCAGAAAACAAAACACTTTTTCCAGTCAACAAAGTAATTGCAGCTCCAATTCCAAAAAGACCAATTACACTGCTTCCAATACTTAATAAAATGGCATTATTTCCATCTAGAAAGATAAAAGGATACAATGGAATGATTGCCCCTATAGAAAATAGTACAAATGAAGCGATAGCAGCTTCCCAAGCTGAACCACCTAATTCTTCTTTATCTATTCCTAATTCTTCTGTGATGATCGCATCAATTGCTGTTTCTGGATTTTCAAAAGCTTTGTCAGCTAATTTTTGTGCATCTGCAGCGCTCATTCCTTTTGCTTGGTACAATAAAACCAATTCCTTTTTCTCTTCTTCAGGAGAAGCTTCTAATTCTTCTGTTTCTAATTCTATTTGTCGTTGGTTCAATTCTCTCGAACTTTGTACCGAAAGCCATTCGCCAAGTGCCATTGATATGGCCCCTGCTAAAAGTCCTGCTGTTCCAGTCAATAAAATAGTGTCATTAGGAACTGCGGCTCCAGCTACTCCCATAACCAAACTCATATTCGAAACCAGTCCGTCATTTGAACCTAGTACAGCGGCACGCAATGCATTTCCGCCAACTGATTTATGACGACTTTCAAATTTAGACAACAATCCACCAGAAACATTTAAAGCCTCGTTATTATTTACAGCTTCAATAATATTCAAATGATTGTGCTCAAAACCAGTCAATTTTTCGCCTAGTTCAATCTTGTTTTTGATGGTATTAACGGCAAACTGTTTTTCTATATTCGCCAAACTACTGATAATAGAGCTATAGCCAAAAAGTTTACCCACTTTTAATTGGAATTTTGCTTTGGAAGAAGGTAATGGCATTTGATAATTCGATTCTAATGTCATTACTTTTTCTAACATATGTTTCGCATGTCCCTTTTCTATATCAGCTAAACTATTTAGTACACGTTTTAAACTATCATCTGTCTGAATAGATGCAATACTATTATATAAAAATGCAGTATCAACTTCTACTTGCAATTGTATTTTTAACTTAATAAGATCCATAATTTTCTAATTAGAAATATCAAATACACCTTTTACCAAGATTTTTGAAGAAGCATTGATTTGATTGTTTGGTAGTATTTCAACATATAAATTGTTTTTTTCTCCAATACGAACAGCTACTTTTTTAAAGCTATACGAATTGTTTGTATCGCTCATAAATAAAAGTACATAATATTTATTGTTCTCGCTAATTAATGCGTCAACAGGTACAGCTAATCCGTTATTTGAACCAGTAACAATAGCCGCTTCGACAAACATTCCAGTTAGTAATTTTTGCTTAATTGTCTCATCTAAATGTCCGTGAACATTAATTGTTCTATCATTTCCTTCTATAGATTTTCCAACCAAGTGTACTTCTGCAGGAAATACTTCCTTAGAGGCTTCAGGAACAGTAAAATGAATTTTTTGTCCTACTTGAACTTTTAAAATGTCTTTTTCAAATACTGCCAATTCCAAATGCAAGTGTTGCGTGTCAACAATTTCTAAAATCACATCCGAAGAGGCAATATACATCCCCACATTAGCATTCATTATTACAATATCACCCGAAATAGGTGAAGAAATAGTTACAACCGAAGTCAACTTGCCTTTTTCAACATTAGCTGGATTAATTTTTAACAAGAGTAATTTTTCTCTTAAACTCTGGTACATCCCTTTCGTTCTTCTATAATCACTTTCTGCCTTTAAGTAATTTTTTTGGGAACTAATTTTTTCATCAAACAATGTTTTTTGACGTTCGTATTCTGATTTTAAATATTTGATTTGTTCAGCCACTTCAAGGTATTCTTTTTGAATATCTAAAAACTCAGTACTTTCCAAAGTTATAAGCGCTTGACCTTTTCGCACTTTATCACCTACTAAAAGTGTTGTTGACTTTACATATCCTCCAATAAAAGAAGTTACTTGTGCGCGATTTTGTGGTGGAACATCAATTTTTCCAGATGTTTTTATGCTTATATTAAATTGCTGTTCTGATGGATTTTCAATTCGCATTCCAATTGATTTGAATTGTGCTTTAGTAACATGAATAAATCCATCTTCTTTTGGAGCAATTTCTTCGGTTCTTGTTTCTTTACAACTCAATATCAGTGTTGATAACGCAAGTGTCAATAGTATTTTTTTCATCATTATTGGATTAATAATTAGGGTAATTTAATTCTAATTGAGTTGAATTATAATGTAATAAGGTGTCTAAATAATCGATTTGAATAGTTGTAGCATTTTCGATACTTTGTATATATTGAAAGAAATCAATCTCGCCATTTTTATAACTTAAATTGGCAACTTTGATAATTTCGTCAGATAGTTTTTTTCCAAATTGATTATAATAATAAATTGACTCTTGGTATTTAGCTAACTCATTTTTCTTTTGATTGATATATTGTGACATTCTTTGTTCCTCATTTTGCATTTGCTGTTCCCAACTTTTTAGATCGAGTTGAGCCATTCTAATCTTAGATGTTGTTCCAGTGAATAAAATAGGAAAAGCAACCCCCACTTGAAACCCATATAATGACTGAGATAATCCATTATTTCTACCTTGAAAATAATCAATATTGAGATCCGGTAACCAATCTTGTTTTTGTAACGATAATTGGTTTTTATAATTTTTTGTAACTTGTTCTAAATAAGATAAATGAAGTTCTTTACCTGAATTATTTAAAAAATCACTTAACGGATTCATTTCGGTAATTAATACAATCACTTTATTATCAGATTGCACTAATGAATTTAACAATTCATATTGCGCTTGTTTGTCTTTTTCAATTTGGGATTTCTTTGTTTTAATTTGCCCAGATTTGGCTTGAGCTGTAATCTTTTCTAAATAATTTGTTTCTCCTAATTCAAATCGGCGATTACTTGCTTTTGAAAAATTTTGGTACAAACTATCCAAGTATACATAACGTTTTTCTTGATTTTGTAAATACACAATGTGCTCATAAACTTTTGAAACAGCTAAGATGAGTTTGTTTTTTTGCAACTCAAATCTAGCTTTCTCTTTTTCAAATTCAGATGTGAGTAGTTTTTTCTTAGTACCATATACTGTTGGAAATTCAAATCGTTGTTGGATTCCGAAAACTCGTAATGGTAATGCATTTAAGGCTAAGTTATTTTGATCATAACTATAATACACGTTGGCTTTATCAAATGAAAAGGCTGTTTGAATGGCTTCTTTATATTTATCTAATTGTATTTGAGCGGACTTGATTTCCTTATTATTTACGAGGGCTAAATTGATAATTTGTTCTCGTTCAGTAGGTATATTTTGAGCACTTAGAAAAGAACAACTTAATACTAAGAATAAAAGAAACATTTTTTTATTATGCATCTTGAAATGTGGTTTTTTAAATTCCTTTTCGTCTAAAACTTTAAAAAGAATAGGTAAAACGATCATAGTTAAAATAGTTGCCGTAAACAATCCACCAATAACTACAGTTGCTAAAGGACGTTGGACTTCAGCGCCTGCAGAAGAAGAAATTGCCATTGGTAAAAAACCTAAAGCAGCCGCAGCAGCAGTTAATAAAACAGGACGTAAACGATCTGTAGTTCCTTTTAAAATCAATTCGTCACTGTTTTTTATTCCGCTATGTTTGAGTTCTTTGAAATGCTCAATTAATACTATACCGTTTAAAACTGCAATTCCAAAAAGGGCTATAAAACCAACGCCTGCCGAAATACTAAATGGCAAACCACGCATCCATAAAAAAAGGATTCCACCCACAGCAGAAAGTGGTATTGCCGAATACACCATCAACGCTTCTTTGATTGATCCAAAAGCAAAATACAATAAAATAAAGATTAAAAATAATGCAATAGGTACGGCAATTAACAAACGATTTTTAGCCGATTGCAAGTTTTCAAATTGCCCACCGTATTTAACATAGTAACCCACAGGAAGTTTAACCTTGGAAGTAATAATTTCTTGAATATCACTTACTACACTTTGTAGATCGCGGTTTCTTACGTTAATTCCTACAACAATTCTTCGATTAGTATTATCTCTTGAAATTTTAGCTGGACCTTGCGTATATTCTATTGTAGCCAATTCACTCAACGGAATTTGTTGTCCATTTGACGTTGAAACATATAAATTCTTTAAGTCGTCAATATCCCTACGATTTAATTTATTCAATCGAACTACCATATCAAAACGCTTTTCACCTTCAAATACATTTCCAACCGTTTTTCCTGCAAAACTCAATACTATCATATCGTTTAAGTCGGCAATATTCAATCCGTATCGAGCTACTTTAGAACGATCGTATTGCACAAACATCTGAGGTAAACCTTCAGTCTTTTCAATAATGATATCAGAAGCACCTTCTACATTTTTGATCGCATTTTCGATTTCGTGTGCTTTTTGTGCCAAAACATCTAAGTCTTCACCAAACAATTTAATAGCAACATCCGAACGAGTTCCTGAAATTAATTCATTAAAACGCATTTCAATTGGTTGCGTAAATTCAATTTCCATATTGGGAATTTGAGTAGCGATAGCTGTCTTTATTTTATCAGCTAGTTCATCTTTTGAGCCAGCCGAAACCCATTCAGACTTTGGCTTGAGTTTAACGATAATATCACTTTCTTCCATAGACATGGGGTCTGTCGGAACCTCTGCTGCCCCTATCCTACTTACTACTTGCGTAACCTCTGGGAAGTTTTGTAAAATTATTTTTTCAATTTTTGTAGTCGTAGCTATAGTTTTTGACAAGGAAGTACCTGTCTTTAAGACCGGTTGAATCACAAAATCACCTTCATCTAATGTTGGAATAAATTCTCCACCCATCGAAGAAAATACAACTATTGCAAAAACTAAAAGCCCTAATGCGCCATATAACACCTTTTTTGTATTAGCTAACGACCAGATGATTATAGGCTCATACCACGAATTTAACTTTTGAATCAATCGATTTGAAAAAGATTCTGGATTTTCTTCTTTAGGTTTTAAAAATAAAGAAGCAACTACAGGAACATAAGTAAAACAGAATAACATCGCTGCAAGTAAAGCAAAACTAAAGGTAATTGCCATAGGCTTAAACATTTTACCTTCAATTCCTGATAATGACAAAATAGGGATAAATACAATAAGAATAATCAACTGTCCAAAAACAGCTGAGTTCATCATTTTAGAGGCACTTTTAAAAGTGATTTGGTCAATTTCTACTTGTTGATCAACTTTTGATAATCCAACTAAATTAGCCGATTTACTAGCAATTTGGAATGCAATAAATTCCACTATAATTACTGCACCATCAATAATGATCCCGAAATCTATTGCTCCTAAACTCATTAAGTTGGCATCAATCCCAAATATATTCATGAAAGAGATGGCAAATAATAAACAAAGCGGGATAACGGAGGCTACAACTAATCCAGATCTCCAGTTTCCTAACAATAACACAACTACAAAAATTACAATTAGGCAACCCAAAATTAGATTTTCAGCTACTGTAAATGTGGTCTTGCCTACTAATTCGCTACGTTCTAAAAAACCATTAATATAAACCCCTTCAGGTAAGCTTTTTTGAATTTCTACTACTCTATTTTTGACATCTGAAATAACTTGCTTAGAGTTGCCACCCTTTAACATCATTACTTGTCCCAATACTTTTTCGCCTTCACCATTTCCTGTAATTGCACCGAATCGGTTGGCGTGACTAAAATTAACTTGAGCAATATTTTTAATGTATACTGGCAATCCATTGGTGTTTTTTACAACAATATTTTCAATGTCTGCCAACGATTTCACTTTTCCTTCTCCACGAATAAAATAACTTTGATTTACTTTTTCAATATAAGCACCACCAGCAATACTGTTGTTTTTTTCCAAAGCTGTAAAAACATCTGTCATGCTAATATTAATCGCTTTTAAACTGGAAGGACTAATAGCAATTTCGTATTGCTTTAAATAACCACCCCATGTATTGATTTCGACTACACCTTTAATCCCAGATAGTTGCCGTTTGACAACCCAATCTTGAATAGTTCGCAAATCTGTAACTGAATAATTGTTTTTGAATTCAGGTTTAACCTCTAGAGTATATTGGTAAATCTCCCCTAAACCAGTGGTAATGGGTCCCATTTCAGGAGTACCAAAACCAGCAGGAATTTTTTCGGAAGCTGATTTTATTTTTTCTGCAATTAACTGTCGAGGTAAATAGGTTCCTAAATCATCTTCAAAAACTATGGTGACTACCGACAATCCAAACTTCGAAATAGATCGAATCTCTTTTACGCCAGGTAAATTAGCCATTTCAATTTCTACTGGATAAGTTATGAATTGTTCAATATCTTGAGTAGATAAATTTCGTGAAGTAGTAATTACTTGAACTTGATTATTGGTCACATCTGGAACTGCGCCAATAGAAATTTGAAAAACAGAATAAATACCAAAACTAAAAATACCCAATGTAAAGAGTAAAATAATCAGTTTGTTTTTTAGGCTAAACGCTATGATTTTTTCGAGCATAATCTACTTGTTTTGATATACTTCAAAAGTAAGATATAAATATAAGTTAAATCTTAAGAATTACTTAAGGGTTTCTTAAGTATTACTTAGGTAATGCTTGAAAGATAAGAACTACTTTAGTGCCTTCTTGTTCTGCGCTTGCCATACTAATATCAATTTTAAGTAACGAACAAAGGCGTTGTACAATTGACAACCCCACACCAATACCTTTAATTTCCGGATGATTTAAAGAATTTGAACGAAAGAAAGGTTGAAATACTTTTTCTAAATCAGCTTGCGGAATTCCTATACCATTATCAATAATCGCACATTGAATTTGATTTTGTTTATGCTTTAATTGAATTTCAATACTTCCATTTGAATTGGAATATTTCAATGCATTTGAAATTAAATTATTGAAAATTATGGATATAAAATGATGATCTGAAAGACAATAAAAATCATCCTCCAACTCGGTTTTAATTAATATTCCTTTTGTTTCTATGTAAGCAGATTGTCTCGCTAAACTATCTAGTAATAGACTATTCAAACAAACCGGTTCTTTTTTTAAAGTTTGTTTTTCATTTTCAAAACGCGCTAGTAACAACAATTGATCTACTAAATGATTCAACCGATCTACTTCGGCAACACAAAAATTAATTTTATCTTCATATTCTTGAGTCGCTCTAGGTTTCCTAATTAAAACCTCCAAAGTCCCTTTTATTACCGTTAATGGAGTTCGTAGTTCATGAGAGGCATCTGACGTAAATTGTTTTTCACGCTCAATTGCAAACTCTAATCTGTCTAAAAGATTATTAATAGTTTTGGATAAAATATAAAGTTCATCTTTTGTTTTTGGCAATGCAATTCGAGACTTCAAATTATCTTTAGTAATTATATTTGAGGTGTTTATTATGGAATTAATCGGTTTTATACTTCGACCAGCAATAAGTCGTGCTATAAGAAATAAAATAACTAAAATCGATGGGTATGCAATTAACAAGACCTCCAATAAATCATTTAAAACCATATAAGAATTTTCTAATGACATAGCAACCATTAGGTATCCAATAATTGTTTTACCTTGATAAATGGGCAGTTGAATTTGACGTACTGACTTACCATCTATACTATAATCAAACAATTCATTAAATGGAATTTTAGATTGAAATTGGAGATTTCTTTTAAGGTTTGGAGATTTTTCTACTAGACGCTTGTTCTTATCAATAAACTGCACAAAAACAGGATTTACATCAACAGTATTGTGTTCTCTTTCCATCCATTCTTCCTCATGTATAAGACGAAAACTATTGTTGCTAACAGAGATTTCTGTAAGGTGTTTTTGAGACTCAGAAATAATATCGTCATTAATATGACTGTAGACGTTATAATTTACACTGAAATAAATTACAATAAAAACAACTGCAATCAATAAGGCAGTTGTAACTATATAAAGTGACGCTATTCTATTTTTGAAAGAAAGTTGTTGCATGCTTTAATCATTAGCGATATAGCCTACACCTCGAATAGTTTTAATGTAGTCTTCTTCTTTTTTAAAATTTAATTTTTTACGTATGGCATTCATAAATACATCAATAACCCCTGTATCATAATCAAAATGAATATCCCAAACATCTTCAATGATTTGCGATCTTGTGCATACTTTTCCTTTATTTTTTATCAAATAATACAACAAATCAAATTCTCGATGTGTAAGTATGACTTCATCGTGATGAATAGAAACAGAATGCTTGGATATGTCCATTTCAATTGGGCCTAAAGTTAAAATTGGTGATTCTTGACTATTTCTAAAATGAATTTTAATACGTACAATTAATTCATCAAAACTAAATGGTTTTTTAATATAATCGTTTGCACCAGCTTGAAGGCCTTCTATAGTTTCTGTAATCGTATCCTTAGCTGTTAAAAAAATAACCGGACAAATTGTATTATGTAATCGAAATGATTTACATACTTCTAAACCAGTGATTTTAGGTAACATCCAATCTAGTAAAACTAAATCAAATTTTTCGTTTGTAAGAAGTTGCAATGCACGTTCTCCATCGCTAGCTGTTACAATAGTATATCCTTCTTCTTCTAATCCTTGTTGCAAGAATTGAAGAATACCAACTTCGTCTTCTACAATTAATATGCGCATAGATTCAATAAATTAAATTATTGCATTACAAATTTAAAGGTTATAGTTGCAATACTAGCCTTAAGATGGTCTGTACGTTGATACTGGTGAAATCTAAAATCAATATTTTTTAACCCAAATTGCCAAATTTTTGTAACTGCAAAAATATCAGTGTAATTGACTCCAAAACCTATTTGTTTGGTTTCAAAGGTAGCTAAATCTGGATCAGAAGTATAAAATTGTTCCGTAGAAAGATGTTTTTCATAGGGAGCATAGTATTGAGATGCCGTTTGTGTATAATACCTAAAAGTGGGGAACACTGTAAATTTATCCGAAATTTTTACAGGTAATTCAATACTAGCTGTTTGAGCATGGATATTCCAATCATCCGAATAGTATCTGTAATAGGTTCGCACAACGAAGCGTTCATTAATATAATAATTCAATCGTGCACCAATAGGTAATTTAAATCTTGTATTGGGTAAGCGTTCAACATCATCGGCTAATTTATATACACCTGAATTGGAACTACTTTCATAGTTGGCAATATACTGAGACTGACCAATATAAAAGTTAGTTTTATCTGCAAAATAAATTCGGTGATACGGTGTTGATAAAAGGCCTTGTTGTTGTAAAACATCAAAGAAAAAAGAAAGTTGTAATCGTTTAGTTAGAATTTGAGAAAATCCAAAAGATGCCGAATACGAGTTTCTATTAGTTAAAGATAAATCGCTAAACTTAGTTGGTAAATATTTTTCGGTAGCTGTAATCCCATTTTCATTATAAACCGTAACACCACTAAAATAACCTTGATTTAAGAAATTAGTACCGTATTTTGAATACTCATGGAGTTCCGTTGGATAAATCGGTCGCCATTGATCTAAATACACATTTGCTTTTACGTTGATCTCGGTATTTTTTTCATTAAATAGCGCTGCAATGCCCCCTTCAAAACCCACAGATGTGTAATCGTACTCATTAGAAAATGAAACATCTGAATTCCATATGAAATTTCTAGAATCACTACTATGGCTATAATTAGCCATAACCGAAACTAATTGGTCACTTTTAGAAGCTCCTGATGAAGCTTGCCAAGGTGAACCATATGGACCAGATCCTGTTGTTGCTTTAGTATTCACCCTTTTATCATCATCATCATCATCATCACCTCCTCCTGAAGCACCGGAATAATTAGAACTTCCCGAAGCGCCAGATGAATTAAAGGGATTAATATTACTTGAAGAAGCCGAAGAATAAGCTGAGATTCCAATATCTACGGTTAAAACATCATCATCATTTAACGGCATTGCAACCGAAATGTTAGAGGCGATATCAGTTAGTTTTTCAGACCCTATTCCTCCTGAAACAGATGATTTTGAACCATCTTGAACATAATAACTCGCTAGAA
>ERZ650308.1238-NODE-1238-length-13387-cov-3.119562_pt1 | contig 13387 bp, 11 predicted proteins | sample MGYA00376244_ERZ650308 | MGnify/ENA primary metagenome ERZ650308 (study PRJEB26733, sample SAMN07839295) | wastewater metagenome | biome: small river; feature: stream; material: water | place: USA: North Carolina | collected 2016-04-26 ...
ACAAAAGCTCAACAGCAATAAAACTATCTCCGAATTCTTGCATTAATTTTTGTGCATCATTTAAGACTTCATTGGTTGAATTACTCAGAAAAATTTGTCCTCCTTCAACTTTCGGATAAGAATTAACCAATTGATTGGTTACTTTTTCTAGTAGTTGTTTTGAAACAGATAATTTGCTCAATAAGAAAGGAATGACTGATTGATCCGTTGCTAACATCGCTTTTAACAAATGGCCATTTTCAATAACTTTATGACCATTTTCGCTTGCTATTTCTTGCGCTTTTTGTAAAATTTCTTGCGACTTAATTGTAAACTTATTGCTTTCCATTTTTACAGTATATTGGTTGAATTTAATTCTTCAAAAGAAAGACCAAACTTTTACTTCTTATAAAACATGCCAAATTGTCAATTAAACTTTTAATTACTAGACATTTTGTCAATACAAGTTAAAATGAAACTTTATTAATTAATTTCCGTAAGAATCGAATGTAATATAAAAATTACGAAAAAAATTACCGAAAGGTGAAAGAAAACCCTTTACATTTTCTTTTGAAAAGTAAAGGTTGTTTGTTGTTGTTTGTTTGAAAAGCCTTGATTTATCAAGGCTTTTCTATTTATTTGAATTTATAAGTCGCTGAAAGTGTTACAATCGAACGAACAGCATTTAATTCTGTAACACCCCTCGAGAAAGAATAATAATTATAATGACTCAACTGTTGCTTGTATGCAATATCAAAAGTATAATTCCCTCTTTTGTAGCCAAATCCACCAGAGAATAATAGGTCAGGACTCAATTCAGTTCCCGATTTTATTGCATTTCCATAATATCCATAACCAGCTCTCAAATAAAAAGAATTAAAAAGTACAATCTCACCTCCTATACGAATGTTTACTGCGCGTTGAAAAAGTGTATCAGCGACCTTGTTTTCATATGCATAATCATAACTTGGATAACTTTCATCAGAAGTAGCTGTTAAATATGCATTCTGATAATTTAAGTAATCCACGTCGATATTTAAACAACCTCTAGTTCCAAAAACAAGTCCCAATGAACCTATTACTTTTGTCGGATTACGAATACCATATTTATTAACTCCTTGTGGAATGCTTTGAGCTGGAGTACTAGCTGATGTATTCATAAAATACGAGGTCATATTTGCTGAATATTCATCTTTTAATTCTGTAAAAGTTGGCGTATGCAAAGCAATTCCAAATCTTACCATTGGAGTCAGTAAATAAATCGCGCCAATTTTCAAATTCACTCCAGTGCCTGAAGTTTTTAATGAGTAATTGTAATCAAAACCTCTAAAGTCTGTACCTGTAAAATCAGTAAGCACTTCATTGTGTTGGATTTTCTCCTCGTAATCAAACGTTCGTACACCTAAGTTCGCACCTATATACAAACGATTGATATAGTTTGCACTTACAGATAAAAAATACTCATTGGAACCACCTGTACTCGCTACATTTCTGTTGTGAATGACATCACCAGCATTTAATTTTGATTGGTAAAATGGTCCTGAAGAATTGTAAACTAGCGCACCAGTTCCTAAAGCTAAATTAGTGGAAAATGGAAAATAAGTACTCAATTCATCAGAGTAATAACCATTTGCTTGGTCAACATAATCGTCTAACAAAGAATAATATTGTTGTCCAGAATATTTAAACGAATTACGGTAACTTTCAATGCGATTGTATCCTAAACCAACTTGTACGTATAAAAAGCCTTTATTGTCTTCAGAAACATCAGTTGTTAAAACAATGGCAGCATTACCTAAGCCTCCTAAACCTTCAGATCTTTGTTGGGTAGTTCCATTAAAAACACTCGTGTTATTGACCGCTCCTCCAAATAGTGAAGCACCAATTTGAGAACTAGAATAACGCCCGTAGCCTGCTGGGTTTATTTGTGCGGAACTTAAATCTGCACCTAATGCCCCAAACGAACCACCCATTGCTTCAAAACGTGCTGAACCTTGATAAGTTGTTTTAGAAAAACGGTATAAATCAATTTCGTTTTGTGTCCAAGCTTCGCTAATGAATAAAACAGAAAGAAGTAAAATTATTTTATTCATAATTAATTTCTTCTTGGTCCTACATTTCCTGACGATCTTGTTGGTCGCGCTGAATTTCCTTCAGACGATCTTGAAGGTGAACTAATGTTCTCACGCTGACCAGCTGAACTTCTTCCGATTGAACCTTGATTTCTTCCTGATGTATTGAACGATTGATTTACAAATCCTCCAGATCCATTTTGGTTCCTAGTTTTAGAAACAGTTGTGTTTGTTGTTGGGTCAACTGGAGATAAAATTGTTCTTTCAACTTTCGATCTTTCACTTTTGTTAATACTAGAGTAAATAGGGTTGTTTGGAGTAATAACATTATTCATTCCAGCTCTGTTACTTTTCATGCTTTTTAACATGACACTGTTATTCAAACTAGAAGAATTTGTGATACCAGCCATTGTTCCTCTTGGACCTTTGTGAACATTAGAAGAAAGAGTAGCATTACCGTTCATTGAATTAATTCCAGATGAATTCCCATACCAATAATTACCAGTTGAATTTGAAAAATAAGGATTATAACCATTCATTGAACTAAAGTTAGAATAATAATTATTGCCATAAAAACCATATCCATGACCGTAACCAAAATTGTTATTCATCATCAATATAACCACATTACCACCTAAATTTGAATAAAACGGGTCGAATAAATACCCAAAAGTGCTTCTATAAGTTCGATTTAAAAAGAAATAGTTGTTCCAATTATTCCAATTTGGATTCGCATCAAAACGATCTCTCGAGCTGTAATAAGAATTTACTCGTTCGTTTTTATGTGTCCTGTCTTTGTAGGTAGCATATGAAGTTTCATCCGTTAAAGTTTCTCCTATAAGTAAATTTGCATCTTGCATCATATACACATCATCATCAATCAATTGTTGCGTTGAATAACACGATGAAAAACCAAATAAAATAATCGTGAGGTAAAAAAAAGCTATTGAAAGTTTCATGGTTTCTATTTTTTAATATTTCAATAAAGCTATTTAATAATTTATAACTTTGCAACAAAAGTAAATAATTTAACATTTCAATGGCACAAAAATACACAACCCGCGAAGAAGATTACTCAAAATGGTACAACGAATTGGTTTACAGAGCTGATTTAGCGGAGCATTCAGACGTAAGAGGTTGTATGATCATCAAGCCTTATGGTTATGCAATATGGGAAAAAATGAAAGATATTTTGGATCAAAAATTCAAAGAAACTGGACATTCAAATGCGTATTTCCCCTTATTCATTCCGAAATCCTATTTAAGTAAGGAAGCGAGCCATGTTGAAGGTTTTGCTAAAGAATGTGCTGTTGTCACCCATTACAGATTAAAAAATGCAGAAGATGGCAGCGGAATAATTGTAGATCCAGATGCTAAATTGGAAGAAGATTTAATTGTTCGACCTACTTCTGAGACAATTATTTGGAATTCATACAAAAATTGGATTCAATCCTACAGAGATTTACCTATTTTAATTAACCAATGGGCCAATGTAGTTCGATGGGAAATGCGAACTCGCCTCTTCTTAAGAACAGCCGAGTTTTTATGGCAAGAAGGTCATACTGCACATGCTTCAAAAGCAGAAGCAATTACTGAAGCTGAATTAATGTTGGATGTCTACGAAGATTTTGCTGAAAACTATATGTCAATGCCTGTAATTAAAGGTCGCAAAACAGAAAGTGAACGATTTGCTGGAGCAGAAGATACTTATTGTATTGAATCAATGATGCAAGATGGAAAAGCATTACAAGCAGGAACGTCTCATTTTTTAGGACAAAATTTCGCCAAAGCATTTGATGTTAAATTTGCAGATAAAGAAGGGAAATTAGAACACGTTTGGGCAACTTCTTGGGGCGTATCTACAAGATTGATGGGGGCGTTAATTATGACACATTCAGATGATGAAGGTTTGGTTTTACCGCCTGCTCTAGCTCCTATTCAAGTTGTTGCGATTCCAATTCACCGAACGGAAGAAGATTTAACTGCAATTAATGAGAAATTCGAAGCCTTGCGTTTGGAATTAAAAGCAAAAGGTATTTCATTTAAATACGATAACGACGAAAACAGACGTCCAGGATGGAAATTTGCTGAATACGAATCGAAAGGTGTTCCTGTTCGTTTGACAATGGGTCCACGTGATTTAGAAAACGGTAAAGTAGAAATTGCTCGAAGAGACACAAAAGAAAAAGAAATTATTGATTTCGCTAACATTGCTGAAGTAATCGAACAATTATTAAAAGACATACAAGTTAATTTATTAGAACGCGCGAAGAAATTCAGAAGTGAAAACATGCATTCAGTTGATACATATGAAGACTTCAAAGCACAAATTGACAAAGGAGGATTTTTCCTTGCACATTGGGACGGTACAAAAGAAACAGAATCTAAAATCAAGGAAGAAACGCAAGCTACCATTCGTTGCATCGCATTAGACCAACCAGAGGAAGCAGGATTCTGTATGGTAACTGGAAAACCATCATCAAAACGCGTTATTTTTGCTAAAGCATATTAAGAAAAGAATCCATGAAGAACGACAATCATAAAATAATATTAGACTTACTTTTAAATAAAGCTGCTTTAAAACAAAACATTGCAGATGATTGTAACGTTCTTTTTGCTTCTTTAAAGGAAGCGATCAAAAATGAATTGACCCTTTTACAAAGTAAAATCAAAGACGAACGCATTCGTTTGAGTTACAAAGAAAAAGGTGATTATGAAATGCATGTATTTATCGGAAGCGACGTTTTGGTCTTTCACCAACACAACAATGTGTTTCGCTTACCAGATGACAATGCATTATGGGGAACGAATTACCTTAGATCGGATGATAAACGCGGTTATTTTGGATTGATTTACATTTACAACTTTTTAGCAGAATCTTTTATTCAGAATCGATACGAAGACTCAGGCTACTTGATTGGTCGTATGTTCATCAACCACGAACGCCATTTTATGATGGAAGGAAAAGGTCAATTGGGTTACTTGTTTAGAGATGTTGAAAACGCTCAAATCAACGATGCAATTATTACAATGATTGTTCAAGCTTCTTTTGCCCATGCGATTGAATTTGATTTACTTACTCCTCCATTCGAATATGTTCAGGAATTATCAGTTGGACAAATTCAAGCGATTAGCAATAATCTTCAATTAAAAACAGGAAAGCGACTTGGTTTCAAAATGAAAACAGATCAAAGTGATTTTTTTTAAAAAAAATAGCATTGACGTTTGTTAATATAGAAAATCTAAGTATATTTGCACTCCCAAATTAAGGGAGAATTTGAAATACGGCCCATTCGTCTAGTGGTTAGGACGCCAGGTTTTCATCCTGGAAACAGGAGTTCGATTCTCCTATGGGCTGCAGAGTAAAAAAAAGAATTAAAAACTTAAAAAGGAAAAACAATGGCGAATCATAAGTCAGCACAAAAAAGAATCAGATCAAACGAGTCTAAAAGACTACGTAACAAATACCAACACAAAACAACGCGTAACGCAGTTCGTAACTTAAGAGCTATGACTGATAAAACAGAAGCAGAAACGTTGTTGAAAAGTGTTATTTCAATGTTGGATAAATTGGCAAAAAGAAATATCATCCACAAAAACAAAGCAGCGAATTTAAAATCTGGATTACAAGTTAAAATTAACAAATTGTAATTTTCGATTTATAAAGATAATTAGGGGGCAATAGCCCCTTTTTTTATACCTTTATTTTTTTTATAGCTATGCGGTTATTTTTACTTGGATTTTTTCTGCTTTTAATTTCTTTTGGGAAAGCTCAAACAAATGGTTCCTTAACAGATACGATTAAGGCTGGCTATAGCATTAGTAATCTACTTAATGAAAGTGATTTATTATTAGGGATTCAATCTTCTTCATTGCCTGGCGGTGGCTTCAATCTGACTAACAACATTTTTTCTGCTCGTACATTCATTGAATTTACAGGCGGACAACGATTCTTTGCATTTAGTCCGTGGAAAAAATTAAGATTTTCAGCACTACCTCATTTAGGATTTTCGTATTCATTTGGAAACAAAGGGACGCAACACATTCTTGCGGAATACCAACACGCTTTGTCTACAAAAAGTCTATTAAACATTGATTACAACAGGTACAGTTCTACCGGTTTTATTCGCAACAGCGAATTCACTCATAATGATTTGCAAATTCAATACTCCTTTAACGGAAAACGTTACCAATCCGACTTAAAATTGGGCTACCAAAATTCGAACGTGCAACAAAGTGGAGGCTTAAGCACTGATTCGTTGATTAAAATTTTAGATTTATTATACATTCCTGTTGCGAAAGATGACGCATTAACAAAAACACAGTTAGGTCGAATTGAATGGCACAATTATTTAGATTTTGACAACGACACATTGCAAGCAAAAGGTGTTTTCACATCTCATAAAATAAGTGCAAAAAACTATGCTTATTCGGAGAATGATTCTTTAGTAAACACCTACTCTATTATAAATTTCGACAGTTTACACACCAACGACATCCATCAATTTACGCGTTTAGACAATGCCATTGGATTGTTTTCGAAAAATAGCTTCCATGAATTTACAGTTGGAATCAATTCGGGGTATTGGCAATTTAAAAATGCTGGTTATACGAATGATACACTTGAAATAGCAACATTTTTAAATTTTAAACGTGAACGCAAAACAAGTTTTATTCAAAATCACTTTGAATTCAATTTAGTTGGTGCAAAAAACGAATGGAGCAATTATTTTTCCTTCATCAAAAAAATAAAATCATTTGAAATAAATGGTTCAATCGCTGTTTTAAACAAATTACCTGAAGTATATCAGCGTTTAGCAATCGGCAACAATTATTCGAATTTGAATGGGACTTTCAACAAACAATTTAACACCTATTCTGACATAACGGTTTCGAAAGTGTTTTCCAATCTAACCACTAAAATTGGTTACCGTTTTTCTCTGTCCAAAAACAATTATTTTTTCAAAGAAACACAATGGAAGCAGCATACTGTTTCTAATTATCTCATTCACCAATTCTACCTAAAGCTTGATTACAAATTGAAATTCCTATACATTCAGCCACAATACACGTATTCAATTCTAGATCAATCAACTGATTTTATTCCGCAACACCAATTACAAGCACGCGTCTTTATAAAAGGAGGCATCTTTAAAGCAAAAAAATTAAAAGCTTATTTAGGCACCGATTTCTCTTATGCTTCAACTTTTAGACAAGTAACGTTCAATTCTATATCAAGTAGTTTTGATTTTAACAATTCGAATACGCAACTTTTACCGCAAATGAACCTTCACGTTTTTGGAGGAATTCAAATCGAAGAATTTAAGTTTTTTGTACGCATTGAAAACATTGGAAGAAATTGGAATGATACAACATCTGCTTTTTACAAAGGCTATCCTATCACTTCTACACAGTTTAGAGTTGGAATTACTTGGGATTTCTTTAATTAGAATTTTTAAGATATAAGGATTAAAAGACTTTAAGATTGAACTAATGGAACAATTGTTTAATGTGTAAATGGAACAATGAAAAGAGATCATTATTCAATAGAAATCTCAACTCAAAATTTTCTACTCAAAACTCAACACTTATAAAGATTAAAGGATGTAATGATTTTAAGCCATTAAGAAAAAAATCGTGATTCAATTGAAATCTCAACTCAAAATTTTCTACTCAAAACTCAACACTTTTAAAAATAAGAACCTCTATAAACGTCGAAAGGAGCAAAACGGGTGTTTTACTCCTTTCAAACCTAACCTAACCTACCTTTTACAACTAAACCGTTACAAATATAATTTAATTAATTTCATTTTTCAATAAATTAGCAAAAAATAACTTTATTTTTTCTAATATGTTATTCACATTTCATTATTCATTCTTTTTTCAGTCTAAACCCCTACTAAACTATTGATTTCCTATCTTTGAAAAAAGTAAATTAAAATGGGTTTATTAGAAAATAAAATTGTGTTAATCACAGGAGCATCGAGAGGAATTGGTAAATCAATTGCTGAAGAATGTGTAAAACAAGGCGCTAAAGTAGCGTTTACCTATTTATCATCTGATGAAAAAGCGCGTGCATTAGAACAAGAATTGACAAGCAACGGTGGTGTCGCAAAAGGATTCAAAAGCGATGCATCAAAATACGATGAAGCTCAAAAATTAGTGGATGATGTAGTTGAAGCATTTGGAACTGTTGATGTATTAGTGAACAATGCTGGAATTACAAGAGATACTTTATTAATGCGTATGTCTGAAGAGCAATGGGACGAAGTAATGAATACCAACTTAAAATCTGCCTTCAACTTAACGAAAGCAGTTTTAAAACCTATGTTGAAAGCTAAAAGCGGGTCAATTATTAACATGTCATCTGTAGTTGGTGTCACTGGAAATGCTGGTCAATCTAATTATGCAGCATCGAAAGCTGGTTTAATTGGTTTCTCAAAATCAATTGCACAAGAATTAGGTTCAAGAAACATTCGTTGTAATGCAATTGCTCCAGGTTTCATCGAAACTGAAATGACGGAAGTTTTAGACCCTAAAGTAGTGGAACAATGGAGAAGCACTATACCATTAAAACGTGGTGGAACGCCTCAAGACGTTGCCAATGCAACTGTTTTCTTAGGTTCAGATATGTCAACTTATATTACAGGTCAAACCATTCACGTCTGTGGTGGAATGACGATGTAAATCCAACTTATAAACACTTTAAAGCCATTCTTTTGAATGGCTTTTTTTATTTGTTGAAAATCCGTTTAAAATTAGCATTCTTCTACTTTTTGTCATTAATTTGGGTTAAATTTGTGTTACAAAATCAAGTGAAATGCATATTCGTCCTAGAAGAAATAGAAAATCGATTGCCATCCGTGCAATGGTGGAAGAAACAAAGATTGGAGCTGAACACTTAATCTATCCAATCTTCTTAAAAGATGGTCAAAATTATAAAGAAGAAATCGCTTCTCTTCCAAACAATTTTCGTTGGTCGATCGATCAATTGATTCCAGAAGTTGAAAAATGCATGGAGTTGGGAATCATGACATATGATTTATTCCCAGCTGTTGATGATGCTTTAAAAGATAAAACTGCTACCTATTCATACGCTGAAGAGAATTTTTACTTGCATGCAATTCGCACGTTAAAAGAAACATTTCCAGAAATTGTGTTGATGAGTGACGTAGCCATGGACCCTTATTCTTCGGACGGGCATGATGGCTTGGTAGAAAACGGAAAAATATTAAACGATGCAACGCTTCCAATATTAAATAAAATGGCTTTGGCGCAAGCACAGGCCGGAATTGACATCATTGGTCCGTCGGATATGATGGATGGACGCGTTGGAAGTATAAGAGAATACTTGGATCAACATCAGTTCACAGATGTTTCTATCATGTCTTATTCGGTGAAATATGCGAGCGCTTTTTACGGTCCTTTCAGAGATGCATTGAACTCAGCTCCAAAATCTGGCGATAAAAAAACGTATCAAATGAATCCAGCTAATAAACGCGAAGCATTATTGGAAGCTGAGTTAGATTACAACGAAGGGTCTGATATGTTAATGGTTAAACCAGCATTGTGTTACTTGGATGTGATTCATTTATTGAAAGAAAATTTCAACATTCCAATTACGGCATACAATGTTAGTGGTGAATGTGCAATGGTATACGCAGCCGCTGAAAAAGGGTGGTTAAACTACGATTTAGCAATCAGTGAAATGTTGTTAAGCATGCGAAGAGCTGGAGCAGATGCTATTTTAACTTATTTCGCAAAAGATTTTGCACAATTGCTTAAAAAATAAGAATGGATCAAAACGATTTTTATCCTGAAAAACCAATAATCCAAGAGAAAAACACGCAACGAAAAACAGGTCAGATGCTTGTTTCACTGATATTATTCTTTGCTGTTTTCTTTGTCTTTTTTTCTAAAGATTTTTTATTTGTAACACAACTCGTCTTTGTTTTATTGATTCACGAATTGGGACATTTTTTAATGATGAAGTATTTTAACTACGAAAATGTTAGAATGCTATTTGTACCAATGATGGGTGCTTTTGTTGCAGGTAAAAAAGACCAATACATTCAAAAAGAAAGTTTATTAGTCGTTTCTGCAGGTCCAATTCCAGGATTTATTATTGGAGTCGTACTTTTGATTGTTGCACAGCGTTTTCACAGTGCGTTTTTAGTCAATTTCAGCTTGTTGTTTCTGGTTTTAAATTACATCAATTTATTACCGCTATATCCCTTGGATGGTGGACAATTTGTTAAAATCATCAGCAAACGCTTTACGGATTATTTTACCTTGATTTTTGAATTCATTTCTTCTTTAATTTTCATTGGAATCGGCTGGTACATTGACAGTTGGTTGATGATGATTTTTGGGTTCTACATGGGTTTCAGGGTACATTCCATTCAATCGGTCATTCGAATTCGAAAAGAATTAAAAGAAGAAGGAATTGCCTACGAAAGTAACTATGCAGATTTAACGCGTAAGAATTATGCAGGAATTCGTTCTAAATTATTGGAAAAATCTAAAACACTCAGAAAATACATTGATACCGTTGAGGAAGAAGAAGGAAATCAATTGTTGGCAAAACAAGTGAATTCAATTTTAACCAATGCACTTACGTTTAATGCTTCTCTCCTATTTAAAGGTGTGTTGTTATTGGTTTGGCTTTTTATTTTAACAAGTCCATTTATCGTTTATTTCCTGTTCAAAGAAGATTTAATTTCACATTATGGCTGGTACTTCCAATCACTTTCAAGTAAATGAAAAAGTAGCCTTTCTTTTTGAAAAAGGAGGCGGAATCATTCGTTCTATTCAAAACAATACATTTTGGATTGAAGATGAAACTGGTTTTGAACGACCTTTTTCAGCCAATGAAATTGTGAAAATTCATGGAACAGCCTATCATTTACCTGATAATGAAGCGCTTCAAATCAACGAAGACGATACGTTTTCAAAAGTAAGACATACAGTTGTGCAAGAAAAAACAGGCGCTAAAAAACCAATGGATGTTTGGGAAATTGATTTACACATTGAATCTTTGTTAGAAACCCATTTAGGCATGAGTAATGCCGCCATTTTAGCAACGCAACTCAACGAATTTAAAAGTTTCTTTAAACGTGCTAAATCCAACCACATCCGCAAAATCATCGCTATTCATGGCGTTGGTGAAGGTGTGTTAAAAGATGAAATCCGCTTATTCTTAAGCAAAAAAGACGGCATTGAGTTTTACGATGCGGATTTTAGAGAATACGGAAAAGGTGCAACTGCCATTGAAATCAATTACAATTACGCACAATGATGAACGAAGCCGAAAATCTAAGCACTTACGCTGAATTGCGAACTGCTTATTCCGAAAAATATGCATTTTTCAAAAAACGGTATCAACTTATCGGAAGCATTCGACTGCTCATCTTTAGTTGTATTGCTGTAATGTTCTTTTTCTTTTGGGGAGAAACTTGGCTATTGCTTCCTGCTGGAATGTTGAGTGTCCTATTTTTTTATTTTATCAACGTATCCCTTCGTGTAAAATACCAACGCGATAAACACAAAGAATTAATTCACATCGTTGAAAATGAACTTGCTGTTTTAGCTGGAAATTGGAGCGCTTTTAAAAATGGTGAAGCTTACAAATCCAGTCAACATGCCTATGCGCTGGACATGGATTTATTTGGGCCAAAAAGTATTTTTCAATTAATCAATCGAACAACAAGCAATGCCGGTAGCGATTTATTAGCAGCGCATTTAATGGAAGGCTCTTCAAAAGCAGCAATCAATTCGAGTGCAATTGAAGAATTGTCTCATCAAATAGAATGGTGTCAAGCGTTTATGGCTGAAGCTGTCGTATTAAAATCTGACGATGACAACAAACATTTAGCCGCTTTAACGCGTTCGACTCCTACCCTTTCTAAATTCGATGACGTTTTACGATTTTTACAGCCATTGGTAGCAATTGGCGCAACGTTGCTGTTTAATTTCAATATCATCAGCACAACGAGCTTTTCGATCATCACCTTGTTGCTTTTTGCTGTAATTGGTCGAAATTTCAAAAAATCAACACCAACGATTGCTTTTGTCACGAGTTATTCCTTCAAATTGAAGATGCTACAACGGCAATTTGAGCACCTGAAAAAAATCAACTTCCAAGATCCAGCAGTTGAAGCATTCCAACAAGCCCTCATTCAAGATAAGGGATTTTATGGCAGTATTCAAAATTTAGGCAAATTGATCAATGGAATGGAATTTAGAATGAATTTATTGGTTGGATCTGTCTTGAACTTCTTTCTAGCTTGGGATTTACAACTTTTACACCGTTGGAATAAGTGGTCGCATACAAACGCTGATAAAATTTCAGCATGGGAACAAGACATGGCGCGTATTGAAGTTTGGATTTCCTTGGCTTGTTATCGCTTTAATTTTCCAAGTACTTGTTTTGCGCAAATTGATCCACAATCTACTACGATAGCAATAAAAGAATTGGGGCATCCATTTGTAGGTGCTGCCAAATGTGTTAAAAATGATTTTATCACCGCTGAAAACGAAAATTTTCAAATCATTACAGGTCCAAACATGGCTGGGAAAAGTACGTTTTTACGCAGCGTTGGACTTTCCATTATTTTTGCGAATGCAGGATTCCCGGTGTATGCCAAAAGCTGTACCATTCCTCGCATTAAGTTATACACAAGTATGCGCACCTCAGATGATTTAAACAGCGAAAGTTCCTACTTCCACGCTGAATTAACACGTTTGCGTTTTATCATGGATGCCATTGAACAAGGCGAACCAATTTTTGTCATCTTGGATGAAATCTTAAAAGGAACAAATTCAAAAGACAAAGAAATCGGTTCCAAAAAATTCTTAGCAAAACTAAACGACTTGGGCACCAAAGGAATCATTGCTACGCACGATTTGGCCTTGTGCGAATTAGCCAACGAATCGTCACAATTTAACAACCAATATTTTGATTCAACGATTCTATTGGATGAAATCAGTTTTGATTACAAAATCCGACAAGGAATTTGCCAAAACATGAACGCTTCGTTTTTGTTGAAGAAAATGGCGTTGATTGATTGATTGATGGTTGGTTTTTTTTTAATAACGTTACACAACTAGGCGACCTGCATAGCTGTTTTCTAAAATTAGATTTTCGAAGTTAAGAATATTTTTGTTGCAGACAATAAGAATGGTCGCTTAAGTATTGCAGTGGCATCTACCGGATATGTCCAAAATGCCGAGGGTGGAGAGAAATCCATTGTTCTTCACAATGGCCGCCGTTATGAAGGCAATCCTACTGAACCCAATTTTAGGATTTTGGAATTTGACGAGTACAGCACCAAGAT
>ERZ650308.1240-NODE-1240-length-13379-cov-8.490769_pt1 | contig 13379 bp, 12 predicted proteins | sample MGYA00376244_ERZ650308 | MGnify/ENA primary metagenome ERZ650308 (study PRJEB26733, sample SAMN07839295) | wastewater metagenome | biome: small river; feature: stream; material: water | place: USA: North Carolina | collected 2016-04-26 ...
TCGAACCCCTGCAGCGCCATCTCGGGCGGGATCTCCGGGTGCTGGGCGCTCATCGGCTCGTCGCCGCTCGCCGTGATCACGAGCTCGTGGTCGAGGCCCTCGAAGTCGGCGAAGCGTGCATCCATCCTGGCGGCCTCGTCCGCGATACCCAGGCTGTCCGACGCGTTGCTTCCGAAATAAACGATGGAAACCCGGAAACGCTCGTCCGCCAGCATCTTGCTGCAGATGCGCGACAAGAGCGTCCATTGCGACAAAGAATAGATGGCCAGCATGATATTTTTCATGCCTGCAGCCAAGGTCTAAGCCCATCCTTGGACCACGCCAAGCGCAGGTTGATTGGGGATTCAGCAAAGAAAGTATTGGCCGGCTTGGACGCTTCGGCGCCAACGATTTCAAAGCCGACGCCATCGCGCAGGACGCGGCTATCACCATCAGACTCAGGATCAATGATCGCAAGCGACAGGCGATAGGCGCCGACGTTAAACAAGCCTGACGGGATGCTGCAGGTGATCTTGTGCACCTGAACGCCGTCATTGCCGGCAAAATCGAACTCGCAGCGCGTTGTCAGCAATTCGCGCCCCGAAGCCAGCAGCACATTCAGGAGAAACTCGCATTTCCCGAGGGGCATGTACTGAACGCATTCCATAATCACTTGGAAAGGCTCGCTTGAGCGAAAGCGCTCAGAGCCTTCGCCGCCATCGGTGAGCAACGCCAGCTTCCGTATCGCCAACTTGCCAGACGGCAGTTGAGATTGGTCAAGGTCATTCCAGACCATCTCGCCTCGCCGCATCGCTCCGAACGAGTAGTCGCTGATAGCGGCCGTGACAGAGGACAAGCCAGCTCCCTCGTTAACCCCCAAGCCAGTTGGGTGCTCGTCACTCTTTACTACACTTCCATGCGAAATGATGCGGCCGTGTGCCAGCTCGAGAGCAACCGAACAGACCTTGCGTACCGCATCCATGTCGTGACTGACGAACAGTAGAGTTCGTCCCGAATTTCCGATAGCCAGCATCTTGTCCATGCATTTTTTCTGAAAACCTGTGTCGCCGACCGCCAGCACCTCGTCGACGATCAGAATTTCGGATTCGAGATGGGCGGCCACCGAGAAAGCCAGTCGCATATACATGCCTGAAGAGTATCGTTTAATCGGGGTATCGATCTGCGCCCCTAGTTCCGAAAAATCAACGATTTCATCAAATGCTCGAAGTATTTCGCGCGTAGACATTCCGTTGATCTTTGCATTCAGGAAAATGTTCTCCCGGCCCGTCAGATCCGGATGAAATCCGGTACCGACCTCAAGCAGGCTGACCAGCCGTCCCCGGTAGCTAAACTTACCTGCGCTTGGCGAGGTAATTCGGGACAGAATTTTCAGCAGCGTACTTTTTCCGGAACCGTTCTTGCCGATGATGCCGACACGCTGGCCTGCTTCGATCTGAAACGAGAGGTCGCGTAACGCCCAAAACTCACCTTCAGGTGCATCGACGAACTGGGCGGGACTCAATACCAGATGCTCGCTCTGGATTTCGGGCGGGCGCGCTTCGATTCTCTTTGGCAATAGCTCGGAAAATTTTCCAAGCGTTAACCTGTTGACGGCGGCTATCACTACGTCACTGGATGCTTGATAAAGACTGTCGAACTTCTGGGTATGGCCGCGACCCAGCTTGTACTTTTTAGACAACCCCTCTACATGAATAGCCCAGCTCATAGTACGTCCACCATGCTTTGCTCTTTTCTTAGGAATACGAACGCGCCGAACGCAAGCACCGCGCAGGCAAACACTAAAGCAAACAGCACCGACAGCCAGTCGGTGGGGTGACCGTTCAGCGCCGTCCGATAGGTATTGATAACCACCGCGAATGGATTGATTTTGTAAATCCACTGCGCCCAGGCGGGTGCTACAGAAACCGGGTACATGATCGGGCTAGCGAAATAATACAGTTGGATAATAAGTGGGACAATGTGCTTAACGTCCCGGTAACGCGCATTGTACGGCGCAAGCATCAAACCCAGGCCAAGTGCCCAAGCCATCTGGATGAGGAGCAGCAAGGGCATGATAAGAATGAACTCTAGACTAAACAACGAAAAATAGATGGTGAATGCAACTGCCACACAATAACCGACGAAGAAGTCAACAGTACCGTTCACCACATAGGATGCTCCTATGACCAGCCTAGGAAAATAGATCTTACTGATCAGGCCTGAATGCGCCTCCAGCGACGATACCGTCTGGTTCAACACGGCAATAAAAGCGTACCATGGAACGATCGCCACCAGGTAGAACATAAGGTATGGAAGATCATCTGAAGGAATTTTGATCATGAGGCCAAATACAAAGGTCATCACTCCTACAGTAATTAATGGCGTCATCACCACCCAAAGCGGTCCAAAAATTGTCTGAAAGTATTTAACCTTTAGATCTCGCGCGGAAAAAGCCCAAATAAGCCCACGATAATGCCAAAGCTCCGTTAGAAGTTGCATCACTGAAAAAGGCTTATTCGTCTCTATTGTTGTTATTCTTGACATACTAATTCCTCTGAATGTTTACTACGCAAGCGTCTTGCAACAACAATTTGTTGCAAATACAGCTCATTACTTTCAAGCATCCATAACCGACTTTCTTCAGGAAAAAAAATGTTAATTAAGGCGTCATTCATCGCGTGCAATACGCAACTTCCGTATAGATATACCAATGAAACCGACGAATAAGAAAACGAGATAATTTTGTTTTGCTTCACAAGCGATGGCATTATCTCTATTGGGATCTCATCACTTATCACAACTACCGTTTCGTAGTGGGCAGATAGCGCTTTCTTGATAAGCGCAATCTTATCGGGTTGAGACACAGGGTGGGCTTTGAGAGTAATTTTGGTTCCAGGCAAAATATGCTGCAAAGCAGCTTCAACATACAAGGCGCACTCTTTTGACTCAGATGTCAGACGCGATTCTGAATACGCCCCCAATAGCATGACCACACTCGAACCTGCACCACCCTCGCCCCAGTAGTCACGCTCGCTCAAACATCGCTGCGTCGATCCGGACAGGGTATTGAGTACACATATCAGGGATTTGTAATCAACACACTGCAACTTCTTTCCAGTAAGAAAGTCACCGCCAGGATCACACGGCAAGATAAGCACTGCGTGGTCAGCATCCAGACGATGCCTGCGATTGGGCAAGGACCAGTTTCTTTTTATCCGATACAACAGATTGCGAATAGTCTGTATTGGTCGGCTAAATGCTTCAACAACACCAACAGGGAAAGTCTGGTCTGTAAAGTAATCGTTGCTGTAGACAACGCCGAGAGCATCACCAAAACAAACGCGTGATGCATTTGGATATGCTTGCATTGCTGATTGAGCAATGAAGTCGGCACTGATGTCATGCGCGTAGTACACCACAATAAAGGCGTCTTGCCCAAATTTGCTACGAAGATACTTGGCTTTTCTCATTACTCGCGAGTTATGCGAGAGGTGAGACTTGACTTCGTCTTGCTCAGGGAAGAAAAGTGTTACCCATGAAAACCCTCCAAGCAATACCTTGAATGCTTGCATGCGCCTCTCTAGCGTTTTACGTTCAGTCGCTGGATGACTCCATACGAGAACTGTTAAGGGGGCTTTTGCATCCTTCCCGTTATGACGCCTGTAGCTCATCACTGCGGCCAGTCCAGGCAACAGTTGCTGAGGGTAATAGAGACAAAGTAAGGAGCTTTCGCTCAACGGTTAGTTCCCGTCGCCACGAATTCTCTGGTACCAATCAAGCATCTCCACCTGGTCTGAAATTGTCGGTAGCAGATCGGTGCGCTCGCCAACGAATGCCTCAACCTGCTTGTAGAGCCCGGGCTTGAAATCTTTATCTAGGCTGTCGTCGATTTCCACCATTTCGACAGCCACGCTGCCGATCTTTTGAATTTGGAGTTTTTCGAGTGGGCGGAATATGAGTCTGTGCTTACGCGTTAGCATCTCGACGCTAAAGCGCCCTGGGGCTTCCCAATTTGCCTGATATGAAAAAATCGCACCAGCGGCAGTCCGCCCCGCGCCTGCAAAAATAGACGCAACTGGGTGCCAGTCAAGCCGCCCCGTTGAATACGCTGATAACTCTGCCGGAGTCCCGCCCAAGTAAAAAGCCAAATCGATCACGTGTGTAGAGTTGGATAGGAACCACTCCTCTTTAACACCCTCCTCTTTCTCGATGGCCGAAATGACATGGCCCCACTCAGTGAACTCGAAGTTGAACGAAGTTACACCACCATCCTCCTGGATTATTTTTTTCGCTGCTTCAACGGCGGCGTAAAAGCGCCGGTTATAGCCAACATATACCGCAGCGCCAGTCTCATTTGCTTTCGCATGCACGGAACGAATATCGGCTGCATCATGGCCGCCTGGTTTCTCAAGCAGCAAGTGACGGACACCGCAGTCCATCAACTTTTTTGCAGTAGCGCCAATCCATTTTTCTCCAACAGCCACGACAGCATGCTGAGGCAACTCATTTTTTGCGTCAGTCAACCATGCGTCGATGCCACCAAGTGAGACAGGCAGCCCCGTTTCTGAAGTGAATTTTTCGGCTGAAGATTTCCCTCGCCCCACGACAACCAATGCAACTCCTAAAGATTTGAATATCTTTGCATACTCAATTGCCATCGGGCCTGAACCGACAAGTAATATGGTAGATCGACTCATTATTCTTCTCTCTTAATTTATATTGCAAAGTACAGCAAGTAACGGTGGCACATTCTCACAGCTCAGGTAAAAGGATACCCAGTCGCTTCTGCAGAGTGCGATCGAACAAGTTCCAGCAATGGGTCTAGCAACTGCAAGTGAATTCGCGAAGATGTCGCATAAGGCGTCAGGCCACAATCACCCGTACTGAGGAGTGATTCAATTACTTCCGTGGTAATTTGGCTTTGATAGGGGATAGGCGCAGCCTGTTCAAGCCAAGCCCAATTTGTGCTTTCGCCTGAGTGCCAAAGCTTGCCTTCTGACTCCCTAACCACATAGCGATTTTTTTCGTTGAATATTTCCACCGCAACAGGCGCCGTCCCCGTTGGATAACAGGTGATTTCACAGCGACTACCATCAGCGAAGCGCGCAAGAAGAGTCCCATTTAACTCAAGGAATCCAGGTCGTTTGCTTGGAATCGGATTACGATCCAATCCGCTTGTATCAAGTTCGAATTCCGTGCTGCCGCAAAGGTGCGCTACATGATCGATATAGTGGATTGCATTTGTCACGAGACCAAACTGACTTCCAGTGACGCGATAAGAGATAGGAGTCTTTGCAATGCTTGCTCTGATTTCCTCATATATCGGCATCACACGCATGGGACAATTTACCCATGCTTTAGCACCTGCATCCGCCAATTTACTCTCTATTTCTGCGTAGTCAGCACGCTGGTTGAACAGCAACTTTTCAACCACCAAAAACTTGGTTTTAGACGCATCAAAAAGACTATCAAGTGCTTTTCTGCGAACATCGGAATTAGTCGCAACAATCGCAACATCCACGGCATCGGCGCGACTAAAACTTGTACTGAACGACACCTGATGCTGCTGCCCATTAGGTACAGACTCATATCGCTCCTTTGCGGTTTGCAAGGATAATTCCGAAGGATCAATTACCCGGATATCCAAGGAATACTTAACACCCTTAAGTGCCTGGAGGTGCCTGCTACCCAACTGACCCGCCCCAACAACATAAATTACAGACATATCAACTTTCACAAAATTAAAATTTTTCACCTTGCGTATGGGATGCCATACGTATTACGAGTTACCTGATTTTTTATTTTCTCACACCACTTATATCTCGCCAAATCGTAAATCTCTCTGAAGTCTTATTTAATTAACAGCGTATTTATAACTTGCAAAACATTCTTTGTGGATGAATTGCTTGATTGACCTCGGATCATCACCGGAGCGACGGATGCGAGTGATTTGTTCAACGCCATTTTTAATTCGCTCAAATCGGTTACGCCAGTCGAAATTCCCATTGAAGCGTATTGGGTGTCTGGTGTGAATACAGACAAATCTACACTGATGACAGGCCGACCTGATAGCGCTGCCTCAAGTCCAACTGTTGAAGCAGTAACAACAACTACATCGACGGCGTGTAACAACGTTGCAATAGGCTCCGACAAAGGACTGAAATCAACTCTATTTGCTCGATTAAAAACATTTCGTTCGCTTGGGTGATAACGCACAACTAAACGCAAATTTTCATCAGCAGTTACTATCTCACGCAGATATTGTTCCACACGACATGGCAAAGTTGGATCACCCAACAAATCAACAAACGGGTGCTTTAGAGGCTCGATCTGTGAAGCCCATAGAATAATTTTCTTACCATCATCCCAGCTACGTTCGCGCCGCAGTTGTGCACCCGCTTGAATATTCTCAGGGTCCGTAAGTCGGTCAAATGCAGGATTTCCCGTAACAGCAATTTCATGTGCATCTCGTCCATGCGCCAAGAGTCTGTCACGAACTGAGTCATTCAGCACACAAACACGTGTGGCATAGCCAGGCTGACCGATCCATTGGACTTCCTGTATCGCAAACAAATCAACAACACAGACTGACGGTATTCCTAGCTGACCGGCAGCTAGTATTGCAGCCCGTTCCGCGCGAGGAGAGTTAGTTGCCACGACTAGATCGGGGCTGATCCGTGCAATGAAGCGACGCATTGTTGCCACTGGCAGAAAAGCATGACGCTTTGTTTCTGAATATCGTCGCCTAGCTTCGAGTTCGCCATACTCATCAACCAGGTCTCGGAAGCTGCCTCCAAGGTATGCAACAGTTTCCTCAGATGAGACAGCCCCCCCAACTGGTAGGTCACCTGCAAGTTCAACACCCCACCTCTGCGCATCTGAATCTGTTGCTTCTGGAAGGTCACAAAAACCGATCGAAGGTATGCCAAGCCTATCCAAGACAGACTTAGCAGTGGTTAACGCGAGGAAGATGAAAGGCCGCCCCTCCGCTGTGAGAGTCTGCGCTATGGGTGCGAGCATCGCAACGTGTCCGCCGCCATAGGCCACCAGAAGGATCATGTATCTTGCCTAACGAACAAATACGAGATCAACACAAAACCTAGGACACGTTCCAACAGCATCACCTCAGCAACGATCTACCCAATGAGACAGCGAGACCAACGCGCGAATTTCACGAGTTTGGTTACGTGTGCCGGCAATGTGCTCTACCAACATTCGATTAGCTTGGGCAACATCGATCAACCCATCCAAGCCCAGCAACTTTGCAAAACTTTGTTCGCAGTAAGCGACCTTCTCGCGGCGGAACCAGTCGCCCACGGGCACAGTAAACATCTGCTTCTTACGATAAGCTAGGTCATCGCCAATTAATCCGGCAACAGCCTTTTTGTAGATGTACTTGGTCTCGCCACCGCGCAACTTCAGGTCGCCTGGCATTCGAAAGGCAAACTCCATCATGCGATAGTCGAGAAAAGGTGTGCGCGCCTCCAACGAAACAGCCATCCCCATCCGGTCAGGTTTAACAAGGTTGTTACCCGACAGAAGCAGTTGCATATCAAGAAACAATGCTTGGTTGATTCGGTCTTGGTGTGGCACAGCGCCAAACCAAGGTTTGGCCACATCGAAAGAATCCAGCCGGCCAGCCCCAGCACGCATCTCTGCACCATAAAGGTTACGTTTGCCCTCTGCGCTAAAGAGTGAAATGCTGTCAAAGTAGCGACGCTGAAATGTGTTGTCGTCCAAGGCCGCAATATCGGGCTGAGCGAAAAAATCTTTGTATTTGTCATACCCTGCAAAGAGCTCATCTGCACCATCCCCGGTGAGGACCACTTTGACATCGCGCACAGCGAGTTCAGACACACGGTATGTGGGCAAAAACGAAACATCGCCATGCGGCTGGTCACAGTGATAAGTCGCCATGGGCCACAAATCTAGCATGTCGGGCTCCACCCGTTCCATCGTGTGTTCGGTACCAAACCGATCTGCGGCGGCTTGCGCAAAACCTGACTCGTCATATCGCGGATCGTGGAAGCCAATACAGAATGTTTTGACTGGCTCTGTCATGTGCCGAGCCATCAGTCCAACGACCGTACTGGAGTCGACCCCGCCTGACAAAAATGCACCAAAAGGCACGTCGCAGCGCAAACGCAGCCGAACGGCGTCGTCAATGATGGCGTTAAATTCCTCGATCCAGTCCGCCTCGCTGCGTCCGTGCACGGGTTGCACATCTGCCAAGTTCCACCAGCGCCAGGTCTTGGATCCGTCACATGTTACTTTCATGACATGACCCGGCATCAGGTGCTTGATTCCTTCGTACAGGGTGTAGGGTGCTGGCACATAATTGAAGCTCAGGTAATGCTGCAAAGCTTCTTTATCCATCGCAGGCTTAGGCATGCCCGCCTTCAAGATGGATTTAATCTCGGATGCAAATGTCAGCTGTCGACCGTCGTCATGCACATAAAGTGGTTTGACGCCTATGCGATCACGCACGATATAAAGGGCTTGCTCACGCTTGTCGATGATGGCAAAGGCAAACATGCCATTGAGTTTGTGCAGGAAACCCATTCCTTCAGATTCGTATAGGCGCAAAAGCACCTCGGTATCTGAATGCGTGCGACAAGGGTGACCTGCTCGAGCCAAGTCTTGCGCAAGTTCAATGTGGTTAAAAATTTCACCATTTTGAACAACAATAATTTGCCCATCATCAGATACAAAAGGTTGATGGCCACCTTGCAAGTCAATGATCGACAAACGCTGGTTACCAATCGCCATGCCTTTTGTGGCGTAGACGCCCCTATCGTCTGGACCTCGGTGACGAATAGCTTCACCCATTGCAGCCAGTACGTCTGCCTCTAGTGAACGACCATCGCGGTGGTAATAACCAAAAATTCCACACATTTCAGTTTCCGCCTTTGAAGATGACTTGCTTTATGGTCATCACGATGATTCGAGCATCAAGCGCAAGCGAAGCATTGTTTACGTACTCCAAGTCCATCGCTTTTCGTTGCTCTGTTGTAGCCTCAGAACGCATGGTCGATTGCGCAAGCCCTGTGATGCCTGGACGAACGCTGTGCCTGACCATCCACTCATCTTCGGTGTAGAGACTGCGTTGCGCGGGCACGTCAGGGCGCGGCCCAACGATGCTCATATCACCAACAAGAACATTCAACAATTGCGGCAACTCATCCAGGCTGGTTCTTCGGATGAATCTACCGATTGGGGTAATGCGTGGATCTAGATCAGCGGTCGAAAAGCCGCCCAGGCTTTCTGCGTTCATGACCATGCTTCTGAATTTCCACATGAGGAAACTTTGGCCATCTTTGCCTACACGTTGCTGACCAAACAAACTGGGGCCACCATCTTGCAAGCGAATGAATGCTGCTGTTATCAGAAGTAATGGCATCAAAATAAGAAGTGCCATCATTGATAACAAAATATCAATCAGTCGCTTAGTCACGTTTCACTTTCGGTTGAATCTTTATGTATCAAAACCCTTTGTGACGCGACAATTATTGCAGCTACGCAGCAAAAGGCGAATAGGCCATGCCAAAGGATTTGGCTTTTGAAAACAGGTTTCAAAAGATGCTCCATCAGAACGGCTGAGCAAGTCACAAAGGCGATGACCAACATGCTGCGCATCAGTCTCTTATCTAGCCAGCCAATTAAATTTTCTGAAAATAAACCGCACTTCATAGCCAACCATAGCGCATGGATCACTTGAAATACGACAATGGAAGCAACCAATAGCCCCTCTGACTGATTCCAAATACCTGGCAGAGCCAATACCGGAAGCAAAAACAAACATATTATGGTGACTTTGAAAATCACCCATGGTTGCTCTTTAGCATTTAAATCTGCCATTGCCATACTGGACAACGCAAGGAATGGCAAACCAACCATCAGCAACTGTGTCAGGCTCACAACTCTGGCGATGGCCGTTGAATCCATCGCCCCCCTGCCAAGAGCCAGCTCAACCAGCGGATCGGCAAAGTAAGCAATCAATACACCTGCTCCAACCGCGTTGGTGAGTGCGCGCTTCAGGCCGTTGTGCAAGGTTTGTTTGGCTGCCAGCCGATCTCCACTCGCATAGTGAGCGCTTAACCGAACTAATGCCACAGTTGCCAGTGAAGTGACTAAGACCCCTGCTGGAAGCTCAACCAATTTTGTAGCGTAATTCAAAGCCGCTATGGCACCTGGACTGATGGTTGATGCAAATGCCCGCACAACAACAGGCACCAAAAGCATCAAAGAGGCCGTTGCCGCTGTGGCGAAGAACCCACGAATAAAAATCGAATCAAATGCAGATGGTGTGATTGGCCCCCAAAGCCAAGCGCGAGGGAGAGTAACCCACTGGCTCAATAGCCGCAGGGCTGCCCCTGTGGCGATGCCAACCCCCAAAATAAATAAAGGGTCTTGGGCTAAATACTCGCCAGATGCCAGCGCCGTGATAACGATCAGATTAAAAATCAGCGTGCCACAACCTGCTACGAGGAATTGTTGCTGCGAGTTCAAACTGGCACTTGTGACACCAGTGGCAGCAGCCAGCGGAAGTGCAATGGAGGTCGCAACAATCGCTGCGGTTGAAGGCATGGCACTTAATGCAAGCCCTGGAGCCAAAAGCGAAAACCATACGCCAGGCAAAAAGACAAGAATCAAAGCCATCAAGCCAAACAAGATAGAAACGAAGAGAAGCGTCTGACGACTGAGGGCTTGTGCAGACTGAAAAGGCAGTGCACGCAAGCGAGGAATAAGTGCTGCACTCAATCCACCAGATAAGACCAAATTAACCAGCAAGTCCGGAAGCGTTAGTAAGAGCACTGCAACATCAGCTGTAACCGACACACCAAAAGCTGCTGCAAGTTGGATTTCTCTGAAAAGTCCGCTGACTCTGCCAGTCAACAAAGTGGCCCCCACGAGGGTGGCTGCGCCAATAGTCCAATGGCCTATGCGGACCCCACCTTCAGAGGACATGCGACTTATGTTGTTTGCGATTTGGCAGTTTCGCGGCAATATTAGCGACAAACGCTTTGACCGTCTCATGCTGTAAATTGAGTTCTTCTATCGTGCTACCGCAACTTGCTGCATAAGCTATCCGCAACTTTTGCACTTCATCTGCAAAGTTCATTTGAGCCTGAATTTCTTCGACACTGCCAGCTTGCCGATGGAATGCTCTGGAAAGAATGGCACCGGTTGATCCAAGGCGTGCATGTTCAGATAAAAGCATTTCAGATGGAAGCGTACCCTCCCCAACTCGCGCTATGCCGCCAATACCAAATGGAATGCCTGCTTTTCTGATTGTTTCGGCCATTCGCTCCACATGCCCTGATACCAATGGCTCGAACATGAAGCGGCATCCCATCTGCAGATGCAAGTCGTTTAAGCCAATATGCACTTCATCAACGCCTGGCACTTCAACGCATTCAGCCAGATTTTGCATAGCTTCCACTGTCTCAACCAGTAAACAAACCTTGGCCCTTGAATTGACAGCTTGGCAAAACCTTCGAACTTCACTTACATCACGAAACATGGGCAGCATCAACACATCAGCCCCACGCTTTATGGCGTCCTCAACCTCTACTTCTGTATTAATGTTCACGGGATTAAGGCGCACTAATATGGATCCATTAGGCAAAAACGGACGAAGCGCACTGATGTCTTCAGACGAATGGCGACTGATGACCGTATTCAAATGCCCTTGGCGTTCAACCTTTCCTAATATCTCCAAATCGACAAAAACTCTATCGACGCCGTGCTTAATTACGAACGATGCAACTTCAATATTTGCCGTAATAAACAGCAGCCGCAATTCAGGATATTTCATATTAAACATCTATACCAGCAGCTTTACGACTCCGCCCAAGCCAACCAAGATGTCTAGCTGGCTTATTTCGTCGTCGTAGGCTTGAACAGATTGGTCTGTCATATAGTTTCTTTGAATTTTTGGGCTTGCACTTGGCCAAAGCGGCGGTCGCGGGTGGCGTACCAGTGCAAGACCTTGTTTATCTCGGCCTCGTCAAAGTCGGGCCAAAGGGCGTCGGCGAAGTACAGCTCGGCATAGGCCGCTTGCCACAGCAAAAAGTTGCTGATGCGCTGCTCGCCGCCCGTGCGAATAAGCAAGTCAACATCAGGAAAGCCTGCCGTGCTGAGGTGCTGGGCCAGCTGGTCTTGTGTGAGGTGGCTGGCATTGCGTGTGGGGTTAGCTGCCTGCCAGTTTTTAACGGCTTGCACCATGTCCCATTGGCCGCCATAGTTGGCGGCCACACACAAGGTGATGGTTTGGTTGTGTTGGGTGACAGCCTCAGCCGCTTGAATGCGGGCTTGCAGCTCTGCCGGAAAACCCGCCACATCACCAATGACCTTCAATCGCACACCTGCGGCTGCGAGTGCCGCCATTTCTTTTTCAAGGTACTGCACAAATAGGCCCATGAGGGCAGACACCTCGTCTGCAGGGCGGCTCCAGTTTTCAGTGCTGAAAGCAAAAAGGGTGAGGCACTTAATGCCCTGCTTGGCACAGTGCTCCACCAAGGCCTTAACGCCCGCCGCGCCCTTGGCATGGCCAACGGCGCGAGGCATGTGGCGCTTTTGAGCCCATCGGCCATTGCCATCCATGATGATGGCAATGTGCTGGGGCAAGATGTGTGTGGTTTGCAAAGTTAGATACTTAATACTTTGCTAAGTGGCGCAGGCACGCTACCGCCTTTCACTTAGAAGCAACACTTTGCATTATCCAATGGAAATGACAAATCTAACTCTCTTCACCGCTCAAGCTTTGCCGTAAACAAGCACAACAAAAACCTACTCGACACTCACATTGAGGTTGTAGCCATGTTTTTTGAGCAGCGCATGCTTTTTGGCTTCTTCTAAGTCTGTAGCCACCATCTCTGCACACATTTGCTGCACGGTAATCTCGGGTGTCCAGCCCAGCTTGGCTTTGGCTTTGGATGGGTCGCCCAGCAAGGTTTCTACCTCGGTAGGGCGGAAGTAGCGTGGGTCGATCTTGACCACCACGTCGCCCACCTTGAGGCCTGGGGCATTGTCGCCCTTGATGGCGGCAACAGTGGCTGTCTCATCCACGCCTTTGCCTTCAAACTTCAATGTCACGCCCAACTCTTCGGCGCTCCATTGGATGAACTGGCGCACGCTGTATTGCACACCCGTGGCGATGACAAAGTCTTCCGCCTGAGGCTGCTGCAACATCATCCATTGCATGCGTACGTAGTCTTTGGCGTGGCCCCAATCGCGCAGGGCGTCAAGGTTACCCATGTACAGGCATTGCTCTAGGCCTTGGGCAATATTGGCCAGGCCACGTGTAATTTTGCGCGTGACAAAGGTTTCGCCACGGCGCGGACTTTCGTGGTTAAACAAGATGCCGTTGCAGGCATACATGCCATAGGCTTCGCGGT
>ERZ650308.1241-NODE-1241-length-13368-cov-9.315631_pt1 | contig 13368 bp, 11 predicted proteins | sample MGYA00376244_ERZ650308 | MGnify/ENA primary metagenome ERZ650308 (study PRJEB26733, sample SAMN07839295) | wastewater metagenome | biome: small river; feature: stream; material: water | place: USA: North Carolina | collected 2016-04-26 ...
TTGTTGGGCACAACCCAGGCCAGGAAGCCCAGGATGAGCTGCCAGTCGTACAGCCGCCCCTCATTCAGCACCGCCCATGTCGCAGCGGCATGCGCGCCGGGCATGTCGTCAAGCTGCCAGTGGCCAGGCTTGATGACGATGCGCTTGAACCGCACCCCGCCGCGCTTGCCTGCCCTGCGGGGGCTCCAGGCCGGGATGTGCTCCAGGCCGGTGCTGCTTACGCACCAGAGCGCGCCGTCGGCATCGGGCGCACAAGTGCCGTCGGGCATGAGGTGATCCACGCCGTCACCTGGTTCAAACACGATTTCACTGTGCGAGTAGATGCCGCGCAGGCGCAGGCGGATCAGGATGTTGCCCAAGCCCATCAGGCCTGCGCGGGTGCTTTTATAGGATGCCAACTTCATTGCTCATCCTCGATGCTTGGAGGCCAGCCACCCGAACAGTCGTAGTTCTCAGGGTCGGGCATGGCCTCCATCGCCAGTCGGTGCGCCTCTGCTGCTGCGAACACCGCTGCATCACTGGCTGCGGTGGCTTGAAAGATTCCTCCTGCGATTGCTTGCGTCATAGTGACAAAGACGGGTGGCGGGCTGGTAGTCAGCGTTTTCCACTGCACCGGCGGGACTGCTGCGCCCATCACAAACAGGCTCAATTGCTGAATGCGGCTGTCGGCGTCCGAGTGATACCAGTGGTCGCCCACTTTGACACCCAGACTCTTGCGACGGTCGCGCTCATGCTTGATACGCTCCCATGCGGCTGTTTGGCGTTGCGACAGTGGCGCATTCGGATACTCCGGTAGCACAACCCAAACCCCTCCCACAGCCTGCGCGACTTGCGTTCCTGTTAACGCGGGCGGGGCAGTCATCAAGCCCGCAGGCACTTCGCCCATCGGGTCAACTTCAGAGGTGTTGGTATAGACGCCGTTTTTATCGTATGCGTAAATCGTGACCATTACAGACCCCTTATCCATTGGGCGATGCCCGGTGTATTGACTGATTCTGGTAAAAAGAATTGCGTAGCTTTATCGTAAGTGATTACAGGAGTCGATTTAAGGGCGCTTGTGCCACCCGATGCCCCAGCTACAAAGTAGCCATCCCCATAAGCAGAGCCAGTCCAATTCGCTGTGCTCGGTAGCGTTGCTGGCTCCCATACTTTCCCATCAAACGAAACGGCGGCTTCTGTCGTTCCGTAATTAAGCATAATAAACACGCCTCCGCCATAAGCAGGGGCACGCCAAGTTTTTGTCCCGCCGCCAAAGACCGGCATATCACGCGCCACCCATGTAACGCCGTCCGTTGATGTGTAGCAGTAGTCTGATTGCGTGGCAATCACAAACAAACCATTACCGAATGTGATTCCCGCTGTATAAAACGCAAGTGACCTTTCCACCCAAGTCACACCCTCATCGCTGGAGGTGTATATTTTGTTTGATTCAATAGTCGCAATAAGAATGCCATTGCCATGGACCAACTGATCCCACGATTGGTCATAAGCGATAGTAACCATTGACCATGTTATGCCGTCTGTGGACGTTGCACACTTACCGCCCCCCAAGCAGTAGAATTTACCGTTCGCATAAGTAACTGCTCTCCAATCGTATGCCCCCGGCATATTCCGCGTTGTCCACGTAATGCCGTCCGGGGAAGTCGCTGCCGTATTGACTGCGCCGCCACTGCCCGCCATCGCTACAAACACACCAGCACCAAACGCCACATCTTTCCAAGTCTGCGAACTTGCCATCGTGCGCTGCGTCCACGTAGAACCGTCTGTAGATGTGGCGCACTGATTTGTGGTGTTGGATATTATTGCGACAAACGTGCCGTTCCCGTAAGCAATCCGCGACCAATTTGCGGAACTTGGCATTGTCTTGGTCGTCCACGTTTTTACATTGTTTGGAGAATCCGCGATTAGCCCCAAAATGCCAAACAACTCGGCATAGCTCGATTGCAGATACAAACTACCCCCAAGCCGGAGCCATGTATCAGTGGTAGGCTTTACTGCGCCTTGGAATACGTCACCTACTTTCGTGGGCCGCAATACCACGGCAGATGGTGCAATAGACCAGTCTGCTTTTGTAGTTCCTGCACCGCCCGTATCTGTCACGCTCAATACGAGTGCGCCGGTTAACGGGTCATACGATGTAACCTGCCCCGACATAAACACCGAAGGGGACGATACAGACACTGCCATCAGGTATTGACCAGGCGTAAATGATTTGCCTGTCTCTACAGTAAACGTCTTGCTTCCCGGCCCGGAGACAAGGCTGGTCGTGCTGCTTCCGCTATAACTGCCAAAGCCGATTCCGTTAATACGGGAAATCTCGGCGTTGAATGCCGGGATTGTCGCCGGTAGGTCAATCGCAAAGAATTTATCCAGGTCAGCCGCAAAGCTAGGGCTGGTGCGTTCAAGTGGGGGTAGGGTAGGTATGGTCATGTTAGTTACTCAGCCCTTCGATTTCGAGATTCATGGAAGTAAGTGCGAAATTTGGTACTGTCACGTACAAGTCACGGAAGACGCCGTAGCAGATAAGCGACTCAAATATCTCCAAGTCGCTGCCCACATAGATGCACGGTTTGCTACGCAACGCGGCAAGCGTTTGGTGTAGTTTTGAGAATGCGGCACGATCAGCAACGATGGGCAGCGTTATGCGGTTTGACCAGTTGCCTTCGATGTATTCGCGGTTTCCGAAGCCATCGTCTTGCACCTTGCCCCAGTTGATAATGCCCGCCCCGGCCCCGTATTCCGTCGCCCCGAGAGGCCGCACTCGGCCAATGGCGAGGACGCCCAGTGCTGCAACGCCTCCGGGGTTGCTAACAGTCACCGTCAATTCGCAATCGCCCCACTGACCCGGCAGGTCTGTAAACACGACGTTTTTGCGCTGCGTGTATTCGCCAAACATCCAGTCGTAGATGCTGGTGATGATTGAGCCGTCGAGGGTTACCGTCTTGGTGTAAACAATTGATCCACCGGGCGCGCTGCGCATCGTTACCGTAGCAGTCTTGCCAACCAACTCCAGCAGCCCAAGCCCCTCGATATTTCCCGGCTTGAGTACCGTAGTAACTTCCGTCGCACCGCTGGTCTGCGTGCCGATCTTGTTATCAAACTGCGCCCAACGATTCGTTGCACCAATATCTAACCAGTTTGGTGGGTCTGCCGGGTCTGTTTCAGGGGGCTCAGCGGTGGTGCCTGCAATCAACCGCTTGTATTTACGGTGCGTGGTGGTGCGGATTGCCACATCGCCTACGCCGTAGGCCGTTCCGGCATTCCACAGCGTTTCACCTGCTGCGGGTTCTGCCACGGTGCAGGATTGCAGCACCGTGTCTGTAACCGTTGTCGGTGCGATTACATACGCGTTAATTGGGATGCTCATACCGTTGTCTCCGTTTTGAGGGCATCGTTTTGTATGACGCGGGCAAGTTTTCGATCCGTCCCGGCTGTGTGCCCTGCTGTGGCATTACTGCTTGCTTCGATGCGTGCGATGCGCTCGTTGAGTTTTCGCAGCTCAGCTACCACTTCTGAATTTCCGGGCACAGATGCGCTGGGGTTGTAGGGGTTGTATGCGGCGGGAACCACAGCCTCGTCTTTGTGAATACGGGCCAGCATGTCGTGCGGCACGCGGTTGATGCCAGTGGCGAAGCCTGGGATGCCTGCTGCTCTGGCAGCGGTGCGTATGTCTTCCTCGTCCAGCCCGAAGTTGGCCTGGCCCGCATGGAGTACATCGGATACGCTCGCGCCTTGAGCCAGCACGGTATTGATGGCATTCACGATGCCTGCGGAGCTGTAATGCTGGCCGTCCTTGCCAGAAAAACCGCCCATGTCCAATGAGCCGCCCGCCCAGTACAACTGCCGATCTGCCGCGCTGCCGATTTGCAGGATGGTCTGCAATTCATGCGGATTGATGCCATTTCCGGCTGAACTGTTGGTCCATGCCTCGGATGCAGCGACGCGTTGAGCGTTGGTGAACGAGTCGGCCCAAGCCTTCATGCTGTCATAGGTCTTACCGGTCTTGTCCGTCAGCGTTGTGTACACCTCGCCGTTGGGCCCCTTGCTGGTGGGCAGGTGCTGCATGCCGTAAGCCGCCCACAGTGCCTCGTCGCCCTGGCGCAGAATGTGGTCAACAACCCTGTCAAGCCCGCCCTGCACGCCGGACTGCTGCGAAAGCTGGGTATACGCGAGCAGATCGGCAGGGTCGAACCCCATCGCCATCAAATCAGCATCGGTGTACTTATTGCCAACGACCGCGCCTTGGGTTGCCACGCCGCCACCGCCGCCACCGCCGCCCTGCATTACCGCCATTCGTGCAGCAGCCTCTGCTGCGCGCTGAGCCTGCAGGGCCGCATTGCTGGCGTTCACGGCATCTGTCAGCCGCGCCAGGGCTTCCACGGAAGACAGCGTTCCTTCTTCAATTCCCAGCAGTCTGTCGAGCATGCTCTTGCCCTGCTCAAGCTGCGCATCGAGTTTTTTCGACTCAATATCGAAGCGCTCCTGCGCCGCTGCCATTTCCGCATCGGCGAGCAGCTTTGCCACATCGTCTTGGGCCTTGAGCGCGTTGACGATGGACTCATATCCTGAGAGTTGGGATTGTGCTGCGCTGCTGAGGGCTGCCGTTTGGCCCGCCGTGACGCCCTGGTCGAAGGCGAAGTCTTCCCACCTCCCGTACATCTTGCGCACATCGCCCGTCACGACGGACAGTGCGGCCTCAAGCCCAGGGGCCATCACGTCCAAGCTGGCAGCAGCCGCACCGATCACGCCCCGCGCCGACTGCAGCCGCGCGCGGTCGAGCGCTGGAGACTCCACTTTCATGTTCCGCAGCGCCCCGGAGAGCGCGGACGCGATACCGCGTAACTTGTCTGCAGCCACCTGCGCCGCAGAGATTTGGGCCGCATGTCCATCCTGCTGGAGCTTGTAGCGCGCGCTGATGGCCTCGCGCTCGGCATCCAGCGCCTTCTGCAGCTCGCCGCGTTCCCGGCCCACGCTGGATTCCAGCACGCTGTAGGCATCGTTCGCTGCGGTAATGCTCTTTTCGTATGCAGCACGGGCGTCTTCGATGGCGTAGATATGCTCTTGCAGGGCACGATTGCTGGCATCGAGCGCTTCAATTTCGCGCTTGCGCAGGCCCGCCGTGTCGCCCAGCAGTTGCATGATCTGGGTTTCGAGGCCGTAGCGCTCTTGTGCGATCTCGGCTGCGCGACGGGCCGCCGCTTCTGCCGCCTGTTGTGCAGCCTGTTGTGCAGCCTCCTGCTCTTTTGCCAACCTAGCAGCCGCCTCTGCTGCAGTCTCTGAGGCTGCCGTCACGCTTGCAAACGCACCAGACACCCCAAGCAGCGCCGCGACTGCAGTGGCGCCAGACTCGCCAAGTTTAAGCTGTGAATCAACCATGGCGCGGAACTCGTCGCGTGTCTTCGGCAATGGGAGATTCACTTTAGCAAGTGCTTCAGCGACATCGCGCATGACGTTGGCGGTCTTTTCTTCTTCCCTGTAGAAGTTCTCGTAGTAGGCGCTGGCAGCAGACACAAGGCCATCAATACTGCCTGCGGCTTTCACGAGCTGGCTGATTGCGCCGTCTGTCAACGCGCCGAAGCCGACGATGTTTTTGCCCAGGCTTTCAAACGCGGCTTGGGCGGCGTTGATCTGCTGCACAGTCTGCGCCAGGCTCTCCAGCGTCGGACTTTCACCCAGCGCCGTGAGCATGTCGGTAGCCCAATCCACATCGCCGATGGCCCCCACAAGCGCGTCGCGGGCGCCCTTGGCGACTTCGGCCAGGTACTCTTTCTGGCCCGCTTCGCCGTCTGCGAACTCGCGCGGCACGTTGGCGTCCCGCACGGCGGTATCTGCCCAATCGAGCAAAACCTTTTCGCCAAACTTGATGCGCAGCGCGCCCCAGGCGCCGTCTTTGCTGGAGTCGTCAGCAAAGGCTGTCGCCGCGTAGTAACCGGCCTGCTTTCCAAACGTCGTGGCGGTGGAGTCAAGGATGCCGACGATGCTTTTAGCAACGTTAGTGCTCAAGTCCTCGCCAGCTTGGGTGTAGTGCTTTTGGTCGATCCCGAACGCCAGGCCGACACTCGACCCGGTGGTTGCGCCAGATGCTGCACTGTATGCGCCAATGCCGCCTGTGTGAGGGGTGCTCTTCTTGATGAGGCTGGACAGCAGAGCGATGCCGATGGCGATGGGGCCGAGCGCCCCGGCGATCGTGCCAAGCCCCGACATGACCGACCCAGCGCCGATCATCTGACCGCCTGCAGCCAGTGTGCCCGTCAGGCCATTGGCAAACAGGCTGGCGGCGCCGTAGCTTGCGCCCGTGCCGAATGCTCCGATGCCGCCCAAAGCGGAGCCCATCAGAGACCCTCCGGCGCTTCCCAAAGCAGAGCCTCCAGCCTGACCTGCTGCAGCACTTCCGGCACCGGTAAGCCCGCTCAAGGCCATACTGACGGGGCTTAGAACTGCGCTGATAACAGGCCGCAGCACCATCGTTTTGAACATATTGACGACGGTGTCGCGCAGGTTCTTGGCGAAGTCCTTGCCGGACTCAAAGCCGCGCAGCAGCGCGTCGGTCAACGTGTTGTTGATCTGCTCCGATGCCCGCTCCCAATCCTCCTGAGCTTTCTTCGCTGCGTCGGCATTGGCCTTTTCCATCTCGAGCGCGGCCTCTTTCGCTGCGCCGCCCTTCTTTGCAATGCCCAGCTCTCGGTACGCTGCGGCCTGCTTTTTGAGCGCCGCGTAGGTCTGCTCGTCGAGGTTGCGGTCGAGCGCCTTGATGGCCTGCAATTCCAGATCCGTAGCTAGCATTTCCAGCTTGGCAGCGTCCAATTCAGCAATGGCCTCTTTGCTCAGGCCCATGCGCTCGGTCGCTTCGATCTGCGCAGCAATATCGGCTTGGATTTTGTCGAGGCCGGTGCCGAGCGATACGATGTATTTGTCGCGGGCTGCGGCGGCAGATTCGTTGGCTTTGTTGATGGCTTTTGTGGCCTCTTCCTGCGCCTTCATCTCGGCGGTGATTGCTGGCTGTTTTGCCAACAGTGCCGCCTGGCTAGCTACTAGTTGATCAAGGCTAAGCGCGCCAGATTTGTATGCCTTCGATAGCATCTCCCACTCGCTGGAGAACTTCGGATCAAGCCCCGACAGCTTTGCAATCAGAGCGGCCTGCTTTTCGAGTTCGCTGTTTCCAGCAGTAACCGCCTTAGTGCGCTCTGCGAACTGGTCACGGATGGCCTTTTCGCTCTTAGCAACCTGTGCCGGGTCAAGCAATGCGCTATTCGGATTGACGGCGCGCACTTTCTCAAGGTTCGCACGGTAGTCATCCAGAGCTTTATTCATTTGCTCTTGCTTGGTGAAAGCCTTCTCGTTCACCTTGCCGAGCGCGTCGGTGGCTTCAATCGCGGCCTTTTCAGCCTGCGCGCGCTCAGCTTGTGCCGCTGCGCCGCGCTTCATCAATCGCTCTTCTTCCGTCAAGTACGAGAGTCGCTGCTGAAGGTCAGCCAGTGGCGTATCCCACGGCAGGGAGAATTGGCGATTCTTGTCCTGCCCTTGGGCTTGTGCGATTTGCTGGCGAACATTTGCAATTTCATCGGCCATGCTGCTTGACCGACCGACGTTCAGCATCGCATCCCAGCCGGATTTAGCGGCCCCTGCAACACCCTTCCACGCCTTCTCGATAAGGCCGAGGTTCTGCGTCATCTCAGCGCTGCGGTTGTTCAGCGCATCGGCCCATGCCTTCTGTGCAACGCTAGCGGCATCAGCCTCTCGCCCCTGGTCTTTCAGCGCCTTGATTTGCTCATAGATGGATTGCGTGAGGTAGTTGGTTTCCTCGTTCAGCTTCTTGGATGCGTCAACCGGGGATTTCCCAAGCTCAGCAAACTGCTTGACTGTTTCGGCCACCGAGGTGCCGACCGTCTTTTCAACTTTGAGCGCAACTTCGCCGAAATACTCGAAATTATCAGCAGCAATACGGCTGCTGCCAGCCATCTTGGCGAGCGCGTCAGCCGCTGCGCCTTGTGTGCCGACCACAGAGCCGATACGCTGCGCCATTTGCTGCATCTGCGAGGCTGTTGTGCCCGCCGCGTTGCCGGTGGTGATGATCGCTTTGTTGTAGGCATCAGCTTCTTTGCTGCCCTCTCGGTAGGCGAATGCGACAGCCGCAACAGTGCCAGCAGCGAGCGTGAATGGCGTAATGAGCCCCATCACAAAACCGCCTAGCGCCTTTGCCGCATTACCTGCGCCGCCAAACATATCCTTCAATTGCCCGCCCTGTTGCAGGAACACGGTCAGCGGCGCCTGGCCGCCCTGCAGGCTGGTGATGATGTCGGTGAACTGCGCGGGTACGCCGCGCAGCGCGGCAGCAGTCTGGGCTGCGCTGATGCCCATCTTGTCCAGCGACCCAGATGCAGCACGTTGCGCTGCAGCCGCCTGCGCCTCTACCTCGCGGAGTTTCTGGAGTGCGGGCTCGAACTTGGCAGCATCCAGCCCCTTGTCTGCAATGTTGAACTCCAGGCGCTGAGATGCCGTCTTGCCCAGCAATTCCAGTTCGTTCGTGGCGCGCTTGATGGATGCCGACATGCGGCTTTCTGCGCGCGTGAACTTCTCGGCACTGGCGCCAGCACCGTCGCCTATCTTGTCAACGGCCTGGCCTGCCTTGCCTGCAGACGTGGCTACCTCAGTAGCCATCTGCTGGGCCTTGTCGCCGACACGGTTGAAGGCGGTTTCCGCCTGTTCCGAGTTGACGACTACCTCGCCCTGAATTCGCAGGTCAGATGTCATGAGAGCCCAAATGAAAATGGCCCGCCGAAGCGAGCCAGGAAATAGGAAAGCCACCCGGAGGCGGCTATGTGTCGGAGCGGTTGTCGCTCATCTGTTTGAGAGCCGCGCCTTCTAGGACTTGCAGGTCTTCAAACAATTGCTCCCACTCTTCGGGAGACTTAGCAGCACGGTCTATCAGTGGGAATGCGGCTTCGTAGCGCAGCCCGGTAGCGCCGCCCATGCCGACATTCCACTGGGTGCCAAGCCGGGAAAAAAGCACAAAAGCACCCCAGTTCTCAGGAAACACATGGACTTCTTGCTCTGCCTGCTTTGCAGCCAGCGCAGCGAGGAATGCATTGGCCGGGGCGGCCTCTTCTTTTGCGTAAAGAGCTGCCCCGGCTTCTCTCAGTTTCCCAAGCGCCCCTCAACGCAGGCGGTGCGGTAGGTTTCCATAATGGCCGCCGCCGCCGCTGGCAGTTCGTCGGCAAGTTGCTGCACGTTGGGCTTGGTCAGGTCTTCATCCAGATTCCAGCTTTCCAAAACGTCCATGATGTACTCAGCATTTTGGCCCGCCGTCTTTTCCATCAGTTCGGCCATGCTGAATTTTTCTGCGTCTGGTTGAGCCTTGGCGCCCGCTGCTTCCATCAGCTTGTCAATGAACACGCCGAACTCGGAACGGGTGCGATAGCGGAAACTGCACTCAATGGAGCCTTTGCCGCCTTCGAGCATGTCGAATGTGACAACGCGCTTGAATGCTTTTGGGCGGTTGCCCAGCTTGATCTTGGATGCCATGTGATTGTCTTTCGCAAGGGTGGTGAAAAATGCCCGTGCGCACCCGTGCCGCCCCTTGCGAGAGCGAACACGGATGCGTCGGTGCGGGGTGGTGGGCTTGCGCCCGGGACTCAGTAGCTGATGGAGCGGCCAATGACCGTCAGGGCGGCATCAACGCTGTTCACCTGATTGCTGTTCAGCTTGGGCATTTCGGAAACCGACAGGTATCCGTAGCCATAGGTCACAGCGCCGCCAGAAATCACCTGCTTGAAGGCCACCTTGGACAGGTTGCGCGATATGCCAACCATGGCGATGTAGTTGGCATTGGCGGCATCGTGTGCCAGCGACATAGTGATGCTGGTCGCGTTGAAACCGGTAGGAATCTTCAGGCTGTTGCGCTTTGCCAGCAGTTGCACGTCGGTGAAACGGGCATCGCCGCCAGAGCCAGAAATCGTCAGCACCTGGGGGATAGAAGCCCAGCCGCTGATTTTCTGGGCCGTTCCAGTGCCGGTGCCAGCCGGGAAGAAGCCGGTGTTGGACGTGTCCAGGCCGAGAATTTTGAAGCTGTTGGCATCAACGACTTCGATCTTGTAAACGCTGTCCGTCGCGTCTTCCCAGCCCGATGTGAACAGGATTTCGTCGCCGGTTGCGTAACCGTGAGCGGTGCTCGTCGCAACTGCCGGGTTGGCATTGGTGACAGCGGTGATCGTCTTTGCGGCTGCAAAAGTTTGCGAGAACTGTTGCGCCGAACCTTCAGGGAAATAGAGTGCCATGGTGGGCCTTTCAGAAATGAAAAAACCCGCCGAAGCGGGTTGGGTTGCGCCCTTTCCGGGCAACGAAAAAGCCCCGCCCGGTTTCCCGAGAGGGGCTTGCTTGGTTGGCTTTCGCCTAAATCAGTGGGCTATCTGGCAGACCAGATTTCAAAGCGCTGCAACGCGCCATAAATGAGCGTGTCCAGCTCGTAGGTCGATAGCGGCTCTCCTGTCGGCTTGCACACGAATGCCGCCGACGCGCGCATGGCGTCCTCGATCTGCCGCACCAGTTGCAGCGCCTGCAACCGGGTGCTGCTGTAAACGCTGATCTGCATGAGCGTGTTGCGCTTGTCGCCGGTGGTGTTGTCCAGGAAGCTCAGGGACTCGCCGCCCAGCCCCTGCCATGTCACGTAGGGCAGCGCGGTGCCGGATGGGGCTACGTCCGGGAACACGCGCGGGCAGATGGCTTTGAGCAGCGTGTTCAGGTCGGCTTCCATCATTTGTTCACCTCTTCGATGTAGCGGGCCTTGATGGCTTCGCGCACCTGGGCGCGGGTTTCAATCACCGATCGGGCGATGAACGACTTCGCCCCGCGCTTGCTGTTGCCCCACTCATAGACGTATCCATAAGGAGCTTTGTCCTTGTTCCAGCTGATGTGGTAGGTGCTCACGTCTTTGTAGCTGTTGGACTTGCTGAAAACCTGGTACACGCTGTCACGCAAGTTCCCCGGCGCATACGGGCCGTATTTCTTGCCGCGAATGTGGAAGTAGTGCATCTCGTCGGAGACCGGCGCATTGATGCGGGCGCGCTCATAGATGATTTGCGCCCCTGCCTGCGCCGCTGGGCGTGTCGCCGCGTGCAGCTTGTCCACCTTGGCGCGCAGCCCTTCTTTGAAGGCCGCGACGTTCATCCGTACAGCCATGCCCATGTCAGTTAACCACCTCAGCAATGAGGTCCACATATTCCCGCCCGCCCACATCCGGCATAACGGCGGTGATGTTGTACGCCTGCAGGTTGTGAACAACCCGCATCCCAGCCGTGATACCGGTCCTGTAGCGCACGCGAATGCTTGCCTGCACCACAGATACCGGCGCGCCTGCTTTGATGGCTTCCAGCCCCGATTTCATGCGAATATCTGCCCAGACGGTGGCCACGTCGGTCCAGCCCGGGATGGGCTGGCCAAGCTCGTCGGTGGCGGTGCCGGGCTGCTGGATGACGCAGCGGCGGTTGAGGCGGCCTGCTTGCATCATTCAACGGCCTCAGCCTGCACCATCACCAGCCCTAGCCGTGCCACCGCTTCCAGCGGCCCCTGCTCGCTGACATCAAGCGCATCAAACAGCCCCGCCACCGTACCAGCCGGTAACGTGATGCCGGCTTGTGCGGCCAGCCCTTCGACGAACGCCACATTGCCGGGGCGTGTGGTTTCTGTGGCGCTGGCTTCGCCTTCTTCATTGACGGTCTGCGTGACTGTCGTGAGTGGCAACAGGGCCGCGAAGTCGTCGAAGATGTAGCCGCTGCTGATGTAGTGCGTTGCGGGTAGCGCGCCGGTTGCTGACAGGGCTGTCGTGAACATTCCTTCGCCTGCGACACCCTCTGCCGCAGCTTCGCAGAGGGCTTGAGCGAGTTGCTGGAATGCAGCGGGCACGATGATCGTGCGGTGGGTCCAGGACATCAGTATATCCTCGCTTTGCTATTGAGGTGGCGCTCCACCGTGGCGATCGTGGCGTCAGGGGTAGCGGCACCTCGGATCAGCAGACCGTAAAGACGGCCGTTGAATGGTTGGCTAGTGCCAGCGCGTCGACCGATGTAGATGGGTGCATTCGCAAGAGCGGACGCGACGACAGGGCCTGCTGATGAGACTGATAGCGATGGCGTCGCGCCGTTAGCTGTGACTCCGATCTGGTTGGTAATCCCGGTTGCGGAAATGTTGAACATGGCTCGGAGCACAAACGAGCTTGGGCTTGCCACCCCGTCAATCGAGTATTGCGCTACGCTAGTTGCATCGCGCAAAGCAGCGCCCAAGTTATTTGAGGCCGTGCGGGGTGCCTGGATAGACAACGCTCCAGATACACCCCCCCAGGATGACAGCTCCACGAGGCAACCGACTGCCGCGTCACTCAGCTTGCGCGCAGCCGCGGCAACCAGGGCTTTATCTGTCCCACTGAAATCCACACTCGCCGTCTGCAACCAGTCATCCACACCGTCGAATCTCAGGTAGAGCGGGAACCCCATGGTGTCGTAGGTGTTGGCGTCGATGACGCGCTGATACGGCGGCAGGCCGACGCCGTCGTTTGTGACACGGACATCCGGCTGAGCAATCGACACGGCCCCTGTCGCATTGCCTGAGGCACCGATGCCGAATCGGACACCCGGGGTGCCTGCCGTGGCACCGACACTGAGCCTGAGCTCGAGCCGTGCCCCGGCAGGAGGGATTGCGCTGCCGTTGATGAGCGCGCCGTTGACATACCAGTTGATCGTAGACCCTGACGGCTGGCCTGTGAGCCCGATGATTTGCGTGGATGACAGTCCGGAATTCTCGACCACCAGGCAGGACAGACTGAAGGTTGTTCCGGCGGGGGCGTTGAATGACTGCGTAAAAAAGAGCCGCTGCGCAGCTGCGGTGATCTGTATCGCGTAATCGCTACCGAGCTGAGACACGCCGGTGATTGCCGCCGTATTGATGAAACTGCTTGTCGTCCACCCCGTTGGCGCAGTCCCCGGGGTGCCTACTGCTGCGCCAGACCAATTAGAGTTTGTGAGCAGGTTGTACCGCGCCGAGAGCGTCGGGCGGCTGGTCGTGGTGGTCTGGTAGGCGTGGTTGCCGGGCAGCTTGCGAATGGAGATCGAATCGATGGTGAGATCAACGTTTGCGGAGTTTCGGAGAAACGAAAAAACGCTGGTGGATGCTGTTGCGAGGCCGATCGCCCGAAACGTTCCGGCGCTGCTCGCCAGCACTAGGCCGTGGGGGGTTGCGCCGTTGAGCGTGTCGGTCTTAATGCCTCCCGAGGTCCAGCTGGAGACAACGACGGTCACCTCGTACCAGCTCCCGGCGACAATAGAGAGCAATCCCTGTGAGACAGTGAGTGCCGGGGATATCGTGTCAGATTTGTAGCGG